>Ga0105048_10000171_pt1 | contig 88776 bp, 84 predicted proteins | sample MAT05_FD_78382 | JGI IMG/M metagenome (GOLD analysis project Ga0105048, IMG submission 78382) | Freshwater microbial communities from Lake Fryxell liftoff mats and glacier meltwater in Antarctica - MAT-05 | ecosystem: Environmental > Aquatic > Freshwater > Ice > Liftoff microbial mat | place...
AAGCCAGCCGCAAAGCCAGCCGCAAAGCCAGCCGCAAAGCCAGCCGCAAAGCCAGCCGCAAAGCCAGCCGCAAAGCCAGCCGCAAAGCCAGCCGCAAAGCCCCGCAGCGCTACACCAACTTGCCGACCACACCCTCGACAGCAGCGATCACCGAGCCATCGCGCACCAGCTCACGCACAGCCGCGATATCCAGGTAGAGCGGCCGATCATCGAACAGCTCGGGCACGGTCTTGCGCACGGCCCGGTGCGCGGCAGCGACGCCGCTGCTGGGCTTGAGCGGGCTTCGCTGGTCGATGCCGGCGCAGGCGACCAATAGCTCGATCGCCAATGCGTTGGCGCTGTTCTCCACGACTTGCGCGAGCTTCTTGGCGGAAATGCTGCCCATGCTGACGTGATCTTCGCGTCCGGCGCTGGAGGGGATCGAATCGACGCTGGCCGGGTGGCACAAGATCTTGCTCTCACTGACCAGCGAAGCTGCAGCGACTTGCGCGATCATGAATCCAGAGTTGAGCCCGCTGCCTTTGGCCAGAAACGGCGTGAGACCGCTGGAGAGCGCGGGGTTGACCAGCTGCTCGACACGGCGCTCGCTGATGTTGGCGAGCTCGGCAGTCGCAATGGCAGCCAAGTCGAGAGCAATGGCGACAGGCTGCCCGTGAAAGTTGCCCCCCGACAGGAGCTCCGCTTCGGTACCGTCCAAAAATACCGTCGGATTGTCGGTGACGCTGTTGATCTCGCGACTGATCACGTCGCGCGCGAAGGTGAGCGCGTCGCGGGTGGCGCCATGCACCTGCGGCATGCAGCGCAATGAATACGGGTCCTGCACCTTGCCGCAATTCTTGTGGCTCTCCATGATCTCGCTCTCCGCGAGCAGCGCGCGCAGATTGCCAGCCACCTGCGTTTGACCGGGGTGCGGCCTAACTGCCATCAAACGCGCATCGAAGGGTCGCTTGGTGCCGAGCAATGCTTCGAGGCTGGTAGCGCCGGCGACATCGGCAATGGTGGCCAGCTCGGCGGCGTCCGAGAGCGCCAAGGCACCGATTGCGGTCATGTATTGGGTCCCATTGATGAGCGCGAGACCTTCTTTCGCCGCCAGCTCGATCGGCTCGAGGCCAGCACGCGTCAGTGCAGCGGCACCGGAAATGGTGCGGCCGTCGGCTTCGATGGCCTCACCCTCGCCGATAAGCCCGAGCGCGAGATGCGCGAGCGGCGCCAGATCACCCGAGGCACCCACCGAGCCTTGCGCCGGCACGCGCGGCGTCACGTCGGCGTTGAGCATCGCCAGCAACAGATCGACCAGCTCGGGCCGCACGCCAGAGTGGCCGAGCGCGATCACTTGCGCGCGGAGCAGCATCATCGCGCGCACCTCGGCGCGGCCGAGGTTGGGGCCGACGCCACACGCGTGGCTGCGCACCAAGTTCTGCTGCAGCTTCTTGATGTCCTTCTCGGAGATGCGCGTCTCGGCCAGCGCACCGAAGCCGGTGTTCACGCCGTACACGAAAGGCGCGCGGTCCCCCGCGTCGGCGATCGCGTCGATCGCCTTGCGTGACGCGATCACGCGGGCGCGCGCGTCGTCGCAGAGCGCGACAGGCCGGCGGCGGCGCGCGACCTCGCACAGATCCCGGATCGACAGCGGTCTGCCCACGAAAATGGGCTCGTTTGGTTTGCTTGAAAGGCCCGACGCCATGGGCGCGCGAGGCTAGCACCGGAGCGCGCTGGCCTTTCTGCCCGAATCGCCCTGTTTCTTCCGTCCCGCCAAGCCCCTAGCTGTATTAGTCTCCGCCCGCCTAAATGCGTCGTGGCTCCTTCCTCTGGTTCGCCCTCGCCTCCGCTTCTTTCGCGGTCTCCGGCAGCGCGCGCGCCCAAGAGCCCGGCGCAGACGAGCCATCTGGCGACAAGCCAGCTGCGCCCTACCCGGCCGAGGTCGACCCCCAGGCCGCGTCGCCGAAGTCGGACGAAGAAAAGTCCTTCGCAGCCGACAAAGCCAAGTTGCGCGCCGTCGACAAGAAGGCGACCCCGCTGGAAGAGGGCAAGCTCGTCCCCGGCGAGCAAGACCTCCCCAAGCGCGTCGAGAAGCCCGCTTCGGACGGCTTCCTCGAGCGCTACGTGCTCGAGTCGGCGCGGGCGACCCCGCTGCCGCTCGACCAAGATTTTCTGGTGTTCAGCTTGCACGGCGAATACGAGCTGCGCTTCCGCGCGCTGACTGATCTGCCGTTGCAAGCACCCGCGCGCGGCTCTTTGCCCGAGAGCGACGGCTCCGCGCCGCGCGACCCGGGCTTGCTCGGGCAGAACGCGTACCTCTATCACTGGCTCCGCTTGAACGGCCGCATCGTGTTCCGCGACGACATCATCGGCGTCGCGCAGATCGATGTGCCGCGTGGCATGGTCGTGGGCCACACCACGCAGTTCGTCGACCGCTCACGCGACCCGCTGAACGAGCTCAATTGGTACGACGTGCACCCGCGCAATTTGTATGTCGAGTTTCGCTCGCCGATCGGAGTCTTTCGCGTCGGCCAGCAGACAGGGCACTGGGGCCAAGGCCTGGTCGCCAACGATGGCGATCACCCCCAGATGTTCGGCGATATTTTGCGCGGCTCGATCACCGAGCGGCTTTTGTTCGCCACCAATCCGATGGGCAAAGACACGCCGCTCACGGTGATCTTGGCCGGCGACTTCGTGTTCGAAGACAACACCGCCGACGCGCTCGGCAACTCACCCGAACAACCGACTGGCGACCTCACTGGCCAAGCAGTCGCCGCCGTGCTTTGGCGCGAAGACTGGGCCGAGGCCGGCATCTACGGCGTGTACCGTCACCAAGAGCGCGAGCTTCAGAGCCGCGTCACGCCCTACAACGAGTCGCTCGACGTCGGCGTCGTCGACCTGCAAGGCAAGATCCGCGGCAAAGTGCCAGGCACAGATGCGTTCGCCTACGCGCAGGGCGAGATCGCGCTGATCGCCGGTCGCACCAACTACATCCGCTCGAGCTACGTCAATCAAGCAGAGCCCACCGCGGCGATCGACGACGAGAAGATTCTGACGATCGGCGGCAGCGCCACGATCGGCTACGTCCACACCCGCGCCAACGAGAAAGAGCGCTGGGGTGATTTCGTGACCGAGCTCGAGTGGGGCTACGCGTCCGGCGACCCTGACCCGCTCGACGGCGAGACGAATCGCTTCACCTTCGACACCAACCACAACGTCGGCCTCGTGATGTTCGATCACGTGCTCGCGTGGAAGACGGCAAGAGCCGCTACAATCGCCCAAGACGAGCGCATCGTCGGCCGACCCAATCCGGGTTTGCAGTTCTTACCGTCCAACGGCGGCGTGTTCGGCGCGACGTACCTGAACCCGCGCTTCATTTTCCGACCTGTCCGCGCGGTCGACGTGAAGCTCGGCTTCGTGTGGGGGCAGGCCAGCGCCGACGTCGTCGACCCGTACCACGTGGGCGCCCTCGGCGACTATCAGAACTACGATGGCGGCGACCCCACCGCACGCGATCTCGGCATCGAGATCGACGCAGGCGCAGACGTTCGCATCCCGCTCGAACGTACTGTCGCGCTCGAGCTCGGCGCCGAAGGTGGCGTGCTGTTCCCTGGGCACGCGTTCGACGACGAAAGCGGCAATACCTTGCCGAAGCAGCTCGTGCTCAACACCAAAGTCGGTCTTCAGTTCTGATCCGGAGCGAGCCGTGAAGTACTTCGTCACGCTGCCCTCGGGGCGCGAGCATCAAGTCCACATCCAAGAAGACGCCACCGGCAAAGTCTCGGTGAAGGTCGATGGTCAGGCTGTCGAGGCCAGCGCGCAGAAGAGCGATCTGACCACTTCGGGTCGCGGCGCGACCGCGATTCGGATCGGCACCCGCTCGGTCGAGCTCTGGCTCGAGGGCGCTCCGCCGAAGCTCGGCGTGATCGCCGACGGTCAACGTTTTTTTGCCGAGGTCGAGAGCGAACGCATGCGCATTCGCGCCGCGCACAAGCCTCTGTGCGGCGGCGGCGAGGGTGAAATCAAGTCGCCGATGCCAGGTCGCGTCGTGCGCGTGCTCGTCAAAGACGGCGACGAGGTCGAGGCCGGTGTGCCGGTCATCGTCGTCGAGGCCATGAAGATGGAGAACGAGCTTGCCGCCGCCCGCCCGGGCAAAGTGAAAAAGGTGCACGTCGCTGTCGGCGCCACTGTCGAGAGCGGCACCCTCTTGGTGGAGATCGAGTGAGCCCTCCTCGGCTGGCGCTCGCTCATACGCCGACGCCGATCATTCGCGGCAGGCTGCCCATCGGCGGCAGTGACGTCGCCCTCTACATCAAGCGCGACGACATCACCGGCGGCCCCGAAGCAGGCAACAAGATCCGCAAGCTCGAGTACCTGCTCGCCGACGCCCAAGCGCGCGGCGCCGACACGCTCGTCACTTGCGGCGGCATTCAATCGAACCACGCGCGCGCCACCGCGATCGTCGGCGCGCAGCTCGGCATGAAGAGCGTATTGCTCTTGCGCACGACGGGCCCCGATCTCGATCCGAAGAACGCACCATTTTCTGGCAATGTCTTTCTCGACAAGCTGGTCGACGCGACCATTCGCCTGATCACCCCCGCGCAGTACCGAGAGCGCAGCGCATTGCTGGCCGAGACAGCCGAGGCGCTCGGCCGCGAAGGCAAGCGCCCCTACGTCATCCCCGAAGGCGGATCAAATGGCCTCGGTGCGTTCGGCTATGTGCGCTGCATGCGCGAGGTCCGCCAGCAGCTCGACCTCGGTCTCGCTGGCGACGGCAACTTCGACATCGTGTTCCACGCGTGCGGCTCGGGTGGCACTGCCGCCGGCGTCGCGCTCGGCGCCGCGCTGTACGACGTCGCCAAAGAAGTGCGCGCCATTGCCGTATGCGACGACGCGCCCACCTTCGAGCGCGTGATTCATCGCATCATCGACGAGGCGCGCGGTATCGACCCCAGCCTGCCCGCCTCCCCCGCCCGCCTGATCGTCGACGACACCGCCAAAGGCCCAGCCTACGCCGTCGCGAGCGACGCCCAAAAAGCGTTCATCATCGAAGTAGCCCGCAAAAGCGGCCTCTTGTTCGACCCTGTCTACACAGGCAAAGCTCTATTCGCCATTCGCGAAGCCGCCGCCCGCGGCGAGCTGGATGGCAAGCGTGTGCTCTTCATTCACACCGGTGGTCTGCCTGGTTTGCTTGCACAGGCGGAGGATTTTCGCGGGCTGATCTGAGAGCAGATATTTGGCGCAGAGAGCGCAAAGGGCAGAAGAAAGGCGCAAAAGAAGAATGTAAATTTACTCTCGTCTCGCTTGGCGCCCTTTGCGTCTGCTCCCTGCGTTCTCTGCGGTAAATATCCTCCGCTGCCCTCAGCTCAGCCCACGCCACCAATCGGCGGCGAGCTCGCGATCTTGCAAGGTGTCGATCTCCATGTAGCCGCCAATGGTGTCGACGCGATGAAGCTGCATGCCTTTTTGGCGCGCGTGCTCCAGAAAATCGAGCAGGTACGCCTTCTCGAAGGAGCGGCCTTCGCGGAAGGTTTTACCGCTGAATTCTTGGGCTGTGTGGTCGAACATCTCGAGAAATGAAGGCACCGCTCCGGCGCTCACCTTCATCACGCCGATGAACTCACCGGAAGCTTCTTCGCTGGCGATCGTACGAGAGAGGCGCACCACACGCTCACCTTCGGCGACGAGCTTCTCGGCGTCGGACTCGGGGTGGTGGGTGCGCCGGGTGTAGCGGCGCCGCCAATCGGTGTCGCAGCCGAGGGCAATGGGGTGCGGGCTCTGTGCGACGCCGCTCGCGATTTCATTGGTATAGATGATGTCGGCATACGTCGACACGAAGCCGTCTTTCATGAAGTCGCGTGCGTACAAGAGCGACAGCAAGATGTTGTTCGACTCCCACGTGGTGTTCTCGACGAACGTCAGATCGGGGTAACGTTCGCGCACCACGTCGGCCTGGTAGCCTGCGATGAACACCGTGTCTTTGCGCTTGAAGCCCGCGTAGTCGAGCGCATCCAAGATCTGATCAAGCATGGGGCGGCCCATTACATCGACCAGCGTCTTCGGAACCTCGTTGGTGAGGTGCTCGAGACGGCTACCGCGACCTGCACCGATGATGATTGCCTTCATGTGAGCCCTCTATTGCGCAATGGTTGAGGTGCCAGCGCTCGGTGGGGGCGGCACCGCCAGACCGTCCATTCCGTCGCAGTTCTGATCGAGCCCATCTCCTGTCGGGTCCTCGGCGCCGGGGTGAACCATCGCGCTCGAGTCATCGCAGTCGAACCCGGGCGACGCGACCGCCCCGGGGGGCGGTGATTCGTAGGTGTCGTGGTCTTGGTCTCGCGACGCCAGCGGAGTGGCATCGACCGGTGGCGGGTAGGCCATGCCGTAGCAGGCCATCAAGCTCATCATGGTGGCGGCGGCCGCACCCGCAGCCGCAGCGCGCTTCGCCGCCCCTGACGCGGCCTTTTGCGCGCGATCACAGTTCGGGCAGCGACGTGCCTCGTCAGGGACGAAGCCAGCGCAGTGGCAGCAGTTCAGCATGGCCACCGATGCTACAACGAGCGACCACTGCGGGTCGCGCGAAGGAAGATCGCGCTTGCGGGCTACCTCGCGATCGCCGGCGGGGGCGGCTTGGTCTCGGCCGGCGGATCGACAGCCATCGTCGCTGTCGGCGCAGCCGTTTCGGACGTGCCATCCATGCCGTCGCAGTTCTGATCGAGCGCGTCACCCACCGGATCGTTTGCGCCCGGATGTATGCTCGGGCTGGTGTCGTCGCAGTCGAAGGCAGGCGACGGCGCGGCGCCCGGAGGCGCAGGCTCGTAGCCATCAGCGTCGCGATCGTTTGCGCCCGGCTGCGGCGTCTCGATCGGTCGGTACGCCATTCCGTAGCAGGCCATCAGCGTCATCATCGTCGCCGCCGCCGCGCCCACCTTGGCGAGCTGTTGGCAGCGCGTAGCGCGCGCTTGGAAACCGCGCTCGCGCAGTTGGGGCAACTGGCAGACTCGGCTGGTAGAAAGCCGTCGCAGTGCGAGCAGGTCAACATGCCCGCGATGCTACGCAAAACAACGCGCGCTAGAAACAGCGTTCAGTCCCAAACGCAGCGGACCAATCCCGACTCTCGGATGGTGTCATCGGCGGTGACGAGGAGTGCGCCGTGAACCCGGGCGGTTGCCACGATTCGAAGCGAACCCTGAGTTGCGTCAACGCTTCGATGATCTCGTGAAACAGCAGTGGAACAAGCAGGCGACCTAACTCGACGTTTCTCACCGCTCAGTCGACGATTGTGATCGTCGTCTCCGCTCGCACGAGCTTGGAGATTTCCTCGATCTCGTCGTTGTCGACGGCGATACAGCCCGCAGTCCAATCGCTACTCTTGTGCTCCCCGTCACGCGCGTCGGCAGCGCGGCCGTGAAACGCAATTCCGAACCCGATGTTAGCGTCATGAGGGATCTTGCCCTCGGCTTTGGAGCGAGAAAGGCGCTTCACGTCTTCGTAGTTCGGGTAGCTCACGCCGATCAGCAAGTGCCAAGGGCTCGTCGGCAGGCGTCCCGTGATCTTGTAGGTGCCTACGGGAGTAGCGCCGTCACCTTCGCGAAGCTTGGGCCCCGCTCCGCCAAAACCGAGTGCGACACGGTACGACTTGACCACTGTCGTCTCGGCGAGCAGGTGCAGCCGATGAGCTGCCTTCTCGACCCGGATGGCGGTTACCGGCGGAGCGGGGTTGCGAAGCAGCGCCTCGTAGTCGCAGTCGAGATGGGCCGGGCACACCGAAAGGTCGTTCGCGCTGTCGTGCTTGGCTTGAATGGTGACCGGAACCGCTGCGGGCGGCAAAGCTGCGGCCGAGCTGGAGAGCGGCGGAGTGGGCAAGCTCTGACGGGGGGTTTCTCGGCGAATCGCGGCCGGCTCGCTCGGCTCGCTCGGCGCGCAGGCCAAGCAAGCGAGCCCGAGCAGCAGCGGCAGAGGGAGCAGCAGCCGTGAGGTGGTCATGGTGAGCACGTCGGACCAGCAAAGCGTTCTGTGACGGCCCGCGGACCTCTGGGCGACGCGTTTCGATGGACCGGAGATGGGTCAAAAATCGCGGCGATTGGCCGGGGTACCCGGCCTCTTCTTGCGCAGCGCTGCACAACGGGCCGGGTCACCCGGCTTGGTTGATGCGCGACGCAGCGCAAGCCGGCGGGTCACCCGCTTCCTGCATGCTCGTCGGCGCTGCACCAGCCCGGGTGGCGCGGGTTTCTGCGGCGCGATGCAGCAAGGCGGGCGGGTGGCCCGGCTTTTGCGGCGAGGCCGCACTCCGGCCGGCGCCGGCTGTCAGAAGCGCCCGCCGACGACGATGCCCGCTTCATGGGTGAGCCACGGCGCGACTGCTGTGATCACGGGGTCGGTAGTTTTCTGCGCCGATCGAGCCCTGGATGAGGGCGTCATGAGACTCGAGCTTGCTCTGAATGACGCGGCAAGAGTCCGCGGGCGGCGAGACCAGGCAGGCGCTGCGCGAAGGCAATGCTGCGGTGAGCGCGCCAGCCTCGGTTGCCTCCGCGTCGGCGAAAATTGCCAGCCCGATCCCGACTCCGACCGCCGCCAGGCCGAGGCCGCCCACCAACAAGCCGGGCCAGAGCGGCAGCGGGAGCGCCCTTCACTTCCTCCGAGCTCGGGTCGACCACCAGGTCGACGCGCACTTCTCTCGACTCGCCGATGCGCACATCGACCAGCACCTTTCCTTTGCCGACGTCGGCCATTTTTGCTGTGACGATCTGTTTTTCCGCATCGACGAAGACGGTGGCAACGAGGGGCGCCGTGCCGATCACCGCGCCATTGACTTCGATGTTTGCACTGCGAAGAGAGGTGATTTTGAGCTGGCCAATTTTCTTTCGTGCGCGGTCGAGCACCGCCAAGAGCTCGGTCCGTGCGCCAGCATCTCCGACCGGCGCGAAATTCTTGAGCGCGTAGTCGATGTGCTCCGCCGCATCCCTGTGCCTACCGAGCGCGTTCTCCACGAAGCCGAGACTCGCGGCGATGTCGTACGTTTGACGGAGCGACCAGGCAGCCTTGAGCTTCTCGTGGGCGAGATCGGTTTGTCCTGCTTCGGCCGCCGCAACTCCCTCCTTGCACAGCACTTCTACCGGCTCCGCGGCGAGCGCGTGCGCACAAGGGCGAACGATGCCATTACAGCCAGGACGCGGACAGCCAGCCGGGCGTGCTGTCGTAGTGAACCGAGGTCTGCCGAGGACTCTCCCATCATCGCCCGATCATGCCTCAGAGAGGTCGAGGCGGCATGGCCGAGGTTCGCTGGCCCTGCTAGAGCGCCCCCAAAAGCCTCATGACCGCATCACGATCCCGACGTCAGCGCAGGCTGCGTTCTGCTGCGGCGACAATCTCGCTCGCCTCGATCCGTTTGCTGAAGCTCACCATCTCGGCGTGCGGCAATCGCTCTGGCAGCACGCCGTGGCTGCTGTCGATCGCCACCACCAACGGCATGCCTCGCAGGCTGTCGAGCGCTGCCAGCTTGGAGGCGAGATACTCGGGCGTCCAGAAGCCGACCACCTAGCAGGGCGCTGAAAAAATCGACAGTGCTGGTGCGGCGGCAAAGAACCGGGTGTCGGTTTCAGGCTTCCATTGTCGGGCGCGACGGCTTACGCGGTCAATGTGTCGAAGAGCAGCCGTCAAGCGCGCCAGGTCGGGCGCGAACGGCTCGTTCGCGCCGTGGAAGACGGAGACCTTGGGGCGATCAGCGAGCTCGCGCGTTCGTCTCCGGAGCGAGCGGCGACCGCCCTCGCTGCGCTGGTGGGACGGGAGGGGGCTGCCGCCGACGTGTTCGATGTTGCCGTGCGCGAGGCCGCACGCTTGCGTCAGGAGGGCCATCTGGCGCTGGCGCGCACGATCGCGAGCGCTGGTGCCCTCCGGTCGCAGGCGCTCGCACTCGAGCTCGCACTGGTCGCGTTTGCGATGGGCGACGATGCAGAGGCGCAACGCTGGGCTCGGTCGGCCCCCCAGATTGACGCGCTACTTCGCCCTTTGCTTGCCGCGGTGGCAGGCGAAGAGGTCGTGGTGCCGCGAAACCGAGTCGGCAAGATCTTCGACGGGGAAACAACGAAACTGCGAAAGGTCGTCGAGCTGCATCATGCCGCGGCCAGCATCGCATCCATGTTGCGCGGCGATCCCAGGGCGGCGGCTCGCTCGGCAGCGAAGGCGCCCGCGGGATACCGAGCATCACTTGGCGCATCGCTGCGCCTTGCGGAAAGCTTTGCGGAGCATGCTCCCCTGGCTGGTTCGAACCCACGAAAGCAAAGTGCCCTACCAGCGTCGCCTGGCGCAAGGCGGCCGTCGCGCGCCAGAGTGATCTCGCGGGGGCTGGAAGCGTACCGGCAGATCGCAACTGACCAGCAGATCGCAACTGACCAAGGGCTCGGGGCCCAACCCGGCATCGCTGGCGCTGCCATTGCCGAGGTCGCCTTGCTCGAGCTGGCGGAGTCCGAACCGCTTCACGCTACCGCCGTCGCGCGCGGGTTGCCCGCGTCTGCGACCGTAGCGGCCCGCGTGCTGCGTCGCGTAGCCAGCGCTAGCGTCTGCCAGCAGGCAAACTCACGCGAGCGCGCGGTCTCGCTTGCCGGGGCGCTCGGCGCGGAGGCTTTTCGACCCGACCAGCTGGGGACGGCCTGGCTGTATCGAGGTTTTGCACTTCTCGGAAAACCGTCCCAGGCAGCGAACGAGGCTTTCGACCGCGCGATCGAGCTCGGCGCCGACCTGACCGAAGCTTTGCGGGGGAAAATGTTGATAGCGCTTCGGTCTGGCAAAAAATGCCGCGACTGCGACGTGATTCATGCCGACGCTGCTGCGATCGCCTCGGCTGGCGATCGATTCGCCAACGCGATTCGTCGGCTGCCACAGGGTCGCCCCTTTGCCGCCGAAGCGCTGTTGATAACCGCAGAAGCGTGGCTCGACGCCAATCGCTTTCAGCCGGCGCTGATAGCCTTGGACCGAGCACGTTTGGATGCATCGGCGTCGCAGCTCGACGAGCTCGACTTGGCTGCGAGCAGCGCGCGAGTCGGCCTTGGCGAAGAGGCCGCTGGCCTCGGCGTGTTGGACACGCTGCTCGAGCGATCTCCGGCTCACCAAGAGGCTTTGCTCTTGAAGATCGACGCCCTTCGCGCACTGGGGCGGGACGCTGAAGCTGACACGTTCACGCTCGCCTCGGCGGCCGGCAGCGACAACCGCGAGCTCGCCGAGCGAGCCCGTAACATCAAGGCTCGCCGCGGAAAGGGCCGGGCTTTCGAGGGCTTCGTGCCCGCTGTCGCAACCGCCGGAGCCCTCGCTGCGGAGCTCGAACGAGTCACGCTCGCGCTGCCGGTGGGTAGTCAGCAGGACCCCATGACCGCGCTCGCCTGGGAATGCCGACGGCTCCTCCCGAGCGCCGCCCGTCTCGCCTTCGACAGCGCTGCCATCGTCGTCAGCCAGCGTGCGCAAGAGGGCATCAACAGCGCAGATCGCTTCGCCCAAATCGTAGTCTGCTGGGCGACATCCGCCGAAACTTCGGTTGCTGAGTGGTTGTTTCAGCTGTCCGCATTGGCGGGCGCGTTGCTCGCCAATGCGGACTACACCAAGCCGGCCGATGCGCTCCGGCAGGTGGCAAGCCCGGGGCCGCTGCTTGTGGCGCTTGCTTCCGGGGCTGCGGTCTCGCACGCGAATGCGGCCCGAGCAATCCTCACACGCAGCAGCGCCCAGCTGTCTCGCGCGGAAGTCGACGCCATTCGCGCTGCATTGACGCGCGCCCCAGTCTGGGATGAGGAAGGCGCCATCCGAGCGGTCGCACGCGAGCTCGCACCCGATTTCGATCTCGACGACGACCCAGCCAAGGCGGCGATGAGCGACGGCTCGTTCCCAGCTGATCTGCGCGCCCTGTTGCCCGAGGAATTGGCAGCCCGCCTGGCCAGACTCGAGCGTGGAGAAACGCTTAGCAGCGCCGAAGCGGAGCGTACGATTGCTGGGATCATCAGGTTCATGGGCGACGAGCTTGGACTCGAGTTGCCGGCGAAGCTCGGCTTGCCCGCGAAGCTCGGCTTGCCCGCGAAGCTCGGCTTGCCCGCGAAGAAGGGGAGAGAGAAGGCCCCATGGCGCTGAACGAAGGTCTGCTCGAAGCCGCGCGCATCCTTGGTGTAAGCGAATTCCTCCGAGCCAATGGCAGACCAGAATTCGACAAGCGCGTGGTGAAGGCCGCCTATCGGAAGCTCATTCAACTGCATGCGCCGGATCGTGATCCCGAGGGTTTTCGCAGGGTTCGCGACGCGTATGAACAACTATGTGATCCCGGCGCGAACGCTCGAGAGCGTCTCCTCCGCGAAACCCCTGCCGTCGATCCGCCCGAGCTTGCCTTCATGCAGCCTACGCCCAGGGGCGCGACGGCGCTGGCGCTCTTGCGCCGGATGGCGGCGGCTCTGGACACGACGGGCCTCATCAGCGAGCCTCTCACGCGCACTCAGCAAGGGACTGCCGAGCCTCGTTCATGACTGACCCGGTTTCTGCTGCATCACACGAAGAGGCTGCACCGCGCGAGCAGGCTGCATCGCGCGAAGAGCTCGTGCTTCGGGATGTCGCGCAGAAGCTAGACGAAGTGCGCGCTGAAGTGCGCCGGCAAGGCCGCGCTGCGATCGCGGCGCAAGCCGCAGCGGAGCAATGCCTGGAAGCACTGTCGGCGCACAAAGTGTCTCGGCAAGGAGCCCCCTTGTCCGAAACCGAGCGCAACGATTCTGCGCACCGGCATTGGCTCGAGACCGTGATCCCCATCGCGGACTCGCTCGACCGCGTGATCGCGCAAGCTCGAGCGCTGGCGCGCGGACCGAGCCCAGCACGGCGCTCTCTTGATGGGGGGCGCTGGCTTGATCGCTGGCGCTGGCCGTTCGCCTGGTGGAGTCGCACGCCCGCGCCTGCTACTGACGCTGATTCGGAGGCTGCCGACGCTGATTCAGAAGCCGCCTCCGCCAACTCGGAGGCCGCCTATGCTGATTCCGAGGTCTTGCTCGATGCACTTCGGATCCTACGGTCCCAGCTGCGCGCCGCGCTCGGCGGCATGGGAGTCACGGTCCTCTGCGACGTGAACGGCGCGGTGGATCCATCGCTCCACCGCGTGGTGGAGGTTCGAGGCAGTGGCGGCGCTGAGCGAGTCGTGGAGACTGTGCGGCCGGGTTACATCTTGGGCGAAGTGGTCATTCGTGAGGCCGACGTCGTCGTTCGGCGAGGGTCTCTTGGTGGATAGGGGTCTCCTGATGGATATCGTGGGCATCGATCTTGGCACCACCAACTCGCTCGTGGGCGCAGTTGTTGACGGAAAGGTGACGTTGTTCGCAGATGCCAAGCAAGACGAGCTACTGCCTTCTGTGGTCGGGCTCGGGGCAAACGGCGAGCTCTTGGTGGGTCGCTCGGCCAAGAATCGGCGCGTGCTCGATCCGCTGGGCACGGCGAGCTCGGTCAAGCGCAAGATGGGTGGAGCGGAGCGCGTCCGCGTGGGTGACAAGGAGCTATCGGCAGTCGAAGTCTCGGCCCTCATCCTGGGCGCGCTTTTGGATCGCGCTGAGACGGCACTCGGCAAACGGCCCGCGCGCGCTGTCATCACCGTTCCGGCCTACTTCGACGACGCCCAACGACAGGCGACGCGGGACGCGGGCGAGCTTGCGGGTCTCGTCGTCGAGCGCCTGATCAACGAGCCCACCGCCGCCGCGCTCACCTACCACACGGGCGAAGAGCAAACGGTGCTGGTCTACGATCTTGGCGGCGGAACGTTCGACGTCTCCGTGCTCGAACGAGACGAAGGCCTGCTCGAGGTCTTGCAGAGCCGCGGGGACACCCGGCTTGGAGGTGACGATATCGACCGCGCGCTCACCGAACTCGTGCTCGATCGGTTGGGCGACGGGCGCCGTCGTGTAGAAGCCGACCCACGGGCAATGACCCGGCTCGTCGAAGCCGTCGAGCGCGCAAAGATCGCCCTCTCCGACCGCGCGGAAGTTCGACTCTTCGACCCATTCTTGGCAGGCGACGGTGCTGAAGGCGTGCACCTCGACATGACGCTCGCGGCGAGCGACGTAGAGCGCGTGGCGAAGCCATTCGTGGAGCGAACCCTCACCTGCATCGATGCGGCGCTGCACGCGGCCGGCATCCGGCCCGCCGATCTCGATCGGGTGTTACTGGTCGGCGGCGCCAGCAAAATGCCGCTTGTGACCGCCATGATATCGGCGCACCTGGGACGGCCCGCGCAGCTCGATAGCAATGCTGATCGGGCGGTTGCTCTCGGAGCCTCGCTGCTGGCTGGGCGCATTGGTGGAGCCGATGTCGCCGAAGTCCTCGTCGACATCACGCCACACACGCTGGTTGTCGGGGTGCTGAGCGAGGGCGCTGCGGACGACCTCGACGCGCTGGCAGTGATTCCCAGAGGCACGGTCGTGCCTGTCGAACGCTCACAAACGGTGATGACGCAGCACACCAATCAGCCTGCTGCCATGCTGCCTATCGCCCAGGGCGAAGAGGAGGCATTCGACGACAACACCTACCTCGGCGAGGTGGTTGTCGAGCCGCTTCCGCCGAGCCCCGCCGGCTCGCCCGTCGAGGTCACCTTTCGGCTTGATTTGTCCGGAATCTTGTACGTCTCCGCAACCCATGTCGCCTCCGGCACCAGCGCCGAAACGACGATCTCCAACAGCCCCTACCGTCTCACCTCCCAGACCCGGGCCGCGGCGAAGCAAGCTGTCGCCGACTTGCGCGCGACGCGCCAAGACGAAGCCAGCGCCGACCAAGTCGGGTCGCTACAGCCCATGGCAACTGACGGCGATCTGAGCCTCGCGGAAGCCATGTTGAAAAGATCCCGTCGTGCGCTCGAGACGCGCGCTGCTGAGCCCAGTGCAGAGCTCGCTCGCGCGGCGGAGACCACCGCAACGCTCGCCTCTGCCGTGAAGACGCGCGCGCCCGAAGTGGCGGAGCTGACGGATGCGCTCGCGGACGCCCTCCTCGACCTCGTCTGAAAATGTACCGGCTGCACTAATCTTGGAGCTTGGCCGCGGCCGAGCCTTCGACCACCTCGACGCTAGCCGTGGTCGCGCTCGATCTACCATGTGCCAAGCTTTCTCGAGCGCCGTCGCCGTGTATCCAGCGCGGGACACGCCCGCGGATTCGACTTCCGGCGCCCGCTCGAACCGCATGTCGCGAGTGATCCCGGGCTAGAGGGGATCGTCGAAGACCACGGGCCCTATGGCGAAATGCAGACCTCTATTCAGCCACTCGCTGTGCTGGTCGACCAGGCGCGCCGCAACGCAGTCACCTACGACGCCGCCTCGGGCTGCGTGCGGCTCGAACCGGGCGCCCGTTTCGCGCTCGACGGACACGAGCTCCCGGCTCTCGACGCCGGGTACGTGGTCGTTGAGCTCGTGCACCGATTCCGCAGCGTGCAAGACGCTGATGCGCCCGCCTACCAGAACAAGCTCGTCGCAGCTCAGAAAGACTTTTGTTTCGTCCGGCACGTCCGCGTCGCCGCGTGCGCCAGTCAATGGAAACGGCGATCGTCGTCGGCCCAGCAACGGAAGAGAACCACACCGACGATCTGGGTCGCATCAAAGTGCGATTCCATTGGGATCTAGAGCCTGCGAACGAGCGCTCATCCTGCTGGATTCGCGTCGCGCAATCGTGGGCTGGTGCTCGCTATGGCACCAGTTCATCCCTCGCGTCGGAATGGAGGTGCTGGTGACCTTCCTCGGCGGAGACCCTGATCGGCCGGTCGTTGCCGGCAGCGCGAACGCCCGCGTTCGCGCTGCCGGCGGAGAAGGGCCGCAGCGGCATTCGTACTGCCCCGACTCCATTCACTACGGAGGGCACCTCGAACGAGCTCTCCTTCCAAGATTCGGCCGGGTCGAAGGAGGTTCGGCTCGTCGCTCGCAGAGACCTGAACGTCGCTATCACGCGAAACCGCAGCCAGGTGATCTCCGGCGCTGACTCCTTATCGGTTGCGCACAACAGACAGGTCGTTATCGACGGCACTTGCGCGACTCGCATCGACGGGAACGCAAAGACTGAATACGGGTCTTCGGCTCAGGTCGAGGTGCAGGGAGACTTGAGCGAGCGCGTTCTCGGCAAGCGCACGCTCGCGATCGAGGCGCATAGCTCGACGACCATAGGTGGGCTTTCAGAGACCACCGTGCACGCCGCCAATCGAATGACAGTAGATGGCCTGTGGGTCGACCACGCGCGCTCGACGTACACCCTTACTGTCGGCGACAGCGACGCTCCCGGGCGCGCGGAAACGGTGGTGAGAGGAAGCGCCAGCCACGCTGTCGACCATCGCTCGACCTTCTCCGCTGACGAGCTGATTCTCAGCTGTGGCGAGACGCTGAAGGAAGAGGATGTTTTCTTCGTCAGCAGAATGATGCCGCTCTGGGGCGACGACCCAAAGCAGAACTTCAATTTGCCCACCTTGCTTTGGTCGCTGCGGAACACGCCTTAACACGGGTCGCTGCGTGCACACTGGGTGGCGTATTCCCCGCGCGGTGCCCTGGCGAAGGTGATGTGGGAAGATGGCGCGCGGGACTTGTCCGTCTACGAGATGGTCGACAAGGCACTCGGCCTGGTCAAGGCGGCGGCGATACCAGGCAGAACGGCGCGCGCTAGGTTGACCACGGGGGAGGACACGCTACTGGTGGCAATCTTGTCACATGAGACGACGGCACTCGCGTGCAGCTCTGGCGCAACCACGGGCTGAAGCTTGGTGGCGTGGGCACGGTAGACAAGCTCCTGCGCGAATACTTTCTCGACGTGGGCCACCAGCCAGCGCCATCAAGGCTGGCTACGACGCTTGGAACAAGGCGCGCACCAGCTGGCCCAACGAGCGCGGCGCGCGTTTGATAGCCATTGGAGCCGAGCTGAAGAAGCTCGAACATAGCGCTTTTGCTTCTCGCTAGGTTGAGCCAGTGCCCGTGGCGCCGCCGGGCCTCAGTCGTGCCGAGCCGCGCGGACCGTCTAGTAGCCGTGTATGGTGCCAGCGAACTTTGGGGCACCCGGGGGTGAAGCTTTTTGCCATTAAAAACTTGCAAGCGCCATTGCCAATGCAGCACCGATCGCACACGTAGCGCGCATCGCACGCAACCATCCATCGCAATGGCATCCACATTGCGACCAATGTCTCCAATGTGCGAGATGCCTCAGGCTGCTTCGCGCAACGAGGCGATCGGCAAATGGCTTCGCCCGCCGACTGAGTCGACAACGATCTCGAGGGCGCCAACGCGACGGCGCCTTTCGCCATCCCGGATCGGATAGCGCGCCCTCGGTTCGAGCAGCTCGCGTTTCGCCAATGGTGGCGCGCCAGCGAGCCGTTCAGCCGGCGTGAGGCCAGCCAAACCCTGATGCGGCCGGTGGTGTGGTACCACGTCACGTAGGCCGTGAGCTCGGCGCGCAGCACGCGAGGCAGAGCGGTACCACGCGCTTTGCTAACATCTCGTTCTTGAGCGAGCGAAAGAAGCGCTCGATGATCGCAATGCTGCATGCTCGCCAATCGCCCCGTAGCGTGGCTTCACGCCGAGCATCGCACACCAAGCACGGTAGGCCACGCCGAACTGCGGGCCTTGATCGGAGATTACGTGCTTCGGCGTCGCTCCGGTTCGTTTCCGCCCACTCTCGAACAAGGCGACGATGGCCTCAGCAGAGGGCTGCTTCCGAAACAGTTGCCAGGCTACGACAGAGCGCGAGTAATGGTCGAGCACGACGCCGAGCCAAAAGCAGAACGGCCAGACCTGCGGCAAGGAGGCCAGACCTGCGGCAAGGAGAACGGTAGCCACGGCACCCAGAAAGCCACCCGTCGGCAAGATCGTCAAGTCGACATGCCACACGTGATTGGGTGCCTTCGCCGTGACGGCGCGGCGAGAGCTCGGGCTTCGCCGTGGGTGGCGCCTTGTGCATCCTGGCCACCGTGATCACGAAGCTCACGGTCACCTATGCCGGCCGCGTGCACCGAGCGCGCAAGCTCACGCGCGAAAACGTAAACGTCGAGTTGCTGAAACGGAAACGGAAACGGAAACGGATTGAGCATGACAACCTCCACGAGTCGCGGCTGCTTGCCGTCGGCTTCTGCCGACCCCAGGCGTCAGCTTGCGTGACAGCGCCGCGCGCCAAAGCCTGCTCGAAGGCAAGTCACGGGCTCGCTCGATCATCGGGCTTGCTCGATCTCCCTCTTGTCCGTCTTGTCCTCTCACAGATAGGCACGCGCCCCGCTGCGAGGTGCCCCCAAAGAGCGCCCGCCGCCACCAAGCTCGCAGCAAAAAATCTAAAGTCGCCCCTGCTGCCGCAAATGAATGAACCACCCAAGCGCCAACGCGCAAAACAGCAGCGCGATCAAGCTCGCAACCCCGAGCCAAAAGAGCCACCGTTGTACGCCGGCAGCGGGCGCAACAGCAGCCTCGCCGGGCTCGCCTCGGTCGGGGGCTTGAAACTTCGACGGGCGCTTGGCGAGCACATTCGTCGGCATGCGGCGGGGGTCGGCCTTGGAGACGTCGATCTTGCGGTTGGTGGCGGACTTCGGGAGCTTGGCGCTGCCGACCAGGACGACCTGACCGCTGGGGCCTTCGGGCCCGGGCTCGGCGTCCAGCTCGGTCTGGCCTGACGGGAGCACCTGCGTCCCACGCGGCCCGAGCGGCTTACGCGAGTCGACGACTGTGTCGCGGCCCATCGCGAGCGTCTTTCTCCCAAGCGGCTCGTGGTTGTTCGGCATCGGCAGAGCAAGCGTAGCGAGCGGATGCCGCTGTTGTCAGCCCCAACGCGCCTTCGGGCCAACACTGGCGCGCCGAGCGGTTCCGAGGTCATGCTTCGTCTGAGACCAGCTACTGTGACCCAGCCGTGACTGCATCCGGATTCGTAGCGCTCGACAGCCCGCTAGAGGTTCCCAGCCTGGTGCTCTTGGAGGCCCCTGCGCCCTTTCGCATGGAGCGCATTCCGCTCGTTCGCGGCCTGGATTTCGCGCCGCGTATGGGCGCTCGCGGCTGCATGAACCTGGGGAGCGAAGACGCGCACATCCTGCTCCCGGGGCTCGAGCGCTTCATGATGATGGAGGACCACGAAGACCACTGGATGATCGTGGCCGATGGCGTGTTCTCGCCTGGGGCAGAACGCAGCAAACCGCTGCCGCCGTACGCGACCTTCAGCACCGGCAGCTATGTGTTCATGTTTCTGCCGCCCACGCCGAGCGGGCTCGGCATTCCGCCGGACTATGCGTCGCTGACCTTGGCGCGGGAGAGCCCGTGCACACTGCCTCGCCTGCTGGTACGCGCGGGCCACAAGCTGGTGCTCGGGCGTACCTTTCCGCTCCACTTTCCGGTCGTCTCCATCGGGGGCTCACTCGACAGTGACGTTCCGCTCTTTCGCATGCCAGCAGCGACGGTCGCGCGCCTCACGCGAGGCGTTGGCGATCTCAGTTACTTCGTCGAGCCGCTGGTTCCGAGCGTCTCGGTATCCGTCTCGGGGTCCCGTGAGGCGCAGCGCATCCTCACGCCGCTCGCGATCTTGCAGGTCAACGACTGGGAGCTGGTGCTGCTGCCACCTTCGCCAGCGCGCGCCCGCGCGGCGCGCTGATCGACGGCGCACCAGCCACATCTTCCGCTATGATCGCGCGGATCAGGATGGGGCATTCTTCCGAATCAACGGGCGCAGACGCGGCCGGTGCCGATCGGCACAACGAGCCGTCAGAGCTCGTCGGACAGGTGTGTCAGATCGGCCGCACGTACGCTGGCCAGTACTTGGTGAAGGCCCAGCTCGGGCTGGGCGGCATGGCCGAGGTGTATCTGATCGAACATCAGATCCTGAAAGCCGACTTCGCGCTCAAGGTGCTGCGCGTCACCTACCGCATCCGCACCGACATCGTGCAGCGCTTTCGCGCCGAGTGCCGCGCCCTTTGGGAGCTGCAACATCCGAATTTCGTGCGCGTGCACCACGCGGGCGATGACCCCGAAATCGGTCCGCACATGGTGATGGAGGTGCTGGAAGGCAAAACCCTCCATCAGTTTCTGCAGAAAGAGAAAGTCACGCTGCAGCACGCGCTGTCGATGGGCATCGAGATCGCCGACACGGCCGAAGCGATGCACCAACTGGGCATCATTCACCGCGATCTGAAACCCGAGAACATCTTCCTGACCGTGCGCGGCCTCGAGAAGCCGCACGGGCTCAAGCTGCTCGATCTGGGCGCCGCGAAGATCGCGAAGTATGGCGGGCCCGCGACCGCCGAAAACCGCACCATCGGCACCGGCAAGTACATGAGCCCCGAGCACATTCGCTCGCAGCCGCTCGGCCCAGCGAGCGACATCTACACGCTCGGCAACATTCTCTACGAGCTCATCTCGGGCGCTCCCGTGTTCGGCGCACACCACCCGAACCCGACTCATTTCGACTACCAGATGTGGCATCTGAACGCGCAACCCGAGCCGCTCTCGACACGTGTTCCAAGTGCGCCCGCCGGCCTGTCCGAGCTGCTCGCGCAGGCGATGGCCAAGAACCCGGAGCACCGCTTTCAATCGATGGCCGCGTTCGCGGCCGCGTTGCGCGAGGTGGTTCGCCGTCAGCGCATGTCCGAGCTGAAGGGCGGCACCGCGCAAATGGATCGGAGCCCGATGGACGAAGCGCGACACATCGTGGAGGTGCTCAGCGAACCGAGCTCCGACGGGCATTGGTCCTACCAAGCCCGAGCCCACGCCGCGCCAGCGGGCACATCGACTGCCGAAGCCATTACCGTGTCCGACCCAGTCTCGCGCGGCCACGCATTCGACGCAGCCAACACGGTGCCGCCCTCCACAGCGCCGAATACCTTCAACGAGGTCAATATCCCAGCCACCGCTCGCAAGATGGCCTCACACACCATTCGCATGGACCCCGCGAGCTTGCAGCTGCCCGCCGGCTACGGCGCCAATGCCGAGAGCGCTCCGCCGTCGTTCACGCAGATGAGCGCGACGGGGCAGCGCCCGCACCCCGCCCCGACACAAGCGATGGTGATCGCGCAACCACCGTGGCCACCGCAAGGAAACATGAGCCCAGCAATGCAGGCGACGGCGGTCGACTATTCACAATCGCCGCCGCAAGGCTATCCCGCGATCGAGCGGCCGAGCTTCCCGTCGCAGTCGTTGATTCCCAGCGCACCACCCGGGCAGCCGCAGCAACAGCGTCGCACGACGCTTGCGTTGATCTTGGCGGTGCTGTTGGTCTGCCTCGCGCTCGGCACCTTCGGCATTCTGCGCGCGACCGGCAAGCTCTAAACGAGCGAGCATGATCTCGACGGGGCTGTCACCAGCTGCAGCGCGAAAGGCGTCAGGCTTCAGCGCAGCACATCGAGCAAGATCAGAACGAACCAGATGATCGCGCCGGCCGAGACGGCCGCGACCACGAGCGCGACGATCTCGACCGTGCGACCGGTTCGCGCTGCAGCGACGCGAGGCTGCAGCGCTGTTTCGTGCGCATTGCCCGCTCGCATGTCGAGGCTCGCGGGTGTCCGCTGATCTGGTGTCCGCTGAGCTGGCTGCGCGGAACCTTGCTGCGCGGAACCTTGCTGCGCGGACCCGTGTTGCGGGGAGAGGGGGTGCGCCTGCAGCGGCGGCCAGGGCGACATGCTCGGATCCATCCGTATCGTGCCGCGCGCAGGAGACTCGAGTCGCTGGGTGGCCTGCGGCGTCATGCGCGGGAGCGGATTGGTTGGCAAACTCTCCGGTGCGCGCTGCTCGTCCGGCAACGACGCGCGGGCATCGGGTGAGGAGAAGGGCGCCAACGCGTCGGTCATGTCTTTGGCCGAAGCGAAGCGCTCGTCCGGCTTCTTGGCGAGGGCGCGCAGCACGACCGCGTCCAGGCCCGGCGGGACAGGCGCAAAGCGCGAAGGCGGCGACGGGATCTCGGTCGCATGCGCGGCTGCGTATTCGATCAAGTCTGCGCAGATGAACGGGTTTCTGCCTGTCAAGATCCGATACAGCACGGCGCCGATGCCGTAGAGGTCTGCGCGATGATCGACGCGTTGGTTGGTGATCTGCTCCGGCGACATGAAGCTCGGCGTCCCCACCATGATGCCTTCCGCCGTTGGCACCTCGAGTGGTGCGACCTGCACGCCGGCCGGGTCTCCTTCCGCGCCGACCAGCTTGGCGATGCCGAAGTCGATCACCTTGATGTGCGCGGGGCTCAGCTCGTCACCGTCGCACAGAAACAGGTTGTCGAGCTTCACGTCGCGATGAACGACGCCAGCCCGGTGCGCGACGGCGAGCGCCGCCAGCGCCTGACTGGCGAAGCGGACAGCGTCGCGGACGGACAGCGCGCCCGAGGGGCCGAGCGCCTCTTTCAGGGTCTTGCCATACAGCCGCTCGCACACCAGATACGGACGGCCCGAGGGCGTGCGCGCGAAGTCGACGACCGCCAACAAGTTGGGGTGGCTCAGCTGCGCGAGGGTTTGCGCCTCGAACCGTAGGCGGTCTTCGAGGTCGGGCCTGTTCGGCTCACGCAGCACCTTGAGCACCAGCTTGCGCTTGAGGGTGCGGTGCTCGACCTCGTAGACGGCTCCCATCCCTCCTTTACCGATGGCGGCCAGCACCTTGTAGGGTGTGGACGCGAAGTCAGCGTCGAGCGCGCTGATGTGAGCATCGGGCTGAGGGGTGTGCATGGCTGACCACCTTCAGTCGCAGGGAGCTGCCAACTGGGGACAGGCCAAGAGGCCTTTATTCGCCCGACTCGTTTTCGAGGAGATTCAGTAGCTCTTCAGCGCGGTCGCCCTCGATTCCGAAAGCCTCCGCCATCTGGTTGATGAGCTCGTTCTCTTCGTCTTTGATGTCGCTGTCGGCGAACGCGATCGCGGCCGAGAGCGAAAACGCCGCCTCGACCAAGGCTGCGTCCTCTTGGAGGATCGGCGCGATGGCAGCCAAGCGAGCGGCTACGCCCTCGCCTACGCGCGCTTTGCACTCGTCGAACATCTTGTCGATGTGCACTGTGCGCACCGCGTTGTCGGTGAGGCCGCGCACAGCGCCGCGCAACACTTCGCGTTCGGAGTCGGCGACGTCACCGTCTGCGCCGATCATCAGGAACATCGACTCGAAGAGGGCCTCGAAGCGGCGCCTGGCGTCCGGGTCGCCGGCGAACGGATCATCGACTTGCGAAGGCCGTGTGAACGCCACGCTGGCCGGCTGACCGACCTCCTTGAAGTGGTCGCGGATGCGCTCGAGGGTCTTCGGCTGGAGCTTGATCATGGCGCGCATGATTTCGTCTACCGGCGCCGACGTCAACGCCTTCGCGTGATAGCTTACCCGGCATGACCTTTCTTACTCTTCTTAAGGGCTTAGCTACAAAACTCCGACCGAAAAAGACGCGCCCAGCGGCGCTCTTGCTGGTGACTTTGTGCATCTCGTCGTGCGTCGAGCTACGGGGCTGCGATTTCAGCGGCGATACCTGCGACGGCGACCTCGAGTGTGCCGACGGGCTCATCTGCGAGTCTTCCGGCTTCCTGTCAGGGCGCGACTGTCTGCCGGCCATCGAGTGCTCGAGCGACGCGAGCTGCCCAGGGGAGTCGAGCTGTATCGAACGTCCGCGAGAGCCAGCAGACAATCCGTTCGAGTCCGAGAAGCTCGGCAAGCAGGTATGTGACTGTTTGGATGATTGTCCCGAGGGGGGTCACAGCGCAGCTGGCGGTGGCGGCTCGACCTCGACGCTCGGTGGCATGGGCGGCGCCGGCGGCGCCCCCGGTGGCGGCGGTCAAGGCGGCGTGGGCGGTCAAGGCGGAGATGGCGGCAGCAGTGGAGAAGGCGGCAGCGGCGGACAGGGTGGCAACGGCGGACAAGGAGGAGCGAAGTGAGTGGCCTCACGCGCCTGACCACGTTGCTCGCCTTCGGGTTGCTCGCTGCCTGTGGCGGCCCCAGCGTCCGTGAGACGTGCGACACGCTGGACGACGCCAGCTGCTCGACGGAATTCGACTTCGACTACAACGACTGCCTCGACGACGGCACCTTCCTTGAAGACGACGCACGCTCCAAGGGCTGCGACGAGCAGTTCGACGAGTACGTCTCGTGTGTGCACGTCACCGTGTGCACGTTCGACATCGAGTGCACGGTCGAGCACGACACGTTGGATCAGTGCGTCGGCGGCTTTCCCTGAGCAGAAGGGGCCTCTCGGCCTGACAGTGCTACATTCCGGATCGTGAACGAGCAGGTCATCGGCCTCGCCCTCGTTGCGCTCGCCCTCATCCTGCTTTTCACCTGGCCGGAGAAGAAGACAGGGCGGCCGTTCCCGCGCAGCGGGGGTGAAGGTCCCAAACACCCGTATCGCCGCTCCGCGCGCGAGGTGAAGCGCTGATGTTCGTCGGGATCAGCGCGTCGAACGAGGCGCGGGCAGCGCGGTCCGGGTGACGCGCAACACGACCTCGTCGCTCCAGGCTTGAAGGCCGACAGGCAAGAGGGCCGCTGCCTCTTCGAGGCACTTGACCCCCTCCGCAGGCATGTCCCTGGAGCTCAGCACGAGCTCGCTGGTCGGCCGGCAGTTGCCGCTCGCTGCGTTGGGTGCGGGCGGCACCACTTCGGGAGCAGGCGGCTTCGCCGCCGGGGGCGGAGTCGGAGTCTCCGGGCAGCCCGACTTGCTCCCACCCCCCGCCTGATTCGGACAGTGATCGACGGCATCCATGACGCCATCGTGATCGTTGTCCGGATCCGGGCAGCCGTCGGCGTCTTGGTAGCCGTCTTTGTCTTCAGCATCGTTCGGGCACTTGTCCACGTCGTTGCTTGAGGCCGGTTACGCGCGGGCGTCCGGCAAGTCATGACCAAGTCTGGGGCAGCGCCCGTGGCGCCGCAGTGTTCACAGCTGGTCAATGTTCACAGCTGGTGCACGGGCGTAGACTGGCATCCATGCGCCGCGCCTGTCTCCTTCTCCCTGGCTGTCTTGCCCTCGCCTGCTCGGAGCCCCCACCGGCAACGACGCCGCCGGCTTCGAGCGACGCGCTCACCTCCACACGCGGGGTGCTCGTAGATGAGCTCGGGCGCGAGTTGCTGCTGCGAGGGCTGAATGCGCGCGTCGAAGGGGTGTTCGACGTCACGTTCGACGACGGGCGAGCGGCGCTGGAGACCATTCCTTCATTTTCCGGCGCCGACTGTGCGTTCATCGCCGAAGAGCTGGGGATGAACCATTTGCGACTGCCTGTAAACTGGAGCGCGATCGAGCCTGAGCGAGGCGTCTACCAGGAAGCCTACGTCGATCGCATCCTCGAGCTCGCCGCAGAATGCAGTGAACACGGCGTGGCGACGCTGGTCGACCTGCATCAGGATGCGTTCAGTAAGCACATCGGCGAAGACGGCGCGCCCTTATGGGCAATCGTTCCCCCGCCAACAGAGCTCTTGGAGGGCCCGCTGCTCGATCTCGAGGAGCGGCGCACCAGTGCGCAAGTGCTCGACGCCTTCGACTCGTTCTTCAACGACAGAGAGGGCGTGCAGACAGCCTACGCCGACATGGCGGCGTGGCTTGCCGGCCGCATCGCTGGCCAGCCGGGAATTATCGGGCTCGAGCTGATGAACGAGCCGGTCGTGATCGTCTTCGAGCAGCGGCTCGATGAGTTTCACGAACGGGTCGGCCAAGCGACCCGGCAAGCCGCGCCTGATCTGACCCTCTTCTTCGAACCCAACAGTCTGCGCAACCTGACCGATAGCGCTGAAGTGCGAACGCCGCTGCCGTTGCAAGACATCGTCTACGCGCCCCACCTCTACGTCGACGTCTTCGAGGACGGCTGGGCAAGCGAAGACGAAGGCAAGATCGCTTCGAGCCTCGAAGGCGCCATTGCGGAGGCGGCGCAGCATTCGGCGGCGCTCTATGTCGGAGAGTTCGGACATGGCCCCGACCCGCACGGCCTCAAGTACGTGCGCGCGTGCCTCGACCTCTTCGACAAACACGCAGTCTCCAGCGCGTGGTGGCTGTACGAGGAGGTTTCGCAGGGCAGCTGGGGGCTGTACGACCCGCCTGCAAACGGGGAGACGCGGGGGCTCTTGCGCGAGGCCGTCGCCGATGCGCTCGCCCGCCCCTACCCCGCGGCGATCGCCGGCACGCTCGAAGGCTTCGAGCTCGATGCCATGACCCGAACCCTCACGGTGCGCATCGAAGGCGCTAGCCAAGATCTGTCGCACACCATTGCGGTTCCCAGGCGACTATATCCCGCTGGGGTCGCTGTCCTTTGCGACGGCGCCTCTGTCGCCGGCGAAGTGTCTGCCGGTAGGCTCGAAGTCGTATGCGCCGGCCGCACGATCGAAGTCTCGCCACTGTTGTGATCCGCGTGTTCACCCAAGCGGCGCCGCGCCGCGGTGCGCGCTATGATCGCGCCGTGAACAACTTGACGCTTTTGGCTTTCCTGCTCTCCCTCGGCCCGCTCTGCCTCTCCTGTTCATCGAAAACGGAAGAGGACAGCGCCGCCAGCGCCAGCGCCAGCGCAGCAAAAGCTCGCAAGGCCAGAGCCAAGAAGGCAAGGAGCAAGAAGCAGCGCGCCAAGCCTGCACCGAGCGCAACGCCTAGCGCCGTTCCCGTCACGCCCGTCGACGAAGAAGCCCACTGAACCGAGGTTCGACTTCAGGTGAAAGCCGAGGCCGATTTCCAGAAGCCGATATCGATATCGAAGCCGAAGCCGAAACCGAGCTCGGTGGTCGGCTTCGGAGCTCGGTTAGTCGGCTTCGGACAGCGCGGTTGGTCGGCTTCGGACCTCGGTGGTCGGCTACGGCTACTCGGCTGCGACCGAGTAGTAGAGGTGGCGCTTCGTCAGCGGGACGCGTCGCACCAGGCCCTTCTTGCGACTGCCGTAGGCCGGGCACTCTCGGGCTGGCTCACGACCTGCTCCAGCGCTTTGGCGACCTCGTCGAGCACGGCGCTCGGCGCTTCAGGGCGGTTCTCTTGCCACCACGCGCTGGCTCGTGCGATGTCGCGGGTCGCCTGCGGCGTGAGCCGATAGCTCACTGAGCGGCTCGAAGCCGAGCCAGAAACTCCGGACCATCGACGGTGTTGCCAGCGTGGGCGTCATCGAGCGCTTCGTCGAGCGATCGGTCGAGCTCCGCTCGTTCCTCGTCGTCGAGCTCGTCGGCGGGCACGAGTTCGATCTCCGCCCCTTCGGGCAGGTTGGTCGGCTCATCGAGGATGAGTCGGCCGTTGCGCACGCGAGCTTTGAGGGCCTGCATACGTCCCACCGTAGCACCGACCGCGCGTTCATTCACGAGCCAGCTCCTTGCTCTCGTGGCCGGCGTCGTCCTCGGCGGCATTTTATGCCCAACCCCCGCGCGGTACACGGATACGGCGCGTCGTCGGCGAGCCCGGCAGCCATTCGCTGCGCTCGCGCCCGCAAGCTGTTCCCGTCGCGTCCACGACCGTGCCCCTAGCGCGGAAGCGACTCGGTGAGCGCCTGAGCATATTGGGCATTGGCGCTACGAGGGGCACTGCCGCTGCGGCGCCTTCGTAGCGCTCGGCGACGAAGCAAAATTCTTCGAAGCCGAGCCAATACGAGGGGCGGCTCAGCTAATCCCTTGCTGAGCAATCAGTGACGTCACATGTGTTTGATGATTGCGTCTGCGAACTCCGAGCACTTCACTTCAGTGGCGCCCGGCATCATGCGTGCGAAGTCGTAGGTCACGGTGCCTGCGCCGATGGCGCCGTCCATGCCCTTGATGATCAGATCCGCCGCCTCGTTCCAGCCGAGGTGGCGCAGCATCATCTCGCCAGAGAGGATGACCGAGCCGGGGTTGACCTTGTCGAGGTTGGCGTACTTCGGCGCGGTGCCGTGCGTCGCCTCGAAGATGGCGTGGCCGGTGACGTAGTTGATGTTGCCGCCCGGCGCGATACCGATGCCACCGACCTGCGCTGCCAGCGCGTCGGACAGGTAGTCGCCATTCAGGTTCAAAGTCGCGATGACTTCGAACTCTTTCGGGCGCGTCAGCACCTGCTGCAGCGTGATGTCGGCGATCGAGTCTTTGATGCGCAGCATCTTCTTCCACTTGCCGGCGCCATGCGTGTCCCAGAGCTTGAGGGCTGCAAGGACCTCGTCCTTGAACTCTTTCTGCATGTCGGGCGGGGCCATGTCGTAGCCAGGCTCGATCTGCTTGGCGTTGTCTTCGACCGAGAGGTCGGCGTTCGCCTCCTTGTTGCCGAGGATCCACGACTCGCGCTCGGTGACGATCTGGCCGCGGAATTCACTGGCTGCGAGCTCGTAGCCCCAGTTCTTGAACGCGCCCTCGGTGAACTTCATGATGTTGCCCTTGTGGACCAAGTTCACACTCTTGCGGTTGAACTTGAGGGCGTACTCGATGGCCGCGCGGACGAGGCGCTGCGAGCCGTCACGGCTGACAGGCTTGATGCCGATGCCGCTCGTGAGCGGAAAGCGGATCTTGTTCACCTTCATCTCGTTCTCGAGGAACGCGATGACCTTCTTCACCTCTGCGGACTCGGCCTCCCACTCGATACCGGCATAGATGTCTTCACAGTTTTCACGGAAGATCACCATGTCGACAGCGCCCGGGTCTTTCACCGGAGAAGGCACACCCTTGAACCAGCGCACCGGGCGCAGGCACACATAGAGGTCGAGCATCTGGCGGAGGGCGACGTTGAGTGAACGGATGCCCTTGCCGATCGGCGTCGTCAGCGGACCTTTGATACCGACGAGATACTGCTTGTATGCGTCGACCGTGCCTTGCGGCAGCCAGTCGGCGAACTGGCGGAACGCTTTTTCGCCGGCGTACACCTCGTACCAGGCGATCTTCTTCTTGCCGCCATAGGCCTTCTCGACACTGGCATCGAGCGCGCGAACGCTGGCATTCCAGATGTCTGGGCCAGTACCGTCACCCTCGATGAACGGGATGATCGGGCGGTCGGGGACCGACAGGGCCCCGTCTTTGCTCATCGTGATCGCGTCGCCGGAAGTGGGCTTGGGGAAGTCTGCCATGGGACCCGCGGGGCTATCAGAACGCTGCGAAGGCGGCAAGGCGGCGGATGTGTTACGGGAACCCGCGATGGCTCTCCACTCTGGCTTCGCAAGGAGTTGCTCCACCGGGTTCAGATCCCTCTCCGTCTTGGGCATTTGTCTGCTCACCAGCGCTCTGACGCTCGCCGCACCGCGCCATGCCGACGCAGGCGTCGTCGAGAAGGTCGTGGCGGTCGTCGGCGACGATGCAGTGCTCTTGAGCGAGCTACGCGCGCGAGCCGCGCCCCTCGTTCGCGTCTTGGTGCAGCAGGTCCCGGCGGGGCCGCAGCGCACGGCGGCCGAGTCGCAAGTCTACAAAGACATGCTCACCCACATGGTCGAAGAGATGCTCGAGTCGCAAGCGGCCGAGCGGCTGAAGGTCGTCGTGGCGCCGGAGGAGATCGATCGCGCGCTGGAGAACGTCGCCGGGCAGCAAAAGATGACGGTGGACGAGCTGCTCGACGCTGCCTCCCAGAAGAGTGGGCTCACCGAAGTCGAGTACCGAGCAGAGATTCGGCGCCAAGTGCTGGAAGGCAAGTTGCTCAGCCAGCGCGTGCGCGGCCGCATTCGCATCACCGAAGAAGATCTCAAGAACGCCTTCTCGCGCAGCGTGCGAGAAGAGCGCGAGCGGCGCGAATATCGGCCGGCGATGATCATGCTCAAGGTGCCGACCGCGCCGGGCAACACACCCGTGCAGAACCAAGCGGCCGCAGAGCCGAAAGAGAAGCTCGCCAAAGAGCTTCACGCACGGCTCGTCGCAGGCGAGAGCTTCGCCGACCTCGCCAAACAATATTCGGAAGAGCCGACCAGCGCCGCCAAAGGGGGGGACCTCGGCGTTCACGCGCCGATCAAGACGCAGGCGGCCCAGGCACGAAAGCGCCCCGCGCTGGCCAAAGAGATCGAAGATCGCATCATGCCGCTGGAGGCGGGTCAGTTCACCGAGCCGTTCAAGGTCGGCGACGCAGTGGTGATCATGATGCTCGCTGCCCGACAGGCCTCGCGATACACGACGTTCGAGGCGGCCAAAGAAGAGATGGCCCAGCGCGTTCAAAACGACATCCTCGCGCGCGAAAAAGAGATCTGGCTCGAAGACCTGAAGAAGCGCACGCATGTCGAGGTTCGGCTGTGAGCCGCGGTTGAAGACAGCCTCTGAGTGGGTCGCGCCGGCAGATTGCCAAGAGTGCGGGCGCTGCTGCTTCTCCGAGAGTTACGAGCATGTGCGCGTCTTCGGAGTGGACTGGGAGCGGCTTGGAGACGTGGGACAGCCGCATACCGAGGCCGTCGAGAACCGCGTGTACATGAAGCTCCTCGACGGCCATTGCAGCGCCCTCGCCATCGACCCTGTCACGCGCCGCTTCGGCTGCTCGATCTACGAGGTGCGGCCCGATGTTTGTCGCTCCCTCGAACGCGGGACTGGCGCTTGCCGCGGCGAGTGGGAGGCGAAGGCCGGCAGACCCGATGTCGCCATCGAGCGGCTGCGAGCTACTCTTGTTGCCAAGTGAGCCGCGTCATCGAGGAGACCGCTTCTTGGGGCTCCCTGAGGGCGGGCTCAATCGGCGGCCGAGCTCGTCTGCGTCGGGGTCGCTGAAGCGCACGTGAAAATGAGTCGAGTGGCCCCACGCGTGCCGCACCAGCGCGGCCCGTCGCGGTGACCGCTCGAACAGGCCCTCCGCGGGTCGCTGGCTCGTTGGCAAGCTCGCGATGTGAGCATTGGCGCAGCTTACAGGCACCGTCGGACGTTGGTCGACGGCGTGGCACGAGAATCGCGAAGCGCACCGGATGCTCTCGCGTCGCACAAACACGTGTGCGCAGTCCTCGCGCTGCTGACCTGCACGACTTCGTGCACGCACTCGCGCCCATTTCGAGCGCCGGCGCTACTCGTCTGCGAGCACCGATTCGAGCTCCGCCCGAATGATCGTCAAGTCAGCCTCATGAACGAGCTTCGCTCGAATGATGCGATCGGCGTCGACAAACGCGCTCAGCGAGGTCGAACCACCGGGCCAAAGCGAGAATATCGCGCCGTCGGGATCGTAAAGCGTTACCACTTCGACGTGCCCGTGCTCGCTCTGCCACAGATCGCAGTAGCTCGGATAGGGCAACTCGGATGCGCCGGTTTCAACCACCACGTTCAAGCCAACGAGACCTTGCGCGGCAAACTCTTGCTGGATCGACTCTTGCTCGGGAATGCAAAGCGCACGTTCCGATGACGGGGGCCGCCGCCGATGGTTTCTAACAATCGCCCTGCGCCCCCTCAAGGCGGCTTGACCGGGCCGCTCACTGAGGTCGTCACCTTCGGCTCGCGCAGCTCGGACAGCTGACCGCCGTCCGCGACGGTGATCCAACGGTAGGCGCGGCGCGCCTCCGCGCCGCCTTTGAGGATGCCGGTGCAGTCGGCCGTCCAACGACGTTCGACCCCGGAGTCACTGATCGCGACGTCGCAGCTGTCGAAGTAGAAGGACCCCCTGCGACCGATCCACGCAGTGGTCGAGACGATCTCTTCTTGCATCATGATTTTGCCGAACAAGTTCAGCTTGGGCAGGGACATGCTGGCGAGCTCGAGACCATTGGCCGCATTGACGGTGCGCTCGACGGCCAGCACCTTTGCTGCCGTCGTCGTCAAGAACGCGACATTCTGGTTCGTCGAGCGCACGCTGACCGCGCGCGAGCAGCAGACACCGATGCGGTCCGCAGACTTCGTGTCGGCGAACGCTTCGCCCCGCGAAGAGCAGCCAGCGCCGCCGCGCAGCGCGATGCCCGTGTCGGTAGGCGTCAGCGTCCAAGAAGGCTCGCGCCCCAATGCGGGCTCGAGCTCGCACGCGCGCAACCATTGCGACTCGGTGCACAGCGCCATTCTGCGGCGCTCGCAGGCCGAAATTGCGCTCACGAACGTTGCGTCACCATCCCCCTCTTCGCGTGTCGCGCTGAATGCCGGGACGAACATCGAGGTCAATGGTGCGAACCCTGGAGGAACTGTCAGCTTGGACACCACGCCGACCTTTTCTGGCGGGGGCGCGGCGCTCGCCGTTTTTGGCGGCGCAGGCTCGGGGCTCGCCACAACGGGCGTGCCAAGCGTCGGTGCGCTCGGCAGGGCGCCGCTCGGGGCTGGCTCGGACCCGGACCTCGCTGGCGCGCGCAGGACTGCCCAACTGAGGATGCCAATGGCGCCGACAGCGACAGCAGTAACGATCATCGATACGCGCCGCGTCGAGCGGCCAACAGGTGCCGCCTCGCCCGCCGCGGTGCTCGCCACCTTCGGTTCGCGGCCTGCCGCAGGCGTACCCGGCTCTGTCGCGGCGAAGCCGATCTCGCCTGCCGAGCTCGACGGCTGCCGCGTCAGGGCGTCTACTGCAGACGATTTTTGTCGCAACAAAAACTCGGCGGTGGGTAGCGAGGGGTCTTCCGCGTGATTGGACGGCAAGTCGAGCAGCGTCGGCATCTCTACCGACGTTGTGCCGCCAGCGGCCTCACGGAAGCCCCTCGCGAACGCCGCTGCGCTCTCGTAGCGCCGGCTTGGCTCGACCGAGAGCGCACGTCGAAAGAAGACATCCAGCTCTCCCGCGAGCCCAGGGACCGCCTTGGTGGGCGGCGGCACCTCGGCTCGCGTAATGGCGACCAAGGTGGCTGCCAGTGTCTCGCCCGTGAACGGAAGACGGCCAGTCACCATTTCGTAGGCGACGACAGCCAGCGCCCACACGTCTGCCGCCGCGTCGACCGGGCCAGCGCGCATCAGCTGCTCCGGGCTCATGTATTGGGGCGTTCCGATGAGGACGCCACTCGAGGTCGACACGCTGTCGACGCCACCCGTTTCGCTGGTCTTGGCGATACCGAAGTCGACGATTTTCACCACCTCACGGCCGCCGCGAGCGCGCGCGAGGAACAGGTTCGGCGGTTTGATGTCGCGATGCACGATGCCCAGCGCATGTGCATGCGCGAGGCCGACTGCGACCTCCTCGATGATCGCCACCACCTCGTCGACTGGGATTCGCTTCTCGGTGCGCAATCGCTCGGCGATGCTCTGCCCCTCGAGCAGCTCCATGACGATGTAGGGGCCGCCATCGACGCTGATGCCGTGATCCAAGATGCGAACCGTGTGTGGGTTGTCGAGCTTCGCGGCGAGTTGCGCCTCGCGGCGGAAGCGGCTCAACACCAGTGGATCGTCGGCCTTCAGCAAGTCGGCCGCTACGAACTTCACGGCAACATCCAGCGCGAGCTTTTCGTGGTGCGCAACCCACACGCTACCCATACCGCCTCGACCGAGGTGACGGACGAGACGGACGTGATCGTTGACCCTGTGACCGGGCTCGAGCCCCATGAACGGACCGGCATGGTAGCGCACTGGGAACCGCGACGGGGGTGTGTTCGTGAGGCTACGGCGAACCGTCAGGCCCAACCGGCGGAGGCCGCTGAATGTCCATTTGCACGTCGAGCGTAATGGTCGCACCCGGTGCAAGATCGACAGTGCGACGCTGCTCGGGTGCACGCGGATGCCGGAACGAGATCTCGTGTTTACCCGGGGCGAGACGCAATGGTCTGCCGACCGGCGTGGTGTCGACCTGGGCACCGTCCACGAAGACGTCGGCCCATGGGGTCGCCAAGACGCGCACGTTGCCGCTGGCTGCACCCGGCGGATAGCTGCGTGGCGAGGGGCCCTGCTGGTCGAGTGCCCACGCAACCACCATAATCAGGCTCATCGCAGCCAGCACCATTGCGAGCTGGCGAACGAGGCGCGGCGGGGCCGCGCTGAGGCGTCGGCCACCCGGGAGCTCGTTCGCGACGTCGGCTGCACCCAGCGCCATCACGAGATCGTCCGCGAAACGGTCCGCCGTCTCGTAGCGCAGCGAAGGTAGCTTTTGCAGGCTCTTTTGGAGCGTCTGAGAGAGCAGCGTGTTCGCTTCGACAGGGGCTACCTCCTCCGTGCGCAACCTTCGGACGAGGCTCGCCTCTCCCTCTGCTGACTCGAACGGGTGCTTTCCGGTAGTGATTTCGTAACAGATTGCGCCCAGTGAAAAGACGTCGCTCGCGCGGTCGACAGCCGAGCGCGCGAACCGCTCTGGGCTAGCATAACGTTCGTGCGGCCCCGGCTCTGGAACGTCGCGCGGCTCGGTCTTGTCGCCTACCCGGCGCGCGTCCCACAGCCCCGCGAGCTTCACGTGCCCATCACCCTGTACGAACGCCTCATCCGGCGCCAGCGCCAGATGTATCACGTTCTGTCGATGCAGCTTGCCCGCCGCGCGGGCTAACCCGACAGCCACGCTGCTGTCCGCAAGATCGCCTTCGAGGCGTCCATCGATCAGCGCGCGCAGGCTCTGCCCCGTCGGCGCCTCCGTGATGACGACCAGCCGGCCGGCAACCTCGATCACCTCGATCAGACCGAACACCCCGTCGAAGCCGAGCCCGGCGAGCAGTTCGGCGCTCTTTCGTAAACGAGCATCGAAGGCAGCGTTGGGTCCGGCCGAGAGGGGCGCGCTGGTCAGCCAGACAGCACGTCCGAGCTCGGTGTGTCTCGCTCGAAAGGTGGACAGCTCGCTTCTGTGGCGGACGAGGCCTTCGATGCGGTAGGCACCGAGCATCTCCGGCTGCTCGTCGCCGGGCTTCGCTGATTTTTCGGGGGTCACCGAGCCACGAGCGAACGAGCGCCGCTGCTGGAGTCCGAAACGGCCACTAGATCGAGCACTGTCGCGAATACGTCGCGAAACGTGCCAGCTGACAGCGCACCTGCGGCAATGCCGTTGGCCACCAGTGAAATGCTGGCCGGCGACACCACCAACAGCGCGCCCGCTCGCGCCTCGACAGCCTGCGCTAGCTCGTCGAGCGGCGCGTGCTTCGCCGCCACCAGCACGAAGTCCAGAGCACCCTCCGAAACTGCGCGCGCTGCCTTTTCGAGCGCCGCGGCAGCGTCGACCTCGCCATCGACGATGGTGCCCATGTTGCGGTCCCCGTCGAACGAGAACGTGGCGAGCGCCGCGTGGGCGGCGTCGAACACGCGGAGACTGCGCTTTTTTGCCGCTGTCATCGCCGCGAACAGGCCTTCGGTGGGCGGCGCTGTGGTCAACAGCGAGGGTACCTTCGAGCCGCGCATCGGTACCAGCGTCACCAGCGAGGCTGCGTCGAACGGGATGACCGGGCGACCGCGCAACGTCACCAGCTTCGCGACCTCTTCGGGGAGGTCGGTGCGCGTCAAGATGCGCAAGAGCCGGTCGAGCTGGTCGCCCCGCGTCGAGACGAGCATGCCCAGATCGTCGCCACGCCACTCCCACAGCGGGATCGGTCCAGCGTCAGGCGGCGGCGGGAACTCGCAGCGCAGATCGCCATTGATGCCAGCGAACTCGCCGATACGCGCGGGCGGCATCGCCACGTCGTCGCGCTGAAATGCGTAGTTTTCTTCCAGCGCATCGTCGATTCGCTCGTACGTCTCACCCTCGAACAGCACGACGAGCGCGCGATACGCGTCCAGCACCTTTTCCCACTCGGCGTCGGCCCCCAGCGAGTACACCCCGCCGGCGACGGTGTGCAGCGACCCCTTCGAGCCCATTTGATCTTGGATTGCGTTGAATCCAAAGAACGCAGTGCGCCCTGGGCCAGCGAGAAACGCGTGGATGCCGAGGTGCAGATCGTAAGGAAGGAGCACGTCCAGCACCGCCGCTAGCGCCTTCAGCGACGAACCGTCTTTCACGATGTCGACGAACAAGTGCAAGCTGCACTTGGGCTTCTCTTTCTCTGTGTAAAAGTCGGTGACCGTGCCTTGGTGATGGCGCGCGTGCTCGACCAGGCGCTCGAGCGCAGTGTCGACCAGAGGCATGCGCCTGTCTGCGAAAGCGCGCGTCGCCTGAACCACGTCCAGTCGATCACAGCCCGTGCCGGCCGCGAAGTAGGCTGCCTCTTCCGGCAAGGGTTCGAGCGGGGCCTGAGCCGACCGAGGCAGCGTGGGCTCGGCGTCCACGAAGCAGAGGACGACAGGTCCCTTTCCACGCGCGAATCCGTCTGCCATCTGCTGAACCTACAACGCCTCGTGACGGGTTTGGCGTGTCTTGATCGCCATGCGCGCGAGCTCGTCGGCGCGTTCGTTGAGCGGTACGCCAGCGTGACCTGGCACGTACACGAAGTCGACACCCACGCGACCCGACAACAGCGCCCGAATCCGCATGATGAGCGCAGTGTTGGCTTTTGCCTTCCAGCCTTTGGAGAGCACGCCGATGGCATACTGGCTGTCGGTGTGGACCACCACTTCGTCCGGTGCGGTGAGCTCGATCGCCCGCTCGATGGCAACCAGCTCGGCGATGTTGTTGGTGGCTTCACCGAGATACTCGGACAGCTCGCGACGCGTTTCACCTTTCAAGATCACGACGCCTGCACCAGCGGGCCCAGGGTTGCCCGTACAGGCCCCATCGGTGTACGCGATGACTGCGCCCGGCCGCGGCGCGAGCGCTGCCGCGCTCAGCGTCTTGCTCTTGCTGGCCTTGCCCACCTTGGCCACCGCCGTCTTGGCGGCGGGCTTTTCGGCTCGCTCCGCCGCCTTTTCAGCTCGCTGCGCGGGCGCGCACGTGTCGTCCGAAAGCAGCGCACCGGGCACGACCGATAGGTTTTGGACCATGGCGTCGTAACGACGGCCGTCATTCGGCTTGTAACGGATCTCGACTTTGCCCTCGGCCACCGCAAGCTCGCCGGCTTCGGTGGCGCGGGCGAACACTGACTGGCCCCGCAAGTTGGCGCGTACCCACGGCATACTGAGCCTGGCTATGCCCTAGCGACGGCCTCGCGAGAAGCCGTCGTCAGGCCCATCTCTTCGAATGCTCGCCTCGTCGCCCGCCGCTGCGCGGGCCAGAGGTAGAGGAAGAACACTGCGTTCAGTACCACCAGCCGGAACAGCAAAAAAATATCCGGGCGACCGAACGCATTGAAAATGGCGAGGCCGAAGACGAGCGAGCCAACGCCGAATGCGCTGCGCCAGATCTTCATCAGCGGCAGCGCGTGCTTCTTGTAGATCTCCGCCCGCTCGGGGTCGTACGGGGGAAGCACGCCGGCGCGCGTGACTGTAAGCGGGTCGAACCACTCGAAGAAGCGGCGCTGGTTCTTCAAATACACCAGGTAGATGAACCAGGTGACCGCGTGGACGACTCCGCTCGTCTCGCTGTCTGCGCGGCGCTTTCTCTCGATCGCCTGCTCCAGATCTTCTTCGTCGCGCGTGCCGGGCACCACCAACCGCAGGTACACGTTCTTGTAGTGGTCGTAAGCCGTGGTGTGGAACGAGCTCGTCTGCATGGTCAGCACGCTGAGCAACACGATCGCGACCGGCACGTACCAGGGGCTCGGGTAGAGGCGCGTCATCACCACGATCGAGCCGATCGACGCCGTGAGCAGGACCAGCGTATCGGCCACGCCGTCGAGCATGCGGCCCATGTCGCTCGATGATTTGCGCATGCGCGCGAGCATGCCGTCGGAGCAGTCGACCACCTGCGAGAAGACGAGCAGCGCGCCAGCCACCAGCGCCGCCCAGGTCGACCCGGCGATGAGCAAGAAGCCGCCAGCCACTCCGAAGATGGTGCTGAGCGCAGTCAGCCCGTTCGGCGTGATCGACGTCGGCATCGCCAACTTGGCGATGACAAAGGCAAGCGGCCGATGAAGCGCGAGATCGATGGGCTCTTCGACGTCGACCGCCTTGAGGCTCGCGCGATACTCACTGAGCAGCGTCGTCACGAGTAAATTCCTCCGTGCGAAGGGCAGAATTTCTGTTCGATTTTCAACCTTCGGTTGAAATCTCGTACCACGCAGGCGGCGGCACTGCCAAGGCAGCGCCCTGCTTCGTCGCCTTCCTCGGTGCGTAGTCGCCTTCGCGCTTTCTGCGGGGCAGCGGGCGTTGTAGACGCCCGTCGTGACTACTGACTCGATCTTCCGAGAGCGCTTGTTCGACGGCCGGGTGGTGCTGGTGACGGGCGGTGGTAGCGGCATCGGGCTCGCCACCGCGCGCGAGCTGGGCTCGTTGGGGGCCAAGATTGCCATCTGCGGTCGTAAACAGGAGAAGCTCGAGCTCGCGTTGACGTCCCTGGCCGAGGCGGGCATCCCGGCCGAACGACTGTTCGCTGGGCCGTGCGACATCCGCGAGCCCGAGCAGGTGGCCCGCTTCGTCGGGGACGTGCTCGCCAAGTTCGGACGCATCGACGTGCTGGTGAACAACGCAGGGGGTCAATTTCCGAGCCCGGCCGAGGCGATGACGCCCAAGGGTTGGGAAGCCGTCGTACGCAACAACTTGAACGGCACGTTCTATGTCACGCACGAGGTCGCGACCCGCGCGATGATCCCGCAGAAGCGCGGTCGCATCGTCAACGTGACAGCCATGGTCGCCCGCGGCTTTCCTGGAATGAGCCACACTGGAGCGGCGCGCGCCGGCGTAGAAAACCTCACCAAGAGCTTGGCTATCGAATGGGCCGCGTACAACATTCGGGTCAACGCGGTGGCCCCCGGCAACAACATCAAGTCGAGCGGCACCGCACAATACGGTGACGAGATGCTCGAGCTCACCAGGCGCGCGACCCCGATGAAACGCCTCGGCACCCCGGAAGAGGTCGCGCGCGTGATCGTGTTCCTCGCCAGCGAAGCGAACGATTTCGTCACGGGGCAGATCTGGGGCATCGACGGGGGCCAACCGCTCTGGGGCGACATCTGGCCGATCGCCGACGGCGATCAACCGACGACGCCCTTGCCGCGAACGCCTTCCAAGCGCGAGCCGTGAGCCAACAGGCAGAGCCCATCCCGATGAACGTGCCGCGCCTCCATGCCGTGGGCATCAGCCTGTGGGCGTGGCTAGTCAGCGTCTGGGAACGCATTCGCATCTTCTTCAGCGAAGGGACGCCGACCTTCAAGGTCGCCCTCGGTCCGATGATCGCGTTGAGCTTCGTCCTGTTCTGTCGTTATCCGACGACGAACTGGATCTTCGACGAGCAAGAGGCGCTGCGGGGGAACCCTTACGTCAATCAAATTGGCTTCAAGTACGAAGACGCAATCTACCGTGACTTTTGGGGGCTGCCGGCAAACGCGAGCATCGGTTCGTACCGCCCGATTCCGAACTACTTGTGGCGCGGGTTGGTCGAGGTCGGCGAGCGCGGTCAGAACCTGATCGACGCTCACGCGACGGAAGGGATGAAGGGCTTCGTCCAGCGGAAGTTTTTTTATCCCGACGAGATCCCGAAGCTGACAGAGGTGGCGAGCCGCTCTTGGTTTCAGCACGTCTTCAACTTGTTCTTCCACGGTGTGAACGGCGCCATCTTCGTGGCGATGGCGTGGCGCGTGTCCCGTCGGCGCCTAGTGGCATGGGTTACAGGCACCGTGTTCTTGGCGGCTGCCATCCTCACCGAGGCTGTCTCCGGCGTCGTCGGCATCGCGGACGTGCTCGGCGGTATGGGTGCCTTGCTTGCGCTGGCTTCGCTCGGCCTACGCGCCCACGCCATGCCATTCGGGGTCTTTCTCTCCATCCTGTTCGGGTTGTTCTCGAAAGAGAGCGCGATCGTTTGTTTGCCCCTGATCCCGGTGGCAGCGCTGCTCTCGGCACCGTTCGTACATGCAGACAAGCCTGCTCGGCTGGTGCGCGCCGCGCTCGCCACCGTCGGCGCCTTGGCAGCCTTCGTCCTCTACGTCGAGGTGCGCAAGCGCTGGTTCCCGTCTTCGGTGCCGGCCGAGCTCGCCAAGCCGCTCGATCTCGACGCGCCGATGACCAGCCAGATGGCGCGCGACTTCTTGATCTGGTTCCACCAGCCGCCGCTGCCGAAAGATCCACTCAACAATCCACTGGTCGACGCCCAGATGGATCTGCGCGTCGCAGGCTCGATGCGTGTCTATTGGCGGGGTCTCGGCCAAGTCGTGTTCCCTTGGACGCTGTCCGGTGACTACTCGTTCCCGCAGGAGCCGATCCCCACGAGGGTGGTGTTCTTCGAAAGCGTGCTCGGCTGGGGTGCGACGGTGCTGCCGCTCGGTGGCGCCCTGGGCCTCTGGCTCGTGTCGCTGTTGCGCGAGCGAAAAGAAAAGGCCCCCATCCCAGCACCATTCGAAGAAGCGTCCGCGCCGATCCGTGAGCGCCGCTTCCTCAAGAGCTTTCGTTCGTCCCTCGCGGCGTCCCCGCCTGCGCTGTGGTTTCAGACGCACCGCAAACCAATCATGCGCGTCGCGCTCGAGGTCGCGCTGATCGGGGTCGCCTTCGCGCTCACCTACAAGATGCTGGGCATCGGGCCGAGTGAGGCCAACAAAGACATGGGCGACTCCGACCCGGCGCTCAAGATAAGCATTCCGCCTCACCTCTTGAACGATGGCCTCGTCTACGCCGGCCTCGGCTCGATCTCGGCAGGTGCCTTCGTCGAAGCTCTATGGAAGCCGCGCAAGAGCGCCTACCTCGACTACCGCCTCCCCTTGCTCGCCGTCGGCATGGTTTGGGTCGTCGTCAGCTACTTTCCACACTCCAACATGTACGTCTTGCTCCCCACCGTGAGGGCCGAGCGGCTCTGGTACTTCCCCGTTTTGGGAACCACCATCGTCGTCTCGATCGCGCTGGTGGCCGCCTACGACCGCGCACGCCAGCTCGCCGCGTGGAGGAGATACGCGTGGACCATTCCCGCCGCGTTCTTGGCGTTTCAAGCCGGCCGCTCGTATCTCCACGCCACCGACTATCGAAACGATTTGGTCTTTTGGCGTGAGACGAAAGACGCTGTTCCCCATAGCTCCAAAGCACACCTCAACTATTCGGTGATGGCTGGGGCGCGTGGTCTGATGCAGATCCGGTTGGACGAGAGTCACATCGCCCGCTACCTCGCGCCCGATTGGGCGATGGCGCACATCTACACAGGCGACACGCTGTGTCGCATGGGCAGGCCGGAAGAAGCGTGGCCGCACTACGCGCGTGGGTTCAGCCTCGGTCCCGGTGACAAGGGGCTCATCTCGCTCGCGCTGCAATGCATGTGGGACACGAAGACGCTGCACCAGCGCGAGCCGGAGCTGCGTGTGCTGTCAGCCGACCACCCAGGCTCGTGGATCGCCTTTCTGGCCGACGACACGCTCCGCAATGGCGACAAGCAGGGCGGCGTGCAACGTGAAGCGCGCGGCCGCAGCTACAACCATGGCGCCGAGGCAGAGACCACCGAAAAAGAGACCGAGACGGCGACAGACTCGGCGACCGCGACCGACTCGGCGACGCAAACGGCTAGCGCAAGTGATTCGACCGGCGATGGCGCAGCAGCCAAGTCCGCGGAGACGAAAGAATGAAGCGCTGCAGGTCGCGGCTGCTCACGCTGGTGAAGTGACCACCATCGGCACGAACATCACCCCGCCCAGGTCCTCCGAAAACGCATTGCCGTCGCGCTTGCGAACGCGCAGCAGCCGCTGAACCTTGCCGGTTTGACCAACGGGCAGAACCAACACGCCGCCTTCTGCAAGCTGCGCGAACAGCGCTCGCGGAATCTCTTCGGGAGCGGCCGTGACGACGACTCTGTCGAAGGGCGCTTGATGCGGGAGGCCTCGATAGCCGTCGCCGACGAAGAGCTCGACGTTGCGAGCGCCGGCGCGTTCGAGCTGACGAGACGCACCTGCCACGAGCTCGCGGTGCAGCTCGATCGAATAGACGTGAGCTGCCAGCTTGGCCAGCACCGCCGCGTTGTAGCCGCAGCCGGTGCCGATCTCGAGCACACGATGCGACGGCTCGAGCAAAAGTGCCTGCGCCATCAGCGCGACGACTGTCGGCTGCGAGATGGTCTGCCCGAGGCCGATCGGCTGCGCAGCGTCGCAATAGGCCGTCTCCAGATCCAGCTCGGGGACGAAGACATGGCGCGGCACCGCGCGCATCGCAGCGATGACGCGAGGGCTCCAGCTTTCACCTGGTTGAGGTGGCTTTTGCTCGATGCCGTCGACCAACATCTCGCGCAGCGCCGCCGCTTTTCGCGAGAGCGCTTCTTCAGGTGCAGCCACAGGCGCGCCAGCGTACAGTTAACAGTTCCGCCTTGCTTCACTCGCTTCTGCACCCGGCTGCACTGGAAAATTCCATCCACCGTGCACGGCAGGGAGGCTGGAGGAACGCTCGACGTACATCATGATCAATCTTGAGGTCGACTCGTGTTCTCCGCTTGATCGCGAGAGGCACCTCTTTAGACTGCGCCCCGCTCTCTCTCGCTCTTCAACATCGCTCGGAGGCACTATGCGCCCCATCGTTCTGGCCCTCGGCACTCTCCTGACTGCTTCTCTCGTCAGCCTCGGATGTGCGCCGCCGGACGATTCGGAGCCTGCACCTCAGCAGCAGCAGCCGGAGGCGGCGCAGCCCCAGATCTACGGTGGGTCGAACGACAACAGCAACGACGCCGTGGTGTATCTGTACTCGGAGCAGGGTTTCGCGTGCACGGGCACCATCATCGCCAAGAACGGCAGCACCGCATATGTGCTCACCGCCGCGCACTGCAACGGCATGGACTGGGTCGTCCAAGACGACAACATCAGCTGTTTCTTCAACGGCGGCGCCAACTGCGACGGCGTGTGGCAGGTGGCGGAGCAGACGGTGCACCCGAATTACAATGGCGACGCCGGCGACGGCTACGACTTCAGCGTCATTCGCTTCTCTGGCGCAGACGCGGGCACACCGGTGATCCCAGCAGCGACCAGCCCGGATGGGGTCTCCGTCGGCACCCAGGTCGACATCGTCGGCTATGGCGAAACTGAAAGCGGCCAGTCCAGCGACCAGCGCCTGCATGTGCAGATGCCAGTCGACGAAGTGTACACCCTGTTCCTCGGCTTCGATCAGACCGGCGGCGAAGGCAGCTGCAGCGGCGACTCAGGCGGCCCCGCGCTCTTCAACAACACAGTGGTAGGAGTGACGTCCTTCGGTGATCAGAACTGCACCCAGTTCGGTTTCGACGGCCGGGTGGCGGCGGTCTACAACGGCTTCATCGCGCCGATCATCGGCGGCGCCGTCACTGAAAATTGCGACACCTGCTTCGAAGACGAGGTGAACAGCCCGTCCGGTGACTGCGCGCCACAGGTCGACGCGTGTTTCGGCAACGCCGGCTGCGCGTCGCTCGCTGAATGTATCGGTCCTTGCACCACTGGCGCCTGTGTTCAAGCTTGCGCGGACGCCAGCAACAACGCGTCGATAGACCTGTACAATGCGATCTTCGATTGCTGGTGCGTCTCGTGCGCCACTCTCTGCACCGAAGAGTGTGATCCAGGCACCGGAACGACCAGCAGCAGCGGCAACGGCTTGCCCACGGGCCCGGGCACGACAGGTGTTGGTGGCGGTGCCGCAGCCGCGGGCGGCGGCAATGCGGGCGGTGCCCCCAGCGGCAACGGGGGCGACAGCAACGGCGGCGCAAGCGGAGACAATGCGGAGGACGGCGACAGCTCGTCCTGCGGCTGCAAGACAGTTGGCGCCCCCACCGGCGCAAACCAGAGCGCGCTCGGCCTCTTGGGCCTGGCGCTGGTAGGTGTGTTCGTCGCTCGCCGACGGCGCTAGCCTCCGCGCGATGCGCGTTCACCACGTCAATTGCGGCACCATGTGCCCGCTCGGCTTTGCCTTCATGAAGGTCGAGCCGGCGCCGCACAAGCTCGTCTGCCATGTGCTCATCCTCGAGACCGAGGCGGGGCTCGTCTTGGTCGACACTGGCGTCGGCACCGCTGACATCGCGCGCCCAGAGCGCCTCGGCGGCGGTTTCAACGCGGTGGCGCGGCCCGCGCTCGATGCCAACGAGACGGCGCTTGCCCACGTCGAGCGGCTCGGCTTCAAGGTCGATGACGTGCGGCACATCGTCCCGACGCACCTCGATCTCGACCACGCGGGCGGCCTCGCCGACTTCCCCAAGGCGAAGGTGCACCTGTTCGCGCGCGAGCACGAGGCAGCCATGGCCCGCGCCACCTTGCTGGAGAAGCATCGCTACATGCCGCACCATTGGGCGCACTCACCCGATTGGGCTCTCTACGAGACAGGCGGCGAGCGCTGGTTCGGCTTCGACTGCGTGCGGCAGCTAGAAGGCCTGCCGCCCGAGATCTTGATCGTGCCTACGGTGGGTCATACACGCGGCCACTCTGCGATCGCCGTCGATGACGGCAGTGGCTTCTTGGTGCACGCCGGCGACGCCTACTTTCATCGCAACGAGATGGATCCCGAGCGCCCGCGCTGTCCCGCCGCGCTGAGCTGGTTCCAGCGCACAGCGGCCGTCGACAACACCGCCCGCGTCCGCAACCAAGAGCGCCTGCGCCTGCTCAAGCGCGACCAGAAGATCCGCATGTTCTCGGCGCACGACCCGGTCGAGGCCGCGGGCTATGGCGTGAGCTGAGTCTTCCCGATGGCCGACTGCATGTTTTGCAGCATCATCGCTGGTGAGACGCCGGCGCACTTCGTCGGGCGCGGTGACGGGTGGGCCGCGTTTCTCGATCGCACCCCTCTGTTTCATGGCCACGTTTTGGTCGTGCCCACGAGCCACCGAGAGACGTTGTTGGATCTCGAAGCAGCCGAGCTCGCGGTGGTGATGGGCGCTGCGCAGCGCGTGGCCGCCGCCTTGGTCAGCGCTCTCGCCTGCACGGGCACCTTCGTCGCGATGAACAACAAGGTCAGCCAAAGCGTGCCGCACCTGCATGTGCACGTGGTGCCGCGCACCAAGGGCGACGGCTTGAAGGGCTTCTTCTGGCCGCGCACGAAGTACCAGACTGACGCCGAGATGGCCGAGGTGGCTGCGAAGATCGGCGCTGCGCTCGGCAACTAGCGTCCGGTGGCGCGCTTCCGTCGACAAAACGACTTCGATCTCGTCGAAGCTGCCAAAACGGCCGCAGCGAAGCGCTCGCGAGCCCTGAAATACCTCGTGCTAAGAAAAGCTCATGTCCATTGCTCCTATTTGCTCCGCAGAAGCAGATTACCCGCTGGCATCCCAGGCCGACGGCGAAGATCGCGCCGACATCAGGAACGCGGGCGACCTCATTGAGCAGGCGCCGGTGACCCCCAGGGGTCATCTGATCGAGGCCGGGCTCTCGGAGGCGGCCACCAACCTACTGAAAGTGATGTCCACTCAGGACGGCTGACATCCCGACGAGCTTCACGAGAAATGCGAGCTGCGTGTCTCCGACATCTCGTGCGCCCTGCTCGAGCTCGAGCTCAGCGGCCTGGTGCAGAATGGCATCCGCGGCTACGAGACGGTGCAACCAAGGCTCAACGCTTGACCGCGCGGCGATAGAACCAACCCTGATACGGCTGCTTCTGCCCGCCGACAGGCTCGTACACGGCCTTGTTGTGCACCAGCACGCCGCCGGCGAAGTACGTATGCGGCTCCGACACCGTCAGCTCGTACACGGTGGCCGGCATCTCGATCTCGACCGGATCGAACAGCTTCGTGGTCAGGCTCTCCGTCAACAGCTCCGAACCCGGCGCGACATTGGCAGCCGGCTCGAAGCGATTGTCGGCGAACAGCGGGTGAGCGCCAGTCACGAGTAGCTCACCGACCCGAATCATGCGCTCGGCATGCGAGGCGCTGACGTGCTCGACCAAAGAAATGCGCTTGGTCTTGGTAGCCACGTCGTACGAGACGACGCTGTCACCGATGGCCAGCCTTTCGACTGCGACTTTGCCTTTTGGGGTCGCAATGGTGACGCCCTCGGCCACGCACGTGAAATGCAGAAAAGAATCGTAGTTGACCTCATTGCCCGCGGGGTCGAGCAAGAGCTCGATGATCTCGACGTCATAGCTGACTTGGCCCTGTTGGCCGGCGTCGACTTGGTAGCGGTGCCAGCGGTTGCCGTCGGTGTCGTCGATGACCGCAGTGAAGCTCTGCGGTGCTTTCGCCAAATCTTTTTTCTTTTGAACGAGGTTGGCCGCGTCCGCGGACAGCGCGGCCAGCGTCTTGAAGGTAGAGCTGGCTTCGACGATCTCGAATTCGATCGGCTTCAATGCAATGGCGATCGCGCGGTCGCCCATCTTGAGCTGCCCACTGATCTCGACGCTGTACTTTCCGGGTTTCGAGAACAGCTCAGGCGCCGGCTTTTGCCACGCGGCCAATTTGCCGAATTGGCTCAGGCCCCGGCCATCGAGCGTCAGCTCGGTCGCGAAAAAGCCAATGCCGAGCTGGCCTTGGCCGAGCTTCTCGCTCGTTTGCAGCTTGGTCTTGCCGCTCGGCGAGGTGATCTCGAAGCGCAGGCTGGGCAAGAGATCGCCAGCATCCATGCTGGCTTTGCGGAGCGGGTCGTCGTTCTCGAGCGGCTTCTCCAGCTTGAAGCGCATCGCTAGGTGCAGGCCGTCGGCAGGTGTCAGCTTGCTGACGAACACGCGCGCCTCGAACGCGGCGCCGTCTTTGAAGTCGCCGGTCGAGACGTTCTCGCGGATGGCGCTGGTGAGCTTGTCCGGGTCCTTCTTCGGCGGCGGCGCAGTCTTGGTTGGCCCCGATTGCGATGGGCGGGCAGGCGCGCTGCTGGTCTTGGCTGGATCCTCGTCGTCGCCCGGGCCGCGCTTGTTGGGCTTCGTTTCCGAGCCGCAAGCAGCACAGGCGAGGAACAGCGAGAGGAGGGTCGAGGCGCGCATCGGCGCATCCTAAACCAAACTCCTAAGGCACGACCCCCGTGAACATCTTCTGCAACCCCGGGTCGTTCAGAAGTAGCGGCACGAAATCGCGCGGGAGATCGACGCTGACGATCAGCACGCCGCTCTGCTCTTCGACTTGGAGCTTCTCCAACACCGACGTCAGCGTACTCGGCGCGCCGACGCCGAACATCGCCGGCAGCTGATCGCGCGTTTGCAGGACGTTGGCACGAGCGGCCACCGCACGGTCGCCCATCTCGGCGAGCACGCGGACCGAGATTTGATCGCCGTTCAGCCTCGCGTTGAATTGGAATGGGTCGATGCCCTCGCGCTTGGGGGAGATCATCCAGGCGAGGGAACCCGCAGCCCCATCGAAGCCAGCCTCACCCTCGGTGCTCTTCAGCGCGAGCTCGAGCGCTTTTCGCTTTCCCATCAGCAAGGTCGTCGCATCGGCTTGCACGACAACCTCACCAGTGCCCGACGTGACCCAGGTGAGGTCGCCCTTCTTCTCGATGCGCGCCTTCTTGCCGTTCACGTCCGCAAAGGCCTTGGCGACAACGCTCATCGGTTCGTCGACCTTGGCAAGGTCGACCGTCATGCCCATCACCGCCTCGTCCTTTTCACCGATGCCGCACACCGCGTATGCCTTGATGGCGCGCAGTGGGTGCACACCAGTCGCTTTCAGGCGAGCAAACGCCACCGCCGAAGGCTTCGGAGGCTTGGGAAGCTTGTCGACGAGGCCGTCGATCGCATCGATGGCGGCGTCGTCCATCAACAGCGCAACGTCGCCGAAGAATCGCCCCAGGGGGCAGGCTGCGGGCAGCCTTCGCAGCATCGCCTTCGTCTCGTCGGAGAAGACAGGCGGAGGCAGCGGTGCCGGCGGCGCAAGCGGCGCTGCCGAAGCGACGACCGAGATTTCGACGGCGCTCGATTGGGCGCCGGGGCTGCTTTCAGTCGGTTGCCGTCGTTCGGGCTCGCTGGGGACGGTCGCACCGCCGCAGGCAACTGCGACGAGCGCGAGGGTTGCCGACAGCTTGGACCACATGCGCATGGCATCAGCATACGCGCACTTCGGCGCGCCGATCCCGCGGACTCAGCGTCCGAGAAGCTTGGTCCCGCCGCTCGGCCCACTGGTGATCGGCTTGTGCAAAACCAGGCGCTCACCCGCAGCGCGGCCGCGGGCATGTGCATCGTTTCGCTCGGACCCCCCGAACCGCACCGTCACCACACGCGGGTGGCGCCGACGGTAGAAGGAGCGCAGCTCGGCATCGCCGAGCCAGACGAGCCCTTGCTGCTGCTGGACTCTCCGTTCGCTCTTCAGCTTGGCGGAGAAGCCTGACATCACACCGGCAACGAACGTGCGTCGGTCACGGTTCTGGCGCGTGCCGGTGGCTCGCTGATGCTCCGACCACAGGCGCTCACCGGCGTGTACCAAGAAAGTGTGTACGTAGCTCGCCATCTCGAGGTTCTGTGGCGTGCCGCAGATCTCGAGCATGCTGCCGCGTTTGCCCTCGAGCGGCCGGTACACCGGGACCCAGATCACCTCGACGAAGAAAAAAGCGGACAAAATCGTCGCGAGCATGCGCTCTGCTTCGCTGACGCGCCCGCTCGGGCGGCCGAGCATGCGCGAGCTGTAACTGCCCTTTGCCGCCTGCGGGCCCGCTTCGCGAATCACCTCCGCGCGCTCGAGGTTGTACTTCAGCATCAAACGCTGCGCGGCGTTCATAGCGGCCTCTGCCTCGTGAACGCTCGAGCTCTCGGCGAGCGCCAACAGACGCGCGATGCGGCCCAGCACCTTGTCTTCATCAGGCACGCCTGACACGTTTTCAGGCAAGCCAGCCGCCTTCGCATCGATGCCGAGGCGCTCACAAACGCCACGAAATGCCGGCCCGTGCGCGGATTCATCCTCGACTGCCAGCACCTCGAGGACATACTGATGCGCCATCTCGTGTTTGAGCACTTCGACGAGGGCCGTCCAGCCGTGGGTCAGCAACATCTGTCGAGAAAGCTCGAGCACGCGCGTGCCGCGATCGAACCGGCCCAGGCGAGAAGCAGCGTCCGACAGCAGAAAAGCGGGCGCTTTCAGCACGGCTTTGAAGTGGGAATCGTTCAGCCGGTGCCATTCTCGGCGTATTTCGCGGACGAGCGCCGTCTCGAGCTCAGCCGAAAGCTCCTCCCTCTCGTTTGCGCGTCTGCCGGTCACGGCGCCAACTTGCAACAAATCGCGTCGGAGTTGGTAACTTCTTTCTCCGCGGTACACGATCTAAGCAGGGTCTGACCCTCGAGGTCGCGCACGACCAGCATGGCTACCCAGTCTCCTCCCCCGCTTCCCACTGCTTCCGAGGGCGCTCTCCGCCGAGAGCGCGCGCTCCGCCGATTGCGCCCGCTCGGTAGGCTGCGTCGGCGCGCAGGGTGGGCGATTGCGCTCGCTCCGGTGCTCGTCGTGGTCGCCGCAGATTTTCTGACACGTGGCGCGCGTATCACCGCGCTGCCTCCCAAGTACATCGCCAGCTACGCGGCCGCAGTAATCGAGAGCGGGCTGCTCTGGGCGTGCTTGATGTTGGTCTGCGGCGCGCGGCGCGGGGCCTATCGCTGGTTCGCCTCACTCGCTTTCGTGGTGCTGTTCACGGCGTCGGTCGGCGGCCAGCTCTATTTTCACAGCCAGTACTCGACCTACTTGAACCTCGACGCCACGCTGTTCGGGACGTCGTTCACAGGCAGCGTGTTCGGCCAGGTCAGCGCCGACGCCAAACACTTTCTCCAGAACATCGTGCCGGCGCTGGTCGCTGCAATCGTGCTGGTGGTGTTGGCCCGCAAATTTTTGCGACCGGGGCGGCGCAGCTTGTGGGTCGCGCGCATCGTCACGCCGATCGCCATCGTCGGCGTGTTCTTGATACCGACGTCCTATCGACGACTACAGGCGTCCACGCCCGACATGATCTATTTTCACGCGCTTGGGGGGTTGATCAAAGAGCTGACCGGCGTCCGCACGACCGCCCAGATTCGGCCCGGGTTGCGCTCCTGCCCGCCCCTGCCCAAGATCGAGGCGCGACCAGCGGTCGAGCGAAACGTGATCTTGCTGCTCAGCGAGAGTGTGCGCGCAGATTGCCATTGTTCGGCGCCAACCGAGGTCTGCCCCATCGCGCCGCGCGCGAACGCCGCTACACCCAACCGGATGCCGCTCGAGCAGCTGCGCAGTAACTCCACGACCACCGCAATTCAGCTGGCCGTGTTGTGGTCGGGTCGCGCGCCGAGCGACACTCGCGAAGAGCTGCATACCGCGCCGCTCTTGTTCGACTTCGCCGCCGCGGCAGGCCTCGATACGGCCTATTGGACGAGCCACCACATGATGTTCGCGAACTCGCGGCTGTGGGTTCAAGATCTGCCGACCAAATTTCAATGTGGCGGCTCGGATATCGAGCCTGGCGCCGACCTGGACTTGGGCGGCGACGACGCGCTCTTGATCGAACGCGCGCTCGAAGAGCTACCCAAGCTGAAGCAGCCTTTCTTCGCGACTGTGCATGTTGGCAACACGCACGTCCCGTACAAGGTCGACCCCAGTGACTCTCCGTTTCAGCCGTCGCTCTCGTCCAAGAGCCCGGAGGACAACGAGGTTTACAAAAATTTTTACAAGAACGCCGTCTACCTGCAAGACAAGTCGATCGGACGCTTTCTCACCGAGCTGCGCGCGACCGAGTACGGCGCGAACACCATCGTGATCTTCACCAGCGACCACGGAGAGGCCTTTCGCGAGCATGATCAAGTGGGTCACACCGGCTCGCTTTACGACGAAGAGCTGCACGTACCGGGTTGGCTGGACGCACCCGACGGGCTGCTCACCGCTGACGAGCGGAACAACATCGCCGCACGCCGCTTCGCACCGACGTTTTCGACCGACATCGCGCCTACCGTGCTCGACCTGCTCGGCCTGTACGATTCGCCAGGGGTGGCGCCCTACTTGACCACCATGCCCGGCGAAAGCTGGCTCCGCCCGCCTGGGGAGCCGAAGGCGCTCGCCTTGACCAACTGCAGTGGGGTATGGGGTTGCGCATTCCGTAACTGGGGTGCGATGCGTGGCTTCAAGAAGCTGCACGCCCGCGAATGGGACTCGACTTGGCGATGTTTCGACGTAGAGCACGACCCCCTGGAAAAGAACGATCTCGGCCCCGACGCCTGCGGCGACCTGGTCGATTTTGCAGAGCGTGTGCATGGCGGCTTCCCCGGCGCCCAATAATCGATCGCTATCATGGCATTTGAAGGCAGAGCGCTGCGTGCCACGCGCAGCATAGGTCGCTGGTTTCGCGCGCTGCCCATCGCGCTCGCCGCGCTCGCCGGCCCGACGCTGTTCATGTTGTATGGGGACTTCATCCGGCGTGGCGCGGCCATCGTCGACTACCCCAAGGACTACAAATGGTCGTACTGGGGCGGCATCTTCCAGAGCCTCGTTTTCTGGGGCGTGCTGCTGTACGCGGCTTCCTATCGAGCGACCTCGAAGCCCGGGCGCTTCTTCGCCGGGGCGATGGCGGGCCTGTTCTTCATGTTGTTCGTGGTGATCATGGGCTCGGCCGGTGCGTTCCACGCGATGTGGAACACCTATCTTTGCATCGACGGCCAGCTGCACTCGAAGAACTTGGTCCAGTCGATCGTCGGTACGTTGCCGCTCGGCCGAGGGCTGGTGGTGTTCCACTACGCGATGGCCTTCCTCGGCGGCGCGGCCCTGCTGGTCATCGCGCGCGCGCTGGTGCGCCCGAATCGGTGGGCGTGGGCGTTCTCGATTGGGCTCGTCCCGATCGTATTCGCCGCCTCGACCCAGATCCCGACCAGCTACCGCGGTATCCAGGCTTCGCCGCCTGACGCGCTCTACATCCACGGCTACACGGCGGTGACCAAAGAGCACTTGGCCAAGGTCGACTTCTTTCAGAAGCTATGGGAGCTGAAGGTCGAGTCACCCGATCTCCGCGTGCAGCGTCGCAAGCCAGAGTCGGTACCGAAGCTCACCGCCAAGCCAGCCCGCCCGCGCAACGTGCTGCTCATTCTGCAGGAGAGTCAGCGCGGCGACGTCGTGTGCCTCGAGCCGGATCGCCGCTGCGACAAAGCCACGCCATGGACGAACGCGGTCGCGCCGAATCGTCGACCGCTGCTGCAGATGCGCTCGAACGCGTCGACGACGGCCATTTCGATCTCGAACATCTGGTCCGGCGTGAGACCAACCGAGAGCCGCGAGCTCTTGCACTCGGTTCCGCTGTTATGGGACTACGCCGCCGCCGCGGGCTACGACACCGGCTATTGGACGAGTCAGAACCTGATGTTCGGCAACGCGCGCCAGTACATCCAAGATCTGCCGATCTCACGCGGGTGCGTGGGCACCACCGTCGACCCGGCAGCGGATCTCGACGCGGGCGCGAACGATGAGCTCGTGACCGCTCGCGTGAAAGAAGATTGGCCGACGCTGAAGGAGCCGTTCTTCGCGGTGGTTCATTACTCCAACAACCACTACCCCTACGTGTACGACGAAGACCTCGCGCCGTTTTTGCCGAGCTCGTTCGAAAAGGGCGCCTCCAAGAACGCCGAGTTCTTCAACTACTACAAAGACGTCGTGTACCGCTCCGACCTCACCGTCGCCGAGCTTTTGCGCTCGGTACGGGACAGCGAGTCCGGCAAGCGCACCGTGATCGTCTACACGGCGGACCACGGCGAATCATTCCGCGAGCACTGGCAGATGGGCCACACCAGCGCGCTCTACGACGAAGAGGTCTTGGTCGGAGCCTGGGTCGACGCACCGCCCGGCACCCTGTCCGAGGCAGAAGACCAAACGTTGAAACACGCAAAAAACGAGCTCGTTTGGCACTTGGATCTGGGTCCCACCCTGCTCGACTTGATGGGTTTGTGGGACGAGCCGAAAATGGCACCCTTTCGTGCGCGCATGATTGGTCACCCCATTACGCGTCCAGAGCGCACATTGGGCCCCGTGCCGATGACCAATTGCACCTGGGTTTGGGAGTGCAGCTTCCGCAATTGGGGGTTGATGCAAGGCTCTCGCAAGATCGAGGCGCGCGAGTGGGACCACACCTACCATTGCTTCGACGTGCTGGCCGACCCGGACGAGCGCGTCGACCTCGGCGAACGTGGCTGCGCGCCCTTGCCGGATCTCGCGCGAGAGATCTTCCCCTCGATGCCGAACGTCACCCCGCCTGGGCGGCCTGCTACCGACTGGGGCAAGTAGCGATCAGGAGTCGGCCGGGACGAGCGGGTCTGCGAGATGAAAGCCTTGGGCCAAGAGCTCGTCGATCGCAGCCAGCCCTTGGGCCACACGCTGATCGATGGTGCCGCTCAGCACCACCGTGCGTCGGCCCGTCATCGCGAGCGCGTCGATGAACCGGTCCGTCATCCACTCTCGAATCGACTCACCGTCACGGATACCGTCCTGCTCGAACGGCACCCCGCGGTGGTGCGTGAGCAGGTAGAGCGGATGCTTCCGGGCCAAGAGATCGACATCGGCAGAGGCGGACCCTTGGTATCGCTCGTGCCAGATGCCGGTTGCAAAGGCGTCCGTGTCGCAAATCAACACCGGCCCTCCGAGACACGCGGCGCGATCTTCCAGCTCGTTCTGGCGCCGGGCGATGTCGACGAACTCGTCGCTGCGCCATTTCAGATCATTCATTGCCGGCGGGGCCCCCCCGTTGATCGTCGCGAGCGCGCGGGTAGCCGCGAACTTGTCGATCGTGAACTCTCTGCCATATTCGAGCACCCAGCGGGTGAGACCGTGGGAGCCACCGCGAGCCCGCAATGCATCCACCAGCGCGAGGCTGACCGTCGTCGTCCCGGTGGACTCGGCACCGATCACCACGACCCGCCGAGCGAACCAGCCCCGCACGGGTTCTGCGAGCTGTTTCCACATGATCACTGGGTCGACGCGGACTTCGGAGCCGCTCGCCGGCGCGAGAATTCGACCCGGGTCGACGCTCACGCTGATCGCGCCGAGTCGCCGCGCGAGCTCCGAGCCGTAGGGCTCCGACGTGAACACCGCCGTCACAGGGGTATCGGTGACGGTCTGCAGTGCGGCCAGAAAGACTGCCATATGCAGGTCCCAGACGGCAGGATCAGCGTAGTCGATTGGGTGGTTGTCGACCGCTCCTCGGATCGTGACGCTGCTATCGAGCGCTTGAACTTCGCGTAGCCAGCGAACCCTGTCGCCGAGCAGGATCGACTCGTGATCACTCGCACAGACGACAACGGTCACCCTGTCACTGGCGCTCGCCGCCGTGCGGATCAACAAATGATGCCCGGCATGCGGCGGATAGAATTTGCCAATCACCAGGCCGTGCGCCGTCTTCATGGCAGAGCGCCAAGCGGCTCGATGGACTGCCCTTTGGACGCCATTGCCATCGAGCGCCGCCAGCCTCGAAGACCGACGACGCAGAGCCCGCCGAAAACCAAATAGAGCACGGCTGTGAGGATTAGTCCCTGGCTGAAGAACAGGGGTACGGAGATCACGTCGACGACGATGTAGATCAACCACGACTCGAGCAGCTTGCGCGTCTGTGCCCACGTTGCAATGAGGCTCAGTGCGAGGGTCAGGCTGTCCCAGATTGGTTCTGTTGGTTCGCTGTAGCGGACGAGAAACCACCAAGTCAGCGGCCAAACAGCGGCGATCACTGCCGCGACCGCGGCCCATTCGAGGCGAGTGGTGCGCCGAACAGGCAATGCGCGGCGCCCAGCAGAATCACCTCTGTGGCGGGCCCATTGCCACCACCCGTAGGCACCGAGCACGAAGAATACGATCTGCAGAACGGCGTTGGCGAACAAGTGTGCGTCGGCAAAGAGGGCGAAGAAAAACACGTTGTTGACCAGCCCTACCGGCCAGTTCCAGATCACTTGGCGGGTCAGCCACCAGACGCACAAGAGTCCGGTGACGTTGCCGAATAGCTCTGCCCACGTCACAGGCTGGCCGAGAAGCTCGAACGAGGTTTCGAAGAATACACTCATGAGATTCAGTCGAGACCCAAGCGACGCGCCAACCAGTCGCGGCAGATCTTGCCCTGCGCTCTTTGGAAGCCGCGCACTGCGGCGATGCCGGGTGGTGGTGGCAGCAGTGATTGGCGGGTGAAGTAACCAGCCAGCGCCGCCAGGTACGAATTCACCGCCTCCCCGTCAGCAGTGTTCGCCAGCGGCTGCGTGGCGAAAATCTCGTGCGGCTCGGGCCCACCATCGAGGTGGAGCGCAGGCAGCAGGCCAACCAGATCGACCCATGGCGCACCGAGGCTTGCCGCAGGCCAATCCACGACGAAGGTTGTGGAGGCTCCGATGATGATGTTGTCGGTGCGCAGGTCGCCATGCACCAAGCTGTTGCCGTCGATCGCTGCTAGCCAGTTGGACTCGAGGTCGACCATGCGACCGAAGTGACGGCTCGACCATTGGTCCAAACAGTCGACCAATCCGTCGTCGACCAAACGCGCCCACGAATAGACGTCGCTGTTCTCGCGTGCGCTTGGTCCGAAAGCCGCGAGGCCTGCGATGGGTGTCGGCGACCCCAGCCGAGCGAGGAGCTCCACCACTTGCAGCACCGCCGTGACCTCGTGCAAGGAAAGCGGCGCTCGAGGCATCGTGCCCTCGACGTGCTCGATCAGCAACGCCACCCACTCCCCGTCGTCGACGAAGTCGATCAGCCGCGGGACGGGGTAGTCGGCGGGCATTCGCGTGAGGATGCTGGCCTCCAGGCGGTGCATCGACGGCGTGAACGCATTGAGCCCAGACCCGCACGCCTTGACGAACACACTGCGTCCGTCGGCCAAAGAGCACCTTGCAGCCGGCCCCGGCGAGAACCCGCCAGCGATGTTCACCGCGCGCACGATTGCGGACCCCAAACGTTCATCGACGGCCTCCCTCACCGAGGCCGGTATACTGGACCACTCCATCCGAGGGTTGTGTCGCTCTGGCATCGCCAGCAAGAACTTAGCTCAGCTGGCGATTCTGCTGCCCACTGGCTTCGCTGCGCACAATTCAACCGGAGGTTGAATCAACAAACAAGATTCCCCTGTGCCCTCTTGGACAAGAGCGCGCGCAAGCGGCCGCGACGTCATCGACTTGGGCACGGAGGAATTTCCGCGGGCCAAGACCCGCTTCCCACGTCAGGAGCTCCGCTTCGGGTTGCCCTTCATGGACGTGGATGACCAAGTGGGTTCGGGCTGCGCGCACGCCGTGTGCTGCGTCAGCGTCTTCTTCGTCTTCGGCCCAGGAACCGAGATTGATGTAGGTCGACGACTGACCAACCGGCAGATGCACCGGCACGTGCGTGTGACCCATGACCACGAATGCAGCCGGGAACAGCCGCGCCAGCTGTGGCGCCTTCAGTGCGAGATTTTCTGCTGCGTCTACTTTGCGGCTCTGGCAGAGGTGCCGGTGAAATAGCGCCCAGCCCGCGAACACGCCGATGAGCGCGAAGAGGGCATAGCCGTAGAAGATGCCGACGATGCTGACGGCGGTGAGCGCGAGAGCAGCCACCAGCGCCAACACAAGCCGATCGAGCAGCACGCTGGCCATGATGCCGCGGATGGATTCGGTGATCGGCCGCTCTTGCAAGGAAATGAGCGCTTTCAGTCGCTTGATGCCGATGCGCGACACCTTTGCCAGCCGCAGAACTTTGCGGTCATGGTCTGCTCGGAGCGATGTAGCGGCAGCCGATAGATGCCCGCGCCGCAACCTGAACATCTCGACGACCGCGCTGAAGAAGCGCACGCCGAGGCGCGTCAAGCCACCGAAGCCGAGTCGAACGGCGAACCTCACGTAGTCGAGCAGGCCGGCGTTCTCGTGGCCGTGCTCGCGCATGCCGCGCGTTCTGCGTACGACGAAGCGGAGCAAAATGTCGGTCATGCCTCGCGAGAGGCGCCGAGGGTCGAGCGGAGACAGCGGTGAGATCACATGCTCGGTGGCGCAATACGGATCGTACTGGTGACCGTGCTCGATGTAGACGAGCCCCTTGCGGTAGAAGAACCAGGGGTTGAACTCGACTCGCTCGAGGAAGGCCGCCTCGTCGAGACCTGGGCGCTGCCGCCGTGCATGTGCGAGCAAGAGCTGACGCAGATCGGACTGCACGTCGTCCCAGTGCAACTCGATGTCATGGTTGCCGTGCACCATGGTCAGCGCGTGACCGTCTGCCACGAAGCCAGCCAACACATCAAAAAAGCCACGGTGACGCTCGCCCACGCGGCGCAGCTTGAGCCTCGCATGATCGGACGCGTTACCGATGCCGTGCTGGTGCTCTTCTGCCGTCTGCTCGGTGTCGAGCCGCTCTTCGCCGGCGACGATTGTCATGCCGATGAAGTCGATGAAGTCGCCCGCGATCACGATGCGCCAACGATCGCCGCGCGGCTTCTGGTGACGATAGTGCGACAGAAACGAGATGAGGTCGTGATCGATCGAGGACGAACGCCGCACGGCGTTCTGGCCGCGGTCGTCCAGGTCGCTGCCCAAATGTACATCCGAGAACACCAACAGGCTCTCGGTTGCGGGGGAATTGGGCGACACGCGATACCTCGTTTCTCATTCTGGTCATTGCCCGGGGATGACGCAGTCACGGGCTCGTCATTTCAGCTTTGCGAGCACACCTCGACCAGGCGAGGCTCGGGTCATGAGCAAGCAGGCATTCGACGCCATCGTGATCGGTACGGGCCAGGCAGGCCCCTCACTTGCGAAGCGGCTCGCTGACGCTGGCATGTCGGTGGCTGTAGTCGAACGCAACCTGGTGGGCGGCACGTGCGTCAACACAGGCTGCATCCCGACCAAGGCGATGGTGGCAAGCGCCTACGCCGCGCACATCGCCCGCCGCGCGGCCGATTTCGGCGTCATCATCGAGGGCTCGGTGAGCGTCGATCTCGCTCGGGTGCAGACGCGAAAGAACGCGATCAGCGAACGTTCGCGCGACGGGCTGACCGGAATGCTGGAGAGCTTGCCCCGAGGCGCCTTGGTCAGAGGTCACGGCCGATTCGTGTCCAAGACCGAGGTCGAGGTCGGCGGAGCGGTCCTAACCGCCCCTCGCATCTTCATCAACGTCGGCGGCCGCGCCGCGCTCCCCGAGATCCCTGGCCTCCGCGACACGCCCCTTCTGACCAACAGCTCGATGATGCAGCTCGCGGAGCTCCCACGACACCTCGTCGTCCTCGGGGGCAGCTACATCGGACTGGAGTTTGCGCAGATGTTTCGGCGGTTCGGGAGTGAAGTGACGGTGATCGAGCACGGTCCACGGCTGGTCGGACGCGAAGACGAAGATGTCTCCAGCGCGATCCGCGAAGTGCTCGTGGCAGAAGGCATCACCGTTCACACAGGCGCACGGGCCCTCTGGACTTCTGGCAAGGCGGGCGACATCGAGGTCGAGGCAGAGGTGCAAGCCGGCTCTTCGAACCTTACCGTGCGTGGCTCACACCTACTGGTTGCAACAGGCCGGCGACCCAACACCGAAGATCTCGGGCTCGAAGCAGCAGGTGTAGCGACGGATCGCCGCGGCTACATCACGATCGACGACTCGCTCGCGACCAGCACCCCGGGCATCTGGGCGCTGGGTGACTGCAACGGGCGAGGTGCGTTCACGCACACCGCTTACAACGACTTCGAGATCGTCGCGGAGAACCTGCTCGATGGCGCAGCGCGGCGCGTCAGCGATCGAATTGCCGCGTACGCGCTGTACGTCGACCCACCGCTCGGCCGCGTGGGCATGACCGACGCCGAGGTGAAGAAGAGTGGGAGACCTGCCTTGGTCAGCAAGCGACCGATGACACGCGTCGCTCGCGCATCGGAGAAAGGCGAGACCGCCGGGTTCATGAAGGTCGTCGTCGATCAGGAGACCAAGCTGATACTCGGTGCGGCGATCTTCGGGACAGGCGGCGACGAGGTCATCCACTGCATCTTGGACGTGATGTACGCAAAGGCTCCCTACACGCTGTTGACGCACGCGGTACACATTCACCCAACTGTTTCGGAGCTCATCCCGACGCTGCTGGGTGATTTGGCTCCGCTCGTTTGAGGCCCCGTCCGCGGAACGTCACGCCTGCGCGGTCGGGTGAGGACCGTCACTGCGGCTTCACCGGCGTCAGACAAGGGCGAGGCGGCGCCACCGAGAGACAAGGCTGCGGCTTTGGTTTCGGATCTGGGTTCGGCTGCTTCGTCTGGCCGGCGTCCGGAGCGGCGACAGGCCCAGCGTCGGTGCCTGCGTCTGCTCCAGCGTCTGCCGAGGGGACGCCAGCATCGGGCTCTGGCACTGGCGGCGCAGCGGTCAAACAAGGCTGCGGCGGAGAAGCGACGGGTTTCGTGCTGCGATCGGCAATCGGCGATAGGCACGGCTGAGGGGTGCCAGCGTCGCCACAGTTGACTGCGGCCAGGCTCGCCAGCGCTGACGCAACCAACAAGGCGCGCCGACGGAGAATCGCTGCCCTGTCCTCTTCGTCCACAGCGACATTGCACACCCTTGCCGCGGAGCTGGCAACCCGCGAGTGCGACGGCTCGTCAGTTTCTCAACAATTGGGCGCAGAGCGAGGCTACCCCATTCAGGCGAGCGGCACGCAATAGTCGTCGGCTTGATGCCAGGCATGCGGGATGTCGCGCATCAGCAGCGCATGATCGAAGCGGATGCTGCCTTCTGGAAAACGGACGCGATCGTCGAAGAAGCTCGAGCTAATGGTATCGACCGCCAGGGGCTCGACTGCCCAGCTCTTGGTGTCCAACTCGATGCCATCGAGGCGGCCCGGATCATGAGTCTCCGAATAGCCGAGGCTGCCCCGCGCGAAGAACTGGGAGGCAGCTTCGAGGGAAGGGAAACACGACCCCGCGGGCAACGCTTTTGCGCAATGCCCGCGCAGCTCGACTTGCACAGCGCCGTCGCGAGACCGCATCGAGAGCGAAATGTCTCGACCGTCGTCGGTGATCTCGAAGCTCGCGGCGTGATGCTCACCTGGAAAGATGCGCCCGCCCGCCACTTGGTTGAGCCAAGAGTCGGTGTCACGACGGGGAATGTAAACTCCCTCTCGCTGGCGACCATCGCGGTCTTGCCACTCGATCGCGAAGCGGTGGGCTGCGTTCTCGCTACTGATGCCGAGCAGCGGCGGCAGGCCATGCGGCCGGATCTCCTCCAGGCGAATCAAGCAAACGCCCACCACTGCGTGGCCGTCGTGAAGCTTGGGCCGGAAACCCGCAGGCAACTGGCGCACTACCACGCTCGGATCGGCGCTGTAGTTTGCCAAGATACGGCGCCGAATCAGGCCGTCGACGGTGGGGAGGCGCATGATGGTGTTTTGGGCAGAACAGCGGCTCGGTCAAGCTATAGGCTACAGGCCGGACAGGAAAGTCCAGAACGCCGGCGCCGCGAGATCGCCCTGGCGGGAATGACCCATCCCCGACGTAGCCGGCCGCGAAGCGACGTTCGGCATCGGCGCAGTAGGCCGACCCAGGCCCAATAGGGCATAAGTGATGATGCGAATGGTGGCCTTATGGGAAACGACCAATACGCGCCCCGAGCTCTGTTCGCAGCGGATACGTTCGAGCACGCGAGCGGCGCGAGCCGCAACCTCGAACGCCGTCTCGCCGCCGGGCGTGCCACGACTGGCGGTGTCTGCCTCCCAATAAGCGTAGGCTTCCGGGAAACGCAGGGACGCCTCGTCGTGTGTGAGCGCCGCCCATTCGCCGGACGAGATTTCGTGCAGGCCCTCATCGATGATCGGTTCCAGGCCGACACGCAGGACCAATGGTGCTGCCGTAGCGCGCGTACGCGACATGGGCGAACAGTAGATCGCTTGCCATGCCGAATCGGCATACGCCGCCGCGAACGCTTCTGCCATCAGCCGCCCATCGTCGCTGAGCGGCGGATCGATCGAGCCGCAGAAGCGATTCTCGCGTGATATGGCGGTCTGGCCGTGGCGCAGCAGGTAGAGCGTCAGCTCCTGGTCGCTTCTGCGATCAACGCTTTCTTGTCGATCTTGCCGGTGCTGGTGCGCGGCAAGCCGGCCCGCACGATGATCTTTGCCGGGATCATGTAGCGCGGCAGCTTCGCCTCCAGTGCCTTTTCGATGGCGCTCGGCTCTACCGGCGACAGCGGCTCGACGAAGGCGACCAATCGATTTCCGATTGCGTCATCGGGGATCGCCACCACCACCACCTCCCCGGCTCCTGGCACCGCCTCGATCGCCATTTCGACTTCTGCGATCTCCACTCGATAGCCGCGCGTCTTCACCATGGTGTCGCGCCTACCCATCAACACGAGCGCGCCGTCTTCACGACGTTGCGCCAGATCGCCGGTGCGGTAGACGTGTCCGCCCGTCTCGGGGTACTCTGGATCGATCACGAAACGGTCTCGTGACTTCTCCGGGTCGCGGAAGTAGCCGCCGGAGGCGACAGTGGCCGAGCGCACGCAGAGCTCGCCCGTGATGCCTGCTTCGCGCACCACCTTGCCGTCCTCCAGCAAGAACACCTGAAAGTTCGGGAACGCATCGCCGAGCGGCAGCAACGCTTCGCCCTCCGGAATCTCACCGACGCGGTAGAACATCGAGGAGTTGGCCTCCGTCTGGCCGTACACGTTGTAGAGCTGAGCGGCAGGCAAGCGCTCGCGCACGCGGCGGAGCAGCGAGAGCGGCATGCGCTCGCCAGAGAAGATCACGGTCCGCAGCGACGCGAGCGTCGAGTCGGCGAGCTTGCCCTTCTCGAGCAATAGCGCCAGCGCCGACACCACCGAGTTCCAAATGGTGACGCCATGCTCATCGATGGCTTTGGCCATCTTGCTGGGAAACGCCGAGAAGTACTCGGGAAACAGCACCACCGGGGCCCCGACACTGGCGGCGCAGAACAGGTCGAACACCGAGAGATCGAAGTGAAGTGGCGCGTGGCAGCCCAAGCGATCATTGGAGGTGATCGCGAATGCGCTGGTGGCCGGTTCGACGAACGCCAATGCATTGCGATGGCTGATGGCAACGCCCTTCGGCGTGCCGGTGGACCCCGAGGTGTGCAGCACGTACGCCAGATGATGATCCGTAATGGCTGCATCCGGCTGCTCGGGCGCGCTGCCATCCGTGGCGTCGACGAAGCGGAGCGCGCTTTGGTCGACATCGGCGGGCATTGCCCCCAAGAGCACCACCGTTTCGAGGTGCGGTAGCTCGCCGGCTGCCTTCATCTCTGCCAAGAGCTTGGCGCGGTCCGGCGTGGCGACCACGCAGCGCGCACCGACATTGCACAGCACCAGCGCCGCGCGGTGCCGCGGCACTGTCGGGTCGACCGGCACATAGCCGGCGCCGGCGCGCATGATGCCGTAAAGCGCCGCCACAGCCAGCGCTGTCTTCTCCGACCACAGGCCGACGAGCGACGCCGGCTCGACTCCGCGCGCGACGAGCGCGTTCTTGATCTGGTTCGAGCGCGCAGCCAGCGAACCGTAGTCGAGCGTGTGCTTTGGCTCGACAAGAGCTGCCGCGTTCGGCGTGTGCGCTGCTGCATCGATCAAAAAATGATGCAGTAGAAACGGCCGCCGCGTCGTCATCAGAGGCCGAGGAGGCTGGCGATGATGTTCTTCTGGATCTCGTTGGTGCCCGAATAGATGCGCGAACCGATGGCGTCACGCACGTCGCGCTCGACCTCGTATTCGCTCATGTAGCCGTAACCGCCGCGCAGCTGCACGGCGTCGAGGCTCGACTGCACGTAGCTCTCGCTGACGAACAGCTTGCTGATCGCGCTCTCCAGCGATGCGCGCATGCCGCGCGATTTCATCCAGGCGACTTTGTAGAGAATCAGCTCGCCGAGCTCGATGCGCACGCGCATGTCGGCGATCTTGTGCGACACGGCTTGAAAGCTGCCGATCGACTGGCCGAACTGCTTGCGGTCTTTGACATAGGCGACAGTCGTCGCCAGCTGGCGTTGCATGGTGCCGAGGTGAATCGCGAACAGGCAGCTGCGCTCCCACTCCATCTCTGCGTTGAAGATGGCGGAGCCCTGCCCCTTGCGACCCAGAATCATCGACGGGTCGACCTCGACGTCTTCGAGCGTGACTTCACCGGTGGGTGAGGTCTTGAGGCCCATCTTGTCGAGAGGCTTGCCGACGGTCAGGCCTTTTTGCCCGCGCTCGACGAGAAAGCCTGTCACGCCAGCCCAGCCTTTTTTGCGATCTGTCGTGGCGAACACCAGAAACAAACCCGCGATGGGGGCGTTGGAGATGAACGTCTTCGAGCCGTTCAAATAGTATTTTCCGTCTCTGAGCTCGGCCGTTGTGCGAATGCTGAAAGCGTCGCTGCCCGCTTCTGGCTCGCTCATGGCGTGACAGCCGATGAGCTCCCCGGTCACCATCCTGGGCAGATAGCGCTGCTTTTGCTCTGCCGAGCCGAACAACAAGAGCGGGATCTCGCAGGTGAAGACGTGGGAGCTGACGGTGAAAAGCAAACCGCTGTCGGGGCAAGCTTCACCGAGCGCCTGCATCGCCAGCGTGCAGTCGATCACGTCGCGCCCGAGGCCCCCGTATTCTTCCGGAATCGGCAGCGACAGAATGCCGAACTCGGCGCACTTCTTGAAGCCTTCTTCGAAGAATGCGCTCTGTTTCTCGCGCTCGAACATCGCGCTGTGCGAGCCGGCCCCGCGCGGGTCGAGCTCTTTTTTTGCGAAGTCGAAGACCGACTTCTTGAAGGCGGCCTGCTCTTCGGAGAGCGCGAAATCCATCTGCTTAAGCGCGCTTCGCTTCGATGAGCTTCGCGATCGCGTCGAGCGTCTCGAAGTTGTCGGGGTCGAACTCCTCGTCGCCGAGGACGATGCCGAAGCGCTCTTCCAAGAAGACGATGAGCTTCACCAGCGCCATCGAGTCGAGCAGGCCCTTTTCGAGCAGGGAGTCGGTCGGGCCAAGATCCTTTGCCTTGTCGCTCTTTTCGCTGAAATAGCCCTTCAGAATGTCTTCGGTTGTCATGATCTGCGAAGGAGTTAGTAGACCTAACTGGCCGAACGGAACAGAGCGAACACGCCGTTCATCAACTGCATCTTGGAACAGCCGGCGCCCCAGGGGACCACCTCGAACGCGCCATGCATGCCAGCCAGCGGGATCCCTGGGAATCGCTTCTTCAGGATGCGTAGGTCGATATCCGATTCACCGTAGAGCGAGCGTCCTCGACCTGCGCAGCTCAGATAGAGGCCGAAAGTAGGCTGGGAGCCGACCGCTTGCCGCTCGATTTTTCGAGTGGCGGCTGTCAGTGCCTCACGGGCCGTTGCGGGGTCGCGGACAGCGAACGAAATGAGGTCCCCCGGCTTGAGGTCGGCGGCGACGGCGATCGCCTTTCGCCCCGGATCGATGCCCCGGATCGGTCGAACCAGGTACTTTTCCGGGTCGATCGGATCGTGCAGTGCCACCAGGATGAGGCCGCTGTGTCGACCCCCACCCGTTCGGCTGGTGAGCACGTCCAGCGCAGGCTCGCCGTCGAGCGTCGTCACCATGCCGTGCGTTAGCTCGGTGACCGTCATCGGCTCGCCCACGAGCCTGCAGGCTGTCGACGCCTCGACGATGGGGCTCGAGCCGCCTTCGAACTTCAGCGCGGCGATGCGGCCCGAACGAATGCGGCCTTCTTCGACTGCGTGAACTGCGCCGCCAGGGCAGCCAGCGCCGAAGACAGTCTCCCGATCGCGCGCCAGCGCAGCCACGTCGGCCGGATCGAAACCGTCGACTGCCCAAAAAGCAACCACGAAACCACCGTCGCCCAGCTGTTTGCCGATCTCCCGAGCCGAGTCGCCCACCGCCAGGCGAGCTCGGCCAGCGCTCCACACCATGCCGCTGGCTGCGAGTGCCCCTTCGACCTCACCGGACGCTGTCAGCACCCCCGCCGACGGCACCACCAACATCGGGATCTGTGTCGGATTGTCGCGCACTGCCTCGGCCACGACGCGGCTGGGATTGGGTGCGCCAGAGACGAAGACGAGCCCTGCACAAGGCCGAAACAGCTCTCTCAGCGCAGCCGAGTACGCTTTTCTGAACGCGTCGACCACGGCCTCGGGTGCTTCCCCCGCATCCGAAGGCTCGGGTGCGCGGCCTCCCTCGCGGGCGCGCGGCGCTGCCCGCGATGCGGCGCGAAGGGAAGCTGAAAAGCTTTGAGCGACCGGGCGAAGGGCAGAACGAGAGGGCGGCACGGGCAGGTGTAGAGTCTAACTCGACAATCCCGCCTGAGGCCGGGTATGGTCAAGCTTGGACCGGCACCGCGATCTTTCCCCCTGATGAGCTATCCCGCATGGCGTCCCTCGGTTCGCTCCTATGGCAAGAGTGACATCGGGCGGCACCGCAAGCTGAACGAAGACGCTTTCTTCCGCGACGATCAGTTGCGGCTCTTCATCGTGGCAGATGGCATGGGCGGTCACGCGGCCGGCGAGATCGCCAGCGGCGAAGCCGTCGACACCGTCTACGGCATGGTGAAGCGCGGCTTCGCAGGCCTCGGCGACTTGTACCAGCCGCTCGACGAGAACCGCGGGCGCGCCGCCTGTCGCTTGCTCGAAGGCGCCATCCAAGCCGCGACCTACATGGTCTTCGGAATGGCCCAGTTCGAGAAAGACAAGACCGGCATGGGCACCACCATCACCTGCGCGATGGTGCTCGGCGATTCCTTCGTCACCGGTCAAGTGGGCGACAGCCGCATCTACCGCATGCGGCAAAACACCTCTGTTCAGCTGACCGAAGATCACACCTTGATCGCGTGGCAACTCAAGCAAGGCCTCATCTCCGAGAACGAAGCCAAGTCCAGCCCGCACAAGAACGTGATCACCCGCGCCGTCGGCAACCGCGAGTACGTCGAGGTCGACACCAACATCTACCCGATGGCTTCCGGGGACAAATACATGCTCTGCAGCGACGGCCTTCACGGCTACCTGCAGCTCGACGAGATCTCTGCAGTCGGTGGCATCGGCGGCGAGCAAGCCGTCGATCAGTTCATCGCCCTCGCCAACAACCGTGGCGGCAAAGACAACATCACCTGTCTGTTGGTCGAGATCGCCTAGCCTCAAAAGTTGACCGCCCAAACCGAGGCTGGTACCGCCCTCGTGTAGCGACGCTTCGCAAGATCTCGAGCCAAGAAAGAATGGCCGGGTCTCGATGCGCGTTCTTCCAGATGTAGGAGGCTCGAGATGCGAGAGATCGGTCCGAAGCGCGTTGGTGTGGTCATGGGTGGCTCGTCCGGTGAGCGCGAGGTTTCGCTCCGGTCCGGGGCTGCCGTCGCGGCGGCGCTCCAAGCACGCGGCCACGATATCGTCCGCATCGAGCTTCCTGCCGATCCGACCGCGGCCGCCGACGTGATTCAGTCCGCCGGCGTCGACGTCGCGTTCCTGGCGCTCCACGGCCGCCACGGCGAAGACGGCTGCATCCAAGGGTTGCTCGAACTCTGCCGCATTCCGTACACCGGCTCCAACGTGCTCGCGAGCGCGCTCGCCATGGACAAGCTCAAGGCGAAAGAGTTGTTCCGCCTGCATAACGTCGCGACGCCGCCGTACTACATGGTCGCGCTGGGCGACGACCTGTCGGACATCGAGACGACCCACGGCTCCTTCGGCTTTCCTGTGATCGTGAAGCCGCGCGGCGAGGGCTCCAGCCTCGGCGTGAAGAAGGCCGACAACATCGCGGAGCTCGTGCGCGCGATTCGCGCCGCGCTCGACCTCGATGACGTCGTGCTGGTCGAGCGTTTCGTCGCTGGTATCGAGGTCAACGTCGGCATCCTCGACGGTCGTGCCCTCGGCGCGATCGAGGTCGTCCCGAAGAAGGGCATCTACGACTACGAGGCGAAATACACGCCCGGTATGACCGACTACTTCATGCCGGCGCGGCTCTCCTCCACCCGCACCCGCGGCGTGCTGAACTTGGCGGTGCGCGCCGCCAGCGCACTCGGCTGCACCGGGCCCTGCCGTGTCGACCTGTTGGTCACCAAGGGCGAAAATGAATACGTCCTCGAAGTAAACACGCTGCCCGGCATGACCGAGACCAGCTTGCTGCCGAAGATTGCCGCCGAAGCCGGCTACGATTTCCCGTCGCTATGCGAGGCGATCCTCGAAGGCGCGCGGCTCCATTCGTCCTACCGGCGCGCGCCGGTGCGTGAGCGTCACGTCTCGGGCTCGTTCGAGACAGAGACATCGCTCGACCTCGCCGCACGCAAGACTGCCTGACCTCCCTCGACCCAATGAGCGAGCATGATTCTCGACGGGGCTGTCACCAGCTGCAGCGCGAAAGGCCTCAGGCTTCAGGCCACAGGCTTCAGCCAGAAAGAGAGCGAGAAAGAGGCAGCCAGAAAGAGAGCGAGAAAGAGGCCGGCAACATCGCTCAGCTGGGCTCTGGCTCTGGCCGAAGCCTGTGGCCTGAAGCCTGGCCTTCTTTGGTTGAAAATCACGCTCCCTGATTTAGCCTTCGGCTCGTGGCGGATCTGATCGTAAAGCCAGCGACGTCGCCGCTCAAAGGCATCGTGCCGGTGCCGCCGGACAAGAGCATCACGCACCGCGCGCTCTTGCTCGGCGCGCTCGCCACCGGCAAGAGCCGCGTGCGCGCGCCGCGGCTGGGCGACGACAACCTGTCCACCGCAGCAGCGCTTCGCGCGCTCGGCGTCGGGGTGACGATCGAAACAGACGGCTCGATCTCGATCGACGGCGTCGGGCTCTTCGGCCTTTCAGCACCGAGCGGACCGATCGACTGCGGAAACTCCGGCACCACGATGCGCCTATTGACCGGCATCCTCGCCGCTCAACGTTTTCAGTCGGTGCTGGTCGGAGACGTGTCGCTCTCGACCCGCCCCATGGCGCGTATCGCCGACCCGCTGAGGCTCCGCGGCGCCCGCATCGAGGGCAGGCTCGACCCGAGGCGCAAAGGCGACATCGTAGCGCCGCTGGTGATAGGTCCGCTGCCCGAGCCGCACGTGCTCTCTGAGACTCGCTTCGACTCGCCCATCCCCAGCGCGCAAGTAAAGAGCGCGCTGCTCCTCTCGGGCCTGTACGCCGACGGCAACACCACCATGAGCGAGCCGTTGATTTCCCGCGACCACTCGGAGCGCATGTTGGGCTCGCTCGGTGTCCCGATCTCCCGAATCGGCGCGTTGATCGAGCTCGATGGTCACGCCTTCTCCGGCACGCTCCCGTCGTTCTCGCTGACGGTGCCGGGTGATCTGTCGGCTGCAGCCTTCGTCCTCAGCGCAGCGCTGTTGGTCTCGGGCAGCGAGGTAGGCGTTCGTGGGGTCGGCCTGAATCCGACACGCTCCGGCTTTCTCGACGCAGTTCGCGCGATGGGCGCTCGCATCGAGGTGGCGACCGAAGGCGAAGAGCTCGGTGAATCGCTGGGTGTGGTGCGTGCCGCGGCGTCCGCGCTGTCAGGGGCGACCCTCGGAGGCGAGGTCGTCGCCCGCGCGATCGACGAGGTCCCCGTGCTGGCTGCGCTGGCCGCCCGGGCCCGCGGCATCACCACCATCGTCGACGCAAGCGAGCTGCGTGTCAAAGAGAGCGACCGCATCGCGGCGATGGCCGCCGTACTGCGCGCGTTCGGCGTCGGCTGTGAAGAGCGCCAAGACGGCCTCGTCGTGGAGGGTCAGCCCGATGGCCCGCTTCGCGCAGCCGACGTGAGCAGTCAGGGCGATCACCGCATCGCGATGAGCGCCGCGCTACTGGGGTTGGTCGCCGACGGCGACAGCCGAGTCCGGGACGTCGACGCGATCGCCACCAGCTTTCCGCGCTTTGCCGGCACGTTGCGGGCCCTCGGGGCAAACATCGTGGTCGAAGAGGGCCGCAACGTTTGAGCTCTCGTTTGAACTCTCGTTTGAGCTCTCGTTTGAGCTCTTGTTTGAGCTCTCGTTTGAGCTCTTGTTTGAGCTCCTATTTGATCCTGAGCAAAAAGCATGCGATCTCGTCGTCATGGCGAAACGAGCCCGACCGCTCGTGGCGATTGACGGCCCTGCCGGTGCCGGCAAGAGCACTGTCGCGAAGATGGTCGCAGCCCGTCTCGGCTTCGTGCTGGTCGACACTGGCGCGATCTACCGCTGCGTAGCGTTGGCCGCGAAGCGCGTTGGTCTCGCCTTCGACGACGAGCCCCGCGTCGCCGACCTCGCTGAGCAGCTGGCAGAGCGTCGCGCCATCGCGCTGAAACCTCATGCCGACGGCGGCGTCGTTGTCGAGCTCGACGGCGCCGACGTCTCGGGCTCCATCCGCACGCCCGAGATGAGCCTCGGCGCCAGCCGCGTCTCGGCGATCCCGCGGGTTCGGCAGGCGCTCTTGGCCATGCAGCGCCAGTCCGGTGAACAAGGAGGCGTCGTCCTCGAGGGTCGCGACATCGGGACGGTCGTGTTCCCCGACGCCGACGTGAAGTTCTATCTCACCGCCACCAGCCGCCAGCGCGCCAGCCGGCGACATGTCGAGCTGACTGAGAAAGGCCAGAAGACGACGTTCGAGGCCACGCTCGAAGATGTCGAGAAGCGCGACAAAGCCGACACCGAGCGTCCCGTAGCGCCGCTGCGCCAAGCCGACGACGCCATCCTGGTCGACTCCAGCGCGATGTCGATCGACGCTGTCGTCGAGCAAATGGTGGCCGAGGTATGGGCGCGCCAAGATCGCTGACGAGATGACGCACTCGCGCACGCAAACGCGTCGCCACTTCGGCTCGATCTTCCTGGTCGTGCTCGCGGCTTGCTCAGGCGCCGAGCCGAAGCGCCCGCGCGCCCCGGGCGAGGTGGCCATCTCCCATCGCCTCCATCCCAACGAGGTCTTTCCTGCCGACTTGGATCTGGTCGTGCGCATCGATCTCGAACGGGTGAAGAGCGCCCTCGGCCAAAGCTTCGAGCAGGAGCTCGGCTCACGCTTCAGCGCCGACCCGATGCTCAGCCGCGCAGTTCAAAAGGGGCGCGCAGTCACGGTCGGCATACGCGTCGCCGACCTCGATCGAGGCGATCATGTGATCGTCGTCGAAGGGGACTCGAAGAACTTCGACCCCAGCGCAGAAGGGCTGAAAGAGCGCGCCAGTACCAACGACAAAGTGCGCATCTTCAGTCGCGACCAGACGGCGGCGCGCGACTCGACCCACACTGTCGTCGTGCTCGACGATCGAGCCGTCGCCTTCGTCAGCCCGGTCGAGTCCGACGCCGTGATGCGCGTGTTGCGAGAAGGTCCGGACGACTTGCGCGGCCAGCCGCTCGCCGAGGGCATCGTCAGCGCCGATGTCCGTCCAAGGCGGCTGTCGCCTGCCCTCGAACGGAAGTTTCCTTCGATCAGCCGGCTCATCGCGCAGATCGCGCGCATCAAAGCGTTGCTCAGTGTCGGTGACAACGGCCTCCGGCTGGAGGGTGAGATCATCGCGAAAGGCGAGCCCGGCGCTGAACAGATTTTGAAATTTCTCACGACGCTGCAAGAAGGAGCCTCGAGCGAGGGGCCCTCTTCGGTGCTCAAGGCCGCGACCTTCGAGCGCTTCGGCGTGGTGGTGCACATACGCGCAGACGTACCTGTCGAAGTATTGCTGAATCTGGTCGCCCGAGACGGTGGCGAGCGCGAACCAAAACCATGATGCATGATTGGCCTGCCCAATGCCCGGTACACTGACCAACGAAGCGCCCGAGCGCAGCACGCAGCCTGATGTGCCGGATGCAGACGGCTCACCACGCCAGACGCTGCCTGATCTTGGTGCGCCCGGAGACGAGGCGACGGAGCATCAGCCGGAGACACCGCCCACCAATCCCAAGAAGGCATGGGTCTATTTTTTGATCGGCGGGTTGCTATTCCTCTCCGCCGCAGGTCCGCTGATCTTCTACTTCACCGTCTGGCGCTACCGCCCGACCGCGCCGCAACACATCCCAGCAGGGACAGTCGCAGCCGTCAGGTTCGACGGCCGCGAGCTCTATCTGTACGAGCCGTTCCGCAAACACATTCTGGACAAGCTCTCCGGGTCGGGCCCCGGCGGTCGCGCCCAGCGCTTCAAGAAGCACACGAACGTCGATGTGACGAGCGACATCCGAGAGATCGTCGTCGCCACCGCGACAGGCGAGAGCTGGGTGGTGTTGATCGGCGGGCACTTCGGCGCGGCGCGCGGCGGCAACAAGTTCGAGAAGGGTCTGCTCGCCTTCACCACCGACGAAGAGATCCCGGGCTTCGAGCTCGACGACGGCGTGGTCAAAGGGCGCGGCGTGTTCATTGCGCAGGCAGAGGACACCACCATCGTGATCGCCAATTCGCGAGAGACCTTGGATAGAGCGCTGGAGCCTTCCGACACCAACACGAGGCTCGGCCTCGCGAGCTCAGGAGCGATGTCGTTCGTCTTCGATCGACCGGCCTTCGAGACGGCCGCGAAAATGAAGCCCACTGGTATCGCTGCCTTCTTCTTACCCGCCGAGATGGCCTCTCACATGGGAGACGCCTTCGGCCACACCGAGAAGATGACCGGCTACTTGAAGCTCGGCCGCGAGGCTGAGCTGCTTGGCGATATCACACCCACGCAGCACATCGACCCAGAGACGCTGATGAACGAGTACGCGCTGCTGCAAAAGGACGCCAAGGCTTTGTCCGACGCGCTGCCTGAAGCGCTCGGGGCGAAGACGATGTTGCTCGAGGCCAAGCTCAAGCCTCGCGCCAAGAGCGTCATGCTCGACGGCACCTGGCCGAAAGACGAGCTCGACGCCGGGCTGGAGGCGCTCGGCAACAGCCTCGCCGCCATCTTCCCGAAGGAGTGAGGGCCCCCGAGCGCTTCGACCGCTAGTGGTGGCCGTGCCCGGTCGTGGTCGCCCCGCCCCCCTTCTCGACCGGCAAAAAGAACCGGAACGGCGACTTGACGAAGCCGACCGCGATCGTGCCGATCAGGCGCAAGCCTTGGCCGATCGTGATTTCTCGAGCGCGGAGGGCGACGATGAACGCGAAGGCGAAGCTGACCGTGAGGTTCAGCCACAAGATCACAGCGATGCCGACAACCGCGGCTTTGAAGCCTTCTGTGTGGAGTGACTCGACTCCGAGCGAGGTGACGGCGAAGGTGAGCGAGCCTGTCGAGAGCGTGACGTGGCGAGCTTCGAGCGGCGCGCCGGCGAACACGCCGATGATGCCGACGAAACCGAGCATGGCGCCGATCGCGAAATTGCCGCCGATACCCGCAATGTTACGGGCGAACACCCGCGACGCCCACGCTGTCACGCGATGCCCCACGAGGCGGCGGATGCGATGCTCGGCGATCGCCTCGGGCACCCGCCGATACACCGCCCAGTTCTCTAGCCAGCCAGCAGCCAGGCTGGAGAGCCACAAGATCACCCCGGTCAGGGCCGCGAAGGCAATCGTGCCGCTCTGCGTGGGGTGTAGCGACGCCATCGTCTTCTCCGCGTACTCCGCGTCGATCAGGTGGTGGCCGGTGCGCGAAACGATGTACAGGTCCAGCGCGTACGCAGCCGGAATCACCATGATCACGTTGCCAGCTGCGGCTGCCAGCTGCGAACGCACGAGCCGAGCGACAGTCGTGACGACGGTGTCGGGGTGTGTACCGCCGTCTTTCAGCGAGCCAGCGAGCGCAGCGGCCGTCATGCTGGGTTGCTTGGTCGCCAGTGTGAAGCCGAGAAACTGCATCAGCATGAAGCTGCCGGCGTAGTTCGCGGTCGCGAGCAACCCTTCTTGCAGTGGTGGACGGTGCAGAGCGCTGATGAAGAACTTCAGCGCGGCGGTGCCTGCGGTCAGCACGCCGCCGCCCGCCGCCGAGAGGAACATCTTGGCGTATTCGCCTGGCGTCGTCGTGATGTAGTGCTCGCCCGTTTGACCCGCGCGCTCGATCACTTTGCGCGCCATCAAGCGCGTGTTGGTGCGCACGATATCCATCAGGCTGAGATCGCGTCGTCGCTCTTCGAGCAGCACGGCGAAGAGCTGTACTGCGCGTCGCGCGTGATCCGACTTGGACTGGGGTACCAACATCGCGAGCAGAAGCTCGATGCGGCGCAAGCTGCGGTCGATAAGCTCCAGGCGATACACGACGTCGACGCTGACGCCCGCGGACTCGAGCCGCGAGAAGACGCTGGCAGAGGCCTCGCGACACTCTTTCACCAGCGCGCGACAATCTTGTGCCCAAACTGCGATCTCTTCAGCGTCGTGACGAGGCGTCGCGAGCAGCGCGTCGATGCTGCGTGGCAGTCGAAAGAAGGGCGACTCTTGCAGAGCCGTCGCGGGACTGCGGGCGCGGATCGCATCCGAAAGGCCAGCCGAGGAGACGCGCGAGGCCAGCAGCAAGATCGCGTCGAGCAAGGCGGCCCGGAGCGGCGCGAACACGCTGAAATGTCGCGAGGTCGGGACGATCGACAGACGTGCGTCGGGGAGCGACGGCATCGCTCCGAGGGGCAAGTCGGCGGCCGAGGGCATGCGCCGCGACTGCGCGCCTTCCAGCTCGATGTCGACCGGCGTGCGCACCGTATCGATGAAGCGCAAGAGCAGATCGCCCGGCAGTGCGATGAGCCATGCGGCATCATTGCGCGACGGAAACATCCTCGCGAGCGTCTGCGTGATCTCTTGCTCGTCGATCGGCTGCGGCATCAGCCTGCGCGAGAGACGATCGACCGTCTCCGAGAGCAGACCGCGATCTCCAGGGATGCCCATCTTCGCGAAAAAGCTCTGCGCTGACTGCTGCGCGAGCACGCTCTGCACCAGACGCGAGAAGCGCTCGCGAACCCCGGGAAAAGTCGCCACTGCCTCGACCAACAGGCGGAAGCGGCGCACGACCCCTCGTTCGAGCGGCGCCGCGCCTGGCAGTGCTGGCACGTCACCGCCGTTTTTCACCCAGCGCGCCAGCTCGACCAGCTGGTCTTCGCGCGTATGAATGTCCAGTCGAGCGTCGATGCGGCTCAGCCGATCATGAAGCTTCCTGACTGGGCGCGGCCGCATGCCTGGCGGCAACAGGCCGGCGAGAAAGGCGTTCACGTCCGGCATCTCGAAACCCGAGGGCGTGGACGGACGTCCTGCTGCGAGAGTCTCGGTCATCGAGCGCCCAAGGTAGCCGAAGGTGGTGGCCTGCGACGGGCAGAAGAATCGGCGCCCTGGAGCCGCTGTTTGTGCCGAAAAAGGACCCGCCGTCGGCGATGTGCTAGGACACCGGCCGCACATTTGCCGTGTCTCCAATGCCCGCCCAACCCCGAAAAAGTAGTCTGTGGCCGAGCCTCTTGTTGGCTTTCGTCGTGGCTGTCGCAGCAGTCGCCGCTTGCACCGGCTCCAGCACCACTGGCAGCGCGACTGGCGGACCCAGCGCCAACGCCGAGCCAGACGGGCCGCCCAGCTTGCGCCTCTATTTGCTCTCCAACATCGCAGGTGCGCTCGAGCCGTGCGGGTGCTCAAAAGACCAGCTCGGCGGCGCAGATCATTTTGCGGCCTTCGTCAGCGCAGAAAAGGTGCGCGTTCCCAATCAGATCTTGTTGGGCGCCGGGCCGCTCTTCTTTCAGGACCCGACGCTCACGGGTGACGGTGTCACCCAGGCGAAGTGGAAAGCAGACGCGCTCGCGCAGGCGGCCAAGGCGCTCGGCGTCGCAGCCTGGGCACCAGGAGCGAACGATTTTGCGGCGGGCACCGAGGCCTTCAGCAAGCTCGCAGAGAGCTCGGGCATCAGCTTCGTGTCGGCGAACCTGAAGGGTGCAGAACCGATCGCCGCGTCCAAGATCATCGAAACAGGCGGAATCAAGGTTGCAGCGGTCGGCGTTTCAGTGCCGCAAGGCGCGGCGGTGAAGCTCGATGTCGCCCCGGCGAAAGAGGCGCTCGCGAAAGAGGTCGCCGCGGTACGAGCGGGCGGCGCGCGCTTGGTGGTGGCGCTGGTGGCGTTGCCACGCGGCGAGGCGCTGCGGCTGGTCGAAGAAATTCCGGAGATCGATGTGCTCGTGATCGGCAAGCCCAGCGAAAAGGGCGACGGCAATGACCAGCCGAAACCAGCCACCATGATCGGGAACACGGTGGTGGTCGAGACGTCGAATCACTTGCAGACGTTCGGCGTCATCGACGTTTTCGTGCGCGAGGCGGAGGGCGCGACCGGTAGGGTGAAGCTCTCCGACGGAGGCGGCGTCGCCAGGGCCGAACAATTGCTCACGCTCGGACAACAAGTGCGCGAGCTCGAGCACCGCATCAATGGCTGGGAGACGGACAAGACGGTCAACACCGCAGATCTGGCTGCGCGGCGCGCCGATCTCGAGCGGGTCCGTTCCGAAAAGGCCAAGCTCGAGGCGACGATCGACCCTACGCCGGAGGGCAGCTACTTCAAGTATTCGCTGGTCGAGGTTCGCGACAAGCTGGGCGAAGACAAACCTGTAGCGGACGTGGTGCTCGGCTACTACAAGCGAGTCAACGAGCACAACCGAGAGGCCTTCAAAGATCGAAAGCCACTACCGGTCGAGGAAGGCAAGGCCGGCTACATCGGTATCTCGCAGTGCGAGACCTGCCATGCCGAAGAGAAGGCCTTCTTCGACAAGACGGACCACGCGCGCGCATACGCCACGCTCGAAAAGAAGTTCGTCGAGTTCAATCTCGATTGTGTGGGCTGCCACGTGACCGGCTACGGTAGGCCCGGGGGCAGCACAGTGACTCACGTCGAGGATCTGAAGAACGTCCAGTGCGAGACATGTCATGGGCCCGGTTCTTTGCACGCCAAAGAGCCGAAGAAAGCCGGTCTCATCACGCGAAAGACCGAACCCAAGTCGTGTGTGTCGGAGTGCCATCACCCCCCGCACGTCGAGGGCTTCGATCCCGTCGCTAAAATGGAGCGCATCTTGGGGCCCGGCCACGGCAGATGATCGTCATCCCGCGCGACGACGAGAACATGGTGGCGTTGATGGGAAGGGACGTGCCCTCCGACATCAACCCCGGCATCGTGTACCGACCAGAGCAAATGCTCGGCAAGGGTGGCGGCGCAATCGCCTTCTTGGCGCAGCGCATCTCCGACAGCGGCCGCGCGCCGGTGGTCGTGAAGGTGCTTCGCCCCGCCTTCGTCAAGAAGCTCGGCGCGACTGCCGGCCTCTTGATCCGCAAAGAGGCGGTCGCGCTCGGCCGCCTCAACGAACGCACACCACCGACGCCGTTCGTCGTCCGGCTCGTCGACACGGGCATCTTGCCGGTCGAGCGCGCCGGCGTTCGCATCGAGCTACCTTGGGTCGCCATCGAATACGTGCATGGCGGTGCGCTCGGCACAACGCTCGCGCAGCGCGTGCGTCGCAGCTTGCGTGACACTGGCTTCGCATTCGACCCGGCGCGCGCAAGTATGGCCATCGACAACATCGGCCAAGGCTTGGCGTGCGTGCACGAGGTCGGCGTGATTCACCGCGATCTGACGCCGAACAACGTGCTTTGTTCCGGGCGCGGCACAGAAGAGATCTTCAAGATCGCCGACTTCGGAGTGGCCAGGCCAGAGGGCGTGGCTGGCACGCTTGCAGGTTCCCTCGTGGGCACACCGGGCTTCGCGGCACCCGAACTTTCGACTGGCGACGAGGTCAGCACCAACACCGATGTGTTCAGCTTCGCGTCGGTCATCTTCTACATTCTGACCGGCGAGCCGCTGTTCAATTCGCTGTCTGAGCTTCTCCGCTCGGTCGAGACAGGTCGACGCCGCAGCCTGCTCGAGATGCCCGGCTTGCATCCCGAGCTGCGCAAGAACGAGAAGGCCTGCCGCTCCATCGATCTGGTGCTCGGCTGGGCTTCTGCGGTCAAGCCGGAGAGCAGGCTCGGTGAAGCGCTGGCGGTCTCGTCGATGGTGCTGCCTCACCTCGCCGGACAGAAGCGTCGCGAGCACTCGATGTCGCACTATCCGCGGCCTGCTTCGGATATTTCGATCGTGGAGCCAACCACGTATCGCTGGTCGGTGCTGCACCAACCGGGCTCCAACTTGGTGATTCGTAGCGTGGCTTGGGACGGTCACGGCCGGGCCATTGCCGCGACCAGCGAAGGCCTCTCTTTCTGGAACGGCACATCGTGGAAAGTCGCCACCACAGAGGGGCTGCGTCTCGCCGGGGGCGTTCGTTTCGTGCAGCGCGTCGGCGCCGGCCGGTGGATCCTCGGCGGCGACGACGCGCAGCTGGCCATCTTCACCACCGGCGGCGCTGTCGACCTGGTCGACGGGCCGAAAGACGCGACCAAAGTCGAAGCGTTCGGCGGCGACTTGGAGGACATGAGCGTGCTCGTCACCATCGACCACAGCGGCGTCGTGTGTCTCAACACTTACGCGACCAAACGTTGGCTCCGTCCGCTGCACGTGCCGCACGTCGCGTCGATCGGCGCGATCTGCCGGTTCGACGACGCGCGCTGGCTGGTCGCGGGTCGCAAACACAAGGGCGGCGCGTTTGCCGCGCTCTACAACGCCCTCGACTGGGAGCTCGAGGAGATCGAGGTGCCCTCGGGGGTGAACGCGTTTCTCGGCTGCGTCGCGCGGCCTCGCAAAACGATCGGCTACTGCGTGGGCACGCAGGGCGCCGTACTCACGCGCGACGGCGACGCCTCCTCTTTCGAGCGGGTCCCCGGCGAGCCGATGTTGAGCGCCGCGACGCTCGACCCCTTCGGTCGTGCCTGGGCGGCCAGCGCGGGCCGAATCTTGATCCGCGACGACATCAAAGGCTGGATCACGACCTGGTCCAACGACGAAATCAGCGTACCGATCGTGTCGCTGTTTCTCGACGCAGGTCTTTGTATCGCCATGACCGCCGACGGCGGCATCGTCGAGGGTCGAACATCGCGAATGGCGAGCGAGCTGCCGCCACCTCCTCCATCGACCTCATCGAAATAACGGACCGCTCGCTCGGAATGTGGTACCTCGCGCGGTAACGCGTGGCGGAAATCGGAGCCATCTTACCGACCAAGAACGTCGTGACGTCCGGGCCACCACACCGGGCGATCTTACGGCTGGCGTTGCCGACCGTAGGCGCGATGCTCAGTCAGAGCATCGTCAACGAGATCGACATCGTGTTCTTCGCGATGCTCCCCTGCCCGGAGTCGTCGAACGCACAGGCCGCGCTGCTTCCATCGCTGATCGTGTTGTGGCTGTTCGGGGGCTCACTTTCCGGCATCGGTGTGGGCACGCAAGCCTTTACCGCGCGCCGCTTCGCAGAAGGCAAAGACCACGAAGCCGGCGCGGTGCTGTTCAACGCCTTCGCCTTCGCGCTCGTCGCCGGCGCGCTCTTCACCATCACTGGCTACGCGACCATGGATCTGATCCTCGGGCAGGTCATCAAGGTCGACGGCGCACGAGCGGCCGCAGACGCCTACCTGCAATATCGCCTGCTTGGCGTGACCAGCATGGCCATGACCTTCGCATTCAAAGCGTTCTTCGACGGCATCGGCAAGACGCACGTTCACCTGGTTTCTGCATTGGTGATGAACGCCATCAATATCGGCCTGTGCCTGATCCTGGTGTTCGGCAATCAAACGCTGGGCGTGGCCAAGATGGGCATCGCTGGCGCTGGGCTTGCAGGCGTGGTGTCCACCTACGTGGGGCTTGCGATCATGATCGGCTACGCGATGAAGCGGGAGTACCGCGAGCGTTTCGCGCCCTTCTCACTGAAGAAGCTCAACAAGACGTTGATGTGGTCGATCTTGAAGCTCAGCATCCCCGGCGGCATCGCGACGATCGCCGTGATGACAGGCTTCATGCTCTTCGCGTTGATCGCGAGCAGACTGGACGAGATTCGCCCGCTCGGGTTGGTGAGCGCTTCATGTCCGGGAGGTGACGCCGAGCCAGTCAACATGGCGTCGATGACGGTGATCGTCGGGGTGCTCAAGCTCACCTTCACTGGCTGTCTCGCGTTCGGGACCGCCACTGCCACCCTCGTATCCCAATCCCTTGGCGAAAAAGACGGCGCGAAGGCGGCCCGCTTCGGGTGGGCGAGCGTCAAGCTTGGCCTCATGATCTTCGGCGTCGTCGGCTTGCTCGAGGCGGTGTTTGCAGGTCCCATTTTGAGCTTGGTGGCTTCCAGCGAGCTCGTGCAAACACATGCACTGAATCCACTGCGCATCATGGGCGTCATCACCCCCGTGATCGCAGTCGGCATGATCCTGACACAGGCCCTGTTCGGCGCGGGCGACACCAAATTCGTGATGGTGGCGGAGCTCATTTTGCACTTCCTGTGCTTGGTGCCGCTCGCCTACGTATTCGGCGTCGTGCTCGACATGGGCATGATCGGCCTGTGGCTGGCGGCCCTCATCTACATCGTGCTCCTGGCCGGCGCGATGGTGTGGCGCTTCCGCTCCGGGGTCTGGCAGAAAATCAAATTGTGAGTGTCGCGCGGCGCCCGCTCGAGGAAAGACTCGAAGGCGCGTTTGGCCGCGCTGAGCCGCGCCACTTCGAGTGGCAGACAGCCCATCCCATCGTGGGCCGAGAAGAAGCCGCGTTGGTGCAGCGTGCGTTCTTGCCGCTCGGCGAGCGAGTGCTCGATGTCGGCTGCGCAGAGGGGGCGACGCTGTTTCACCTGGGCGACCCTTATGGCGCAATCGGCGTCGACCTGTTCGAGCCGAAGCTCGTGTTTGCACGCAGCGTGGTGAAGAACGCGATCTTCATGCAGGGCAGCATCTACGAGCTGCCCTTCCCGAAGGGGCAGTTCGATCACGTGATCGTTCGCGACGTGATTCATCACCTCGACGAGCCGGAGCGCGCCATCACCGAGCTCGCCCGCGTGCTGTCGCCAGACGGGCGCATCGACATCCTCGAGCCCTGCCGCAACAACCCCCTCATCTTGCTGCACGCACTGGTGCGCCGCGAAGAGCGAGGTGAGCTGCGGTCCAATGCCCACTTCTTGCGCTGGCTGCTCGAGCCCGAGTTCGAGCTCACCACCATCGAGCGCTACCAACCGTTGCCATTGCACCGCCTGTTCTTCCACCCTGGCTTGGGCAAACGAGCGCTCACGCCGAAGGGCACTGCCAGCAACGTGCTCGGGTCCATCGAGCGAGCGCTCGAACGCGTGATGCCTCGGCCGCTTTGGGCGTATGTCCACGCCCGCGCCACGTTGCGACCTGGCACGCGCTGAGCGTCTACATCAATGGTCGACGTTCTCGTCGGCGTCGCCCGGCTCGCTGGGAAAGGTGATTTCGACGGTGAACGCGCCAGCGATTGATATGTCATTGATGACGAGTCGACGATTGTCGACAGCGCCGAGAGCCGGGGTCGAGTCGATCAGAGAGAAGTGGTCGTCCTGGAAGACGTGAGGCAACCCGCCAGCGTCGATCGGGCAAGCCCCTGCCTGCTCGTACATCGTTTCCTGTCCGCATCGCACTTGCACACGGCAGCTGTCTTCTCCAGTTGCAAGCGGCGAGATGGTCAGAGCGCACGGCTGCCCGGCGCGCATCGACGTGTCGCCATAGGCGTCGCTGATCGTTCCCGTGCGCACGATCGATGACGAGAAGCGCCGTGCAATCCGTGGCCTCCCCCTCGCGCTGAAGCTCACCCCTCTCCGCGGACAGTCTGACTATGCAGCCTTTGCTTCGATCTGTCTCCTCAATTCAAATGCAATGGGACTGAGGTATCCCAGGTGGGAATGACGGCGGATGGTGTTGTAGAAGGTGTCGACGTACTCGGCAATGGCCGCGGTGGCGGCGTCGTGCGACGCGTAGATCCGGTCGCCCACCAACTCGGTCTTCAGTGTGCTGAAGAAGCTCTCGGCGACGGCATTGTCCCAACAGTCGCCCTTCCTGCTCATGCTCGCGACGACGCCAAAGCGCTCCAGCTCCTCGCGGTAATCGTCGCTCGCATAGGGACTTCCACGGTCGGAGTGGTCCGCGGGCTCTACGTGAACAAGGAGATCGCGGCCGCGCTCGGGCTCCAGCCGGCCACGATCGCGTCGCGCTTGCGCTGGCTGTACGAAAAGGCCGGCGTCAATCGTCGCGCGGCGCTCGCGCATGGCCTTTCGCACAGGCTCGCGGCTGATGACCGCCGCGTGGAGCGCAAGGAACCGTAGCCCGCCAGCCGCCAACGAAGATCCGGCGTGAGCCGGAGACGCAAGAAGACGATCGAAATCACTCCTCGCCTGTTTCGCGGCCAGCAACACCGTTGCGTCCGTCGCAACATCTCAGATGTGTCCGCATAGGCGAGCAGATCGAGTTTCGCGGCCAACAACACCGTTGCGTCCGTCGCAACGGGTGGGCGACGGGTCCATGTCCGGCGGTCCTCGCCGTGCGACGCGGACCTCGTCTTTCGCGTGGATCCAGGCCGACGAACCGTCTGATGCTGGCAATCTTCGCCTTCGACAGGAGAATGAGCGCCCCGGTCAAGACCGTCGAAGACATGACTGCGGCGAAGCAGCTGTGCGCGCGCGTAGCCAGCTGGCAAGAGACCGGGACAAACGAGCCGGCCGCCGAGCTCATCGGCATCTTGGAGCGAGGCGAGCGCTCACTCGAGGACTGGTGCCGGGCGATCGTGACCTTCCTCGCCGACAAACCGCCGCAGTCTTCCTATCGAACGACGAGCGCGCTCACCACAGCGCTCGTGGCAATCTTCGACGATCCCAATGGTCGGATCGAGGCGCGCGCAGCTGCGGGCCATGCCGTGCTTCGACTCGACCCCACCCATGACGCGGTGCTCGCGCGCTGCAACGACGCGACGCCACCGCTCCTCATCGCGATGTTGGTGGCTGCCGCGCCCGCCGATCCCGAGCTCAGGCGGCGCTTCGACGCGATCGCTCCGTTTCTCGGAGCCGCAGATTGCGAGGCGGTCAAAAGGCTCTCGCCAGAGCGTAAGGCAGTACGCCATATCGTAACTCACTTGTGAGTCACGGCTGGCCGGGTTAGACGCGGTGCATGGAGTTCCACGGCGAAATCATCCAAGACGGGCCATTCTCGGTACGCGCGCTGGTGGTACTCGATCAGAGCGGCCGAGATCGCGTGCTCTGCGTGGCAAAGGCGGCGTGGCGTGTCCCCGTCGGAGAGCTTCCGCGCCTGCTCGAGCGCGAGGTCGAGGTTCGAGACCTCCCTTTGCGCCACGAAGAGACTGCGCTGTCCTCGATTCGACTTCCAGGCGACGTGGCCCCGCACAAGCCGGGTACGGACGTCGTGCTGGTTGGGCACGCCCGCCACCCTCGGGCGTTCCCGGACGCGAGGCATGTCGATGTCACGCTCGCCATCTCGAGCAGAGCAGAGCTCTTGAGAAAGACGGTACGCGTGTACGGACCGCGCCGATGGACCGACGCAGGCGACGGGACGCTCGTGCCCAGCGCACCCGAGCCGTACGTCGAGACGCCGCTTCGTTACGAATGGGCGGTAGGAGGAGGAGAGCCGCGCACCGGCACCGAAACACATCGCCTCGAAGACCCCAGCTTGCCGCCAGAGATTGCACAGCGGACACGAGCGGGGTTTGCACCGATTGCCGCGGACTGGCTTCCGCGCGCCGCTCGCTGCGGCAGTACAGGCGGCGAGTGGACGACGATGCTTGCCCCGCGCGCACCCATCGATCGCGATCCGCGCTTTTACTGCACCGCCCCGGACGACCAGTGGCTCGAGGCTCCGCTGCAAGGCGGCGAGCGCGTCGTCGTCAGCGGTACGACCCACGATGCGCCCTGGACATTCGAGGTACCGACCCTGGCGCCTGCCTTCTTTACTCGCGCGAGAGGCCGCGAAGAGCCGCTCAGCACGCACCTCGACACGCTGATTCTCGACGCCGACGAGCGCCGCATCGAGCTCGTCTGGCGCGCTTCTGCGCGACTTGGCTCGAGCCAGTTCGGTCCGAGCGGCGTGGCGGTGCGCTCCCGCACCCAGCCGCAGGTTGCGCTCGCCGGCTAGTACCCCCTACCGAGTCGATGGGTGAGACTTTGGAGACCTCACCCCCCGATATAGCGCAGAGGGCGCAGAGAAAGAGACGCAAGGGTCGTAGAGCGAGAAGAGAGATTTTTGGGTTCGCGCCGGACGGCCTGGCTTCGGCAGCGTGGTGCGCCACACCCGCGGGCTCAACGGCCCAGCGACTTGCTGGAACCCAAACCCAAAATCCTCTGCGCCCTCTGCGTCTCTTTCTCTGCGCCCTCTGCGCTAAATATCCTCCGCCTCTGGGGGCTGAGCCTAGAAAAACACCCGCCGCCCTGCCACCTCGCGATGTGGCCCACGATGAGGCTCGCGCCCAGCACGGTGAAGATCCAATAGAGACCGTCGACCTCATAGCGATAGCGCGGGAAGTCGCCCCACGAGACCAGCACGCAAACAGCAGTCGTGTACAGCATGGTCAGCAAGGCGAACGCCGCCAACGCACGGCGCCCGGGCTCTCTGCGAGCCCGCTTGCCGACCAGTGAAGCGCCACACGTTCCCAGCGCGAGCAGCAGGCCACCAAAGACCACTGGCGAGAAGCCACCTTTTGGGGAGAGCGCCAGCCACAGGACAGCATCGTTCGCCGCGCTCAATTTCTTGAGGTTGGGGCTGCGTGGCAAGGTCGAGTCGACAGTCGCAACTTGCGGCAACGAGAACAGCGCCGCAAGCGTCGCAGTGGCGTACTCCTTGGGGTACTTCTTCACCAAAATGAGGGCGTCGGGTTTGTAGTATCGCTCGGCGATCAGCGCATATTCGAGCGCGTTCGAGTTCGCGCGGCCGGTAGGCGCGTGGGCGTCGTCGAGCGCCGGGATGCCGGTCGGTTCGTGCTCGACACGAACTGGCGTCAAGCCGTCCAGATCCGTGAAGGCCTCGAATTTCATCGCCTGGGAGACGATCTTCTTTCGAACGATCCGCCGCTGTTCTTTGCGCGGCAGCGCCACGTAGATCTTCTTCGCGAGGTTCGGCCACAACATCGCCTCGCCGTAGCCGTGTCCGACGTAGAGCGGCGTCTTCGCTGCGTGCAGCAACAAGAGCGCCAGGGGCAGCGCGGCGGCTTTCGCGATGACACGCCGCGGAGCTGGCGCGAGCAACAGTAGCGCGCCTGCCACGACGGCGAACCAGAGCGGGCCGAATGTCGATCGCGTGAGTCCAATCGCCGCCAGCACCGAGAAAAAGCCGAGGCCGCGCAGCACCGTCGGCACTTCGACCCAGGCGAGCAGCAAGCTCGCCGCCACGATCAAGAGCGAGGCGACCACATGCGGATAAAACAGCCAAGATTCGTACACCACCGTCGTCGGCGAACAGGCCAATAGCCCGGCGCCAAGTGCGGCAACGATCGGCTTCAACCCGAGTCTCGTGAACACGTCTGCCAGCGAGACAGTCCCCCACAGGCCGAGCGCGATGAAGCCGACGTCGAGGGCGACGTATGCATGGCGACCGAAACACTTGAGCGCGACACCGAGCGCGAGGTTCAAGAGCGGCGCCTGGTGATGAAGCGACAGGACGCTCCGGGCCAGATCGTGCTCCAAGTACCAGGGATCGAGAAACTGCAGAAAATAATGCACAGGGCTCGAGTCGAGACGCACCTCGAACACGACACGGTAGATCAAGCGCGACACCACGAACGCGATCGCAGCGACGACACGCGGATTCATCGAATCTCGACTTCGTTGAGGTGCAAGATCGTCGAAGCGTGCGCGCGCAAGCGCACGAAGCGCGCGCTCGGTCGGCTCGGCAGCTCGAGCTCCCAGACGTCGAACGCCTCGTCTTTGCGAGCGACCTCGACGAAGGCGCGCGACTCGTCGCTGATCTCGACCAGCAGCGGCACGGCGCGATCTTGACAGCAGTCGAGGCGATTGCGGACGCGCACCGACGACACCGGCCTCAGCTCGCCGAGATCGATCTCCACCCAGGGGTTCTTCTGTTGTTTGGTGTGAAACATCACGCCGTACGCGCCCTCGTCGCCCAAGAAGCCAGCGCTGACGAAGCCGCGGGAGGCCGAGCTCACGACGAATGGGTAACGCGGTCCCCGACCCAGCAGCGGAACGGCTGCGATCAAGAGCACAGAAGCAAACGCAGCGCCGCCAGTCGACAGGGCGCGCCGGAACCTCGGGGTCATAACAGCTCGGGGTGGTGTGCCCTCAGCCACTCGACCAGCGCGCGGACGTCTTGCGAACGCTCGCGCGGCACCACCAGGAGGGCGTCGTCCGTCTCGATCACGCAGAGATCGCTCACGCCGAGGAGCGCTACCACTCGTTTTTGGGAGCCGCCGTTCGCCGCCGCGTCCGTGCGCAAGTCGACGACGTGATTGCCGTGGCCCTCGATGCAGATGGCGTGAGCAGGGCCTGTGTTGCCAAGCTCACCTTTGTCGGCGAGCTGCCACGCAGCCTCCCAGCTACCCACGTCGCTCCACCCGAACGACGACGGCACCACGCGCAGGTTTTTGAGCTTCTCCATCACGCCGACGTCGATGCTGACGCTGGGCATGGCCGCGAACTCGCGCTCGAGCACGCTCGCTTCTTCGCCAGATTTCGCGGCAGCGTCGAGCCGTGCGATCGCAAAAGCCAGCATCGGGAGGTGCTCACGGACTGCGTCGAGCATGTCGCGCGCGCGAAAGATGAACATGCCCGCGTTCCACAGATGTCGGCCGCCGGCAACGAACGCCTCGGCGCGAGCCTTGTCCGGCTTCTCGACGAAGCGCACGACGTCGACGACAGCGGCGGTCTCGGCCGCGATCTCGATGTAGCCGAAGCCAGTGTCAGGACGCGAAGGTCGAATGCCGAGCGCGGTGATGCTGCCACCCCGCGCCGATTCGACGGCTACGCCGAGCGCCGTACGAAACCCCGGCACATCGGCGATGTGGTGATCGCTCGGCAGCACCAACACGATCGCATCCGGATCCGTGCGAGCCACGACGGCGGCAGCCCACGCGATACAAGGAGCCGTGTTGCGAGGCATCGGCTCGACCAGCAAGTTCTCCGGCAAGAGCTCGGGCAGCATCGCGCGCGTCAGAGCCTCGGTTGCTCGTCCGCCAGCGACGTAGATCGACTGCCAGCCATCGGTGAGAGAGAGCACACGCTCGATCGTCTCGGCGATCATCGGGGCGCCGCCAGTCAGCGGTAAGAGCTGCTTCGGCCGGGCCGCACGCGACGCGGGCCAGAAGCGGGTCCCTGCCCCACCCGCTAGAATCACGGCGCGAACGCCGCCTCGTTTCAGGCTCGCCATGGGCATTCGTACCATGAGAGCAGAGCTTCCGTCCCTGGCGCGTCACACTCTCGGCGCCTCGGCGGATGACGTGGTGAAGCGGCGCTCTCCTTCGAGAAAGCGGGCCACGCGCGGTGTTGCGCGGGCTCGCTCGATGCCAGCGCTCCCACTGATCGTTCGGCGTGAAGACCTTTCGCGCCCAGGGGAGCGCTCCATCTCGAGCAGGCGACGCAGGAGCCCGGGAGGCTTTTCATGCTCGCTCGCGCGCGTCGGCGTCCGTTCGAATTGCCGAGCTTCATGCTCGCGCTCGTCGTCTCGGTCGTGATCTCCATCGGTTGGTCCAGCTGGCTCACAGCCAAACCCGAAATCACGGCGGCCACTCCCGTCGCAGAACCAACTACCGCAGCCGAGGTGTCTGCAGCTTCGACAGCGCCTGCGACTCCAAAAGTCAGAGCGAAGATTTTGGACCTGGAAGAACCGGCGATCCTGTCGACCGATCGTGGTTCGGTACACGTCGTTCCGCCTCGCGCAAAGGGAGAGACTGCGCTGCCGACGATGACCGTGCTTCACGGCGCGTGCTCCGACGTGGCATGGACTTGCGAACAAATCCACCACGCAGCGCCTGCTGGGTTCTTGGTCGCGTGCCCAACAGGAAACGCGTCGTGTGGCGAAGGCGCCGACTGGGTGGGCGACGCTCAGACCAAGGCCGAGCAAGTCGACGCGGCGATGGATTCTGTGCGCGCCACCTTGGGCATCGAGGACGTCGGGGGAGCTGGAAATATTCTGGTCGGCTTCTCCCGCGGCGCATTCGTGGCGCGCGACATCGTTTACGCCAGGCCGGGTCGCTACTGCGGGCTGGTGTTGATCGGCGCGGCGTTGACGCCCGACCCGGCCCTCTTGCGGGCAAGCGGTATCCGACGCGTGGTGTTGGCCGCAGGCGATCTGGATGGCGCTGCCCCGACGATGAAGAGCGCCCGCGACAAGCTGGAACGAGGCGGCGTAGAAGCGCGCTTCGTCAGCCTGGGCAAGGTCTATCACACGCTGCCGGACGACACGTCAGCCCGCCTGGAGGATGCGCTGCGATGGGTGGCTGAGACTGTGCTCTGATGGGCGCGTGCTCTCGGTAGCGATCATCGGCAGCGGCTTCGGCGGCGTGGGGATGGGCATCGCGCTCAAGAAGGCCGGCATCGACAGCTTCGCGATCTTCGAGAAGGCAGACAAGCTCGGCGGCACCTGGCGAGACAACACCTACCCCGGCGCGGCCTGCGACGTCCCTTCGCACCTCTATTCTTATTCGTACGAGATCAAGCCGGATTGGTCGCGCATGTACGCCGAGCAGCCGGAGATCCTCTCCTACCTGCAAGCTTGCGCGGACAAATACGGCATTACCCCGCACATCCGTTTCGGGTGCGAGATCGCCAGCGCCACCTTCGACGAAACACACGGCGCCTGGCTTTTCACGACGACCAAGGGTGCGGAGGTCAGCGCGCGCACGCTGGTAGCCGCTTGCGGCCAATTGAACCGTCCCGCAATGCCCAAAATTGCTGGGCTCTCTTCGTTCGCGGGTCCGTCGTTTCATTCAGCGCGCTGGGACCACGAGATCGACTTGCGCGGCAAACGTGTGAGCGTGATCGGCACTGGCGCCAGCGCGATTCAATTCGTACCGCCGGTGGCGGCGCAGGCGGCGCATCTGGATCTGTTTCAGCGTTCGCCGCCGTACATTTTACCCAAGTGGGACCGCGCCTATCGCGGCATCGAGAAGCGCATGTTCGAACGGCTGGGCATCGTGCAGAGCCTACATCGCAAAGGCATGTACGCCTGGGGTGAGGCGCGCTTCATGGGGCTCGAGACGGGGGGCTTTACCAATGCGCTGGTGAAAAAGATGACGCTGCGGCATCTGGAGAAGAGCGTGAGCGAACCTACTTTGCGCGCCGCGCTCACCCCCGATTATCCGCCGGGCTGTAAGCGCATCCTCATCTCGAACGATTACTACCCCGCCCTCTGTCGGCCCAATGTCAGCCTGATCATCGACCCGATCCTGCGGGTCGAGCCGCGCGGCGTCGTCACGCGTGAGCAGGGTCTCTTCGCCGCCGACGTGCTCATCTTCGGCACGGGCTTTCAGAGCACCGACTTTCTGGCGCCGATCGCCGTGCGCGGAAAGGGGGGCGCGCTGCTCAAAGACGCCTGGAGAGACGGCGCCGAGGCTTACCTCGGCATCACGGTCAGCGGCTTTCCCAATTTTTTCATGCTGTACGGGCCCAATACCAATCTCGGCCACAACTCGATCTTGGTGATGCTGGAGGCCCAGATCGGCTACGCCGTAGCAGCGATCGATCGCATCGAGAAAGACAACCTTCGCTACCTCGATCTGAAGCCGCACGTGTTCGGCTCGTTCCAGAAAGAGGTCGCGCGCCGCCTCGCTGACCAGGTGTGGCAAGCCGGCTGCACCAGCTGGTACGAAAACGCCGCCGGCCGCAACACCAACAATTGGTTCGGCCTCACGCTCGAGTATCGCTGGCGCACGCGGCGTCCCGATTTCGCAGAGTACGATGCTGTGCGCTAGGCCCTGTCAGTTGCGCGCGCCGACGGTTGCGAACAATCGCTAGCCCCGCGAGCAAAGCGAAGAGGAGACCTGCCTCGTGGGAAGGCACTTGTGCAAAGCTGCACCCAGAGCTGCTGCCTTCTGGCGCCGTCGCCCTCACCCTCCTCGTCAAGCGCATCGCAGTCTTCCTCGTTCCACTGCGAGTCTTCTGCAGTGAGGGTGGCGCGACACTCGGCGCCGTTGATGACATCGAGAAGCACCGAGAGCTGGAGGGTGTCGGGCGCTAGCGGCACCGTGCCGCCGCACACCGCCATCGAGAGGGTGTCTTGGTCCGCATATGCGAACTGGAGCTGGGCGCTCATGTCCTCCTGGTCTCGGCGAAGCTCGACGAGATGCACGTCGCCAGCAAAGACGCTGGTCGACGATGCGATCAACGGCGGCGAGGCGCGGCGATTCAACGCAGGTGCGCCGCCGGTGGTTCAGCAGTTCGGGACGTTGCTGGTCTGGGCGATCTACGCGACCAATGGGGCGGGTGGTCGATGTTCCAGGGGCCCGGATCACTTCGCTTGTCAAAGTGTACGATTGAAACCAATAATCCACGGTATGGGTCAGGGCGAGCGTCGACAGACCTGGTTCATTGGTGCGGGATTCAGCTTCGACCTGGGCATGCCCCACTCCAAACACGTGGTCTCGCGAAAGCCTTCGCTGGTCACCAACGTAATGCTGGACACGCTGATGCGCGGCATGACGCGAGACGGCGTGGCGAAGGCGCCCGTGAAGCAGGCACCCAAACGACCACCGCCGAAGAAGCCGAGCCCGGGGGGACCGGCTCGATAGCTTCTTCGGCGTCTCGTCGCGACCGCCAGCAACGGACCGGCGGTCGTAACTGTCGGGGCTGTTACTCCACCTTCT
>Ga0105048_10000172_pt1 | contig 88343 bp, 80 predicted proteins | sample MAT05_FD_78382 | JGI IMG/M metagenome (GOLD analysis project Ga0105048, IMG submission 78382) | Freshwater microbial communities from Lake Fryxell liftoff mats and glacier meltwater in Antarctica - MAT-05 | ecosystem: Environmental > Aquatic > Freshwater > Ice > Liftoff microbial mat | place...
ACCATCGGAAGAGGCCCCGACAAAACCGAACCCTCCACCAACTCCATCACAATCGCATTGCCTTCCAACCCATAAATGGCCGCAATATTCGGATGCTGCAAAGACGCCAACACCTTCGCCTCCCGCTGAAACCGCGCCAAATAATCCGCATCCCCAGCCAAAGAAGCAGGCAATACCTTAATCGCCACATCCCGCCCCAACTTCAAATCCCGCGCCCGATACACCTCCCCCATCCCGCCCGCGCCAAGCGGCGAGACGATTTCATAAGGCCCGAGTTTGTCGCCATGGGCGTAGGACATGATCTTCGAGTTTACAACCATTCGGCGGGCCGAACCCTTGAGTTACTATGAAGACAAATGAGACAGGCTGTCGTGTTCAAAGGCGAAGACGGATTCTGGGTCGCGGACTGCCTCAGCCTGCCCGGCTGCGTCAGTCAGGGCGCGACCCGACAGGAAGCGATCGAGAATATTCGCGAGGCGATTCGGCTCTACATTTCGGTCCTGGAAGTCGATCACTTGCCGGTTCCCGAAGAGAGGTTCGAGACTTTGCTGGTCGCCGTGTGAACAAACTGCCGAGTGTGTCCGGGCGGGATTGCAGAACAGCAGGCGGATCACGGGCAAGTCCGCAATTGGAACCACTCTCCACCGGCAGAAGAAAAGCCGCCCCTAAGCAACCGCATCGGCCAACGCAACCAGTTCGGAACCTGGACGACCCCCGCGATCAACGAACCGCCGCAAAATGTACCCCCAGGTATCCTGACAGATGTTCGTGTACGCCATTACGGAAGTCCAAAGTAGCCGCCAAATCGCCACCTCGACTAGCAATCCAAATTCCGCGAAACTGTTGTCGTCCCGGCGCACAGCCCACACGGATTAATCGCCATTCCCGCAAACCGGCCCACCCGCAAGCGGCCACGTCCCTCACCGGTAAAACGGAGCCCAGGTAATCCACCGCGGCCCATAATGCGGCGCCGCCTGCCCAACCTCCAACGCCCCCAAATCCGGCGCCTTCCCCGCAAACCCATCATTAAGCGAAGGCAGAACCACCCCGGCATCCACCGCCTTCGAACCAGCCCGCAACTTAAAATTCAGATCCGCCGAATGATAAACCCGATACCGGTTCGTCATATCCGGCGGCGCCAGATTCTCAAAAATATCGTAATCAACCTCAACCCCGTGCGCCTCCTGCCCGCTCCCCTTTTGTAACTCCGCCAGCGTCGCAAACGAAACCGCCTTCGAACCCGGCGCAATGAAAGTATACTGCTGCGCGACATTCTTGTTCGGCCGGAACCCGTTATAGTCCGAGCTGTAACTGGCCGTCGCATTCGCCCACGTCATCACACCCCGCTCTGGCATATCACGCCCGATGAACAAGTTATTGCGGAAATGCGCATTCGAGTACGGCTCGCGCGCCGTCTGCTCCCCAATCAGCGTATTGTGGTAAATCAAAATCCCCGCCGGCGAGGCCCCCATCTTAAACGCGCCTCCGCCCGGCACATGATACAAAATGTTGCGGAAAAAATAGACTGGCCCGCCGAATACCGGTTGGGAACTGTACCCGTTGTGCGCCGCATTCACACCGCGATTTTGATAGACGCGGATGTTATGCGACCCTCCGTCGGATTCAATGAAATCGTCATTGGAAAGATGAATGTCGTTGTTGTAAATGTCGATCGAAGACGCCTGTTGCTCCAGATCGTCAGCCGGTGGGCCATACGTCGAGATACAAATGGCGTCATGAAAATAGGCAATCGCGTTGTGCGCGATGATATGCCCCGGCCCGTAAACCTTGATCGCAAAAAAACTGCGCAACTGATGGGAAGGATAGATTCCCGCTGCCCGCGAACCCGCCTGATTCCACCCGATCAGCCGCATCTGGTCCTCCCGCCCCAGGAACAGATTGTCGGAAATGAAGAAGTCGCGGGATCCGGCATTCTCCGTCCAAATCCCAACGCCGATATCCTCAAAACGGCAGTTGCGAACCGTCAGCGCCACGGCGCCCATCACCTCTTTATCGCCCGCGAACAGCGCGACCTCCGTATTGCGGAACGTCAGGCCCTCGAAAATATGGTGGTGCGTCGCCATCACATCGAACAGCCTGTGATTGCCCGCGCCGTCAAAGATTGCCTCCCCATCGCCAGCGCCCTTAATGGTGATCGGCTTCTCGGCCGTGCCTTTCAATGACAATGACGTCGAACCCGTAAACGGCGCGCTCAGCGGATCGACGTAGTTCAAACGGTCCGGCCGGTAAAGTCCCGCGTGGACCAGAATCGTGTCGCCGGGCTGTGCCTTCACCATCCGGACCGCCGTCCAGTCACCGCGCCCTTCGCCATAATAGGCTGCCTTCAGTCCAATAAAATTTGGCTCCAGTTTCGGGCCCACGTGGTCGTTAGGATAAACGTGCAGGACGCGCCCGCCCGCGAACGGCTTGGGCTCCGTGCGCGTCGACACCGTCAACTTCTGCTCTGCCTGCCCCGTGATGCTATCCGGATCCTTCATCGTGAATTCACACTCGTAGCTCGTCGCCGGTTCGAGATTCAGGATGCTGCCCGCAAAGCCGTGCGGCACTGTGTAACTCATCTTCTCGCGGTCGCGGAAGGAGCGCTCGCCGCCAATCCGCAGCAGCGGCATCCCCGGCCGCCACGCCGTGCTCCCGGCCTTGCGGTAACGTACCTCCACCGTGGCATTCCGGTTGGCGTCCCCATCAATGGCCCATTCGAATCCCAGGTTCAACAAGGTCGGATGTTCGACGAAAAAACGGCCGGGCCGAGCAGAATTCTGGGCCTGAAGAGTGCAGGCGGCGACGAGTAGCAAGGCAGCGTGGCGCATGGTGAAGTTCCACGATGATATTACATTAACCCGCCCCAATCTAACCCGCCGAACGGCCATTCCCCTCGCGGGCCTGGTGGGACGGCGATGACGCTACGCCAAAGCCTGGATAGGTGGCGTTCAAGAATCTCGAAGCGACAAGTTTTCCGCCCTTCGAGCGACCTCCTAATAGCGGGACCCCGCCAAACGGCCCATTCACACCGCAACCACGATCGTGCAGTCTCGCTGACCGCTCGTCGTCGGAAGCTTAGGCAATCCACCGCGTTCCCGCATCGATTCGATCAGTTTACGAGCGATGTCGCTCGCGATCTCGAGCGCTTCGGCAACGGTACGCCCCTGCGCAACAAGTCCCGGCAACTCCTCTGACGTCGCGAGAAATAAACCTTCCGGCTGCTCCTGGACCTGTATCCGAATCGCCAACTCCATATCATAAGTTTCCCCATTCTGATGCGAACGAGTCGGGCGGCCAGTCAAGAGACCGCTCGCCCGCCGCCAATCACCGCCGGAAAACCGGCTGCGTCCACGCCGACAACCCGAACGATGAGTCAACCCGCGCCCGCACATACTTCTCACTGCCCGAAAACTTGTACACCGGAATTGTCTCGTAACTCGTCGCCAACACCTTTCCCCCTTCACCAATAAACGCCGTCGTAAACTTCTCCATCGCGCGGGCATTAATCTCAATCCGGTACTCCGTCGCCGACGCCTGCACATCGATCAGATTCACCCCGGAACTCGAATAAAAATCGCCCTTCTCCAACGCCTCGGTAATCGCCGCTGGTGTCAACGCCGCCGCCCGCGCCACCACCCAACCGCGTCCCGGATTGGAAAACTCCTGGCCCGTCCGCTTAAACACATGTGCGTCATCCACGCTGATCCCATACAGCCGCTGCCCACCGGTCAACAGTTCATCCCACATCTGATCCAACGACGGCGATCCGCCCCCGCCCATGTTGTTCACCGTAGGATGCCCGTTAAAAACCTCGAACAACTTCAAACCCTTGATTCCCATCATGTCGCGCGCCGTAATCGCCCAGTGGAAGTTCGGATGGTTGACCGACGGTAGCCCCTTGGCCGCCCGGATCGTATCCACATTCCGTTGAATGGTCGCTGCCACCGAGTCCCCGTGCTGCGCCTGCACTTCGCTCTCCAGATTGATCGCATTGATATGAATCGGCCGCTTCAAATATTGATCGGTCAACTCCTCCGCCGGAATAATAAGGAACTTCTCGCGAGCCCCATGAATCGCATTCAACGCCACGACCTCCGTCTTGTGGTTATGGTCGGTCAGCGCCAGAAACTGATAACCATGCTCCCGGTACCACGTCGCCACCTCATGCGGCGTCGAGTCGCCGTCGCTATTGACCGTATGCGTATGCAGATTGCCCTTGTACCAGCGTGGCTTCCCAGCCTCCCACGGCGGCTGAACCTGGGTCAGCGCCACCGCGCAAACAAGCAACGAAAGAATGGTGAGGCGGAAGGCCCAAAGGAGAGTCATCACAAGTAGCTTATCGCGCATTCCGCTCTCTCAAAATAGGCAAAAATGCGGTTCGGCGAGAAGTCGTTCACAAGAGATGAAAATAATTCACAAGCTAAACAAAACAAAAGACATCTGTCCTGCCACCCGCCTCCCGAAAAGCCGGAAACGCTGGACAAATCTCTATAATGGAAATAGAGTGAGGCGCTTCGCCCCCTCCCTCAGTACACCCGGAGAAGCTCTCCGGCCACCACTTTTAGAAAGGAATTGGCCATGCCACTCCTTCCTCCGTCCCGTCTTGCCGAACTCCACATGGAGGTCACCGCCGCCACCCAGCCCGTTACCGAACGGGAGCGCTGGTTTACTAACGAAATTACCCACGCCACCTGGGAGCTGGAGCGCGTCCGCGCCAACAAGTCCAACGTCGCCGCCGAGCTACGTCTCAACGACGCCTTCAATCGCGCCACCCGCAACTGGAACCACGCTCGTAAAGAGCTGAGCAAAATTCAGACCGCGCGCGTCAACCACGTCATCCGGCTCACCCCGGAACGTCAGGAAGCCGCCACCGTCGCCCCGCTCGCCGACCCCGCCCGCGTCCGCGTGCCCAAACTCGCCGGGCCCATGCTCGACCATGCCCTCGACCGCATTCAGGAAGGCAGCCTGTCTAACCGAGCCCTCAAAATCGTCGCAGAACAGGAGTGCCGATAATCATGGCTTCCGCCGCCCAAGCATTCGCCAATCAGGCCAACGCCCAGCATTCCACCGGTCCAAAAACCGATGAAGGGAAAGCGCGTAGCGCCCGCAACAATCTGAAACACGGCCTCACTTTAGGCGTTCTGGTCCTCTCGCCGGAGGAAGAAACGAAGTTTTGCGAATTCGAAGCCAAAATGCGCGCCGAGTGCAAACCCGAGGGCGCATTGGAATGCGAAGCGTTCCAACAGTTCCTCGACGGCGCCGCCCGTCTCACCAAAATTCGATCCATCGTCGGAGACATGATCCAGCAATATGAGGATGAACCGCTCCTCCAGCCTGAAACGCAAGCCACCTTCCGCCAACTCAACCGGTACCGCGGCGCCGCCGAAATGACCGTCTATCGAGCCGTAAAAACGCTCCGAGACCTGCAAACCACGCGTCTTTTTCGCCAATTTCACGTCACCAGCGAAGAGCAGGAAGTGATTCCGCCGCTCGTCAATCCCGGTGAAAAGTTCTGGTGCGGCGGCGACATGAAGCTCGGCCACAACGACCGCGAGCTTTTCTACTGCATCTACGGGCCCGATCCGCTCACATCCCGTTTCCCGCCGCCGCCCCCCGGCTCCCGCGTCAACGTGTTTTGAGAATTCGAACCCAATCTTAACGGAGGCTCAAAAATACCCTTCGATGCGAACGCGAAAAACGGTGCCTGCGCGCAAAACAGTGCCTGGATACTTGATAAATCCGATACCGGATTTGTCCGATCCCACCGTGCAGCCGGTTACCGAACCGGCGCCCAAAACTTCCTGCGGACCCGCGCGCGCAAGCAAACGGTCTCGGGCTTACCCCGGAAGCCCATCCAAACACCGCCGCCCACTCGATCTTGGTTAAAACCCATCGTCGACAATTCGGAAATGTTCTTTCTCAACTGAATAACAACAGGTCTCGCGGCCACCGCCCGCCCACACCGCCATCGGCCACCCGAAGTGTCTTCAAAACACGGGTATCTTTCGGAAAAGCACCCGGTAGAACAACTCGTAGAACGCCGCCAGCGTCAACAAAAGCGATATTAGCGAAAGGAGCCCCCACAGCTTCTCGCGCTGATCGTCAACCCAGCCTGGCAGCCCGGCCAAATAGGCCACTATGAATCCGCCCACCAGTCCGCCCAGATGGGCCGCGTTATCGATCATCGGCAGAAATCCGCCCATGATAAAACCGATACCGGCGTTCATCAGGCAAACGGTCTGCAGCCGTCGCGCCACCAGCGACTTACTCAAGACCCCATACGCGATCAACGCGCCCAGCAGCCCGAAAATCCCGGCGCTCGCGCCCAGGGACGGCACGCGCGGCGCCCACATCGCGCTCAAGATAAATCCCAACAGCGTTGCCGCCGAGTAACTAGCGAACATACGCCGCGTACCGTATATCTCCTCGACAATCGTCCCGACGTTATACAGCCCGGCCATGTTCAAAAAGATATGCAGGAACTGCACGACCGACATCCACGTAGGCGTCCGTGGCGCGAAACTCAATCCCTGGTGCAAATACCCGGCCGTGATCAGCCGGTACCAGTCGCCGTTCTGGATCGCGGGCAGCCACTTCTCGCCATATTGCACCAGCGCCCGCGTGCCGCCAAAAGTGTTCACGGCAAAAAACAGGACATTCACGATCAGGATCAGCCCCACCGCCATCTTCCCATTTGGCATCAGCCACTCAAGCAGAGGCGTCCTCTTCGTCAGCCGGAAGCCCACCGCGCCCACCGCGATTCCACAGTGATGGCAGTGGTCGGTCCCGGCATCGATCAACGCCCGGCAGTTCGGACAAAAGCGGCTCGTACTCACTGGCTTAGCCGGCTCCAATAGCAAGCGCGTTGTGCGTCATAATCCGGCGCGCCAATTCAAAAAAAGCGAGCAGCGTAAGCAGCAGCGAAGCCAGCGCCGCCAGCCCCCAAAACTTCTCCTTGGCCGGCGTTGCTTCTTCGGGCAAACCGGCCAAATAGGCCACGACAAACCCGCCCGCCAGCCCGCCCAAATGCGCCGCGTTGTCGATCATCGGCATGAAGCCGCCCATTAGAAATCCGATTCCGGCGTTCATCAGGCACTGCTGCTGCAAGTGTTTAGCGGCGAACGACTTGCTATGCACGCCATAGGCGATCAACGCCCCCAGCAGCCCGAAGATACCTGCGCTTGCGCCCAACGAAAAGGATCGTGGCGACCACATCGCGCTCAAAATGAATCCGAAGATCGTGGCGGCCGTATACAACGCGAACATCCGCCGTGTCCCGTAAACTTCCTCGACCATCGGGCCGATGTTGAATAGCCCGATCATGTTCATCAGAATGTGCAGAAACTGCACATGCAGATACCCCGCCGTAATCAACCGGTACCAGTCGCCGCGCAGTATCCCCGGTAGAAACTTGGCCCCATAATCCGGCAGAGTCATCGAGCCCGAAACGTAGATGGCGACAAACAACGCGGAGTTGACTAACAGCAGCAGCACCACCGCCATCTTCCCGTCCGGCATCAGCTTGTCGGTGAACCCTTCTCGTGGTTCAGCCCGGAATACCCGCGCGCCGACGTTGGCGTTGCAATAAGGGCACTGTCCAATTTCCGCGTCTATTAGCGCCCGGCAGTTCGGGCAAAGTCGGCTTCCGCTCACTTCTATCAGTCTATCAGCCGCCTCTGATAAAATAGAGCGCAAAGGCCGGTCGCGGCCCTAGGCTGTTGCAAATTCTTCCACCAACTCGCCAGCGACCCGGTCCGTTTTGCGCGCATTCCCTAAACAAATTCCCATGGCCGAAAATGAGCGCGAACTGCGCCAACAAATCTGTGAAATCGGCCAGCTCATGTACCAGAAGGGATGGGTCGCCGCCAATGACGGCAACCTCAGCATCAAGCTGAGCGAAGACCGCTATCTCTGCACGCCGACCAATATCAGCAAGGGTATGATGACCCCCGACGATCTCATCATCGTCGACGCCAAAGGCACCAAAGTCGAAGGCCGCCGCGAACGTACCAGTGAGATCATGATGCATCTCACCATCTACAGCATGCGTCCCGATGTCGGCGCGGTCGTCCACGCGCACCCCCCGGTCTCCACCGGTTTCGCCGTCTCCGGGCGTCCGCTGAATCAGGCCATCCTCCCCGAAGTCGTCGTCATGCTCGGCTGCGTCCCTCTTGCCGATTACGGCCTTCCCGGCACCCCGGCCCTCAGCGAGACGATTAAGCCGTTCATCCCCAAACACGACGCCATTCTCCTCGGTAACCACGGCGCCGTCTGCGCGGGCCAGCACATCTGGCAGGCTTACTTCCGCATGGAGACGCTCGAACACGTCGCTCGCATCGCCCTCGTCGCGGAGATGCTCGGCGGACCCAAACTCCTGCCTCGCGCCGAAGTCGACAAGCTCTTCGAAGCCCGCGGCCGCTACGGCATTACGTCCCACACCACCATGGAGAGCGGGTGTCCCATCACAGCCGAAGACGTGGGTGGTGACCGGATCACCGTCACCCGCGAAGAACTGATTTCCCTCATTGAGGAAGCTGTCGCCGCCCGCAATGGCCGCTGACATGGAATACGCTAAGAACGGGAGGCTGAATGGGTGACGCAATCGGAATGATCGAAACGCGCGGTCTGGTCGCAATGATCGAGGCCGCTGACGCGATGGTCAAAGCCGCAAAAGTGAGCTTGGTCGGTTGGGAAAAGGTCGGTTCCGGCTACGTCACCGTGACCGTCCGGGGCGATGTCGCCGCGGTCCGCGCCGCTACCGATGCCGGCGCCGCCGCCGCTCGCCGTATTGGCGAACTCGTCTCCGTCCACGTGATTCCGCGCCCGCACCTTGGTCTCGAAAACGTCCTGCCAATCGGGAAGAGCAACGGAAAATGATCCTCGCCCGCGTCGTCGGCACCATTGTCGCCACTCGCAAGGACCCGCGCCTGGACGGTTCGAAACTGCTCATCTGCAAGCCGGTCTCGCCGGAAGGCAAGGACGAATCCGGCTATGTGATCGCTGTCGATACCGTCAGTGCCGGGTATCGGGAAACCGTGATTCTTGTCAGCGGCTCCAGCGCCCGGATGGCGGATGGCTGCAAAGATAAACCGGTTGATTCCGCCATCATCGGCATCGTCGATTCGCTGTCCATCGACGAAGGCAGCAAAGGCTCCTAGCCCATGTACCTCGGTCGCGTCGTCGGTCGTGTCTGGTCCACCGTCAAAGACCCTGGCTTGGCGGCTCAACGCCTGCTCCTCGTGCAACCCCTCACGCCCGAGGGCCAGCCTACAGGCAAGCGACTCGTCGTCACCGACGCCGTTGGAGCCGGCGCCAACGAACTCGTCTACTGGTCGAAGGGCAAGGAATCCAGCTTTCCGTTTCTGCCCGGCGAAGTCCCGACGGAAATGACCATCGTCGGCATCGTCGACTCGCTCAACGTGGACCGGGGAGCCTGACGCATGCTCATTGCCCGCATCATCGGCGACGTGACCGCGACCCACAAACACGCGAGTCACGAAGGGCAGAAGCTCCTGCTGGTTCAGCCGCTGGAATTGGATCTGGTTACCCCGCGCGGCGACGCTGTAATCGCTGTCGATTCAGTTGACGCCGGCCTCGGCGATCTTGTCCTCCTGGTAACCGAAGGCTATAGCGCGATGACCAGCGTGAATCGCCCCAACTCACCCATTGACATGGCTGTTCTCGGTGTTATCGATAGCGTCAACATCCCCGCGCCGCCGTCGCATCCGGCTGTTGGGTCCGCGGTATAACAGGACTCCCGCGATCCATACTCCCGTCAATATCCGGAACGCGATCAGCACCCCGAAGAGCATCTGCAAGTTCGCGAATCGCGCTCTGTCCGCGAGCATCATCTCAACCGGACGAAAGTCCAATATTCGTCCCTGTGAGACCACTTGCGGCGTCAATAGAAGGTGAGATGCAAAGGCCGTCAGCAGCATAACGCCGGCCAGCACCGTCGCCGTCCGGCTATAGTTTGTCAGCAGCAAAATCGCCGCCAGCGTGAACACGATACCGAGTTCGGCCAGCCCCGAAAACTCGAACAGAGTGCGGTTGATCTCGGAAGCGACATAGGCGAACATCGCTTGTGTCATTGGCTCGCCCACTACAAACAAAGCCCGCGCCGCTTCTCCCGGGGGAGCCTTGGCTACATTCTGCGCCACCTGGGAACTCGTCGTTGCCACGCCCGCGATTGTCAGAATCAAAGCGAACCAGGCGCCAATCAAAAATGTGATCAGTCTTCGCGTATGCATGTAAACTGGCCATTCTAACTCATCATGCGCCGGCGCCAATTTCTCGAACTGCTCGCTGCAACTCCCGTGCGGCCCAATATCATCCTCGCGATGGCCGACGACCAGGGGTGGGGCGACACGTCCTACAACGGGAACCACATTCTTTCCACGCCGAATCTGGACGCCATGGCCAAGTCCGGTATCCGTTTTGACCGCTTCTATTCCGGCGCCCCGGTCTGCTCGCCCACTCGCGGCAGCGCGCTCACCGGACGTCATCCGTTCCGCTACGGGATGTTCTTCGCCAATGCCGATAGCGGCGCCGACTCGCCGTCAAAATACGCGCTCCCCGCGCGCGAACAGACCCTCCCCGAGTTCCTGAAGCCGCTCGGCTATGCCTCCGGCCATTTCGGAAAATGGCACCTCGGGGACTTCACCGGCCCCGCCCGTTCCGCGCCCACCGACAATGGCTTCGACGAGTTCTTCTCCACCACGCGCAAGGTCACAACCGTCAATCCTGAGGCCTATTGGACACAGAAAGGCAAGGTTCCGGACGCTGATCTCGAAGGCGATGATTCCCGGATCCTCATGGACGCCGCCGTCTCATTCATCGAACGATCGGCTCATCGCCGCCAACCCTTCTTAGCCGTCATCTGGTTCCATGCTCCCCACGAACCAGTCGCTGCCACCGAACGCCATCGCGCTCCCTACACGCAGTATCCCGGCAAGCCCGAACACTACTACGGCGCCATCGCCTCACTAGACGAGCAGATGGGCCGCCTGCGCGAGACCCTCCGGTATCTAAAGATCGAACGAAATACGATGCTCTGGTATGCGAGCGACAACGGCCCCGAAGGCGATCGCCAATCAACCGCTTCTCCAGGCAACGCCGGTCCGTTTCGCGGCCGCAAGCGGAGTCTGTTTGAGGGCGGCATTCGCGTTCCGGCCCTGCTGGAATGGCCCGCCCGGTATGGCGCGCCCAAGGTCATCAAGGCTGCCGCTTCCACCAGCGACTACCTCCCCACCATCCTCGCCGCGCTCAATCAGCCGCTGCCCAAAGAACTCGACGGCATCAACCTTCTGCCCATCCTTGATGGCAAAAGGCCGCTCCGCCAGTCGCCGCTGGCTTTTGAAACCATCAACGATACCCGCGGTTCGCAGAAGCTTTGCTGGATCGAGGATCGCTGGAAACTTCTTACCGATCTCGACGGAAAGGGCGAGTTGCTCTTCGATCTCGATGCCGATCCCGCGGAGACGAACAACCTCGCGGCGAGCCAATCGCGAATCGTCGCTACGCTTCGTGCCAAACTCGAAAAGTGGCGTGCCTCCTGCACGCGAAGCCGACAAGGACTTTAAACATGCGTTCCCTCGTATTCTTAGCCGCACTCCCATTGCTGTCCGCCGATGCCGATCTCATACTGCATAACGGGAAAATCCTCACCGCCGATTCCCGCTTTCGCGTCGTTGAAGCCATCGCCATCAAGGACGGCAAGATCACGCGGACCGGCGCCAATGGCGCGGTTCTTGGCTCCGAGAAAGGCGCGACGACGAAGGTTGTCGATCTGCAAGGGAAGACGGTCCTGCCCGGCCTCATCGACGCCCACGTTCACGCCATCGGCGCGGGCCTCAGCGAGTTTAAATCGAAGCTCCCGCCGCTCGATTCCATTGCCGATATCCAGAGCTATATTCGCGAGAAGGCCAAAACGACTCCGGCTGGTGAATGGATCGTCGTGCCCCGCACGCTCCCCCCGCGGCTCAAGGAACAGCGCTTTCCCACGAAGACGGATCTCGACGTCGTCACCACGCATCCCGTCGCTTTTGACGGCAGCTATGTCTGGTCCGCGAACACTGTTGGACTGAAACTCAGCGGCATCACGCGCGACACGCCTAACCCGGCGGGCGGAGAAGTCGTAAAGGGCCCGGACGGCGAGCCCAACGGCATTCTACGCGCTGCCAGCCAACTGTTGAAAGGCATCCGCGACGAAGCGCGCGCCACGGAAGTGGAACGGCAAGAGGCGCTCGAAACGATGCTCAAACTCTACGCCGCGGCGGGGTTGACGACGGTAGGCGACCGGGCTGTGACCGCTCCCGATGTCGCCACGTATCAGGCCTTGAAGGCCCAGGGACGCCTTCCCATCCGTGCCGTACTCACTTGGCGAATCGATGCGTCCCGCCCCATCGAGCAAATCGAGCAGGAGATCAACTCGAAGACTTGGACCACGAATCAGGGCGACGAACGCCTGAAGTTCGGGACCTTCAAAGTGACCCTTGACGGTGGCCAGTCTGTCGGCACCGCCTATCAACGCATGCCTTATGGTCCCTACGGCCGCCAGCTTTACGGCCAGACCAACCCCGACGCTCGCGGCACGCTCTTCGTCGATCGCGAGAAGCTCACTAAAATCTTCCGCGCCGCCCGCAATAAGGGCTGGCAACTCACTTCTCACGCGCAAGGCGGCGCCGCCATCGACGTGCTGCTGGATGCCTTTGAAGCCCTTGACAAAGAGAAGCCCATCGCCCCAACCCGCTCCCATGTCATGCACGGCAGCTTCATGAGCGAAGAGGCCATCGCGCGCATGAAGAAAATGGGGATCCTTGCCGACGTGCAGGGCGGGTGGCTGCACTTCGATGTCCCGGCGCTGGAGCAGGTCTTCGGGTACAAGAACATGCGCTACTTCTTCCCGCTGCAGTCGTATTTGAAGTCCGGCATCATCATCGCCGGCGGCAGCGATCACATGATCGGGCATGACAAGAATAGGGCCGTCAACGCCTTCAATCCGTTCTTCAACATGTGGATGTCGATCTCCCGGAAAACGCGGGAAGGCAAGCTGATTTACCCGGAAGAGAAGATTACCCGCGAGCAGGCCCTGCGCATGTACACCAACGGTTCAGCCTATCTCCACTTCAGTGAGAAGACACTCGGTTCGCTGGAGGCCGGCAAACTCGCTGACCTCGTCATCATCGACAAGGATTTCCTCACTTGCCCTGAGGACGACATCCGCCACATTCAAGCGCTCGCCACCGTTGTCGAAGGCAAGCTCGTCTACGGCACTCTCTGAGAAACTTTGTCCGGGGCGGGGAAGTCGGCGGGCAGTTGCTGCGTGACTTTTCCGGTCGCGGCCCACTCCGATCCGCGCTGATAGGTCACGATGAAATCCACCGATTGAACGGCCGGCGCCGCATGTCCGATGGCGGTATGGAAAACGCGGCCCTTGCCATAGGGCAGCACCATAAGCAGCGGCTCGTGCTCGCCGTTTCCGCCCGTGGAAGGGTCGGAAAATCCTGTCGCCAACACATGCACGTTCTTCGCCGGTCCGCGCAAATTGTCGTAAAGCTCATCCTGCGCGTGCATCCACTCCTTCGGGAGGCCCTTGGTAATGGGATGCGCGCTGTCGCGCAGCAGCATCTTGTAGGCGTGCTGTTTGCCGTGATGTCCACCGCGGCCCGGCGTCAGATCCGGCACCCACTTGCCTTCACGCAGACGCAGGTAAGGACCCGATTTCTCCGTGCGGTTGCCCCAGCCGCCCAGGCCAATCATCTCGTTGAACTCCGGCCACGTCGGGAAGGCATTGTTGGCCGCATGAACAATGACCACACCGCCGCCGCCCCTCACGTAGGCTACAAAATCGTTCTCAGTTTCCTTCGCCCAGTCCTCGCCGTTGTAGTTCAAAACGACAATCGCGTAGTCTTTGAACTTCGGCCGGAACGACGCCATGTCGCCGCCCTTTTCGGGCGTAGTCGCGACGTCTACGGCGAACTTACCGGTCTCTTCCAGATAGCGTTTGAGATAGGGCGACGTCAACTTCCAGTCGTGGTTATTCTGCCCGTCGATCAACAGCGCCTTCCGCTTCGTCGCGGCCAGGGCGGGCAACGCTCCCGCCAGCAGACTCAGCATCTCTCGTCGGCGAATATTCATTTTCAAATGCTACATTACTAACGGCATGCTCAACCAGGATCACTACATATACCGCCTGCGTGCCGCCTGTATTCTGCAACCGGAACTCAACCGGCACCAACTGGCAGCGCTCGACCGGGAGATCGGCTTGGTGCGCGCGGCCGCTACTCCGGAGGCTCATCTTGAGGCCAGCGGCCACCTGATTGGCATCGCCAGAGCGACTGCCCTGGACCGGGCCGTTAACGCGCTTGACATCGCCCGCCGCCACGACGACCCTTGGACGGCCGCCGCCGCCGGAATTGAGTTTGTGCAGGCCCGGCAGGGCTCGAATCATGTGGAACTGTACACGAATATTCAACGGGCCCATGAGCGCTCCGCTCCGCTCCGGGCGCAGGCAAACGAGATCAACGGGGCCTTCACACGTCTGTTTCTGAATCTGCTCCACATTCACACTTCGAACTTCGAACTCCACAACGCCTACGCTGAAGTCGCGTCGTCTTTCCAGATCATTCGCAATTCCGATCCCGCCTTCCGTCCGTATACATGGCTCGATCAGCCCCGCTATCGCCGCCGTCTGCCGTGGCCCACGGACCTTCTACACGACTGGCTTGCGCCCTGCTGGGACGACTGCGCGAACCCGCCTGAACTTCCGGCCGACCCCGGCTTCATTTTTGCCGAACCAACAATCGCAGTAGAAGACTGGCCGGACGCGCAGCCGTTGGAGGCTGCCCCCGATCTGACCATTGCCGGCATGTATCTGCAACGCCAATCCGAGTGGCCCGATGAATTCCTTGCGGCCTTCTGGCAGGACGCGCGCAAAGAGATGCTGGCGGCCCGATCGCCGATCGCGCAGGAAGCGATTGCGACGGAATGGGCGGCGCGCTTCTCCGCGGAAAGCACCGCTAATCTGCTCGCGCTCACAGCCCTCCTCGCGCCCTTTCGCGCCATCGCTATTCATGGCTGGGAGCAGACGGAAGAGAGCCTGGCTGGCATCGAGAAGGCCAACGCAACCATCCAGGCCCTTACCGGCCATGCGCCGGATGAAATCGCGGCCTTGCCCCGTGTGCAACATTTCCTCACAAACAACTTGTATCCGCGCCTGGAACATGGAACAAGTGGCTTCGGCGCATTCGCTGGAGAGGCCGGATTCGATTTCGTGAAGCACGCGGCACGGTGGCAGGAGTGCGAACAGGCGTCCTGATTTCGTGGTACTCTTTTGCCCAGGAGCAACACGCTAATGGCTGCCCATACACTAGACCTGCAAAACGCCAGAACCCTAACCGTAACCCCCGCCGAAGAAGGCGACCTTGTCGAGATTCATGGCAATGGCGGCCAGCTTGAACTTCGGATCCGGCTTACTCCGGAAGGCCCGGTCCTGCAGATGGAAAGTGTTCGGATCTCGCTCAAGGCCTCTGAGAATGTCGATGTTAGTTGCAAGAACTTCGAAGTTCGCGCTACCGACAACGTCGATCTGCACTCCGATGGCGGAATGCAACTGAGCGGCCAAGCCGACGTGAAAGTCGATTCCGCCGGCAACGTCGTCGTCAAGGGCACGATGATTTACCTCAACTAATATGCCTCCCGCCGCACGCAAAACCGACAACGTTCTTCACGACAGCCCTCATTGTCACGCGCCCATCCATCCACCGGCGCCCGTGCCCACGCCCGTCCCCCATCCGCCCATCCCGCATCCCATCATCAGCGCCACCGTCCCTACCGTAAAGATCAACAACCTGGAAGCGGCGGTCGTTACCAGCATCACCAAAGTGTGTACCATGCCTACTTGCGTCCCCAACGGACCGGGCATAGTAGCGAAGGGTTCGAGTTCCGTTATGATCGGTTTCCTTCCCGCAGCCCGCATGGGCGATATGGTCTTATGGTCCGGCTGCGTCGCCCCCATTCCCAGCCCTACTGGAAAAATCATCCCGCCCTGCTCCCCCACCGTTATCATCGGCGGTTAGGCTCCCTTGCGTCACGAACACTGCGAACGCATCCAACCCATCTGCCCGCTCTGTTGGATCAATCGCCAGTCCGTCTCCGTGTTGCGGCTCTCCCAGGTCGCCCGCCAGGACGGAGAGGACATCGTCGAAGGCGCCCTCCTCTGCCCCGAACGAATGTGCCAGCGCGAGCACCCCATCATCGACGGCATTCCCGTCCTGCTCGCCAACCCCGCCTCCTGGATCGAGAATCAACTCCCCTACGTCCTCCGCCGCCGCGATCTAACCGGCTTCACCGAATCGCTCATCGGCGATATCGCCGGCGCCGGCTCCGCTCTGGACCGTGAACGCGGCAACAATGGCATCTACGCCCACGCCCACTGGGCCCCCGATAGTCCCGCTTACCTAAACGTGTTCAACGCCGCCAGAGACCTTCTGGCCGTTCCCCCGCAAGGCCTTTGGCTCGACATTGGCTGCTCCGTGGGACGCGGTACTTTTGAACTCGCCGCCGCCGCCGGCGATCTCGCCGTTGGCGTCGATCTCAACTTCTCCATGCTCCGTCTCGCCGAAGAGATCCGCCGCACCGGCCGCGCCCGCTATGCTCGCCGCCGCGTCGGCCTCGCCTTCGATTTCATTGACGATCCCATTCCGGAACTCCCCGCCGGGAACGTCAGTTTCTGGTGTACCGACGTGTCATCGCTTCCCTTCGCCGCCGCCAATTTCCAGGGCGCTATCGCCCTCAATATGATCGATTGCGTTCCTTCCCCGCTCGGCCTCCTTTGTGAAATTGGCCGCGTCCTGAAACCCAATTCCGAAGCCATCCTCGCCACGCCATTCGATTGGGCCACCGGCGCCACCGAAGTTGCCTCCTGGCTCGGAGGCCACTCCCAACGCTCGCCCCACGAAGGCTCTTCGCTCACCGAACTCCGGCGCGTCCTCTCGCCCGATTGCGCCGCCGGCCTCGACACCGGCCTTACCATCGAAGCCGAAGCCGATGGAGTAAAGTGGCGCCTCCGCACGTTCGAACGCGCCGTCACCGAATACGACGTCTACCTCGCCCGCCTCCGCCGCAAAGCAAACTAGCCGCTGCGCGCCACCACATAGGCGTGATCCATCAGCGGCACTCCGCCCCATCGCGCGCGTTCCCGCTTCACCCGTAGTTCCGTGAATCGGTCGTATACCGCGTCGATATCACGCTGAGTTAAATCCGGCAGCAGCAATATCGTTTCCCGGTGATTGGCCGGCCGCACTAAATAGTCGGGCGGCAGATACCCTTTTTCCCGGCAGGTCGTGAAAAGTTGCGTGCCCGGATACGGATAGAAAACGAAGAACCCAAAGTCGAAACTGTCCAGTTCTTCGGCCAAGGCGTAAGTCTCCTCAAGTTCCGCTTTTGTCTCCCCCGGCAGGCCGAGCATATAGTTCGAAATCACGCGGATTCCGGCCTCGCGCGTCCATCGGAACACATCGCGAAATCGCTGGTTGGTCACGGGCCGATGCATTACTTCGCGCCGCACCCGCTCGCTGCCGCTTTCCACACCGTAGGTGATCTGGTCGCAGCCCGCATCGGCGAGCATGTGCAGCATCTTCTCGTTCACTGTCTCCACGCGCGCATGCAAACAAAACGGTGTCCGGAACTCCTCTTTGTATAGCCGGCAGAACTCCTTCACCCAAGGATGGTGAATCGTGAACGTATCGTCCAGGAAGATGACGTAGTTCAGTTTTCCCGCGTCCCGCAACAGGCGCAGTTCGGCGAGAACATTCTCCTGGCTGCGCCGGCGTCCGTACTCCGCCGTTCCCTCATAGAGTTCATTGAACATGCGTGCCCCGCAATAGGTGCAGGGGAACGGGCAGCCTCGCTGGGTCGAAATCTGCACTACGCCGTTGGGCTCGTCCAATAAGTCGCGAGCCGCGAAGGGCAAACTGTCCAATGGCTCCACCGGCTTACGGAGGACCGGACGGAACCCGCCTTTCACGTAAATATTCGCCAACCCGTGCGCGCTGCCGCCAACCGCGAGCGTGTTCACCAGGTCCAACAGCGCCTCCTCGCCCTCGCCCAGGCACGCGAAATCGAAGCCAGGCGCGGCGAGCACCTCTTCCGGAGAAAACGTCGGATGCAGACCGCCCGCCACCACCGGTATGTTCAACTCCTTTCGGATAAGTCCAACCAGATGCCGTCCGCGCAACCACTGCCGTGTTGTCATGGAGACGCCCAGAAGGCCGGGCGCCGCCGCCCGAACCATCTTCACGACATCGGCATCGGGCATTTCAATTCCGGCGCGCACCATGACTGACTCGTGCCCGTTTTCACGCAAAAACGCCGCCAGGAACGCCGGGCCCAGGGAAGCCATCGCCCATTCGCTCTCCGTGTCTACTTCAAGAAAGACAACACGCATATTGCCCCTGAGCGTAACACGCCAGCGAGTATTCCCGGCTCCGGTATTTCGTGAAGTGGACGGCGGAAGGGCGGCGCGGGTGCTACAGTTTGCATTGAAACTCTATTTCCAAGCGAGCCCGTAAACCATGGCAAAGTTCGAACTTAGCAAGTCCGTTGAAGGCGTTAAGGTCAATAAGCGCAGCGGCATTCCGACCACCGAGAGGGTCAACATCTCGTTCGGATCCATCATTGAAAATCCGCTGGAGGAACGCGACAGCCTGCGGTTTTCTCATCTCGGTGAACTGGTCGATGTGAAACTCGCCGAAATCAAGGGCTACTTCAAACCTATCGACGGCGCACCTGCCGCTGCCGCGGCGCCGGCGGCCGAAACGAAGGTGTCCGCGCCCGCTGACAGCCGATTTGTGCGCTGGGAGTCGATTCCTTCCAGCATGGCGACGGTACGCGCCAAGGTTCCCGGCGGCTGGCTGGTCGCCGCCGGGAATGGCCTGGCGTTTGTTCCCGATCCGAGCCATGAATGGGACGGATCGTCGTTGTAACCGATTACTGCGCGAAGCAGTAAAAGAGGCCCGCGCCGCCAGTGCTCACCAGGTTCGCCTGGCTGCAACCGCGCGACGGGTGCGTCGTATTCCAGGAGATGTTGCCGCCGCCGGTGCGGTCATGATGGCCGACCTGCGCGCTGCCTTCGCCTTCGCTCGTCCAGTTCTTGCAGGTGTGATCGGCGCCATCGGTGAACGCCTTGCCTTCCGCTGTCGAGCCGGTGAGGATGTCATGGATATTCGGCGTATCGCCGGCGCCGTTTACTTTCGCGCCTTTTTCGGTGACGGCGGTCAGCTTATTGATGAAGTTGCCCATGCGGGCGAGTTCAACTGTGTCACCGTGCAGGTCGGCCAGATTTTGCGCGATGCGCTGGCCGGTGGCATTGTGCCAAGGGCCTTGTCCAATGCGGTCCCGCGCATTTACGGTGGGCTGGCCATCGGCGGCATTCGTGCTTAGATAGGCGCGCCACGTGCGGTTTCCAGCGCCAGCGGCGGCGGCCAGTTTCTGGCAATGCGCGTCGGCGCCGGCCAGACCTCCCAGATTTGCGCCCTTCCCTGAGCCTTCGCTGGTGATAAAGAAACTCATCGGCTGCTTCGCGGGGGCGGCCTTCGGTTGCGCTTGTGCGAGCGCGAACGGCGCGGCGGCCAGGGCGAGCGTGATTGCGGCAAATGTTTTGTTCAACGGTTCAATCTCCTTCCCGAAGATTCTATCCCGTTTAGCGGGGGCCCGCCGGATCTAATCTATACTCATGTCGAGAGCGCAATGCCGATATCGATTGTGCGGTTGGGAACACCGAGAAATCAAGATGAAGGGCTCCGGCTAGGGACTGTCCGGCGACCGCCCCGCGGCGTGCCCAAGGCCGATTTTGCACGCCTTGACTATTACGACGTCTGGTTCCCGGATCTGGCTCCCAGCCAGGAACTTGTGCAGGAAGCATTGGGCGCGAAGGATGAGCGAACATGGGTTGCCTTCGTCCGTAAATTCCGGCAGGAAATGAAGCAGCCCGGCGCGGCTCGCACGCTCGATCTCCTGGCCGCGCTGTCCCACCAGACGAACTTTGCGCTTGGGTGCTACTGCGAGAATGAGAGCCGTTGTCACCGGTCGGTTCTGCGCGATCTTTTAACCGGGCGCGACGCGTCGATACGAAATTTATGACCTTTTCCGACCTTGCACTTTCCCGCCGGATGGAACGCGCCGAGGCTACGGCATCCGCGAAATTCGTAGAAGCGCGGGCTCGGGTCGCCCCTCAATCCAATGCGGAATGGGTTGAAGTGGCCGGCGCATACGCCATGTTCGACGGCAAGGAGTCGCCGATTTCGCAGACATTCGGCCTTGGCCTTTTTGCCGAACCGTCGCGTCAGGATCTCGACCAGATCGAGGCATTCTTCCATCACCGTGAAGCGCAGGTTTGTCATGAAGTCAGTCCGCTCGCGGGTGTTGAAGTCGCGGCAATGCTGGTGGCTCGCGGCTATCGGCCGATCGAGTTCACCAGCGTTATGCATCGTCCCGTAGCGGCGGGGCCCCAGATGGAAGCCGGACGCCTGACTACCCGGGTCGTCCGATCCGGTGAGGAATCGCTCTGGTCGCGACTCTCGGTAGACGGCTGGAGTGACAATCCGGAACTGCAGGAATTCCTGCTTGATCTGGGCATCGTGGTGGCGGCGGCCGAGGGGTCCGTTGCGTTTCTGGCTGAACTCGACGCGGATCCGGTGGCGACGGGCGCACTCCGTTGCGATGGCGGCGTTGCTCTTTTTGCAGGCGCGTCGACGATCCCGTCGGCGCGTAATCAGGGCGCCCAACGCGCGCTGCTCGAGGCCCGGATGCGTTACGCCGTGGAAGCCGGCTGCGACCTTGCAATGATGTGCGCCGCGCCGGGGAGTTCGAGTCAACGGAACGCCGAGCGCCAGGGCTTCCGGATCGCCTACACGCGTACAAAGTGGTGCCTGGGGCCAACATGATTTATCTGCCGTTTTCCGCGCCTTTGCCGGCGTTTCAAAAGCAAGCCGCGGAGCTGTTGGACGGTCACCGCGCCGGCAATCCGAAGGCGATTGAGCTTTTCCACCATAAGCATCCGCGCTTCCTCGACGAGCAGGTGGTGTGGTTGCCAAAGCGCATTCCTGATTCCGAAATTCAGGCGGCGGAACTCGGCATTGAGGATGCGCAAATGGTGATTGCCCGGGTCTACGACTTTCAGGACTGGACCGCACTTACGGAGTTCGCCCAAGCCGTTTTGGATCCGTATTCCGAGGTCTTTCAGTTCGAGGCCGCCGTCGATGCCGTCGTGAATGGCGACCTGGCCGCGCTTACCGCGGCTATTGGGGCCAATCCGCAAATCCTTCACGCGCGTTCGACCCGGCGCACGCATTTTGATCCGCCGGTCCATCGAGCGACCTTGTTGCACTACATCGGCGCCAATGGCGTGGAGGGCTATCGGCAGAAGACACCAAAGAATGCTGTTGAGATTGCCACGATCCTGTTGAAGAACGGGGCGGAGCCGGACTCGCTTGCCGAATTATATGGCGGCGAATGGACGACGATGGGGCTGTTGGTTTCCAGTTGCCATCCGGCTGAGGCCGGGTTGCAATGCGCCCTGGTCGATACGCTGGTTGATTTCGGCGCCTCCGTTGAGGCGTTTGGTTCCGGTGCTTGGCGAACGCCCATTATGACGGCGCTGGCGTTCGGCTGTGCCGATGCCGCTCATGCGCTGCTCAATCGCGGCGCAAAGCTGGACAATCTTGCCGTGGCGGCGGGTGTAGGACGGATTGCCGAGGCCAGGCAACTGCTCGAAACGGCCGACGCGGACACGCGCCACAGCGCCCTTGTGTTGGCGGCGCAGGAGGGGCACGCGGAGATTGTTGCGATGCTACTGGACGCGGGTGAAGATCCCGATCGGTTCAACCCGGAGGGCAATCACGCGCATTCGACGCCGTTGCATCAGGCGGCGCTGGCGGGCCGGGAGGCGGTTGTCCGCTTGCTGGTGGAGCGCGGCGCGAGTACGGAGATTGAGGATACGATCTATCACAGCACGCCGCTCGGCTGGGCGGAGCATGGCGGGCAGACCGCGGTGGCCGCGTATCTGCGCGGGGTAACAGCACCGAAAAAGGTGCTCTAATGGTCACAGGCTGACCATCGTGATAGACCTGAAAAAAGACATTCAATCGCTGACGACATTCCGGCGGAATTCGGCCAATCTCCTGAAGCAGATCAAGAAGACGAAACGGCCGCTGATTTTGACGGTGAAGGGGCAGGCGGCGGCGGTGGTGCAGGACGCGGGGGCGTATCAGCGGTTGCTGGATATCGCGGCGCGGGCGGATGTATTTGAGGCGCTTCGGCAGGGGGCGGAGGATGCCGCGAACGGCCGCACTCGATCGGCCCGCGAGGTATTTGACGAGATGCGCAGCCGTCATGCCATTCCACGTTGAACTCGCCGATCGCGCCGTTCGCGATCTCGCCGTGTTGTGCGAAGTGAAAAATGTCGACGGGTCTCGCGCCGCGGCAAGGTGGTTCAACGGGTTGGAGCGAGCAGTGTTTTCGCTCGAAACGAATCCGCAACGATGTCCGGCAGCGCCGGAGCGCGTGCAATCGAAACGGCCGTTGCTCCATCTCCTCTACGGCAAAAAGCCTCATATCTACCGCGTCATTTTTGAAGTTGACGAGCGTGGCTACCGGGTCTTCGTTCTGACGGTACGTCACGCCGCCAGGGTCGAAATTTACCTCAGTGTTTCCGAAAATTAGATATCCTATCCCCAAGCCCCGTGTCACCCTTAACCCGCCGTCAACTTCTCGAACGCACTACACTCGGCTTCGGCTCGCTCGCCCTTTCCAGCCTTCTCAACGGGCAGCATTTTCCGGCCAAGGCAAAGGCCGTTATCCAATTGGTCCAAAATGGCGGGCCGAGCCAGATGGATCTATTCGACCCCAAGCCAACGCTGCAAAAGCATGCCGGTCAGCCCCTGCCCGGCGGTGTCGAAATCCATCAGCCCAATAACGTCAATACGCTGCTGCCGTGTCCTTTCGAGTTCAAGAAGTATGGCCAATGCGGCATGGACATTTCCGAGATGCTTCCGCACACGGCGAAGATCGTGGATGACCTGACATTCGTCCGCAGCATGCACACCGAGCACAACAACCACCTGGAAGCGCTCAATATGCTGCTGACGTGCAAGATTTTTCCGGGCCGCCCAGTGATGGGCGCGTGGATCAGCTATGCGCTAGGGACTGAGAATAATAGCCTGCCGTCCTATGTCGTTTTGCGGGATCCGACCGGGTATACGATCGGCGGCAAACAGCTTTGGGCGAACGGGTATCTGCCAGCGACTTATTCGGGTGTTGAGTTCAGTATGAAGGGCGCGCCGGTTCATCACTTGCATCCGCCCGAGAAACAAGCCGATGGCGCGCAGCGGGCGACGCTTGATTTACTGGCTAAGATCAACCAGAGCCATTACGCGCGGCACCCCGGAGAGCAGGAACTGGAAGCGCGGATTCGGAACTTCGAGTTAGCCGCGCGCATGCAACTGGCGGCGGGCGAGGTCCTGGATATTTCGAAGGAAACCGATGCCACGAAAAAGTTGTACGGCATTGACGATCCAAAGGCGGGGGCATACGGACTGCGTTGCCTGATGGCTCGCCGTCTGGTGGAAAAGGGTGTTCGCTTCGTCCAAGTCACGACGAGCCCGGGGCAGCCCTGGGACCATCACAACAGCATCAAGAAGGACATGCAGAAGATTGCGACGGAGGTCGATCAGGGATCGGCGGCGTTGATCATGGATCTGAAATCGCGAGGGTTGCTCGACAGCACCATCGTGATGTGGGCAGGCGAATTTGGACGGCTGCCAACGACGCAGAACGGCGACGGCCGCGACCATAATCGCAATGCTTTCACGATCTGGTTTGCGGGTGGCGGCTTCAAGAAGGGCTTTATTTATGGGGAAACAGACGATTTCGGGTACAAGGCCGTCGTGAATCGCGTGCCCGTGCCGGACATGATCGCCACGGTGCTCCGGCAGCTTGGTCTGGATCATCAGAAGGTTCAATATCCGAATGGCGGGCGCATGGAAACGCCGTCGGATGTTACGGTCACGGGCGCGAAGCCGGTGATGGATTTAATCGCATGAGGCTCCTGGTTCTGCTTTCGGCTTCACTGTCCTTGATAGCGGCTCCGCGCTACGAGAAAGACGTTCTGCCGATTCTCACCAAATATTGCTTTACGTGTCACGGGCAGAGCTCGCCAAAGCTGGGGCTTGATCTTCGCACCGCGGCCGGCGCATTGCGCGGGAGCCACAACGGCCCCGTGATCGTAAAAGGAAAGCCGGATGAGAGTCTTTTGTGGAAGAAGGTTTCGACTAGGCAGATGCCTCCGGCCGTTTATGGGCAGAAGGTGCCGGATACGGATCTCGACGTCATCAAGCAGTGGATTGAAGCGGACGCCCCATCGGACGCGCCGGTTAAGACGAATGCTCAGGTGCCGGCGGTAATTCTTTCCCGGTGTACGAACTGCCATGGAGAGAAGTCGGCGGCGGCGGGTCTCCGGCTTCATACTGTTGCCGATGTGTTGAAGGGAAGCGCCGGCGGGCCGGTGGTGGTTGAGGGCTTCTCCGATCGCAGCCTGCTGGTTCGCCGCATTTCGAATAATACGATGCCTCCAAAGGGGACAGGCGCGCCTTTGAAAGAATCGGAATTGAACGCTATTCGCGAGTGGATCGACCGCGGCGACTTTAGCGAAATCATTACGTTCAATCCGGCCGACCGGCCGTTCAGCCCGCTGGAAGCCCCGCCGATCACGGAGGAGCAGCGAAAGTTCTGGGCCTTTCAAAAGCCGAAGGTTGCGCCGCTTCCCGTTGTCAAGGCAAACGCTCGCGTACGAACGCCCATTGATGCGTTGGTTCTCTCCAAACTTGAATCGAAGGGATTGACATATAGTCCGGACGCGCCAGCCGACAAGCTTATGCGCCGGGCTTATCTTGATCTGACCGGTTTGCCGCCGACGCCTGCTGAAATCGACGAATTTCAGAAAGACGGCAATTACGAAAAGCTGATCGATAAGCTGCTGGCGTCGGCGCGGTATGGCGAGCGTTGGGGCCGGCATTGGCTGGACGCGGCCGGATACGTCGATACGACGGGTAAAGATTTTGAACCGAAGAAGACCGAATTCGCCGTTGGTATGTGGCGGTATCGAGACTATGTCATCAAGGCCGTGAATGAAGATAAGCCCTGGAACCGATTTCTGACGGAACAGATTGCCGGGGACGAGTTGATCGACTGGCGGTCAGCGAAGGAACACACGCCGGAGATCAACGAACTGCTTGCCGCGACTGGGTATATGCGGACGATCCTTGATATTACCGAGGAAGATATTTCCAATTTGCCAGTGGAGCGGTACGAGGCACTTTTCAAGCTGGTTGATAAGGTTTCCAGCAGCACTGTTGGGCTGACGGTGGGCTGTGCGCGCTGCCATTCGCATAAGTTCGATCCGATTCCGCAGCGAGACTACTATCGGTTCCTCGCCCTTTTCACGACGGCGTATAACCCAACCGACTGGATTCAGCCGCAGAATCATCACCTCCACATTCTTCCGAAGGCGGAGAACGACGCGATTGAAGCGCGCCTTTTGGAAGATCAACTGAAAACCGTCCCGGAGCCCATTCGGGCGGACTTGAAGGCGGCCCTGGGAACTCCGGCGGACACGCGGACCGAGATCCAGAAGTATCTCTTTTCCAAGTTCAACGGTCCGTTCCAGAAGGAGTATGCCAAGGATCCGGAGTTCAACAAGCTGGGGAAAATTCAAGCTCTTTGGGATGTCGGGACGCCGCCAAATATTCGTTTGCTGCAAAGGGGCAGTGCCGACGCTCCGGGGCCGAAGGTAACGCCAGGATTTTTGAGTATCCTTACCAGGCCGGGCGAGACGGATGCGAAGAAACCCGTTACGACACAGGGCAATACATCGGGCATCCGTTTGTCGTTTGCCGAATGGCTGACGAACCCGGACCACCCGCTTACGGCGCGCGTCATCGTGAACCGGATTTGGCAGGGGCATTTTGGCGCCGGCATCGTCGCGACCGCCGACAACTTCGGGACGACTGGCGCGGCTCCGTCAAACCAGCCGTTGCTCGATTATCTGGCGCTCGATTTCGTAAATAACGGCTGGAGCGCCAAGCGGTTGCATAAGCAAATCATGCTCTCGACCGTTTACCGTCAGTCGAGCCGGCAGGATGAAAAGGCCAAGGCGATTGACCCGGATAATTCGTTGCTTTCGCGGATGAATCTGCGCCGTTTGGACGCGGAGGCGATTCGTGATTCTGTGATCGCGGCGGCAGGCAAGCTGGATACAACCGCCGGCGGGCCGCCGATCCAATTGGAGATGCGTCCGGATGGTTTGCAGGTGGTATCGAGCAAGGAGCCTGAAAACGCTCAGTGGCGCCGCAGCGTCTATTTAACCCACCGGCGAACGTACCCGATGAGCTTCCTGGGCGTATTCGACTACCCGATCATCGATACGAATTGCAGCCGGCGTGTTCCTTCGACGACGCCGTTGCAGGCGTTGACGATGCTGAACGACGACTTCGTCTGGAAGGCCGCTGATGCGCTCGCCAAGCGCGCGGAGAATAATGTCGATGCGGCTTATTTGCTGACTGTTTCGCGGAAGCCGACCGACGCAGAGAGGCAGATTGCGGCTGAATTCCTGACGAAGATGCCGTTCAAGGCTTTCGCACAGGTGTTGCTGAGCTCGAACGAATTTCTTTACGTCGATTAGGGCTTTGAGGGTTCGGCTTTCGGAGCGTCGGGTTTCTTTGGCTCTTCGACAATCGGGCGACGAAAGCGAGGTTGGCGGACGACCGGTTTGGCCGTTGCCAACTCGATGTAGCTCGCCAGCAGGCGTTCCTTTTCGGCGGGCTCCAGCATGAGCTGCCGGGTGTTCCCGACGGGCTCGGAGAGGGCGAATGCCTTATCGGTCGATCTAACGGCGTACAGGACGGCCGCCAACTCACCAGTGGGAGAATCCTGCGATTTGACGCGAAGGGCGTCGGCTACGGGATGAGCGGGGAACTCGGCGAACTCTTTTGTCAGCGTGGAAGCCGGAAAAAGCACGGATGAACCGACGGACGGGCTCACGGAGATGATCGGGGAGGGCCAGCCGGCGGCTTCTAACTCCTTTGCCGCCAACGGTGAGGAGCAGATGAGATACTTCACCTTCGCCGCAATCAACTCTTTCGTACCGGGCAGGGAAAGAACCTTCAGGAGGTTCAAGGGCGGCCCGGCGAGGACGACTGCCGCGTTCTGATCATGCTGGGCGGTAAATGCGTTACGAATCAAGCCGGGGGGCTCGGCGGTGTCGATGAGTTTCTCGATGCCGTGTTGGTAAACGATTGAGCCGTCAGGGTTTTTGCGGCCCAAGGGGGTAGTGAGTAAGGGCGTTTCGCCGGGGATTTTGCCGTCGGCCGCAAGCCCTACCGGCAGAGTACGGGAGGTGGCGCCAAAGGCCGCGGAAACCGCGCCGGCGTAATAGCGTCCCACAACCTCGCAATACGCTGCAGACAAGAGACTTGTGCGAGAAGAGGAGATCGAGACGACGCGGCATTCGTTCTTGCCGTCCAACCCATAAAGTACCGCTAAAGCGAGCGCGGTCTCGACTCTACTGCCCATATCGGAGTCGAAAATGACCCCTAAACTAGGCTTACCTTGGCCTCTAAACTGCATGTTTATGCCAGATTTAGGCCATCAATACGGCCAGTTGCGTCACCAAAATGCTCCACTTTGACACCCATTCTGTCCATCATCGATAGGTAGAGGTTGGAAATCGGGGTTTCTTTCCGGTAGGTAATCCGGCGGCCACCCTTGATGGAATTTCCGCCGCCGCCGACGATCATGACAGGCAAATTCTCGTGGGTGTGGCGATTGCCGTCTGAAAGGCCGGCGCCGTAAACGATCATGGAGTTCCCGAGAATGGTGGAGTCGCCTTCTTTAATAGACTTCAGCTTCTCCATCCATTTGGCGAACTGCACCATGTGGTACTCGTTGATTTTGGTGACCTTGTCGAGCAGTTCCTGCTTGCCCTGATGGTGGGTGAGCGGGTGGTGGCCGTCGGGAATCCCGATTTCGCGGTAGGGGCGCGAGGTGCCTTCGCGGGTGACCAGGAACGTGACGACGCGGCTCATGTCGGCCTGGAAGGCGACCGTGATCATGTCGGACATCAGCTTGAAGTGCTCGGCGAAGTCGGCCGGGACGCCGTAGGGCTTGGGCATGCCGGGGTTAACCTGGGCGTTATCCTTTTCAGCCTTATCTAACTGGCGTTCGATCTCACGGATGGAGGACAGATATTCGTCGAGTTTGCGGCGATCTGTCGGGCCAAGGTCGCCCTGCAGTTTCTTGGTGTCGCCGGTAACGAAATCGAGAATGGAGCGGCGGTACTTGGTCTGGCGGAGGCGTTCTTCAGGGTTGAGGGCCGCACCCTTACCGAAGAGGCGTTCAAAGAACGCACGGGGATCGAGGACGGGAGGGAGGGGCTGGGTCTCGGAGCGCCAGGCGAGGTTGTTCGTATATGCGCAGGAGTAGCCGGAATCGCAGTCGCCAGCCTGGCGCGCGTCTTCGAGGCCAACTTCGAGGGAAGGGAAGCGGGTCTGGCCGCCGATGTGGTTGGCGACGATCTGATCGGCGGAGATGCCGGCTTTGATGTCGGCCGTGCTCTTGCGCGGCTGAATGCCAGTCAGGTACGCACCGCAGCAACGTCCGTGGTCGCCGGCGCCGTCGAGGAGCGCGCGGCCGTTGTTCTGCGTCAGGTTGCTCAGGATGGTGATGTCCTGGCGCATGGATTCCATGGGTTTCAGGATCTTCGGCAGATCGCCGGCAAATGCGCCGTCTTCCTTGGGCGTCCAGTGCCGCATATCCAAGCCGTTGGGCACATACGTGAAGGCCATGCGAATGGGCGCTTTACCGGGGATGCTGCTCGAATTCATGGCGGGGGCCATGGCGTCAAACATGGGCAGGGCGATTGCCGCGCCCGCTCCGCGAAGTATCGTTCGGCGGGAGAGAATCTTCTTGGTAATCATCATCGTTGCGCCACCTGTTTCGGAGCCTCGCCGCGTCTCATTTGGAAGGGCAGGCTTTGTACGATCTCATTAATCAATAATTGGAAGGGGTAGCCATTGGCGGCCAACTTTTTGCCGATGGCGTCGACGGTCCGGCGGTCATACCGCTCGACACCTCTCCCCAATGAGTATGTCAACATTTTCTCCGTAATGCACCGGGTGAAGTCCGGCATTTGGTCCAGGAGAAGCGTTCGCATTTCGGCGGGCGTTTGGAACGACTTTCCGTTCGGCATCGTGCCGCTGACATCGATTTCGAATTTGCCGTCCTTGGCGCGCCATTTTCCGGTGCCGTCGTAGTTTTCCAAGCCAAAGCCCAGGGTATCCATGCGGTTGTGGCAGGAGGCGCAAACAGCGTTGGTACGGTGCTTTTCCATCTGCTGGCGGAGAGTTCCGGCGCTGGCGACAGCGCTCTCATCGAGTTGGGGCACATCGGGCGGAGGAGCCGGCGGCGGGGCGCCCAGCATGTTCTGCAACACGTACTTTCCGCGGATGACCGGGGAGGTTCGGGTGGGATAGCTGGAGACGGTCAAAATACTCGCATGGCTGAGAATGCCGCCACGCTGATCGGTGGTCAAATCGACGCGCCGGAAGTCCGGGCCAGTGACGCCGGGGATGCCATAGTGCTTGGCCATCATTTCGTTGAGAAATGTATAGCGGCCGTTGATGAACTCCGTCATCGGGCGATTTTCGCGGAGCACGTGTTCGAAGAAGAGGCGTGTCTCGGCGCGCATCGCGTCCTTGAGTTCCGGACTCCATTCGGGGAATTTCTGCGGGTCTGGTTTTACGCTGTCGAGATTACGAATTTCAAGCCACTGGCCGGCGAAGTTATCGGCGAGCGCGGCGCTGCGGGAATCGGCCAGGAGGCGTTTCACTTGGCCGTCCAGGACGCCGGGTGTACGGAGTTTGCCGGCTTCGGCGAGTGAAATCAACTCATCGTCGGGCATCGAGCTCCACAGGAAGTAGGAAAGGCGGGATGCCAGTTCCATATCCGATACCTTGGCAACACGAAGCGGATCGTTTGGCGCCGGGTGGCGCTCAACGCGGAAGAGGAAGTGCGGGGAGACCAGAACGGCTTGAATGGCCAACTGGATGCCTTGCTCGACGGTCTGGCCTTCCTTGCGGGCCATGGCGACGAAGCCTTCCAATGGCGCAATATCCGCGCGGGTGACTGGGCGGCGATAGGCGCGGCGGGTAAGCCCGGTGAGAATTTTAGTCACACAGGCGGCCCCGGTATTGGGATCGCAGACCAGGACGCGTTTGCGGCTGGCGCGTTCTACTTTCGTAGGGTAAGGGCCGATGAACTTGATCATGTTCAGGAACTTATTCTTCTTGTCGCTGAAGGCGTCGCGGTTGTCGAGGGCCTTAACGAACTCATCCCCGACAAAGCCGACGCGGAAAACATGATCGCCTTCGGGGAGGAAAACGCGGAAGTGCTCCTCCGAATACGGGTTGAAGTAGACGAGGCCCGACGGCTTGGTTTCCACCATCTGCTTATAGATCAGCTTGCCATCCATCCAAAAGCCCATTTCGACGGGCAGGGCGTCTTTGGCGCGTTCACCGGGGAGTCCGATGGTGACTTCGTACTCGCCATCCCAGTCGACGCGATGAGTAGCTTCGATATTGGAGCGGTCGAGGCGGCGGACGGATTTTGTTTTGGAGTGATATTCGAATTCGACGGGCTTGGCGGGGAGGGGATCGGCGCCGAGGGCACGGGAGGAGATGGTCTCGGCGGCTTCGAGATACTTCTGCATCAGAATGGGCGAGATCGTCAGAACGTCGCCGATGTTGTCGAAACCGTAGCCGGAGTCGTCGGTGGGGAAGTCTTTTTCGGCACGGAAGTCGACGGCGAGCATGTCACGTATCGTGTTGGTATACTCGACGCGGTTCAGGCGGCGTGCGGTGACGCGGCCCGGATCGGGCTTCACGTTCTTGTCGGCCTTTTCCCATTCGCTCTCGATATAGGTCGTGAACGCGGTGATCTGTTCGATAGTCGGGCGGGGAAGCCCTTTCGGCGGCATTTCGCCGGAACGAACCTTCTGGACTACTTTTTCCCAGTCTTCGCGGTTGCCAAGAACAGTGGCGGGGTTTACGAAGGGCGCCAGATTGACGCTGCCGGACTGCAGCCGTTCATTGTGGCAAACCAAACAGTTTTTCGTGAGCAGCGGTTGGACGGAGTGGTCGAACGTGGGTTTTACCGGGCCCTGAGCGACGAGCAGAGCGGCACAGGCGGGAAACACAGCTTTCGCGACAGAGCGCAGCGACACAATCGGCATAAGCACCTATTGTAATTAACGTCGCTACACCTTCGGAAGTTACCTCGCTAGATTGGCTGGAGCAAACAAAAGATGCTCAAACCGATTCCGCCGAGACCGGGAAGGAAAAGGAAGTACGAACCGGGCTCCCAGGGCCGGGGAAAGACCTTAAACACGAACGTCGAGCAGAGGATGCCGGACAAACCCATTACAGCAAGTCCGTATGGCCGGGATTCGGGGAAGAGTCCGGCGGCACAAAGGCCGATGAAGCCGAAAACAGTGAGGAGAATCCAGATTCCGCGGCCAAAGGGGTCATAGAGCGGAGCAAAGACGGTTTTGAACACGTTCCACAGACCGAATTTGACGATGGACTCGATGAGGCAGCCGAAAACCGTTAGGCCGGCGATGGGAAACAGGAGAGCGAGAGTGAGGAAGTAGAGTGTAACGATCATGCTTTTGCCTGCACCATTTGCGGGGTGTAAGGACCCTTTCGGAAAGTGCGATAGGCACAATAAATGCTAAGCGCGAACCCGAAGACACTGGGCGAAAGTACGATCAACACGTCCCAGTTCCGTTCACCGGGGAAGACGTACAAGATGAAGGCGACGGCGCCCACGGCGAAGACGGCGATGAGCGTGAACCCTAACGCGCGGGTTCTGGAGAAGAACCCCGTGCCGACGAGCCCGATCCCGGCAATTAACGCCAATGCACCCCAGATACCTTCTCCCAGCGGATCGAACAGGGGAGTCACAATGGCTCCCAGAGTGGTCCAGAAGCCGAACCTGGTGAGCGATTCAAGGAGGGCGGCGAAAGCGGTGAGGCCGGCGAGCGGCAGCATCAGGATCAGGCACAGGATATAGAATCCGACGTTCATATCCTTTCAGGCGCAGGAGAGGTGCGAATTTGCTCATGGCAGTTGGAGGACTTTAGCTGCCCAGTGGCGGGAGCAGTGACAAGCGAGGCGAGCGAGGAGTAATGGAGACGGGCATGGGCGGGTTGGCTACGCCCCCCCTCATCCCTCATTTCGAATACGGCGGACGAGGGCAAGGAAGCTCTGTCTATCGGTACGGTTGAGCCGCGGACGGGAGACGCTGGAGCCGGCGGCGGCAGTTTTGGAGATGGCGAGGTTGGCAATTTTGGCGGTGCGAACGCCCGCGACCTCAGGGGTAACGGGATAGTCTCCATCGCCGAGGTTTGCGGGGACCGTGACGTTGATTTGGCATAGCCCCGCCGACGTCAGGCCCGCGTAGGTTACGACCGCGTCTTGCGAGTCGATTCTCACGGTTACAGGCGTGGATGTCTGGAGCGGCGTGGTAACGCCGAATCCGGTGCCGAAGAGTTGGATGGTTTCTCCGGGTTTGGCGGGAACGGTAGTGACGCCGTCGATGAGCCTGGAGGGGCCGATAAGGAGGCCATCGGCGCGGACGGCGACGACGTTGTCACCGGGGAACTGGAAAAAGCCCGGCATGAGGCGCATGAAGGCGACGGTGACAGGATCGGATGTGCCTTTGGAGTTGGTGACCGGTACCTGTACGTTGCCCTCAGTGGTGGTGTCCGGCGCGAGCAGGTTAAGCCGCGTTAGGCTGACGTAGTAGACCGTGGCGGGCTGGTGTTAATACGAACGCTGACGCCATCGAGAGATTCGGGCAGTTTGTCCGGCGTGGTGAAGTCGCTGGATTGCCAGGTTCGCGGAGTAGTGGCGAGCAGGGTGGCGCCGTTGGTGACGCCGCCGGGCGCGAAAAGGGTGGATTTCGTTGCGGTGGAGATAACCGTTGGGGTGTAGTCCATGACGACGTCCCAGTTGACGGCGAGAGCACTGGCGGCGTCGCCAGGAATGGCCGTCCACGAACGAATTACGGGAGCCCGCTGGGCGGCGTTGGCAGGACCATGTCGCTGACTGGCGATTCACCATCGATGAAGAGTTGCATTGTCAGGCCGCGGCCGCCCGGGAGAGTGATCTTTGCATGGACGTGGCGGACGCGGCCGGTATCGAGTCGGACGCGGTTTTGAATGTGCCATAGCCCTGGACATTTCCATCGCGGCGCCCGTTTTGCGCTCTATTGGAATGAATGTAGGATCCTACGCTATCGGCTTGCCAGATTTCGATAACGGCGTTTTTGACCGGGTTGCCGGTGCGTTCGAGGATGCGGCCGCTGAGCCAGGCAATGGATTCAACGCCGGGGGTGATGGCCTTGTTGACGATGAGCAGATCGTTGTCGCGATCCAGCGGGAGGGTGTCGGGATAATAGAGTCCTTCGGAGGTGGAGGGTGGAAGAGCCCCGATTCAGTGAAGAAGAGTCCGCCCGCGCCGAGGGCGGAGGCGAAGAAGTTGCGGCGGTCCATGACCTGGGCTTAACAAATCACACTTCCGGAGCATGATCAGGAAAAAAATGCTAATCTTTTCTTCGACAACCCCGATATGACAATGTGGGTTCTGTGAATTGGCGCATTCCTTTAGTGCTGTTGTGCACGAGCTTGTTTCTGATGCTAACCGGGCTGGGCTTTTGCCATCAGGACTTGCAATACTCTACTCCCACAGCGCGGCCGGCCGGGCTCGATCAGCCCGGCGCCGGAGAACGCATCTATTTGCCGTGGGCTGGCCTTCGATTCGAAGCTGGAAAACTCCTTTTCCTGCATTTTTTCAATCCGGACTGTCCTTGTTCCCGTTACAACTTGGACCATATCCGTACCCTGATGCGGCGGCATCGGAGCGAAGTACAGTTTGCCGCGGTCCTACAGGGGGAGGGCGGGAGCGAGCGATTGCGGGCCGCATTTGACAGACTCGGGTTGGAAACCGAATCGGTGGTGGATGAAACCGGGTTGTGGGGCGAGGTGACCGGAATGTATGCGACTCCGCAGGCGGTGCTACTCGATAGGAATCAGCGCCTTTATTTCCGCGGAAATTACAACCTCTCGCGCTACTGCGCGGATCCGGAAACCGAGTACGCACGAATTGAGTTGGAGTCGATACTGGCCGGCCGCCCCGCCAAACCGGAATCCCCCACGGCCTCTGTCTCCTATGGGTGCCCCCGCGTCAAACGAAATGGAACTCGTACATGAGCAGACGTAGCATTTCGGACGTTTTTACCAGGGCGCGCAACGTCGTCAATGAAACCCTGGGATTTAGCGACGCCGAGGTGAAAGCGATCATGGACGGTATTAACGTCCGTGGCGACCGTTTAATGAGGATATTTCTGGTCTGTCACGCCGTCGTGGCCGCTTTGCTTGCGGCCTCTCACGACACTTGGCTGCTCACGGCTTGCGTCATTTCCTGCTCGGTAGGGATGTTTCTGGTGAGCGCGCGGTTACTGCCCGGGCACCTTATAACCAGGTGTATCGCGGGGATCTCCCTGCAATCGTTCGTGGCGCTGCATATTTATCAGCTTCACGGAATGCCGGAAATGCATTTCTTCTTTTTCACGGCCTTTACGTTGATGCTGGTTTACCAGGACTGGTTGTGCATGTGGCCGGGAGTTTTATTGATTATCGGGCAGCATATTTTTTTCGCCATTTTACATAACACCGGTTTCACCGGTTACTTCTATACCGAGAGTTACGTTACCTTTCTCAAACTGTTTATCCACTTCGGGATCGCTATCGTGCACGTCGCCATCTGCGGTTGCTGGGCGGTACTGATGAAACGGCAGACGCTGCAGTTCGCCCGGCATGAGGCCGACCTGCGGGTTGCCAAGGAGCGAGCCGAAGACGCGACGCGAGCCAAAAGTGCATTTCTGGCGATGATGAGTCATGAGATCCGCACACCGATGAACGCCGTGATGGGGATGACCCAACTGCTATTGGACACGCCGCTTACCAACGAGCAGAGGGACTATGCGGAGTCGGCGAAGAAGGGCTCCGACGGATTGCTAAATGTGATCAACGATGTCCTGGACTTCTCCAAAATCGAAGCGGGGAAGATCGTCATCCACGCGCAACCGGTGAATGTGCGGCTCCTGTTATCCGACGTGGTGGAATTGTTGCAATCCGGCGCGCGGAAAAAGGACTTGCGGCTGAATCTGGAGTATCCGGCGGGTGCGGCGGAATGCTTTTCCGGCGACGCGAGCCGGATTCGTCAAATCGCCGTCAATCTGGTTGGAAATGCACTGAAATACACGGATCGCGGTTCGGTAATACTACGTGTTGCCGTGCGCAGTATCGGCGCCATGGAGGAGTTGACGATCAACGTCGTCGACACCGGAATCGGCGTTGCACCCGAAGCACAATCGTTACTGTTCCAGGAGTTCAGCCAGTTGGACTCGCGGAGTTCCCGCAAGTATGGCGGAACAGGTCTTGGCCTCGCGATTTCGAAGAAGCTCGCCCAATTGATGGGCGGCGAAATAGGAGTGGAAAGCCGGTTGGGCGAAGGATCGACGTTCTGGCTCCGGTTACCACTTCCGCTGGCGAACCTGGTCGCGGTTGCCGAGTCGGCCTGGCCGACCATCAACGCAAATGTTCTGGTGGCTGAAGACAATGCCGTGAACCGGCGTGTCGCGGTTGCGTTTCTAAGTAAACTTGGTTGCGCTACCGACACTGCCGGCGACGGCGTGGAGGCGGTTCGCATGTGGCGGACCGGCAAGTACGACATGATCCTGATGGATTGCCAGATGCCGGAGCTGGATGGTTACGGAGCCACCAAGGCCATTCGGTCCGAGGAATCGGCGGGCAACAGGATACCCGTCATTGCAATGACCGCGCACGTTCTAACCGGAACCAGGGAGGCGTGTTTGATCGCGGGTATGGATGACTACGTCTCCAAGCCCGTCGATTTCGCCAAGCTTGCGGTGACGATCAAGCGTTGGGCGCCGGATGAACTTCCCAAGTCAGTACTTGCCGGAGCTTGAAAACGTTCTAAACCGTTTGAACAACCGGCTGCTGCGCGCTTGGCGCAATCGCCGTGCCGCCGGATTCATTAAAAGAATATCCAAAGCCACGCACGCTCCGAACGTAAGTCGGATTTGCGGCATCCGGCTCCACTTTTTGCCGTAGACGCAGAATATAGACATCCACGGTCCGGTCCGTGACTGCTCGATCGTGGCCCCACACGGCGTTGAGCAACTGCTCACGGCTGAATACAACTCCGGGACGCGACATCAGAAACTCAAGCAATCGAAATTCGGTTGCCGTCAGTGTCAATTCGCCGCCGTTCAGGAACACCCGGCAGGAGTTACGGTCGAGTTCCAAGCCACCCGCCTTCAGGGTCCGAACCGGCGACGCCTGGCCTCGGAATTGAATCTTAATGCGGGCGATCAGCTCGCGGACGAAGAACGGCTTGACGATATAGTCGTTCGCGCCCAGTTCCAAACCGACGATCCTGTCCGTTTCCGTCGCTCGCGCAGTGAGAAAGATCACCGGCAACGCGGCCAGTTCGGGATGGCTGCGGATCGACTTACATATCTCCAAGCCGTCGGAATCCGGCAGCATGATGTCGAGGATAATCAGGTCCGGGCGTTCACGCCGGCACAATTCCACCGCGCCCTTCCCGGTTTGCGAACCGGCAAAGGTGTAGCCCTCCTTTTCCAGGTTGTATTTCAACAACGCGAAGAGATCGGAGTCGTCCTCAATCAATAGTATTTTCTTCATTCCAAAGTACCTGCAAACACGCTAACCCGGAATCTATTACAAAAACATTACGAATGAGTTAACTGTGTGCGAATATCGCTGTCTTCGCTCATGCCAAGATCTTCGACCGGCAACGTGAAAATAAAGTTTGAGCCCTTTCCAACGTGCGATTCCACCCGAACGTCGCCGCCTTGCGCGCGGACGAGGTGTTTGACAATGGAAAGCCCGAGTCCGGTGCCGCCGAGTTCACGCGACCGCGCCTTGTCGACACGATAGAATCGTTCGAAGAGCCGCGGCAATTCTTCGTCGGGAATGCCGATGCCGGTATCCCGAACGGAGACTTCCACGGCATGGCTGCCGGGGAGGGAACGCGCACCCACGGTGATCTCGCCCCCGTCAGGAGTGTATTTCAGCGCGTTATCGACGAGATTTGTGACAATTTGATTTACCGCTTCCGAGTCGCAGAATGCGTCCACCGGGCCGCTCGTCTCAACGCGCGTTAACTTGATGTTCTTGCGGGCCGCCATTGGCGACATGGACTCCACGGTATTTTCCAATAACCGGTCCACACGGTAGATGGCGAAGGAAAACTTCTGCTGCTTCAATTCGACGCGAGAGAGGGTGAGCAGATCGGCGGTGAGATTGGCAAGCCGTTCAGCATTTTGACGGATGATCTGGAGGAAGCGCACGTTGTGATTCGGATCGTCCATGGCGCCGTCGAGTAAGGTTTCGGTGTACCCCTGGATGGATGCGAGGGGCGTGCGCAGCTCGTGGGAAACGTTGATAACGAAATCCTTTCTCACGCGCTCAACCTTCTCCAATTCGGCGTGTTCGCGCTCAAGTTCCTGGAACATCCCCTGGAGCTTTTCCCCAGTTTCATTTAACTTGATTTCGAGCAGTCCCAATTCGTCGGTGCCCGTACGTTCCAATCGCGCCTGGAAATTGCCTCGCGCGAGTTGGGCGGCGTAGTCGATGATGGAGCCCAAGCGGCGGGCGATCACTCGCGCGAACAAAAGCGCCAGGAGCATGGCGGGCAAGAAGGCGATGGCGGTGGCGACGAGCATGCGCCGCCGGATTACGTTTACCTGCCCCTGTATTTCCGCGAGCGGCACAGCCAGTCGAAGGGCGCCGTCGGCTACAGGAACGGCGACATAGAGGAAATCCACGCCCATGGTGGTACTCTTTCGGCGCGCCGAACCTGTCCGTCCGGCGAGGGCGGCCTCGATTTCCAGACGGCCGCGGTGGTTCTCCATATTGCCGGAACTGGCGTCGGAATCGGATAGAACGCGCCCATCGCGGGCGATTAACGTCAGGCGGTAGCGCGTCTTGCCAGCGAAGGCCCGGACGATGGCGCCATCGCGCAGGTTCAGACCCTGATCGACGCTCATCGCCAGCATGGCGCCCTTGTCGGATAGCTCGCGCTCCAAAGTCTCCTGATAGGTGTTCTCCACTACGCGGGTAGCAAGGAAGTCAACGGCCGCCAAAGCCACGATCAAAAGGCACAATACAGCCCCGATGAGTTTGAAGAATATTTTTCCCGTCATGCCGGACGCTTTCAATCCCATTGTAGCCCTGTATCATCGATAGCAGGCTTCCGTGACGCATGCGTTACGGTGCGAAAAACATTCCGTTTCGAAAATGTTTTAGTGCTATCGGGCCAATTCTACAACAACGTAGGCGGGCACGCGCGGCAGCGAAAATTCGGTCGCGCCGTCCGCTACCACCACGTCGGCGGCATCCAGCTTTTCACCAAATGCATAGGTCGCCACGTTTGGCCAGTTTCCCAGGATTCGGATGCGGACGCCTTCCACGGGGCGGTTGCTATAGTTGAGCAGCGCGACGCGGCGGCGAGTGGCGTTGCCGGTGAGCCGGGCGACGACAACTTCACTACCATAGAGGCGAAGCATCCGTTTGGGATCGGTCAATTTCTGACGGACCTCGTAGGCGAAGGCGGACGGATCGCCGGGCTTCGGCTTCACGTTGACATCGAGCGCCGAATCCGGCTTGCTCACCTTGCGAAACAGCAGATTGCGGCGCAACAGCAGTTTCATGTTTTCCAGCGCGGCGGGCGATCCGTCATCGAGGAATCCGATGTTAGCCAGCGCCGGGAGATCGTCGCCCGGCAATGTCGCCAGGAATTTGTTCATCTGGCCAAAGGACTTCCACTCCTTCGGGCCCGCCGCGATGAGGACGTCAACGCCAAAGGCGTGAGCTTCGGCGGCGGCGAGCGCAGCTTTGCCGTCGCCGGCCGTGATCAGCGCTTTGCCCGGTAAACCACGCGAGTACCGCGCGCCATTCGTATCGACCCACGGAGCGCTGGAGGCGCGCGCTTCATTCATGCGGTAGCGGACTCCGGGCGCCGGAAGTTTCGTCAAAGCGGCCGGGTCGACGACGGTGGCGCACTGGCCTTTCCAGGCTTCGGCGCGAGCGGCGGGAATGGCTGCGCATTCTACGCCTGCGTCTTTGAAAGCCGATGTCGGATCGGCATCGACAAAAAGTCCGGGCAAAGCCGCGGCGAGCAGCAGGAACGCGCTCACAGGCGGATTTCCTTTACGGTAATTTTGAATTTATCGAAAACGCCGAGCCCGAGCCCGCCGGCGTATTCAATGTGCCCTGGTTCGCGGATAAAGTTGTTGGTGTTGGGGTCCTTGCGGAAGTCGCCTTTTTTGACGTAATCCATGGAGCGGTTGAAGACGCTGATGGCGCCTTCCGCTTTTCTCTTTTCTTCGATGATGTCGATCAGCAGGCGGTCGATCGCCACCGGATCGGTGCCGAACATCATACGCGCCGGGTAGAAGCCGAACCGGTCGGCGTGTTGAAACGGGCCGCCATGCCAGATGCCTTTCAAGCCATCCATAATCTGCAACACGGTACGGGAACGAAGCGGCTCAACAGAAGCCAACGTGCCGATGAACGAAAACGTATTGGTCTTTTCAAACCGGTGGGAGCGCGCGACGTTGTGGAAACTGCCATAGGCGATATTCTTCAGGCAGCCAGTGACGCCGGAGGCGCCGTGGTCCTTCATGTTGGGAACGTTGATGATCTTCGTGAAGCGCTCGCTGATGGGACGGACGATGTTGGAGCGAGTGTCATCTTCACCGAAGAAGTCCACTTCCACGTAGGTTCGCGGATCGTAGCCATTGAGGGCGTCCCGGCCGGCACTGGCGGCCCAGACATTGACGCCCTCGGGGAGGTAACTGGGGTATTTCGCGGAAACGACTTGATCCTGGAAACGCTCGTAGCAGGTGATGTTTTTGGCAGCGACACCGTTGGCGATCAACTGTTTGGCGATTTCGGCGACGACGACCGGATGGGAACAGATTTTGGGCGCTCCGGAGCAGTTGAGCTTAATGCCGACGATATCATTTGGCGAAATGAAGCGCCGCCAGGCATCGCGATAATCCTTCTCTCCGGTCAGCGCGAGCAGGCCCTGCTTCATCATCTCCGCGACTACGGCCGGATCCACTTTCTCGGTAGAAGTGTCGATAGATTTCGCCGCATGAACGTTGACGACGCGGCCCGGAAAGGGGCCCGGCATGCCCGGTTGCTTCGCCGGCGCGTAGCTCGATTGCACTCGATACTTGGGCAATTCCTCGGTCTTCGGAGCGGCGAGGGCCACACCCGCTACGGATGGCAGCGTCAAAAAATCGCGGCGTTGCATATCATTAATTCTATCGAAAGGATTTCATGACAAACAGACGGATGATGTTTACCTCGATAGCCGGTGTGGCCGCGGCCGCCGGCGCGGCTCAGGCCCAGTCGGGCGCGCAGAAGAAAGTACATCGGAAGGGCGGCAAACCGAAGCAGCCGCCGTTGTTCAACGGAGCGGTGTCCTACGGCAATCTGCTCTTCATCGCCGGCAAAGGCGCCCACTTCGCTGGCGACATTAAAGCGCATACCAAGCATGTGCTGGATGAAGTGGAAAAGGAACTCGTCAACGCGGGCTCTTCAATGGATAAGGTATTGAAGTGCAACGTCTATTTGAATGATTTGAAAGATTACAAGGAAATGAACGAAGCGTTCAAAGGCCGCTTCGGTGAAGAGCCGCCAGTGCGAACGACGATCGCCGCGGCTGGCGGAATCCCCGGCGATTCGCTCGTCGAGATTGACGTTATCGCCTACATATAAAGTGCCTTGGCGCGGATGTATTGAAGGACCGCCGGGGGTAACTCCGGCGGATCTTCTCCCGCCGCCAGACGCCGGCGGATGGCAGTGCTGGAAACGTCGAGCCGGAGAGTTTCCAGACGATGGACCCGGGCTCCGGCGGGAATATCGAATGTGTAGCCGGGACGCGAGAGTACGATGAACTCCACCTGTGCGAGAACGTCGCGCCAACGGAACCAGGTTTCGATTTCGCTGAACGCGTCGGCCCCGATCAGGAAGAACAGTTCCGCGGTGTGGCCGAGTTCTTTGCGAACCCGTTCGATCGTAAGTATCGAATAGCTTTTCGCTTGACCCTCTTCCAGGCGGGAAGCCGTAAAGCGCGGATCGATTTGGGCGGCGAGTTCCACCATGGCGAGGCGATGGGCGTAACCGGCGGTGGTCAGTCGTTCCTTATGTGGAGGAATGGCGTTGGGAATCAGCAGCACCTGGTTGAGCTGCAAATGATCGGCGGCCTCACGCGCGACGGCGAGGTGGGCATTATGAATGGGATCGAACGTTCCGCCGAACAGAGCAAGCCGCACCGGTCGGCTCAGAAGCTCAGCCCGACCAGGAAGTCAACCTGATTGGTGGAACGAAGCGGGCCGCTGTCACCCCAACGGGTGAAACGGACTTCCGGCGAAATGCGCACGAACGGCGCCTTTATTTCGACTCCACCGGCGCCCAGGAATCCGCGGCGGTTGCTGTCAACTACCGTGCCGCCAAGAAGTGCCTTTACGTCGCCTAACCGCTGAAAATTGAGACCGCCGCCGAAGTACGGTCGCACAACCACTCCCGGAACCCGCACTTTCCCATACACGGGAAATTCCCACGTGTTGGCCGAACCGGTGCTTATGATCCCTTCCGCGTTCCAACGGCGGTAGAGCGCGTTCGCTTCGATACCGAGTCCGAAGGGCAGGCGTAGATCGAGCATTGGACCAATAATGACATTGCCCCGGCCTCTGAGAACATTTGTAAGCGTTCCTGTTTTTGATTCTGCCTTCAAGAAATCCGTGAGCGGCACGCCGCCACGAACGCCATAGCCTATGTTCTGCGCGCCCACCGGCATCGCTGCAAAAAGGGCTGTTACAGCGGTGAAGACAAGGATTTTACGGATAAGTCTGCACATGATTCTAGTGTAGGAGATAAATGCGGTCTACCAGTGAGAGAACTCCGCGCTGGCGTGCACTACAACCTTGTGACCCTTTCATTTCCGATGCCATGGCTTCGCGGGCGGAGCCTTCCGCCGGAGGAACAGCGCCGGGCCCGGCTGCGACGCGTGTTGCGCGCGGCTGTTGCGAATACCCGCTATGCTCGCGGGTACGATCCGGGCGCTGAACGCTTCGAACAGATTCCGAGGGTGGACCTGTTGGAGTTCCTTTGCCACCCGGAACGCTACACCGTCGAAAACGCCGGTGCGCGGCTGGAGCGGTTGCACTATCCAATTGGGGACGCCCCGCGAACGGCGGTAATTGCGCGACAAGTGGACGAAACGCGGCGCGTTCGGTGTTTTTCCGGCTTCGACGCGGCAAAGGTACCGGCCTTTGCGCCGCAGGCGTTGGCCGCGCCTTTGGATGCGTTGCGGGCAGCGCCCGATACGCCGGCACTCGGCCCGCTACGGAACGCGGTGATCGTGTTCACTGGCATTTTGGAAGGGCCACTAACGCCGGAGGATGGCGACCGATTCTGGAGACGTTACCAGGTTCCAGTATTCGAACAGTTCCTGGGGTTTGGCGGCGAGCTTTTGGCGTGGGAATGCGAAATTCATCACGGGTTGCATGTCAGGGAGGACGCCGCCTATTTCGAGGGCGGCGAGGGCGACCGGCTGACGGTCAGTTTTCTAGGCAATCCGCGACTACCGCTGCTGCGGCTGGAGACCGGGTTGACGGGGCGTCTGGTCACCGACGCGTGTCCATGCGGAACGGCGTCACCGCGCTTGGTGGATATGCGCCGGGGTACTGTGCGGCGAGTGAGCTCGGCGGGGACGATGGCGGCGGCCGCGGCCGGCTAGTGCGAACCGGGATTGGGTGCTGCCAAAACTGGTGGGGCTGAAGGGACTTGAACCCTTACGTCTCTCAACGCCAGAACCTAAATCTGGTGCGTCTGCCAATTCCGCCACAGCCCCAAACCACATTTTACCATTCCCGGAGGCTGCCACCAATCGGTATCGATTTTGAAGCGGAAGCCTGAACCGGTGCGCGATCGCCTCCATCCCCAAATGCGCCATACGGCCCCGTTTGCTACCCTTCCAAGAGTGGTAAAACTCGAGAAATCGATCGCTTGGGCACTCCTCCTTCTAACTCTTCTCGTCTACTGGCAGACCGCCGGTTTCCAGTTCATCAATCTGGACGACACGATTTTCGTCACCGAAAATCCGCAAGTCCGCGCGGGCCTTACCGCCGCGAGCATCCAATGGGCGCTGACTACGAGTTACATCAATTGGCAGCCATTGGTTTATCTCTCGCACATGGCCGTTGTGACCGTGTTCGGCATGGACCCGGCCGCCCATCACCTTGTCAACGCACTGCTCCATGCCCTCAACGCCACGATTTTTTTCCTGGTCCTGCGCCGAATGCGCCTGTCCATTTGGCCGTGCGCCGCCGCCGCCGCGATCTTCGCCTTACATCCGCTTCGAGTGGAGTCGGTGGCCTGGGTCACTGAGCGCAAGGATGTTCTCAGTTCGCTCTTCTGGCTGCTCACGATGTGGGCCTACGTCCGCTATACCGAGGCGCCGAAGGAACGCGGACGCTATCTGCTGATTGTCGCGTTCTTTGTCCTCGGCCTTATGTCCAAGCCCATGCTCGTCACGCTTCCCGTCGGCTTGCTGATTCTGGATTTCTGGCCGTTGAACCGCTTGCGATCCGTGCCCTGGCGCGATTTGATTCTTGAGAAAGTGCCCCTGGCGGTACTCGCCGGCGTCGTTGCAGTGGCCACCATCATCACCCAGCAGACGGCCGGCGCAATGGCCACGATGGGCGAAATGCCGCTCGACCGCCGGCTGGCGAACGTCGTTCGTTCCTACGCTCTTTACCTCTGGAAAACCGTCTGGCCAACCGATTTGGCTGTCCTCTACCCGTTTCCCGAAAGCTTTCCGGCCGTCGAAGTCGCGGCGGCGGCCGTCGTCCTCGCGGGTATCTCCGTTTGGGCCTGGACCAAGCGCAAAGATGCGCCGTGTTGGCTCGCCGGCTGGCTCTGGTATTTAATTGTCCTCGCACCAACCATTGGCTTCATCCAGGTTGGTCCTCAACCCTACGCCGACCGCTACACGTACCTGCCATCCTTACTCCCCCTCGCCGCAATCGCACTTGCCCTCGAAACCAGGCTCGGAGCCACTATATTCCGCGCCGTCGCCGCCGCGGTCACCCTCTTGCTGCTGGCGATAACGTGGGTCCAACTTGGCACTTGGCGCGACGACTTCGTGCTCTACCGCCACGCCATTGCCGTCGCTCCTGGCGCTGGACTCGTCCACGTCAATCTGGGCGTGGCGCTGGAAAAAATAGGCCGCTACAACGAAGCCATCGCCAACTACGAAATCGCCCAAAATCTCAATGAAAATGAGTCCGGCCCGCCGCTCAATATGGGCTTGGCCTACTTGCTTTCCGGCCGGCCCGCGCAGGCGCTGGCGCCGCTCGCTCGCGCCGTTCAGTTGAAGCCGGCCGAAGCCGGACCGCTCTATCACTACAGCCGCGCGCTCCTCGAAACCGGGAAGCCCGATGAAGCCGTCATCGAACTGCGAAAAGCGCTGGCGCTGGCGCCGCCCAAGAGTATGGCCGCGTCCCTTCATCTGCAACTGGGCATGGCCGCCTACATGCTTAAAGACGACGCCGGCGCGTTAACGGAGTTCCGGGAAGCCATTCGCTTGGATCCCCAATACTGGCCAGCCCGGAAGAACGCGGGGATCGCATTGGGAAACATGGGTCGCAACCGCGAGGCCATTGATGAGTTCGAGATCTACCTGAAAGCCAATCCCCAGGACAATGACGTGGCCGCAGCGGTCGCCGCCCTGCGGACCGCGAAGTAACGTGGCTTTGTTACCCTCTCATGAGTGGCTAGTTCCGTAAATAAACCAGATCGATGGGCGGCTTGGGTACTTCTGATTCTGACGCTGCTGCTCTATTGGCAAACCGCCGGCTTCCAGTTCGTCAACTTTGACGACAACATCGTTCTCACCGAGAACGCGCATGTGCGCGCCGGGCTTACCGCGGAAAGTGTCCAATGGGCGCTCACCACGAACTACATTTACTGGCAACCGCTGGTCTACCTCTCGCACATGGCGCTGGTGAGCGCTTTCGGCATGGATCCATCCGCCCATCACCTTTGCAATGCGCTCCTCCATGCGATCAACGCGGCGCTTGTGTTTCTCGTCCTGCGCCGCATGCGCTTAGCTCTTTGGCCCAGCGCCATCGCGGCGGCGGTCTTCACATTCCATCCTCTTCGCGTGGAATCGGTGGCCTGGGTCACGGAACGAAAGGACGTCCTCAGCGCCTTTTTCTGGCTGCTCACCATGTGGGCTTATGTGCGATATACCGAGGCGCCCAAGGACCGCGGACGCTATTACCTGATGTTCGCGTTCTTTGTTCTCGGGCTGATGTCGAAGCCAATTCTCGTCACTCTCCCCGTATGCCTCTTGATTCTCGACTTCTGGCCCCTGCGGCGCTGGGGCGCGGTCCCAATGCGCGGCCTGATTGCCGAAAAAGTTCCAATGGCGCTCTTGGCGACCGTTGTCGCCGTGCTGGCGATCAAGGGGCAACAGGCCGCCGGCGCCATGGCGACATTGAATGATTTCTCTCTCACGCGCCGCCTCACCAACGTCGTTCGCTCGTATGCCGTCTATATCTGGAAGACGATCTGGCCGGCCGATCTCGCCGTCCTCTACCCGTTTCCCGAACAGTATCCGCCGCTTGAAATCATCGCCGCGGCCGCGGTGTTGGCCGGAGTTTCCTTCGCCGTCTGGCGGTACCGAAACGCTGCACCCATGTGGCTGGCCGCCTGGCTTTGGTATCTGATCGTCATCGCGCCAAATATCGGATTTATTCAAGTAGGCCCCACGCCCTATGCCGACCGATTTACCTATCTGCCGGCCATTCTTCCACTAGCGGCGATTGCCACGGCGCTCCACGCCAAAGTGGGGGAGAAACTCTTCGCCGGCCTCGGCGCGGCGATTGCCGTCGTCCTGGCGCTGCTCTCCTGGAATCAAATTGGAGTCTGGCGCGACGACATTACCCTCTACCGGCACTCCATCGCCGCCGCCCCCGGCGCCAGTCTCATCTATATGAATCTCGGCGTAGCGCTCCAAAAAGCAGGCCGTTTTAACGATGCGATCGCCAACTACCAGCTCGCGCGTCAGTTGAACGACAGCGAATCCGACACCCATTTGAACATGGGGATTGCCTATCTGGATTTACGCCGTCCCGCCGCCGCGCTCCCGGCTCTTTTCCGCGCCATCGAGTTAACGCCCGCCGCCGCCGCGCCGCGCTATCACCTCAGCCGCGCGCTCATTGAATTGGGACGATTGGACGAAGCGGTGACGCAAATTCGTGAAGCTCTCACCCGGGCGCCTTCCCCGGGCATGGCCGCTTCCCTGCAGATGCAACTTGGACTCGTCGCCTACATTCGCAAGGACGACAATGCCGCCCTCGCCGCGTTCCGGGAAACTCTCCGCATCGATCCCCAGCACGCGGCGGCTCAAAAAAATGCCGGCATCGTGCTCGGAAATCTGGGCCGCAACGCGGAGGCCATCGAACAACTGGAATTCTATCTGCGAACGAATCCCGAGGACAAGGAAATCGCCGCGGCAGTGACCGCCCTGCGGGCCGCAAAGTAGATGCAGCCGATCCGCATATTCGTCGGTTCCGGCGACGCGAGCCTGCTCGAGCGCAAAACGCTCGTCTACTCTCTACGCCGGCATACCCGGCGGACGCTTGAAATTTGGAGCTACAACGGAACGCGCCGCGTCGTCGAGAATGAGACCGGCCAATCGATCGACTGCTCGGCCGCGCTGGCGATTCCCAATCGCGGCTTCGTCACCGAATTCAGTCTGTTCCGTTATCTGATTCCGGAGCTCTCCGGCGGGCAGGGAAAGGCCATCTACCTCGACTCAGACATGATTTGCTTCGGCGATATCGAAGAACTGTTCGACACGCCTCTCGACGGCGTCCATTTCGCCGCGCGTCCAAACGCCTACCCGGAAATTGCCCCCGAGCGCTGGGCTCTAAGCGCGCTGGTCATCGATTGCAATCGCTGCCGGTTCGATCTCCCCGGAATTTTTCAACACATCGCCGCGGGCCGCTTCACCTATCCCGAATTTGCCCAGTTCGGGCGGCGGACTCGAGCCTTCCTCCCCTACGATGTCAAGCCGCTGCCGGATACCTGGAACGACTTCGATCACTACGATGCGTCCACCCGCCTGATACACTACACGGATCTCGACCGCCAGCCCTGGAAGTTTCGCTACCATCCGTACGGCGACCCTTGGTTCCAATATTTTAACGGCGCCGTCGCGGAAGGTCTGATCACCGCTGCCGATATCGAGTCATCCATTCGTCATGGCTACGTTCGCGCCGATCTTCTCGCCGGTAACCGCGGCAACGACACCGCGGCGCAACAGGTCCTGGGCCATCTCCACCAAGCCCGCTTGGCGGCTCGTGACGTCGTTCGACGCGTTGCCCACTTTGTGAAACGAACCAATGCTTGAACGGCCGCAAATCGCGATCGTCGACTGGCACGAGAAGCGCGCCTTTTACAAACCACTCACCGAGGCATTTGCCGCCGACTGGAGCGATGTCGCTCCGCCCGCGCTCGCCGTCAATCCACCGGCCGTCGACCTGATTATCGTCAACGATGAAACATGGCCCTTCTGCGCCGCCGGTATCGCTGAAGCCAACCGCCGCCGGGTTCCCACCCTGCATCTTCCCGACGGTATCTGCGAGTGGCGCAATACCTGGGAAAACGCCCGCCGCATGCCGTTCATGCAGCCCGTGTTAGCCACCACCATCGCGTGTCTCGGCGCGGCGCAGGCCCGTTTGATTGAGTCCTGGGGAAATCAGGGGAAGTGTGTCGTGACCGGTTCACCGCGTTTCGACGCATTGATCGGCCGCCGGCCGCGTGTTCGCGAAGGTTCCGAGGCGCCCGCTATCCTCATTGCCACCGCGCGTCAACCAGCCTTCAATTCGGACCATCGGCAGGCCGTAACTGCCGCGCTTGTCGACCTGCAAACCTGGTTCCGCGGACATCCCGAGGTGCGTCCGATTTGGCGGCTCACGTCCGGGCTCGATGAAGAAGTCGGAATCGAGAACACAATGAGAACTCCATTGCTGGAACAACTGGGGCAAGTGGACGCCGTCATCGCCACTCCCGGCAACGTCATTCTGGAAGCCATGCTCCATGGCCTGCCCGTGGCGATGTGCGATTACACGAACAGCCCCGCATACATCACCGCTGCCTGGACGATCACCGCCTCCGCTCACATCCCGGCCATCATCCCTGGCCTTCTCTCGCCGGTGCCTCATCGACTTGCCTGGCAACGCACGCTCCTCGCCGATCAACTGGAATGTCGCACACCGGCAACACCGCGAGTGATTGAACTGATCGAACGGATGATCGGCGGGCGGGCCGCGACCGGCGCGCCGAACCTGCCGCCTGATTCGCGCAACCGTGAGCTCGAAGCAGAAATAGCACATCTTCGCCACGCTCTCGCCATCCGGCCGGCGCAGATTCTTTACCGCGCACTTTGCGAACTCAAACGCCGCCTCGGGAGCCGCCCGTGATCTCGGTCGTCATTCCTACCTTTCAACGTCCGGATCGAATTCGCGAAGCGGTAGCGAGGATCGCCGCTGTCGATTTCCCCGCCGATCAATACGAGATTGTAGTTGTCGATGACGGCAGCGAGCCCCCGCTCGACGCGGCCACCCTTCGCAGTCCACCAAACGTCGCGCTCACCCTTGTCCGAATGCCCCACGGCGGTTGCGGCGCTGCCCGCAATGCCGGGGTAGCCCGCGCACGCGGCGAGCTGATTGTCTTCACCGCTGATGACTGCGAACCCGAACGCGATTGGCTCCGCGCCTTCGCCACCGCACACGCCGAATTTCCCGAATGCGCCCTCGGCGGGGAGATCCTTCATGGTCTGCCCGACAATCCTTATTCCACCGCCGCCGACCTGCTGATCCGATACATGCGGCATCGCTTCAATGACGATCCGCAACGCGCCAACTTCTTCACTCCCAACAATCTCGCCGTTCCAGCGGCATCTTTCCGGGTGCTTGGCGGTTTCGACCAGCGATTCGATTCCGCCGGAGAAGATCTCGATTTTTGCGCCCGTTGGGTTGAGGCCGGCCACCGGATGTTTCACGTTCCGCAGGCTCAAGTCCGCCACGTTCATCCCCTCTCACTCGTAGCATTCCTGCGGCTGCAATTCATCCACGGCCGCGGCTCCCTGCTGCATCGCCGGGTTCGCTCCCGCCGTTCCGGCCGGCCGCTGCGGCTGGAAGGGCTCGATTTTTACCTCCGCCTTATTACGTATCCACTATCGGCCCCCGGCGTGTACGGATTTCGTCACATTGCTTTGCTGGCCGCGTCCCAAATTGCCGTCGCCGCGGGCGCAGTCCGCGCCCTCTTCGAGGAACGATAGAATACTCTCGTGCAACGCAGAGAATTCCTCGCCACCGCCGCTGCCCTCCCGGCCCTCGCGGCTAACCCGATCCCGATCATCGACACCCATATCCACCTGTTCGATCCGCGCCGTCCGCAGGGCATTCCCTGGCCCCCCAAGGACAACGCCGTTATCTACAAACCGGCTCTGCCCGATCGTTACCGGGCGTTGACCAAATCCCTCGGTATCGTTGGCGCCATCGAAGTGGAATGCAGCCCGTGGCTCGAAGATAATCAGTGGGTACTCGACGTCGCCGCCAATGACAAGATCGTCGTCGGCATGATCGGCAACCTGGAACCGGGCAAACCCGATTTCGACAAACAACTCGATCGTTTCGCCAAAAATCCTCTCTTCCGCGGAATTCGATACGGCTATCTGTGGGACCGAAACATTCGCACGGAACTGAAGAATCCGGCCTTCGTCGCCGGGTTGAAACGGCTCGGTAACGGCGGATACACGCTCGATTCGGCCAACCCCACCGTTGCCCTGCTCGAGGATCTCATCCAGGTCGGCGACAAAGTCCCCAATCTGAAAATCGTCATAGATCATCTGCCGAAGATCGAAATCCCCACTGACGCGCCTGGCCGCGCCGCTTACGATGCCGCCATCCGCACGCTGGCCGCGCGCCCGAATGTTTACGTGAAAGTCTCCGCCGTTCTCAGCAAAATCGGCGATCGGGTGCCGTACCAACTTGCGCCCTACAAGCCCAAACTGGACGCGCTCTACACTGCCTTCGGCCCCGATCGCCTCCTCTACGGCAGCGACTGGCCTAATAGCGACCCGCTTGGAAACTATGCCCAGGTTCTACAGGTCGTCCGCGAATATTTCGACGGAAAAGGTCCCGCGGTCGCCGAAAAGTACTTCTGGAAGAACTCCGTTGCCGCTTATGGTTGGGTCCATCGCGAAAAAACGCAACCTGGCAAGTAACGAAAGTTCATAATCGAGTATCCTGTTATTCATGAGACTCAAGCTCTTCTCAGTAGCATTGCTGTCTGTAATGACACTCCCGCTTTTGGCCGCTGACGGCGACACGAAGATTCGTATCCGTTCCGGTCCCCGCGGCGCCGGTCTGTTCGTGGACGGAAAGTTTATCGGCCCGGCCGGCCGTTTCTCGGTCCCCGAAAGCTACCCCATTGAGCCAGGCTCACACGAGGTCGTGTTGAAGGATCCCCGCTACGAGGACTTCAGCACCAAGATCGACGTCAAGGCCGGCGGAACCACCAAGCTCTCGGCGAAGATGAAGAAAAAGGAACCGCCGAAGGGTCCATTCGGCCGTTTGCGCCTAAAGGGCGGGGAACCGGAGTCGTTCTGGTCGGTTGCCGCTGGTGATATCGGCGCTTTCTACCTCAATGGCGCTTACATGGGCCATGTCGACGAATTGAACGATGTCGGCGGCGGTCTGCTCATTCCTGCCGGTACCTACGAACTCAAGGTAGTTTCGCAAATCTACGGCGAATTTACCAGGAACGTGACGATCGAAGCCGGCAAGGTGAATCGCGTCGTCTACGGCCAAAAGAAAGAACAGTAGTAACCCTTCGGGTTTCTGAATATGCCGCGGACGTCTTCGCAATGCGAAGGCCAGCCGCGGCATTTCTGTTTTCCGATGATTCGTCGCGGAGATTGTCAGCCGTGTAAATCCGTAGGCGGTGGCGGGTGCGATGAGCATACGGTCAAAAGGATCGCCGTCATCTTCGGGCAACTCCTGCCGAACCGCAATGTGCACTTGCTCACCTTTTGGCGCCATTTCGTTACCGGCGCGGGCGATGGCGTGACGATCGCTGTCCGGTCAGTCTACGCCGGGCCGGAAACGCATCAGTCTTTCACATCGTCCACGAACTTCTTAATAGCCCTCTCTGTTTTGTCCAAACCTTCCTCCACCTCGCCTTTGACTTTTCTCCACGTGGACTCCGCCTTATCGTCCCATGTCGACATCCTCGCGCGAAGTTTCGACGCCTCCGCGCGCAGTTCACGACCCTGCTCGTTCAATCTCGCCTTTGTCTTACTCGAAGCCTTCTTCGCCTTCGCCTCCAGCTTGTCGAGTTCCTCATCCAATTGATCCAATCGCTTGGACAATGCCGCTTTGGCTTTGTCCGCTTCTTCTCTCGCCTCCCGTGCCGCTTTATCGGCGGCCTCCCGCACGGCCTCCGTTCGGCTCTCGGTATTCGCCGGCCTCTCCGATTGACACCCGCCCAGGACAATCACTAAGGCCGCTGTGAAAAGTAGTTTCGTTGACATACTAAATCCCCTGCACGTAGCGGACCATCTGCCCAACTTGCGCCTTCGCAGCATGATATCCTTCACGTGGAATGATGAAACGCCGCCCCCTAATCCTCTCGTTCGCCATGGCCCTCGGCGCCAGTCTCACCGGCGCGCGCCTCCACGCGCAGCCATCGCCGGCCGAAAAAGAGGCCTCCGTTGCGGCTCACATAGCAGCTGCCCGCAAAGCCGCCGGTAAGGATCACGCCGGAATATTCGAAGGCATCTGCATCCAATTTGCTAAGCCCGCCTCCAGCCCCCCGCCCGCTCCCGCCAAACGTCCCGCCCGCCCCGGCCCTCCCGATCGCGCCACCTGGCATGCCGAGCCCGTCAAGGTCTTCGACAACCTCTATTTCGTCGGTGAGAAGGATTACGGGGCCTGGGCCGTAACAACCTCGGAGGGGATCATCATCGTCGACACGAACTTTGACTACTCGGTGGAGGACGAAATCGTGAACGGCTTGAAGAAGGTCGGCCTGAACCCGGCATCCATCAAATACGTCATCGTGAGCCATGCCCATCGCGACCACGTCGGCGGCGCCGGATATCTACAGGAACACTTCGGCGCACGCGTCATCATGGGCGCTGAGGACTGGGCTCTGCTCGAACGCACGGATTTTAGCTGGCTGAAAGCGCGTCGCGACATCGTCGCCACCGACGGCCAGAAATTGACGCTCGGCGATACGACCATCACCATTTACGTCACCCCCGGCCACACCCTCGGTACGCTCTCACTGCTGATCCCCGTGAAGGACAACGGGAAGCCCCACCTCGCCGCGTCATGGGGAGGCACCGGATTCAACTGGCTGAGCGGCAGCCCGATCTACATCACGCCGGAACGCCCGAACAAATTCTGGTTCGACGCCTACATCAACTCCTCCGCCCGCTTCCAGGACATCGTCGCAAAGGCCGGAGCCGACGTCCTGATCGCCAACCACACCCACCTCGACGATGCGAAAAACAAGCTCCCCGCAATGGCCAAACGCCGCCCCACTGAACCGCATCCCTATGTCATCGGTAACGACGCCGTAGTCCGCTACGTCACCGTCGCCAACGAATGCGCCAAAGCGGGGCTTGCGCGCGTGGAATAGGTCGGCTCTGCCCGTCTTGCCCGCTCCCGTGCTCGCGACGGAAGCGCTGGCGGACTTGGCAGGAGATCCGGGGGGCGAATAGATAGGCAGGCGTGGGATTGACCGGTGACTCATGAGCCTCCTCCACATTCCAAAAGGACGGTACTTTGAACACCATGCGGTCAGTGGCGCTGTTCGTGATGGCAATTCTTCCCAGATCCGTGGTGTTGGGCCAAGTCTTTTCGGCGCCTAGCTACGCGAGCGTAACAGCGCCCACAAGAAATGACTTATGGTTCTCCTATCAATGGCTTCCCGGCGATGGCCAAAACCACTGGCTATGCGGGCGGGGAGTTCTCGGAGGTTTGTTTGCGGATCATCACGCTTGTACTCCGAGCTTACGCAGGATCGTCATCATCGGGCACCAGTCTGTGAAGGCCGATTGGAACAGGTTGAGCCCAATAAAACCAGTGAACAGAAACCAGTACGGGCTGACATAGTAGCCGAGCGCCACGCTCAACATGACCAGTGCTCCCGCGATCAGTCTCAAGAATCGTTCGACATTCATACAGGCACACTCCCTTTTCGGTTGAACATAAAGAACAGGACCGGTACGGTCATGCGCGAGAGCAGTAAGGACGCGATTTCCCCCGCCATCAGCGCAATCGCGAGTCCCTGAAAGATCGGATCGAACAGGATGACGGATGAGCCGACGATCACGGCGGCCGCGGTCAGCATCATCGGGCGAAAGCGTACCGCGCCGGCGTCAATGACTGCCTGATCCAAAGACATTCCCTCCGCCAGGCGCAACTCGATGAAGTCAACCAGAATGATAGAGTTCCGGACGACAATTCCCGCACCGGCGATGAAGCCGATCATGGAGGTGGCCGTGAAGAAGGCATTCAGCATCCCGTGCGCCGGAATGGTTCCGACAAGCGAAAAGGGGATAGCCGCCATGATGATTAAGGGCGTGAGAAACGACTGGAACCAGCCAACCACCAAGCCGTAGATCAGGATCAAGACGGCGGCGAATGCGATGCCCAAATCCCGGAACACTTCGTACGTGACATGCCATTCACCGTCCCACTTCATGGAGTAGCGGCCGGCATCGGAGGGGACGCTAGCGGTGTTCTGCTCGATCTTGTAGCCTTCCGGAATCACGATCTTGTCAATCTCCGGCATCAGTTTCAAGATGGCGTACACTGGGCTTTCCATCGCGCCTGCAACGTCGGCCGTGACGTAGGTCACCGGCATCAGGTTCTTGTGATAGATGCTCTTGTCGGCAATAACCTGCCTGGTGTGTACCAACTCGCTGAGCGCAATCGACTGTCCATCCCGCCCGGCGATACGCAGCGCCCGCATCTTGTCTAGGTCCGAACGGCTCGCGCGGTCCAGGCGGACCATCAACGACACGTCTTCCTTCTCGGTTTCAACGTGAAGGAGTCCAGCGGATTGGCCCGCCGAGGCAAGCCGTAGCGTCTGTGCTATGTCGTCCTCGCTGATTCCGTGTAACGCCGCCTTCTCTCGATCCGCCGTAATTTCGAACTTCGTTTGATCGTCTTCCACGTACCAATCGACATCGACGATGCCAGCGGTCTTTTTGAAGATGCTTCTCATCTGGTCGGCGAGTGCGACGCGTCGAGTGAGATCGGGCCCGTAGACTTCAGCGACTAACGTCTGCAGAACAGGTGGTCCTGGCGGAACTTCGGCTACTTTGATGCGAGCCCCGTTGCGCTCAGCTATTGGTTGCAGGCGAACGCGCACTTGCTTGGCGATTTCGTGGCTCTGGAGTTTGCGTTCGTCCTTGGATTGCAGATTGACCTGGATGTCCGACACATTCGGACCCTTGCGGAGATAGTAGTGCCGGACCAAGCCGTTGAAGTTGTAGGGTGAAGCCGTTCCAATGTACGTTTGCAGGTTCACCACTTCCGGCTGCTTCTGCGCTGCCACGGCTAGCAGTTGAGTGACTCGGGCGGTCTCCTCCAAAGTCGTGCCGTTGGGCATGTCGACAATCACTTGAAATTCGCTCTTGTTGTCAAAAGGCAGCATCTTCACCTTTACCGCCCCGAAGTAGAACAGCGAACAAGAGCCCACCAACAGGACAAGAACTCCTGCCAGGAAACTCCAGCGAGCGACGGGGCGGTGCAGCAGGCGTCCCATGACCCGGCGGTAAAAGCGCGTAAAGAAATCCTCCGCGACGGCTTCATGGCTTGCTGCGCCTTGCTTCAGAATCCTTATGGCGGCCCATGGCGTGACCAGAAACGCGACGATTAGAGAGAACAACATCGCTGCACTGGCGCCGATTGGGATGGGTCGCATGTAGGGGCCCATCAACCCGCCGACGAAGGCCATCGGCAGAATCGCACCCACCACGGCCAATGTCGCCAGAATGGTCGGGTTTCCCACCTCATCCACTGCTTCCACTGCAACGTCAACGCTTGGCCGTTCGTGATTGGCGGGCATGCGCCAATGCCGCACAATGTTTTCCACTACCACGATGGCGTCGTCGACCAGAATGCCTATCGAAAAGATGAGGGCGAACAGTGTGATTCGGTTTAGCGTGTAACCGTAGAGATAGAAAACGGTCAGCGTCAGGGCGAGCGTCACTGGGATGGCAATAAATACGATCAGCGATTCCCGAAAGCCCAGCGTGATCGCGATCAGTATGCTCACCGAGATCACCGCAATCAGCATGTGTTCAAGGAGTTCATTTGATTTCTCCTTCGCCGTTTCACCGTAGTTGCGTGTCACGGTCAGTTGGACCTCGGATGGAACAACGTTGCCCTTCAAGGTTTCGATGCGCGATAGCACGCTGTCGGCGACCGTCACGGCATTGGTGCCCTGGCGTTTCGAAATCGCAATCGTCACAGCGGGGTACGACACGCCGCCCTGCGAATAGCGAACGTATTCCAAGGGTTCTCCACCGCCATCTTTAACTTCGGCTATATCGCGCACGTAAACTGGTTTGCCGTTGGCGACACCCGCGACGACATCGCGTACTTCCGCCGCTGTTCGCAGGAACTGTCCTGCTTCCAGGAGAACCTCATGGTTGTCCGAAGCATATTCGCCAGCGGGCATACGCCGGTTGGACGCACCCAGTGCCGCGGCCACCTGCATCGGGGCGAGGTTGAAAGCGGCCAGGCGGGACGCGTTCAGTGTGATTCGTATTTCTCTCTTCTGCCCTCCGATCAAGACCGCCGCCGAGACATCGGGCGTCTGTTTGACGACATCGTGAACTTGCGCGGCTACGCGCCTCAGCTCATAATCACCGTACCGCTTGCTCCAAAGCGTCAAGGCGAGGATCGGGACGTCATCGATCGAGCGCGGCTTCACCAAGGGCGGCGACGCTCCCGGAGGGATCAGATCCATGTTAGCCGCAAGCTTCTGGTTCAGGCGGACGATGGCCTTCTCCTCGTCTTGTCCTACGAGAAACCGGACGATCGCGGTCGAGTAGCCGGGGCTGGAGGTCGAGTAAACATACTCGACTCCAGGGATCTCCCACAGCAACTTTTCCATTGGTTTGGTAACCCGCTCCTCGATTTCTTTCGGAGAAGCGCCGGGCATCTGCACGAATACGTCGACCATGGGCACGATGATCTGCGGTTCTTCTTCCCGCGGCAGTTTCCAAACGGCAAACGCGCCGAGCAATACCGAACCGGCGATCACCAGTGGCGTGAGTTTTGAATTGATAAAGGCGCGCGCGAAGTTGCCAGCTGGACCTAGCTTGCGCGTAAGCGTGGAACTGTCGGGGGAACTCATGGGCGAACCTCGATTGGTGAGCCGTCAGTCAGGCCCGGTGGAATCGGGACAACCACCTTGTCTCCTGGATTCAAGCCGGAGAGCACTTCCACTTGGTCTTTCGCGGCTGCGCCAAGTGTGATCAGGCGCGCATGAGCAATGTTGTTTTCCGCGACATAGACGGACTGGAGTTGGCCTCGGGTCACCACGCCCGCCAGCGGTACCGTCAACACTTTGTGCATGCCGGTATCGAACCGCGTTCTTCCAAAGAGTCCCGAGCGGAGTTCCGGAAGCGGAGGCAAGTCGACCTTTACGGTGCCGGTTCGCGCAGCTGAATCTACGGAAGGAACGATCTCTACGATTCGTGCCGGGAAAGTCCGGTCGATTCCGTCGATCGTGACCGAGACAGTCTTTCCAACGCGCGCAAGATGCAATCGGGACTCTTCCACCGCTGCCTCTAGCCGATAGGAGCCTTCACGCTCGATAGTGAACAGCGGCGCTCCGGGCACGGCCAGCGTGCCGGGCTCAACCAACTTGGTGACGATCATTCCGGCGAACGGTGCTGTAATCTCCGTGTACCCGCGTTGGATGCCCGCCGCACGGATTTCCTGTTCGATCCGTGCCAGCTTGGAATCCAACTGCGCGCGCCTGGATCGTGCCATGTCCAACCCCGCCTGGGCGGCCTTCAGTCGCGCGGATGCTTCGTCGAATTCCTGACTGGTGACGGAGCGCTTGCTCAGCAAGTCCTGTATGCGGTTGAAGGTGACCTGCGCCAGATCTAACTGCGCCTTCGCCGCGGCGATGCCGCTTTCGGCTTCGGGAATGGCGCTCTTTACTTCTTCACGCGCCGCCGTCACACGACTTACGTTGCTATCCATCTCACGCGCGTCAAGCACAACCAACGCCTGTCCTTCGCGCACATGGTCGCCCACTTGCGCTCGAACTTCGCGTGCGTAGCCCATAAGTTTCGCTGAGATCGTGGCCGTCGTTCGCGCGCGTACTGTTCCCGTCGCCTCGTAAGTAGACGGCCATTCGGCCTCAGCCAGGGTTACCGTTTCCACGCGTATAGCAGCCACCGGCTTGTTTTCAACCTTGTGCGCTGGTTCGGTTCCGCAACCCGCGAGTAAAAGCAATGGCGCTAGCGCAAAATAGGGTCGCATTAGTTCAGAACCTCCGAGTTCGCATTCAGCGTGCCCGCGGCGAACTCCAGCATCGCCGCCGCAATTCGCTGATCGTGTACCGCCGCGACATATCTGGTTTGCGTTTCGAGCAACGCGCTTTCCGTTCGGAGCAAATCGGTCACCGTGCTCAACCCCGCGGCAAAACGATTTTGCGAAATCCGCAAACTTTCCTGGGCTTCCGCAACCGACGCTTGCGCCGATTCAATCCGTTGTTGCGCGGCCTTCAGCCCGGCCCAGGCTTGGCGCACCTGCAGGCGGATTCCGGACTCGGCGCGGGCCTGTTCCGCGGCTGTGCGGCGGATCGCTGCCTCTCCTTCGGCGATGCGGGCCTTGTCCGCGCCTCCGTTGAAGAGGTTCCAGCGTAGACCGATTGACACCAGCCAATTCGCACCACCGCGAGAGACAAATCGTTGGCGGTCCGCCTCGACGGCTCCGTGCAGATTGACTTGGGGCAGATAGTTGCCACGGGCTTCGGCGGCTTGCAACGTCGCAATTTCCGAGGCCAGCCTTGTCTGCCGAACTTCCGGTCTTATCTCCATGGCTGTCTTCTCCAACCCGCTAATTTCGTTTTGCGCGAGAGGTAGCGGGGCGAGCCGGGTCGTGAGGGTATGCTCGGTATCGAGCGGCAATCCGATCGCATCATTCATTGCCGCCCGGGCCACTTCGAGGTCCGCGTTTCGCCGAATCTGCTCTTCGCGAATCGCTGCCAGATGCACGCGAATAGAAAGCACATCCGCATCCGTGGCCATTCCATTCGAGCGGCGCGCCTCGGCGCGCTCCAAATCGGCTGCTGCGGATCGCATCGCTTCCGTCGTCACCTTCACCTGCTCGGCGCCAAGCTGCGTGTCGTAATAATGCCGAACCACCTGCGCAATGACCTCCATCTGGCTCCGCCGCGCCTCTTCCTGCGATAGATCCTTACCCAATTCCGAGGTCCGCACAGCACGCTTGGTTTTCCCCGCGTCATAAAGAGGTTGGTCTGCGGTCACCAGCGACTGAAAGTTGTTCAAAAAGTCAGGCCGGTTCAGTTTCGTGATGCCAAAGTTGGATTCGCTGAACTGCCTTTGCGTCAACAGCGAGGAAAAGACGAACACCGGATTATCGCTCCGGGTCCACGATTCTGAGTAGTTCACTTTGGGCAGAAACCCGCCCCTGGCTTGAGTGATTCGGGCGGAGGCTGCGTCGTTTGACGCACTTGAGGCTTCGATCACCTTGCTTTTTTGCATCGCCAAGCCTACGGCGTCTTTAAGAGACATGCTCTCCTGCCCGTAGACAGTGGCCGCCAACGCCAGGATTAGCAGTTGTTTATTCATGGACCTGCTTATCCAGATGCATTCCGGTGGCTAGCGTGACAGGCTGTCCCTTTTTTCTTCCAACCGCATCCCGGAACTAACTAACGAATGCGCCAAAGCGAGATTTGCCGGCGTTCGATAGAACCGCCCGCCCCGCCAAACATTGGGATGTCGCGATTCCTAAAGGGCCAACGTCAACCGCGCAGCAACTCCGATCGGTAGCCCCGATCCCGGTCGAACCAGGTGCAAAGCACCCTCGCTGGCGAAAAGACCCAAAGGCGGACGCTGGAGGCGTCGATAGCTCCATCCGCCACGAGGATCCATCCGCTCCCAACACACGCCCAAATTTCCTCGGCTGTAACTGCCAGGACCGGGGAATTCGGGAAAGGCTCCGAAGGCAGCACCCAGCGTTTCACATCGCTGGGGACAAACTCGCGCTCAATAAACGGCAGTTCCCGCGACGTTTGGCTGGACGGGCTGGCGATATCGAAGGCGACATGGGTATACGGTAAGCCGACGGAATCCGGCGCCATCAGCACTTGCCCGTACCGCTGCTCTTCCGGACCGAGAGAGGGTGGACAATTAACCGCGCACACGGACCGGAGGGTGACGAAAACGGCCTTCGGAGCCGCCGGCATTTCTCCGCTCACGGCACTCACCCGCCCCAGCAGGACCATGGTTACACCACTGATCGGCACCGTCCAACTTAGGATGAGTTCCGGGGCTCGATCCGGACCCCAGACACAGGTGGCCTCCGGTATAGCGTCCGGCAAAGTATCGAACGCAACGGTGGTGACTACCGGTTGCGCGTCCTCTCCGGGCGGGATCGCGACCAGGCGGATGCTGGGCCGGCCTTCTTTTTTACCCGCGATGAGGAAGAGAGCGCCGGCGTCGGCAGTCGTATATCCGATTGGCAGGAGCGACGGAGCGTCGAGATCCAGCGGAATCGGCAGGGTGGGGTAGATCCAGCGGCGATCATGGGCCACGCCGGCCAGCAGGTGGCCGCCGCTTATCCAGGAAAGCCAGCGCCAGCGTTGCGGGATGCCATAGGCGGCATTGCGAGACATGGCGCTCTGGCGGATCGGTTCAAGCGCCGTGGATGTCCACAATTCGTCGAAGTGGCCGAGCGGCGGAAGGCCGTTATCGCGCTTGCGGAGGACGTTGGCGGCGGCGTCCCGATGCCACTCGGCGATCACCACCATGCCGTCGGAGATGGCGATGTCCTGGGCGATGGCTTGGGGCTTCGAAACAGCAATCTCCAGCGTGGTGCGCGGGGAGACGCACGTTTCGCCATCCGGGAACCGGTACGACGCTTCCACGATATAGCTGCCCGGTTCCAGCGGGTGGGCCAGGAGCGGCGTGAGGTCCTCCTGGTAAACGAGGCTATGCTCCGGAAGCACCTCGCTTTGGGCCGCCGGCAATTCTTTCATTTGGGCCAGCCACGGTTTCGCCTTTTGCCGCTCGGCCCGGCTGGCCGATTGCAGGAACCGGTCACCTTCCGGCGAATAAATGGAATAGCGAAACTGGGATGGCCCCTCACTTGACGGAAACGCCGCTGGGGTGTTCCCCAGGTTCTTGAGTGCGATGGAAAGGAGAATCGGGCCATCGGCAATAGCCGGGGTGGACGGAAGTTTGAGGGTCAACTGGTAGGGCATTGGTTAAACTCCCGCCACGTCTTGCAGGTCACCCTGCGGGACGGGAAGCGCAACAAGATTCCAGCCCCTGTTTCTGAGGACACACTTAAAGCAGAAGCAGGCCAAATCGCGTTCGTTCCCGTAGCTGCTAGTGCCAGTCGTGTCCAGCACCGACGATATATAGGACATCAAGCAAGTTCGGTCCCATCCCGTATTCTTTGGGTCTTCAGTCCCGTGGGTGATGAGTGCATTGGCTATGTTGTCGTGTTGATCGCGACAATCCCCCTTCCCTGGCGCATCGGCCGCGTGCTCATAATGGCGGTTATGTCCGAGTTCATGCGCCCATAGTGAGCCGTCGCCGGCGAAGTTCCAAAAGACTCCGACGGGGAATCCGCAGGAGGGCGACGGCACGCCATTGATTGCGTTGGTTCCCATCGTGTTGCTGTGAGATCGACTGACTGGGTAGCTCTGAGCTCTTCGCAAGTTTAGTAGCCCGGCGCAATGTTGACACTTCTGATTTTGGTGTTCGCCGCCTCCCGGCCGCACCTCCTGGAAGGAGGCCTGATGGAAACTCGGACATTGGTAAAATGCCCACTGCACCAGGTTAGAACGCAGTACTCCGCCGCAAGGAGGAAACGGGCATGGCTTTCCGCCCATAACTCCGCGATCAGAGTTTTGGACATAGACCGGCGTGGCTGCGCAGCCGGTGCACTTGTACTGATAGAAAAAACAATTTGCCGTTGTCTGATACTGCACCATTACGTGTCCGCGCATGCGGCCCGTCTGTGCCTCGATGGCCTTGACGAGGGCGAGCGACATACGAATGGCGATGTTGACGTGGTCGCTGTTCAACTGCTTAAAGAGTTCGCCCTTGCCGGTTTGAAAGTCCAACGAAGGGGCCGGGGTAGTAACTCCGTAGTTCTCATGACCCGACCACGGCCAGACGAAATCGTCGGACAGGGTCATCCAGCCGCGATTCAGCGGGTTCTTGCGTTTGTCACCCGCGTCCAGGATGTCGGCGATGAGGTCATAGTAGTCGTCGGCTACCGGAAACAGGGCGGTGGGGAGCATCTTCAAAACGCCGTCGGCTGCGCCGAGTTCATTTTCAATGCTGATGTGGCAGGCGGTGTATTGCGACCTCCATTCGTCGGGACCGGTTTTCGGCAGGTGGGGAAAGCCGGAAGGGCCTACGAGAGACCAGTTTTCGGCCGGCGCCCAGGGCACAAAGCCGCGGATCGATGTCTTGCGCCAGAGCCGGAACTGGACGGTGTGCGCCTGGGGCAGCCGGGAGTAGCGGGCGGCGAGGATAGCGGCATTCGGCGGAACGTAGGGGCCGGAGGTATCGAAACGAACCTGACCGCGGATCTGGTAGCCGTCACCGGCGATGCGGGAAGGGTGAAAATAAATCCCGGCGCGGCCCAGGCGCTTCTTACAGACCTCCTCGCTAGCTTGGCCGACGTTATCGTGGACGGCCGTGCAGATAGACTGGCGGCTGGCGTCCGGCGTCGCCGTCCACGGGGCGAGCGAGGAAGCGCCATGGCCGAAAGGCTCCTGGAAATAGGCGTTCGGATCCACGGGCCGAATGCCACCGTATCGAAGAGGAGCGTTGTAATAGCAGCTCTTGCGCTTCACGTCCTTGCGATCATGTTCCGTTTTCAGATTGTCGAGAGCCCAGCGCAAAGCCATTCGGGTCCGTGTGGCCGTCGGCCGGGGAAGGCTGACCCGGACGGCCGGCTCCGGCGGATGGTAGAGGTTGGAGAACATGGCGTCCGATTCCCAGTCGAGTTCGGGCAAGGCGTGGGTGACGTTGGCGCCATTTTCCTTGACGCCGGCGACCGTCGAAGTCTTTTCGATCTCGTCGAACGTCCAATCGACGCGCAGCGGGCCAATGGCTTTGCGCATGATGGCCGCGAGCGGCGCATCGGGTATGGCGGGAATAGACGTGAGCCCCTCCGCTTTGCTGAGGAGACGAAACTCGACCTGAAGGGGAACCCAGGGCCGGGCGATATCCCGGGCATCGCAACGGATGCGATCTTCGCGGTCCTCGAAGCTGCCGCGGCCGGTGATTTTGCTGTTACCGCCGAGCGCCGCTGGATCGGCATTAATCGTATTCAAATTCGCGCGGCTGACAAGGGGGCTGCCGTCGTACCAGCCATCAAACCAGTATTCCCCATCGGTGTACCAGTTGCGGTCGTCCACCCAGGCGATCATCCGCTTCTGGGGATCGCGGAGCCGGGCGAGGAAGTCGCCGGCGGCGGGATCGAGCCAGTTGCCCGGACGCCAATCGAATCCGATGACGGCGCCGGTTTCAGCCGGTTTGCCAAACCAGGGGCGATTACGGCTCGCCTGGAGGCCTTCGAGGGCATCCTTGGTGTCCTTATTGTCATCGCCAAGGGCCATCCTCACGAATGGCGGCACACCGCCGCCGCCGCCAATGGGGACCGAGCGCTGGAACTCATGCCGCGCGCTCTTGAAGTGATCGTTTTCGGCGGCGTCGGTCACGGGGCCGGGATGGAAGCCGGCTTCGGCGAGTTTGAACTTGGTCCAAAGGGATCCGTCAGAACGTTCGAGGGGCTTGTCCTTGTGATAGACCGGGGCGATAGAGAAATCGAGGGAGGTCTGGTCCGTGAGCGGGTCGTAGTCGCTCTTGGCTGCCGGGTGCGTCAAATGGTGAACGAAAAGGCGGACCTCGGTTTGCATAGCCGCCAGCGCCAGCGCGTCCGGGGTGTCGATGCCGGTGTGGGCTTGGAGTTGCACGCGGTAGGGCATCTGTCCGGGAACGGCATCGTCACCGGCGGAGGTTTTTCCGTTCCAATCGTATAGGTTCTTCTTCAAATCGGCGCTGTTCAGGCCTTTCGCGAAAACGATGGTTCCTTCGCGGTCGGCGATTTGCAAAAGACCGAGAGGCAGATCGGCGTTCTGGACGGTCCATTTGATTTTGCAGGAATCGGGAATCGGTTTCCCGCCATCGTCGAACAGGACCCAGAACGGTTCGAGATCGATACGCGCATCCAGGTGCGTCCCTTTTCCGGCGAAGCGAAGCACCGCGGTATAGGGTGAGAAGGCCACGGTCAGCGAGCGGCCGCTAGGGCTAAGAGCGCCTTGCGCGCATTTAGACAAACCGGTCCAACCGCGGACTTCGCCGCCAGCGGCATCGGCGGAGTAGACCGGCACCCCTGGAAGAGGGTCGAATGTCGGAAGGCCATTATTCCAGGCCTTCAGTTTGCCGTAGTTGCTGGCGAAGACTTCGAACTGAACGGCGCCGGCGAAATCGGGGTCGCCCACCGTGTTGTAGTCGATATCGCAGGTTTCGTGCTCGGGAATAAACCACTTGTCGAGACTGGTGATGTCGATGGCGGCCGCGGCGGTGCGGTTGAGTGCCTTGACCGTATGTTGCTTGTTGACGGCGAGCGCCTTGGCTTTCCACAGTTTCGGCACCAGCACGGGTTCCGGGCTGGAGGGGCCGAAAGCCGGATCGAGGGCGAGATCAGCGGGCGCGCCACCGGCGTGCACGGCGCCGGGCACATCGGATCCGAACCGTTCGCAGAGTGCGCGGGTGACCTGGGCGTCCTCGATGGTTGCCCAGTTGAAGAGCGCCAGCTCGCGCCAATCGAGGTCCGCCGGCACATCGGCTTTGCCCTTGTACTTGGCGGCGATGCTGGTGAGGGTGTCCCCCTTCTCCACTTTGTGAGGAATTGCGTTTTTTCGGGTGTCGTAAAGGTGGCCCATAGGGTTAACGGTTTCAGGCTAAACTTTCGAACTCCAGGCTTTTCGGCAACACGACATCGAGCACATCGACGGTGCCGGGTTGCAGGTCCGGGACGTGGAGGAACTCGCGTCCGACGGGATCGGTTTCGCGGGCTTCCTGGCCCTGCTGGCCGAGTTGAAAGGATCCGGTCAATTTGTCGTTCTTCGGGTAGATTAGCGCGAGCTCAATCCAGTAGCGGGGGGTAACGCGAAAGACGACCGGTGTTACCTTGGCCGCGGTGACCGTCTGGCCGGCCTTTTCGAGCTCCTCCAGTTTGAAGTTTTTGCGGCTGTCTTCATGCAATTCGCACGCTACCGTGTAGAGTTCTGTAGGCTTGAGCTGCTTATATTCGGCCTGGCCCTTTGCCGCGGGCCTAGTCGGGTCCATTATCGCGTGATTGAGGGACGAAACGGTGAATTTGGCCGGTGGCAGCTCCGACTCGCCATCGGTGCGCTCCAGTTTGACAAGCATCGCGCCATACTCGTTCAAGGCGAACTCAACGATGGTGATCTTGCCCGGTTTAACCGCGGCCTGCACCGAGATACGAGTGGAAGCGTAGTACTTGGAACTTACGTCGTCCTCGGATCCTTCGACATCAATGGCGGTGGTGTAAGTAGCCTCCGGAAGCTGGTCGAAAATGGCGAAGCCCTGCCGGTCGGTGACGGGCTCCGTTTTATTGCAGACCGTTTTCACTTTGGGGACACCGTTGTGGAAGTTGTCCTTCACGAAGACATGGATCCCGCCTTTTTCCAGCGGGCATTTCCCCATGGGAGAGAGGACATCGTGAGGCCCATCGTGCGGACCCTTGCACTCAAATTCCTGCCCGCAGATGGGGCACACTAGATGCGTGGACATAGGAGTCTAGTCTTCCTCGCGGTGGAGAATCATGCGGCGCCCCTGCGTGAGTTCGAAAATGCGTTTCGTGACAAGGTTGACCTTTACCGGGCCGGGGAGGGTGGGATGATCGAGCATGTCGTTGGCCCAGCGGCGATACGGCGCCAGTTCGAGTCCCGGGCCAAACTCGATAAAGAGGCGAAGCAGGTTGTAGATGGCGGCTTCAGTTTGAATATGACGGCTGGTCGCGGAACGCAGGGTTTCAACGGCCAGCGCCTGCGCGCCTTCTTTGCCGAGAGAGGCGAAGTCGTCGGGATAGTCGTGGGCGAACCGTTCCAACAGGCCGGATTCCAGCATGTGCTGCCGTTCTGACTGGAAGGCGCGTAACTGGTCGTTTCTAATGACGAGCATGACTGTCGGCTCACCTCTGTGAACGATCTCAAAACTTCACTTCCCATATAGGCTACAACGAATGGGCTCGAACGAGCGAAGGCGCGACCGCCAGGTACCCGGTGATTCTACAGGCGAGCGGGATGCCACAACCAATGTCGCCTAAAACAACAGGCGGCGATCCCATAACTCCAGGGATGGCGCGCATGAATTTCTGTCAGCGACGCCGGCCGGCCGGGCGGGTCGCCACGCTCGGCGAATAGGCAAGATTTGCCATAGCCCAAACTCTGCCGAGGACCATCCGCGCAACGGTGCAGTCGAGGTTCGAATGGCACATATGGCGTGGTCCCATTGCGCGGCAGTAGAGCGCATTCCCGGAAAAAGGGAGCGGAGCCTGCGTTCTCAAGGGCGCCGGTGTACCGCTCCCCCTCCAGGGACGTGCATTGCCCGCAAGCGCGTCCGGACCGAAAGATCGCAATCGTCGTCCTCGGAAGCCAGCTATGGCCGGACGTCACGCATCAACTGATTCGCATCGTCGCCGGGAGCAGGGTCGCGTTCAAGATTCATGGCAGCCACCCCAAGAACGAATGCGCCAAGGCCGGGCTTGCTCGCGTCGAAGAGCAACGTAGCCGCCCGCTGTCCACCGATAGTATCGACGCCGGATGCCGCCTCACGGTGCTACACCTCTTCGAGGACGAACGTAATCAACAGATTGACCTTGTATCCAACGATCTTTTGGTCCTCGATCTTAACTTCCTGCTCTTTGACCCAGGCACTCCTGATCTGACGGATTGTCTTGCTGGCGCGTGCGACGCCCTGTTGAATGGCATCCTCGAAGCTCTTCTCGGATGTTGCGCTGATCTCCACTACCCTTGCGATTGACACGAACACACCTCCAAATTTACGATCACGAATCAGATCAAGTCAGGGCTTGAAGCGTTTCATTTCTTTTCTGACTTGCGACGACCGCGTCCGTGAGCCAAACAAGGCGGTGCGGGACCTTCTACTGCTTCCCCTTTTACGCTGCCCGTAATGCCACCTCGGGTTGCTGGCTCGGATTCGGTTTCTACTGGCAGCTACGGGTCCACCCCAGTCAATGCAAGTAGCACGGCGCCGTTTGACATTTCCACGCAAAATCGATCCCCGGAGCCCCCAGGTATTCCCCTAACCCGAATCGTTAAGCCACCCCTGAACGCTCGCGTCGAACTCCGCAAATGGAATTCGTCCTGCCCGCCAGGACGCAAAGCGGCCCCTCAAAACTTGGCCCGCCAAAACCGCTTTCCTGCCTTTCAATAACCGGTGCGCCGGAGCCACCGTGAATCCCAGCCATGGAACCCCCGCCGCCGTAAGTGCCACCTGCGCGGGAGCCGCGTTCGGCTCGCTGGAGCCGTTATGATCTCATCGCCATTGACGAAGTGGGTTACGTGCCTTTAGCTGAAGTGGCTAAAAACGCGGGTAACGGTCTTGCGGCCAAACAAAGGGTAAAGCCGTCGGCGAAGGAAACCGGGATCGCGTGCGCCGACCGCTTCCGAGCTTCGGATTCGAAGTCGGCGTAGAGATCCTGGCTGACGATCGTGCCGAGTGCCTCCATCCCTTCCAGCGAAGCGAGTCCTTTTGCAGGATCGCGACCGCGATTGACGACCAGTGCAGCCAAGTGCTCCTCAGCTTCTGCGTATGCGGATTCTGGAACGAAGAAGGAGATGTTGTCGGCGTGAGCTTCAAGGGTGCGCCGAACGCGCTGACCGGGCACGGCGCGAATTAGAATATTGGCGTCAAGCACCAAGGCCCTGCGTTCCATGCCGTCTACTTCGCGTTCCGCTTCTTCTCGCGGCTGGCCTGACGGATCTCCTTGTACTCTTCCCATTGAGAACAAATTTGCCGTGGGGGACAACTCTCCCCCCCTCTCAACGAGGAGGGTGGCGACACCCGGGCCCCCCCCTTGACAGCGCGGAATTGGCCGTAATATCATCCCCATCTTCCCAAGGAACTGTTCGGCTGGGAAGGGAGGCCTATGCACATGACCATTCTCCGGCCGCTGGGCGCTTACGGCCTGATCCTACTCGCCGCCGCGTTGCCCCTCCTCGGGCAGTCGACAAGCGGCAATATCTCGGGCCGGGTCAGCGATCCCACTCAAGCGGCCGTCCCGGGCGCCGAAATCGTGGTCAAGAACGCCGATACCGGCCTGGAGCTTCGCGCCGAATCGAATCCCGAGGGCCTGTTTACGTTCTCTCTCCTGCCCCCCGGCGGCTACAAGGTCTCCGCGCGCGCAAGCGGGTTCCGCCCCGTTACCCGTACCGCGCAACTGCTCACCGGCCAAACCCTTCGCGCCGACTTCACGCTCGAACTCGGAACGGTGTCCGAAGCGGTGGAGGTCTCCGCCGTCGTCAACCAGATTCAGACGGAAAACTCCAAAATCGTTTCGGCGGTGACCAACAAGATGGTAGACGAGTTGCCGCTGGTGGTGGGCGGAGCGATGCGAAGCCCGTTCGACCTATCGCTGATTACGCCGGAAGCCAACCGGGCGGAGGGCGCCGGCACGAGCGACACATCGCTCAGCATCGGCGGCGGCCAATCGTCGGCCTATGGGGCCACCCTTGACGGCGTGAGCGTCCTTACCACCTCGTCCAACCGGATCGGAGGCTCGGCGCTGAACACGCCGTCGGTCGATGCCATCACCGAGTTTGCCGTGGAGTCCAATGGCTTCAAAGCGGAGTTCGGCCGGGGCCAGGGCGGCACGATCACCTTTTCGTCCAAATCGGGCACCAACGAACTGCATGGCACTGCCTATGAGTTCCTCCGCAACAACGCGCTGGACGCCCGCCGCTTTTTCGAAGACAAACGCGGGATTTACAAGCAGCACGATTTTGGCTGGAGCATCGGCGGACCCGTCCTTATTCCCAAACTTTACGACGGGCGGTCGCGCACGTTTTACTTCGCCTCAATGGAATGGTTCCGCAACCGGCTCGGCGCGACGAGCCAGCGACTCAGCGTGCCGACGCCGGAAATGTACCGCGGCGATTTCTCCCGTTGGGTGGACACCGCCGGACGCCTGCTGCCCGTCTACGACCCGGCCACCACGCGGGCCAATCCCGCGGGCACGGGCTCCATCCGAACGGCTTTTCCCGGGAACATGATCCCGGCCAGCCGCTTCGCCAGCTTCAGCAAGAGCGTGCTGGGCGTGATCAATGTGGTCCCCAACACCGGAGCAGCGCCGGGAACCTCCGATTACGTGCGGAACAACTACGTCAACGACACCGGCACGCAACAGGAGCCGGCGGGCAAGTTCAGCATCAAGGTGGACCACAACTTCTCCTCGAACGACCGAGCCAGTTTCCTCTATAACTTCGGCCGCGAAGAAGTGATCGCCGGACCCGACGGCTTCCCCGGCCTTCCGGGCGTGGCCACATCGCAGCGCGGCAGCCTGAGCGAAAGCCCCATCTACCGCGCCTCCTACACGAAGGTGATCTCCTCAACGATCGTCAACAACCTTTATGGCGGCAATAATGGCTACCGTACGGGGCTGCGCTCCCCGAACCACACCGGCGGATGGAAGGCCAAGGGAATCTGCCTGAACGGCGTACAGGACTGCGACGCGACCTTCCCCCAGCTGACCTTTTCCGACTACACGCAATGGGGCGGCAACGGCATCACGGGATCGCGCCACAGCGTCTATTCGATCGGCGACGACCTGACCATCACGCGCGGGCGCCATACGGTCAAGATGGGCTACCTCTATGACCGCCTGCACTATTATGGCGGCCCGGCGGAAGCGCCGGCGAACCGCGCCATCGCCGGCTGGCTGACCTTCGACCGGCGGAACACCAGCGTGCCGAACAACAACACGCTGGCCACCGGGGCCGGGAACTCGTTCGCCTCCTTTCTTCTGGGAGACGTCTACTCCGGGCTGATCGAAAGCGATCAGAACAACGCGCTCCAGTGGCCCAGCCACAGCTTTTATCTCCAGGACGACTGGCGCGTCTCGCAGCGGCTCACGCTCAACATCGGCGTCCGCTATGAATTCACGGAGCCGGTCGTCGACCGCCTCGATCAGATCAGTGACTTTACGCCGGACCGTCCCAATCCGCGAGCGGGCAACCTTCCCGGGGCACTGCGATTCGCGGGCGATGGGCCCGGGCGGGAAAATTCCCGCTCGCTGGTTCCCAACTGGTACGGCGGCATCGGCCCCCGCTTTGGCCTGGCGTTTTCGATGAATGCGAAGACCGTCATACGGGCCTCGGCCGGTCGCAGTTTTGGCGTGGCCAAAACGAATACCGGCACATCCCACTTCGACGGGTTCCGGCTGGTGGCCAACGTGTCGAGCCTCGACAACGGCGTGACCCCGGTGTTCCATGCCGATACCGGCTTCCCCTCTTATCCCAAGCCGCCGCAGATCGACCCTTCCTATGCTAACGGTCTCAGCATTCCCTATTGGGAAGACACGCCGGTCCGGCTGCCGGAAAACTACCAGTGGACGTTCAGCATCCAACGGCAACTTTCCGCGGCGACGGTTTTCGAAGTCAGCTACAACGCCACCATCGGCGCCCACCTGCTGAGCTACAACAAGAACCCGAACCAGGTGCCCTTTGAACTTTACCGGCGCTATGGCCGCGGGCTGCTTTCGAGCGCGATTAATTCGCCGGCAGCCGTGGCAGCGGGCCTGAGCAGGCCGTACGCTTCGATCGACGCCGACTACGGCGGAAGGCCGGTGAGCGTCGTGCAGACTCTCCGGCCGTACCCGCAATATCAGGCGATTCAGACCGGGTCAGGCCAGGGCGATAAGAGCGGGCATTCCTCCTACCACGCCATGGTTCTGAAAATGGATCGCCGTTTCGCCCAGGGGCTCAGTTTTCAGGGGTCCTACGTGCTGTCGAAAATCCTCACCGATGCCGACAGCTACGACGGCGGCACGGCGGCACTCGACCACTACAACCGGGGGCTGGAGAAATCGATCGGGATTTTTGACCAGACGCACAATCTGAAGCTCAGTTACATTTACGACCTGCCGTTCGGCAAGGGGAGGCGATGGATGACGAGCGGGCGCGCGCTCAACGCGGTGCTGGGCAACTGGCGCATCGCGGGAATTCAATTCTACTCCAGCGGATATCCCATCAGCCTGACGAACAGCATCAACTACCTGATCTTCAACGGACGCAGCGCGGCGCAGATTCAGACCTACGACGGCTGGATTGCGCAGCACGAGAGGCCCAACTGGAGAGGTTCGGACCGGTTCTTCCAGCCGCCGTCATTCTTCGGACCGCAATCGACGGAGCAACTGGGAAACTCGACGCGGCAGAATCCCAAGGCCAGAACGCCGGCCGGATATACGGAGAACTTCTCGCTGGCCAAGAGCTTTCCGGCAGGCGAGAGACTCCGCCTGGATCTCCGGTTCGAAGTGTTTAATGCCTTCAACCGATCGCGGTTCTCGACCGGAGCCACCAATATCGAAAGCCCCACGTTCGGCCAGGTGAATTCCACTGTGAACCAGCCCCGCCGGATGCAGTTGGGGCTGAAGCTTTACTGGTGAGCCCGGCGGCCTCCGCTCCCTGCGGCGGCCGCAATTTGAAGTGTTTTTAGGCCTTGGCTGGAAGGGCCTCGCGGACCGGAGGCATGCGGTCGACGAACCCGCACTTGGTCCGCCGCAGTTCGGCAATGGTGGCCGCACGCAGACGCCGGAGCGTGGCCTGGTGTTCGGGTTTGACGGCGAGGTTGTTCAGCTCGTCGGGGTCGGCGTTGAGGTCGTACAGTTCCTCAAGGTCGGTGATGAGCGGGCGAACGTATTTGAGATGTTTCTCGCGGTAAAGGACGTACCAGGGCACGTCGTTGTGGAAGGCTCCGTTATCGGGCGGAATGTTGTTGGTGTCGGAGCCGAAAACGTCGTGGGTGGCGACCATCATGGTGGCGTGCGGCCAGTTGGCGCCGGGGTTCCGGATGAGCGGAGTGAGGTCGTGTCCGTGCATTTCCCACGGCAGCTTCATGCCGGCGGCGCGGAAGATGGTGGGGACGATATCGACGCCGCTGACGGGCGTCTCGCACACCTTCCCTTCGGGGACCCGGCCGGGCTGGGAGAAGATCAGCGGGGAACGGATGTTGGCGTCGTAGGGGGCGACTTTCACGCCACGGAAGCCGTGCTGGCCGAAGGCGAGGCCCTGATCGGAGGTGAAGACGATGAAGGTATTCTTGCGCTGGCCGGTTTCCTCGAGCACGGCGAGCAGCTTGCCGACGGCTTCGTCCAGCGCCATCACGCACTGGTGATACTGGCGGACCCAGAAGTTCAGCGACTTGCCGCCGGACATCGGCGTACCGTCCGGCCCGTTCTCCCAGGCTTTGATCTTTTGCGCCCATTCCGGTTTGCCGGGGCGCGGCCCATAGATGTCCTTGGGCGTATCGAAGTCGATGCCGGCCAGCTCCTGCAGATGGCGCTTCGCGGGCTGGTAGGGGCTGTGGACACCTCCGTAGCAGAGCCAGAGATAGTAGGGCTTGTCCTTGTCGCGGCCGTTGCCCCGAATGTAATCGACGGCCCAATCGGTGTACTGGTCGACGGAGTAGCGTTCGAGAATCTCCGTTTTGCCGCCCTGGTAGGTGATGGGTTGATTGTAGTAATAGTTCTGGTGGTTTTCGGGGTGGGCGGGGCGGTTCCAGACGATCTGGAAGTCCCAATCGCGGCCGTAGCCCGTGTCGGTTCCGGTGTGCCACTTGCCGATTTGGGCGGTTTGGTAGCCGTTGGCACGGAAGACCTTGGGCCAGAAGGGGCACTTGGCGGGGTCGTAGGCGCCGCCGGGGTATGGTTCGAGAGCGCGCATGGATTCGACGCCATGCTGATGGCGGCCCGTCAGCATGACGGCGCGCGAGGGCATGCACCAGGCGGCGTTGTAGGCGGCGGTGAACCGGACGCCCTGAGTGGCGAGCTTATCGATGTTGGGAGTCTTGACCCAGGGGTAGGCTTCCTTGTAGCAGCTGAGAGTGCGGTAGGAGTGGTCGTCGGTAAAGATATAGAGGATGTTGGGGCGGTCGGGCGTGGCGGCGCCGCGGGCTTGCGGCGCGGCGAGGGCGGAAAGGGCGCCGAAGCCGAGGGCTTCGCGGCGGGAAAGGTTCGGGTAAGCAGGCACCGTGGCTCCTTAGCGGATGGTAGGAGCCATGTTATCAAAAAAGCGGGCCCGCTTTTGCGGATTCGAAGGCGGCGCCGTGATGCGGGACGGGGCGAGACACGGCGTCCGGGCCAGGATGAATTTGCCTTTCTACAAAATCCATCTCAATGCAAGGGTTTAGCCTAACAAGCTGAACAACGCCAAAAAGTCCTGGTATAAAGTTTTTGGATGGAATCGACGGAATTCACCAGCGAAGCACTAAAAGAAATCCAGGTACGCCCCGTCGAACGAAGCGAGGAAGTGCGCTATCAAGAGGATTGAATAGTCATGCGGTTCTGTCCAAGGGAAATCGATCGACGCCTCGTCGATCGTCGAATCTATTGAAGGTTAGGGTCGAACGGCCCACTCTTTGTTCGTCAGAAATCCGTAAATGGCTCCCCCAGCAGCCGTGAGATTGTCTTGCCCGCCTACCATGCCTGCCTTCACGTTCGGCCCCATCGTTCGAACCAAGTCGGCAACCAATGTCGAACGTTTTGTGCCGGACTCAAGGTCCACAAAAATATAGGTAGCCAGGACACTCGAGAAAGTCACCATTTTGAACATTGCTTCCTGCTTAGTCTGCAGTTCCGAAATTCGTTCAGCAATCTCACTTTTAGCTCCTCTCTCGTCCAGGATGTCGCCAACTATCTTGATCCACTCCTTGTCTAGGAGCATCAGGCCACCAACGATCTTTTCAATGGCTTCTCTGCGAGCTGTTATACTCTCATTCTTCGTCTTCCTATATTTCCCGAGAACCTCTGCTGCGCAAAGCGTTTTTGCCGTTCGTCGCTTTATGTTAGCGATTTGCTCGGTCGCCCGTTCAATAGTGGTGCTAGCCTTGGATGCTGGGCTTTGCGAATAGGCTTCGTTCAAGTACCCAAGACTCGCTATAGCTGCGTGCCCATACCCTGCTGGAGTGTTAACGAAGTCCGGCGGACCAAGACAAATCTCACCCTTGGCAATTGGAACATAGTACAGGAGTGCAACAACGGCTAAGAAACGCATGCTACATAACTCCTGAAAAGCTCTCCTTGCACTCGGCATCAGGCCAGACAAAAATTTGACTCTATTATATACATGGCGGAAAAGGCGCGACCGACATCGTGATAATTTTGTACCGGGGACGGATGGAAAGAACCGGAGTTCAACGTTTGGGACGGTGAATTCGGCGCGCGATGCTCGAATTGTGCAGTTGGGGTTGAAGGTGATTTTTTAGGGGGCTCTAGTAGGGGCGATAATGGAGAAATGGACGAGCGTGAACAACTGCGAGAGTGGGCCCGGAATTGGAAGGAGTTAGGGCCGATTCTGGAAGGCATTCGGCACGGCGAGATTCGGGAAGCGGATAATATCGCCGGACTTCAGCAGCTAGGCCGGGCTATTAACTACGCCACGCGGACGACTCCACCTCGCGAGACATCGGGCTTGGTGGAGATGCAGATTTACTTGGCGAAACTGCGAAGATGAACGGGATCGATCTCTTTGAGACAGCGATTGAGATCCAAGACTTCTGCGCCGGCCGCGGGTGGGAAAGCTGTATCATCGGCGGTCTGGCGGTTTTGCGATGGGGAGAAATGCGAGTGACCCGCGATGTTGATTTAACGCTCCTGACCGGCTTCGGCGGAGAGGAGGAATTCATCACGGAATTGCTGACGGCGTTCAAGCCCCGGAGCGCCGGGGCAGTGCAGCTTGCGCGGTCAAGGCGGGTGTTGCTGTTGAATTCTTCCAAGGAAATCGGTATCGACATTTCGTTCGGTGCGCTGCCGTTTGAGAGGCTTGCCGTAGAAAGAGCCAGCGAATATACGTATGCTCCTGGAGTGACGCTCCGCACTTGCTCCGCCGAAGATCTGATCGTCATGAAACTCTTCGCCTGCAGGCCCCAGGATATCCGGGACGCGCAGGGAGTTAGCCTTCGGCACGGGAAGACGCTCGATTGGAACTACATTTTGGAACAACTTGCTCCGTTGGCCGAGGCAAAAGAGGAACCGGAAATTCTCGAAACATTGACTCGCATCCGCAACCTCGCGTAAATTCGCGGCACGGACTGTGGCCTTGGGACTGAAGGATATATCTTAGTCGTATGATTTCGCGACGGTCGTTTTTAGCGGGGGCTGCGCCGGCATTACTTTTGGGGCGGGCGGCGGAGCGACCCAACGTCTTGTTCATTGCCGCTGACGATATGAACAACGCATTGGGGTGCTACGGGCATTCGATGGTGAAGACGCCGAATTTGGACCGGCTGGCGGCGCGGGGGGTGCGGTTCGACCGCGCTTACTGTCAGTACCCGGTCTGCGGGCCGAGCCGGTGTTCGCTGCTGACGGGGCTGCGACCGGACACGACGAAGATTTTCGACAATAACATCGCAGTGCGGGACACGATGCCGGACGTGGTGACGCTGCCGCAGATGTTCAAGAATAACGGATGGCGGTCAGTTCGAGCAGGCAAGATGTATCACATGGATGTGCCGGGCTCCGTTGGCACGAATAAATGGGACGACCCGCCGAGTTGGGATTTGGCCATTAGTCCGGCGGGCGCGGAGCAGCGGACGCCGGGCGTTGGACGGAACATCACCGAGGGCAAGCGGGCGCGATGGGACGCGATTGCGTTCGCCGGAGACGGAGCGGATCAGGCGGACGAGAGGTCGACGCAAATTGCGATTGAGACGATGGAACAGAACCGGGAGCGGCCGTGGTTCATGGGGCTGGGGTATTTGCGGCCACATGTTCCGCATGTGGCGCCGGCTCGGTTTTTCGATCTGTATCCGCTGCGAGATATCCGGCTGGCGGAGAATCCGGAGAACGATCTGGACGATATTCCACTGGCGAGTGAATTGGCGATCAACACGCGGGCGAAGGACATGGGCGGGATGACCGAGTCTGATAAACGTGAGGCCATTCGGGCTTACTTTGCATCGGTCTCCTACATGGACTGGCAGGTGGGGCGGGTGCTGGACCGGCTGGAGAAATCGGGGCAGGCTTCACGAACGATTGTTGTGTTTTGGGGCGACCACGGATGGCACTTGGGTGAGCACCGCCGCTGGCATAAGCGGAGCCTGTTTGAAGAATCGATGCGGGCTCCGCTGTTGATTGCGGCTCCGGGGCGGGGCGGGAACGGGCGGGCGGCGAAGGGGCTGGTGGAGTTCGTGGATATATATCCGACGCTGGCGCAACTGGCGGGGTTGGCGGCGCCGGGAAATTTGGAAGGGCAGAGTTTGCGGCCATTGTTGGATAATCCGGGTCGGGCGTTTAAGCGGGCCGCGTTCAGCGTTGTCACATCGCCGCCGGGGATTATGGGGCGGGCGGCGGTGACGGACCGGTATCGGTACATTCGGTGGACGGGGCCGCATCCGGATGAGGAACTGTATGACCGCGTGAAGGATCCGCGTGAGTTTACGAATTTGGCTCGGAATTCACACTCTGGTTCCGCGCTGCGGCAGATGCGGGGCGTGATGGATGCGGGATGGCGCGCGGCGCGGGCGAAGTTATGAAATACTGAGGGCAAATATTAGTCCAATTCTTGGTGGTTCTCCTCATTTCCATCGGCCTTTATGGGCAGACTTCGCAAGTGGGGGGCCGGGTGACGGACGCCTCCGGGGCGGCGGTGCCAGGTGTGCAGGTAAGCATCCGAAGCTCCAATACCGGCACGGAGCGGCAGGCGCGGACCAATGATTCCGGGCTTTATCCGGTCCCGCTCTTGCAGCCAGGCTCGTATGACGTTATGGTCCGGCAACAAGGGTTCAGCCGATTACACAAAGCGGAATCACGCTGGAGGTAGACCAGCGGGCGGAGCTGAATTTCCGGCTGGAAGTGGGGCTGGTGACGGAGCAGGTGGAGGTGCGGGCGTCGGTGAGCCGGCTGAACACGGTGGAAGCGTCACAAGGCCAGGTGATTGATAATCAGCGAATTGTGGAGATGCCGCTGAACGGGCGGAATCACATTGATTTGGGGTTGCTGTCGGGCGGGGCGGTGCAATCGGCGCCGGGGTCCCGGATTGGCGGGTTTTCGGCGGGCGGGCAAAGGGTGAGCCAGAACAACCACATCATGGATGGGATTGACAATAACTCCGTGGAGTTGGCGGCGGCAGGGCGGCGGGCGGAGATGGTGCAGCCATCAATGGATGCGATTGCGGAGTTTAAAGTGCACACGAATGCGTATTCGGCGGAATTCGGGCGCGGAATGGGCGGCGTGGTGACCCTGACGATCAAGAGCGGCACGAATGGATTCCATGGCTCGGAGTTTGAGTTTGTGTGGAATGAGATTTTCGACGCTCGGAATTTCTTCACGCCGGCGAATACGGCGAAGCCATCGTTCAAACGGAACCAATATGGACTGGCCTTCGGCGGGCCGGTGCTGCTGCCGAAGATCTATAACGGAAAGAACAAGACGTTCTTCTTCGGCGATTTTGAGAGGACGCGGATTCGCGAGACGAGCACGATCGCCAATACGCTGCCGACATTGCGGATGCGGGGCGGCGACTTTGGAGAATTGCCGGCGGCGCGCCCCGCAGCCAGGGGCGGCGCCATCGCCTGCCGATGGTGCTGAGCATCGCGGCGGGCGCTACCCTGTGCGGCTTGCGCGGCTTCAAAGCCATTGCCGATTGGTTCGTCGGCTTCCCGCGTAATCCATGAATCACCGCCGCCTCCCCTCGTTTTTTCATCGCATAGAGCAGCCGTTTTACCTGCCGAACGCTCAAGCCCAGTTCCTCCGCTGCCTCCCGTTGCGTGATTAGCTTTTTCTTAGCTTTCTGCAATGCCACCAGCCGGTCTCGCTCGACTTGCGTCACCACCAGCTTTCCTTTTTTCATCCCCAGGCGTGGGGGTGTCAAGGGGACATTTCTACTTTGCTGACCCAGCCAAAAATTGTCAGGCGGCCGGCATTCCTGAGGGGTTTGGCTGCGTGTTTCGCGCTGGCGGCCTTCAGTTTGACGGTCATCAAACTGTGGCTTTGATTTAAAACTTGAACCGCGCCGATAGAATCACTCGCCGGGACTGGACTTGCGCGCCGCCAATCGTGCCAAAGCTCGCGTTGGTCTGCGCGCCGTTCGTGAAGTTGTAGACCAGCGACGCATTCGGGTTGTTCGGATTGAAGTGGTTAAACGTGTTGAACGCCTCCGTCCGGAACTCCAGAATGCGGTTGCCTTCCTTGCCGATCCGGAACTCCTTGGCCAGGGAGAGGTCAAAGTTAACCGCGCCCGGACCGTAGAAGAGTGTTGTTGGCGCATTCCCGATGCCGAGCGAATTGACGGGGGGCAACTGAAAGTTAGCCCGATTCAGAGCCCACTGCAGCTTGGGATCTTCGGTCGCCGACGGAAACTGTCCGCTGGGCAGGAAGATGTCATTCCCCATCTGGCAGCGGAACGGAATGCCGCCGGTGGGGGTACCCGTCCAGTAACCGGCGGGCGCGTTCTGCACGCCGCAGCCAACGCCAAACGGTGTCCCGTTATAAATGGCGCCGTTGCCGTTAACCTTCCAGCCATCGAGTGCGAGCTTGCCGAAAGCGTTGTTCACGAACTTGCTGCCGTTGGGCAGTTCGTAGCCGTAGTTGAAATTAACGGCATGGGGCCGATTGACGACGTCCTTGCCGAGCCTGTCATCCACCCATTGATTGAAGTTATAGATGATAGTCTTCGACCAGGTGTAGTTCGCGTTCCACTGCAGGCGGCCCATGCGGCGATTCAATTGGACTTGCAGGGCATTGTAGGAACTGGTTCCTTTGTACGTCCAGGTGGGCATTTGGCCGAAGCTGTTGAAGCCGACCATGGAACGGATCAGGTTGGTGGAGTAGAAGCCGGAACTGGTGGGATCGCGGAAGCGTTGCACGGCGCCGCCGGTGGGCGTCCACGTCGTCAGGGGCGCGATGGCGTTGAAGTCGCTGACTTGGCCGTAACCGTGGCGAAGCGCGTTGCCGACATAGGAGACGTCCAGGATCATGCCTTTGCCCAAGTCCTGCTGCATGCCGAAGCTCCAGTTGTAGGTCTTCTGCGTTTTCTGATCCTGCGAGCCGGCCAATATGTTCTGCGGCGTGAGGTTGGCTTGGGCCGTCGCCAGGTTGTCGAAATTGGTGTAAAGAATCACGGGGGCCAGGAAGTTGGGCGGAGCCATCATCGGCCCGGTGCCGGCGCCTTGTGCGCCGATCGAGTCGACTGTCCAGTTACGGCCGATAGTAATGCCGAAGCCGCCGCGCATGGCGGTTTTGCCGTTGCCAAAAACGTCGAGCGCGAAGCCCAAGCGCGGTCCGAGTTGGATGGGCGGAGTTTTGAAGAAGTGGCTGTCGTATTCTTTTATTCCCGAATAAGGCATGCCATTGGCGGGATAAGTTGCGGTATCAAAAGTGCCTTGCCGCACGTAGGGGAACGTGGCGCCGGAGACGGGGTTGATGGCGGCGCGCTGGCCGTTTATAAGCGTTGGGAAAATCAATTGGCCAGTCTTGGAGCGGTCATAGGCTGACTCGCTGAACAGCCCCAGTGTGGCCCCGTCGGAGTAAAGATCGCCGACGCGGTGAAAGCGTATGCCGTAGTCGAGAGTCAATCGCCGCTTGACTCGCCAAGTGTCCTGGATGAACCATTCCAACTGATTGTAGCGGGCGTGATTCACTTGCTTTTTGTTGTCGTCGCCATAGGCAAAAACGCTGCCGAGGAGCGCGTTGGAGTAGGGATAACCAGTGTCCAAAGCGGCGGCGCGATCCGATCCGAAGTAGTACGTGCCGGCGGTATTGAAGACCGAGTACACGCTGACATTGCGCGCCATTTTTTCAAAGTAGACGCCAGCCTTCACGTTGTGAACGCCTTTGATCCAGGTCACCTTGTTGGTGATGGATTGGACGGTGTCGGTTCCAGTGAAGGGCCAGCGGCTGTCGTGCCCGAATGTGGGAACGCCGGTGATCGCCTGGCCGGAGGACTGGGCCGCAAATCCGGCGGGGAATCCGAAGTTCACCTGCGGAAGCAGATTCAGGACGTTACTGTCCTTGAAGATTCGCGGGAGCGTGAGCGGTTTCCCCGTCGCATCCTTCAGCGGCAGGAGATTATCGGCGAAAGTCTTAGTGCCACCGGTGGCCGTCGAGCTTACTTGATCCAGCGGGTTGACTCCCTGCTTACCGCGATTGACGCCCCACGTGAATTCGTTAATTAGCGTCGGCGAGAAGGTGTAAACCGCGGTGGCCACGGCGCCGGCCGCTTGCACATGATAGCTATGCGGGAACTGGCCCCACGCGCCGCCGGGAGGGCCCACGGTCCCGGCATAGCCATCCACGGCCTGGTAGTCCTGGATCAGGCGGACGAAGGTCATCAGCTTGGGGCTGATGTTGTAATCGATGCGCAGAATCTTGTTCATGTTCGGGCGGAACTGGGGGAGCAGCGCACGGTAGTTGAAGCGGCGCTGGCCGGTGGGATCGAGCGACAAACCGGCCGCGTCGGGCTGCGGGAACAGGTTCAACATCGCCAGTCCGGTGGGGTTGATGCGGCTGGCGGGAATGCGGTTGCCGGGGAAGACGGCCTGGTTGGCGGCGGGGTCATAGACCGGGACCGGGATGCCTTGCGTGGTGACTGTCTGCGAAAAATCGCCCGCGCGTTCCAACGCCGAAGGCATCGTGTAGGTGTTGTTGATGACGTTGGCGTTGCGGAGGTAATCGATGGAGAAGAAGAAAAAGAGTTTGGTGCGGTCCTTGTTAAAGTCCGTACCGGGAATCAGTAGCGGACCACCAAAGGTCCCGCCGGGATTGGCGTACCGGTATTTCGGCTTGGTCACATTGAGTTTGTTATTAAACCATTCGTTGGCGTTGAACTGCTCATGACGCCAGTAATAGAACGCGCTGCCGTGATATTGCGGCGTGCCGTTCTTCACGCTGAAGGTCAGTTGGCCGCCCGTGCGTCCGCCGTACTCGGCGGTGTAGTTGGAGACCAGCAGCTTCACTTCGGCGATGGCGTCGATGCTGGGCGACATGTAGCCGGGATTCAGGTTGCCGGAATCCTGGCTGGCCACGCCGTCCAGGCTCAACACGACCTGACCCGTGCGACCGCCATTCACGGCGGGAATGCCGCCGCCGGACCAGCCGCGGAAATCGTTGCCGGCGAGTGTCTGCACGCCAGGGAGCGTCATTATCAGGGAAAGCGGATTGCGTCCGCGCGTGGGCGTGTCTTCAATTTGGCGGGTGTCGATGGAGATCGAACGGTCCGAACTGTTGGTGGCCACATGGACGGTATTGGCCTGGACTTCAATGGTGCTGGTCACCTCGCCGACGGAGAGTTTGATTTCGTGCAAATCGAGGCGCTCCTGCGCGGCGAGTTGAATATTTTTCTGATCGTAGGCCTTGAAGCCGGCCTGCGCGACGCGGAGATCGTAATCCCCCGGCAGAAGGCCCGTGAACATAAACGCGCCGCCCGAGTCGGTGTTGAAACTTTTCACTTGTTTGGACAGGACGTGGGTGAGCCGGACCTCGGCGCCGGCGATGACCGCGCCGGTGGGGTCCACAAGCGTACCCGAAATCTGGCCGGTAACGCTTTGGCCCGAGAGCGTGGAAAATCCGGCGAAGAGCGACAACACCGCGAGAAAGAACAAGCGAAAGTTCTTCATGGAAGTGACCTAACCTCAATGTGAATTAAAAACGACCGTGGCAGGACCATGCACCCGAACCTGCCAATCCCCAAGCCATGCCCGGCCCTATCAGCCAAGCCGCTAAAAATCGGTCAGAAAGAATATACATGATTTTCCCTTACCTTTGGGACCGGAGCTTCGCCACCCCGCCTTGCCCCCAGGATGAATTTGCCCTTCTACAAAATCCATCTAAATGCAACGGATTAGCCTGACAAGCTGAACAACGCCAAAAAGTCCTGGTATAAATCTTTGGATGGAATCGACGGAATTCACAAGCGAAGCACTAAAGAAAATACAGGTACGCCAGGCTCGCGCGACTACAGGAAAATATGGGAACATGCTCGGGAAGCTGCGAGAAGCGCCAGCTCTGGTTAGCAAGCCCTCAACATCGTCAATTGTAGGTTGACAAGCCGGCCACTCCCGTGGTCTAAACCATATTACTGTGCCGCTCAACTCAGGGACTGCGTTTGTCCATCCACGCCTGCCGGAACGGAGTCCCGATTGACCCTCACCGCCGATCAAATCTCCGCGATGCGGCGAAAAGTCTCGTGGCGGCTCCTTCCGTTGGTCATCCTGATGTATCTGCTGGCCTACCTGGACCGAGCCAACGTCGGCTTCGCCAAGCTGCGAATGGCGCCGGCCCTCAATCTCTCCGACGAGGCGTTCGGGCTCGGCATCGGCATCTTCTTCATAGGATATGTCGCCCTCGAAATCCCTGGCGCTATTCTGGTCGAGCGGTGGAGCGCGCGCAAGTGGTTCTCGCGGATTCTCATCACATGGGGCCTGATCTCGGCAATGACGGCGTTTGTGAGAACGCCGGGGGAGTTCAACTTAATTCGTTTTCTACTGGGCGTAGCGGAGGGAGGGTTCTTTCCCGGCATCATCGTCTACTTCACCCATTGGTTCCCGTATAAACACCGTGCAACGGCGATGTCCGGGCTGATTGTGGCCGTTCCCTTCAGTCTCGCCCTGGGCGCCCCGCTTTCCGCGCTTCTACTCGATGTGAACTGGCTCGGCCTGCAAGGTTGGCAGTGGCTGTTCATCCTGGAGGGATTGCCGGCCTTCTTTCTGGGCATTGCCGTCCTGTTCCTGCTCACCGATCGCCCGCATCAGGCCAAATGGCTGACTCCGGACGAGCGCGCCTACCTCGCCGAGGAACTGGCGGCCGAAGCGCGCGCCAAAGACAGCACTGGGAAGATCTCCGTGCTCCAAGCGCTCAAGATGCGGAACGTGTGGTTGTTGGCTCTCGGCATCTTTGCCACCAACACCGGAGGCTACGCACTGGGTTTCTGGCTGCCGACCACCGTGAAGGGCCTATCAGGCGGGTCTGATCAATCGGCGCTGGTGTATAGCGGCCTTTTTTACTCCTGCGGTCTGCTGAGCACGATTGTGTCCGGGCGCGCCTCCGACCACACCGGACACCACAAGTGGCATTCGGTAGCCGGCATGGCCGGAGCCGCCGTCCTGCTCGCCATTTCCACAATTCCCGGTCAATCGTTCGGAGTAGTGATGATGTGGCTGTGTCTCACGGCCCTCGCCGCCTATTCGTGGCCACCGCCATTCTGGGCGCTTCCAACGATCAGCCTCACATCCACGGTAGCGGCGGTCGCTATCGGGTTCATTAACATCTTCGCGAATCTGGCGGGCTACCTCGGCAATCACTTGATAGGCTGGATGAGGGGCCAGGGCGCCACGGACCGCGCCTGCCTCGTTTTTCTAGCAAGCTGTTATCTGGTGGGCGCAATAATTGTTAGTCAAGTACAAACGAAAAAACAGTCCTCTGTTCCGGCCGTATAGCTATGACTTCCATGATTTCTAAAATGTTTGATCTCACCGGCCGGGTCGCGGTCGTAACCGGCGCGGCGCAAGGTATGGGCAGGGCAATGTCCATCGCGCTGGCCGCGGCCGGAGCCGACCTGATGCTGGTGGACCGCAACGAAACCGGCGCCACCGAAACTGCGGCGTCTATCGAGCAAATGGGCAGGCGCGCCGCCGTCGCCGCGATCGATGTTGCCAACCCGGCTCAGATCCGCGATCTGTTTCAACGCGTCGATGCCGAGTTCGGGCGCGTCGATTTCCTTGGCAACGTTGCGGGAGAAGCGATGCTGGCTCCGCCGGAAACGATCTCGCTCGAAGACGTCGAGCAGGTCTGGCGCAATCTGGTGCTCGGCCGGTTTTGCGCCTGCCAGGAAGCGGGTCGCCGCATGCTGGCGCTCGGCCGCGGCAGCATCGTCAATATTGGATCGCTGGCGAGCGTCACCGCGCTTGGCCGCGGGCACATCGCCTACAGCATGGCCATGGGCGCGGTTGCGCAAATGACGCGCGAACTTAGCACGGAATGGGCCGGCGGCGGCGTGCGCGTCAATGCCATCCTTCCGGCGCAGGTATTAAACCCGGGGCTCGAACAGCGGATTGCAACAACCCCGGGGCTGCGCGAAAAGTTTCTCGGAGGCATACCGGCAGGCCGGTTTGGAGCGCCGGCCGATATCCAGGGTCTCGCCGTGTTTCTGGCTTCGGATGCCTCCAGTTGGATTACAGGAGCTTTGATCCCGATGGATGGTGGAAATCTCGCAATGAATTCCGGTGGCTCTGTGAGGCATCGGTCATGAGTCTGGACTTCACTGATCTCTATCGAACCATGCAGCTCATTCGCTTATGCGAAGAGCAACTGGCGCGCTGCCATGCGCGTGGATTAATTCATGGCGCGTGCCACACCTACGTCGGGCAGGAGGCGATCGCCACCGGCGTCTGCTCCCGCCTCGAAACCGGCGATGCCATCTTCAGCACGCACCGCGGTCACGGACACGCGCTCGCCAAAGGACTGCCTCCCGGCGAACTGTTCGCCGAGTTATTCGGGCGTGCCACAGGCTGCTCCCGCGGACGAGGCGGTTCGATGCATTTGTTCTCGCCTGAAATCGGAATGATGGGCACCAGCGGTATTGTCGGCCCGTGCATCCTGCAGGCGGCAGGGGCCGGATACACGTTCAAGCTCGCTAAAGGCACCCAGGTTGCCGTTGCCTTTTTTGGCGATGGCGCGGTCAACAACGGCGCGTTCCACGAAGGGCTGAACCTCGCCAGCATCTGGAAACTTCCCGTACTGATGGTTTGCGAGAACAATCAGTTCGCCACCGAGGTGCCATTTAGCTACGCAGCCGGCAATCCCGAGGTAGCTTGCAAGGCTGAGTCTTACGGCATGATCGGCATTCAGGTGGATGGCAATGACGTGGCGGCCGTGGCAAAGGCCGCGGGGGACGCCATCGAGCGCGCGCGGTCTGGAGGCGGACCCACGCTGCTCGAATGCAAGACCTATCGCACCCGTCCCCATTCCGAAGGCATGGGTGACTACACCTATCGCACGCGCGAAGATGTCGCCGCCTGGCGTGAGAAATGCCCCATCAAGCGATTTCGTGCCCAGCTATTAAATGACGGACACGCCACTGCGGCCGAGTTGGATGCGATCGATTCCGCCGTCACCGCTGAAGTCGCGGCCGCCAGTGAACAGGCGGAAAAGGCGCCGTGGCCCTCAGTGCAGGATGCCAAGACGCATGTGTACGCCCCGGCGCGCACCAATGGCGCCGGACACCGTGCGCCAACGGGTCCGGAACGCGGCGCGGGGAGGGAGATTTCCTTCGTGGCCGCCACCCTCGAAGCGCTCGACAATGAGATGGCGTCGAATCCCGGCATCTTCGTGATGGGGGAGGGAATCGGCGTGCGCGGCGGAAATTTTGGCACTACGGCCGGATTGTTTGCCAAGTACGGCGCCGAGCGCCTTCGCGACACGCCGATCAGCGAGCGCGGATTCGTCGGCCTCGCTTGCGGCGCGGCGATGACCGGTTCCCGGCCCATCGTCGATTTCATGTTCGTCGATTTCCTGAATGACGCCTTCGGAGAGTTAGTCAATCAGATCGCCAAGATGCAGTATATGAGCAGCGGCCGTCTCAAAATGCCCGTGCTGTTGCGAGGCTGCATCGGGATAGGCCATTCGGCGGCCACGCACCACTCCGGCAGTTACTACTCCATTTACAGCCATATTCCCGGGCTGCGCGTGGTAGTGCCGTCGACACCCTATGATGCCAAGGGATTGTTCACCCATGCCTTGCGTAGCGATGATCCCGTGCTGTTCCTCGAACCCCGGGAGTTGATGTCCGTGAAGGGATACGTGCCCGCCGAACCCTATGAGATCGAATTCGGCAAGGCGCGCCTCGTGCAGGAAGGCCGGCAGGTCACCGTGGTCGGCATCGGAATGATGTTGCACCGTGTCCAGGCCGCCGCGAGCCAACTCGCCACGGAGGGCTTCTCCGTCGAGATCATCGACCCGCGCACCATTTCACCCCTCGATACGGAAACGATTCTGACTTCGGTGAAGAAGACCGGGCGATTGTTGATCGCCGAGGAAACATTCGGTCCCTGCAGTCTGGCCGCTGACATTGCGGCGCAAGTGGCCGAATTCGGTTTCGACAGCCTCGACGCGCCTATCAAACGCCTTAACGGAGCATTCGCGCCCACGCCGTACAGCCCGGTATTGGAAGCCGCGATGCTCCCCAGCGTGGATAGCATCGCGCAGTCGATACGGAGCTTGATCAAAGAATGAACGCCATCGTTGTGCCCCGGCTGGGCTGGTCAATGGAAGAAGGCATCTTCGCCGGGTGGCTGAAGAACGCCGGCGATAGGGTCGCCGCTGGTGAACCCTTGTTCGCCCTGGAAAGCGACAAGGTCACGATGGAAGTGGAGGCGCTCGATAGCGGCGTTCTCGACATTCCAGCCAACGCGCCCGAAACAGGCGCGGTGGTCGCCGTCGGGCAAACGCTTGGGTTTCTGTTGGTGGATGGCGAGGCCGCGCACACCGCGCCCGCGCCCACGCCTGTTGCGACGATGCCGGTCTCCGATGGTCGTCGCCCCGCCAGTCCCCGTGCGCGCGCCATGGCCAAAAGTCTCGGGATCGACATCGCCCGCGTAGCCTGCCCCGAAGGTTCCAATCGCATCGTGGAAGCCGATGTACGGCGGGCCTTCGAGCAGATGGCGCCGGCGGCGGCATCGACGCCCGTTACCGCCGCGCCCGTGTCCGCCAAGCCGGCAAGCCGCGCCCGCCAGATCCTCGCCGCACGCCTGGAAGAGAGCTTCCGCACGCCGCATTTCTACGTGCATGACGAGTTGGACGTCACCTCGCTCGCTCACCTGCGCGAAGAGTTGCTGCCGATTCTCGAAGAGCGGCACAATGTCCGCCTCACTTACAACGATCTGTTGATCAAGGCGATCGCGATGACCCTGCGATCCATGCCGAACGTGAATTGCTCGTGGAATCAGGGTGAGATCGTGCAAAGGAACGCGGTGAACATCGGCTTGGCGGTGCAAACCGAAGAGAGCCTGCTGGTTCCGGTGATTCGCGATGCGGACCGGCTCAGTCTCGCCCAGATCGCCACCGCCCGTCGGGATCTGGTTGACCGGTGCCGCCGGTCGGAGGTGAAAGTGTCGGACCTCGAAGACGGCAGCGTCACATTGTCCAATCTCGGGCCGTTCGGCGTCGATCGATTTCAGGCAATCCTCAACCCGCCGCAGAGCGCCATCATCGCCGCGGGCCGAATCGCCAAGCGTCCGTTCGTCGAAGGCGACGCGGTGATGGCGCGCCTCACCTTGCCGCTATCGGTCTCTGTCGATCACCGTGTGATTGATGGCGTCGCGGCGGCTCGCTTTCTCGCTGGTATCGTGGCTCTGCTGCGCTCTCCGCTGCGGCTAATCCTGAGTTAGAATCCGGGGCCGCCTCGGGGCATCGAAGTTTTTAGAATGGATCACCCATCAACCTTTGCTCGCCTGGCCGCTGCCCTCCTGCGCGAAAGAGGGAACCCCGAAAACGGCAGCGAGACAACAAGGTTAAACGGTACGCAGGGGCAGGTTGTATGTCGCAGACAATTGGAAGCCGGCGCCGCCTCCTCGGTTGCCCGCCGGGCCATCGCCTTCTCGATCTCAACACGGCCCAGCCGATAGGCCGCGGAAGATCTCACCCAGGCAACGATCGCACGCAAGATGAGTTCATGTATCCCGTTAGAGCCATCCTGATCTTCGGCCGGCGCCACTGACTGGCGTTGAAGTGACTGGCGTTGAAGTTCGGCCCTCTCGGCCTCCGGCTTCTGGCGGCTGTGCTTCATTCCGCTGCTCCATTAAGGTCGTCGTAGACGCATGCACTCATTGTGATCTTCATCCTACTGGCTCCCTCGCAAGCATAGAGCCATGACGAACATGCAAAACGAAAACAGCGTCGTCGATAATCGCGAAAAGAATTCGATAGAGCCCACGATTGCCGCTGCCGTATATCAACTCGCGAATAGGTTCCTGAAAAGATACGCTTTCGGAAGCGGCGTGGGCGCGTTCCGGATTTTCGGCGAGTGTTTTAATTTTCTTTCGCACACCCGCGATCAAGGCACGGGCGGCCTGCGGCTCACCTTGCCGGCGAATATAGCCGGAGGCCGTTCGGAGATCGTTTTCGGCTTCCGGCGTGATGATAACGCGGTACTTCATCCTGGCTTTATGCTTCGCGTTCCAGGTCGTCAAACACGTCGTCAACGGAGCGGCCCATACCCTTCTTTGCTTGGGCCATTCCGCGACGGATACTCGCCACGGAATCCAGGTGTTCGGCAACTTCCCGATATAACGCAGCGTCCAGGAGCACCGCTTCGGCTTTCCCGTTAACGGTTAAAATCAGGGGCCTGCCGGTTTTCCGTATGCGCTTCATCAAGCCTGCCGAATTGCGCTTGAACGTAGTCATGGAATGTATATCCTGGGTCACGTCGATCATCGTGCTTGCTCCTCACGCATCATATCAGCATCATGGGT
>Ga0105048_10000173_pt1 | contig 88003 bp, 80 predicted proteins | sample MAT05_FD_78382 | JGI IMG/M metagenome (GOLD analysis project Ga0105048, IMG submission 78382) | Freshwater microbial communities from Lake Fryxell liftoff mats and glacier meltwater in Antarctica - MAT-05 | ecosystem: Environmental > Aquatic > Freshwater > Ice > Liftoff microbial mat | place...
CGTGCTGTCGTGGGAACTCTCCAACACCCTCGACGCCAGCTTTTGCGTACGAGCCCTCAAACGAGCCCTCGCCGAGCACGGCACACCAGACATCTTCAATACCGACCAAGGCTGTCAGTTCACTTCGGCGGAGTTCACTCGCGGTCAGCCACGAGGGCTGAGCGACGAAAATAAATCAGGCGATTTTGCCGGCGAGTTCTTGTTTGAGGGAGTTGCAGAGGCGGGCGACTTGGGACTCGAAGCCTTTGAGGTTAAAGCTGGGGAAGACGCGCTGTCGTAGAATTTCCCAAGCGGGTGTTTCCTCCAGTGGCGGGAGGATAACGGCTGGTTCGCCGGAAAAGCCGATCTGGTTTTGCAGGCAGAGCAGGCGGGCGAGGGTCACGAGGGCGACCATGTAAGGCTTGTCACCGGCTTGCTCTGGCGTGCCGACCCAGCGGATGACGTTGCAATAGAGAGCTGGCAGTCCGTGCTTGCGGGCAAAGTAGTCGCCCATCTCGTGCGTCGTCCAGCCAACGTATTTTTTCTCCGCTTGGTGCAGTGGGATCGCGTGCCTTTTGGCGTAGGCGGTGGTGGCTTGGTGGCTGAAGGGGTACATCTGCACGAGTAGCAGGCGGCCGAAGTCGTGGAGCAGGCCGGCTGCGTAGGCGTTGGGCTCGAGATCGGTGAGCTCGAGGTTGACGGCGGTGAATTGCGCCACGCGGGCGACCGCGACTTGAAACGTCCAGTAGTGCGCCCAGGTGGAGGGCATCACGCTCAGGTGGTGCTCTTTGACGACATGCATGGCCTTGGCCATGGCGGTGAGTTTTTCGAAGCCAATCAAGTTCACGGCGAGCTGGATGTCCTCGATGGGGGTCATGTCGTCGTGGTTGAGTTGATTGGCGGTCATCAACACTTGGGCGGTGAGCCAAGGGTCCTTGGAGACGAGATCAATTAACTGGGTTAGGCTGGGGGCGCGTCCGTCGGTGTTCATCAGGAACGCGGCGGAGACCGTGTCGATGACGGGGCCAGCCTGAAGGTCGTCGAGTTTACGCTCGATGTTACTGGGGTAGATGAGCGGGCCTTGGCTGAGATCGGCGTCGGTCCACTGGGCGCGGAGTTTGGCTTCCTCTTGTTCTTTTTGCTCCTGATCCGAATAGAAGGCGGCAGGTGTATAGTGTTTATCGAGGTGGCAATCGATCAGCTGGCAGATAAAGGCGATGTCTTCTTTGCTCTGGGTGAGCGCGGGCCAGTTGCGCAGGTCGAGTTTGGCCTTGAGCGTTTGGAGGTAGTCGACGATTCCCCAAGCGCCGGCGGCTTCGGCGCGTTCCGTGAGCGGGGCGAGGCGAGCGAAGGCTTCCTTCTGGTTGCGGGTTTCGGTGCAGTCGAGGAGCGGCTCGATCGCGGCGTGGAGTGCCACGCGTAGTTCGGTGAGCATTTTTTTCAGTTCACCGGGTTTCAGCCCCATCTGGGTGCAGAAGGATTTTTCCTCCTCAAAATGCAGGTTTCGCCAAAGGTTTCCGGTGGCTTTGGTGATCTCGGCGTAGATGGCTTCGTCGCGGTAGGGCTTGATGAGGTAGTTCTGGATTTTGAGCGAGAGAGCCTTCTTCACGATCTCCTGATGGGTGATGGAAGAGTAGACGACGATGGGGATGAGTTTGAGGAAACCGTCGTCGCGCAGGCGCTGGAGAAAATGCATGCCGTTTTCGCCGCGCGTGAGTTTGAGTTCGAGAAAAACGAGATCGAACTTCACGAGTTCGCGCAGGAGCTTGAAGGCAGTTTCCGCGTCGTTCGCGATCAGGCAGCGATGGTGTCCGCGAGTGAGAATGCCCTGCAGCGCCCGGCAGGCGACCTCGCTGTCATCGAGAAGCAAAATGTTGGCCATCGCGGAAGGGTGGGGTGCGGATGATCGACTTTACCGAAGGTCGCACCGTAGCAGGTGTCCTTGAAAAGTGAAACAAAACCATGCCGACGCCGCGTGATTTTTTTGCGCATCAAAAAATATGATACACGGATGGCGCGTGTGGACGTGGCCTCTATTCAGTTCAGGCCCGGTCGGGCGGCGTTGTGTGGCGGATGCGGAGATCGGGCAGGAACGCCGTCAGCAGTCCGATCAGTGGCAGAAAACTGCACACGCGGTAGACGTGCTCGATGCTTGTGTGGTCGGCGAGTCGTCCGAGCAGCGCCGAGGCCACGCCTGCGATGCCGAAGGCTAGGCCAAAGAAAAGACCAGCGACCAAGCCCACATTGCCTGGCAGTAAATCCTGCGCGTAGACGAGAATCGCCGAAAATGCCGAGGCGAGAATCGCGCCGATCACCACCGAAAGCGCCACCGTCCAAGCCAGATTGGCAAAGGGCAGCGCGAGTGTGAACGGCGCGACGCCGAGGATGGAAAACCAGATCACGACCTTGCGGCCGAAACGGTCTCCGATTGGTCCGCCCAAAATCGTGCCCAGCGCCACGGCGAATAAAAACACGAAGAGATAAATCTGCGCCTGCTGGATCGAAACGCCGAACTTGGCGATCAGGTAAAACGTGTAATAGCTCGTGATGCTCGCGAGGTAGAAATATTTTGAGAAAATCAGGCCAAGTAGCACCGCCAGCGCGCCCGCCACTTGTCGGGACGGCAGGCGCGGGGCGAGAGGTGGCCGTTGCGCCGAGGCGGATGCTTTTTGTTTTTGCAATTTACCGTGGTGCCAGCGGCCGAGCCGCGTGAGGACGACGATGCCTGCCACGGCCAGCAGCGAAAACCAGAGGACATTCGCCTGGCCGCGCGAACCGATGATGAAGGCGACGAGCAGCGGTCCGAGCGCCGTGCCGAAATTACCGCCCACCTGAAAGAGCGATTGGGCGAAACCGTGCCGCCCGCCCGAGGCGAGCCGCGTGAGGCGCGACGCGCCGGGGTGAAAAATCGAGGAGCCCGTGCCTGTCAGCGCCGCGGCCAGCAGCAGCGTGTGAAAATTTTCTGCCTGCGAAAGCAGAACCAATCCAGAGAGGGTAAGCCCCATGCCGACGGCGAGCGCGTAAGGTTTCGGGTGTCGGTCCGTGTACAAGCCGACGAGCGGTTGCAGCAGCGAGGCGGTCAATTGGTAGGCGAGCGTGATTAGACCGATTTGCGAGAGGTTGAGTTGAAACGACTGTTTCAACACCGGATAGATCGCGGGCAGCACCGCTTGCAGCGTGTCGTTGAGCAGATGCGAGAGACTGAGCGCGAGGAGCACGCTCATGGCTGTTTTTTCGACGGGCGGATGATTTTGTACGAGCTCGGTGGCATCGCCTGATTGCATTGGTCGAACGTGGGGAATCGCGCGAAAGCGTGCAACCCGCGAGAGGCCACCCGCATCGTTTGCTTCGGGAAAATCGTGAGTGGCCCGAGTGCCGAGGAAGAAAACGGCAGGGCAACTTCGGTGCTTTTCCTTCTGGCGGTTTTTTTCGTGTGGAGCGCGTGGAGGGTTGAGCCTTGACGTTGTGGAGGTCGCCCCGCTCTTTTGCTTAAAGTAGAATTACTCTTAACTCCTCACCCATTTTGGCCGATTAGGGAAAAAGCGAATGAAACAAGTCCTCTACGTGGAAGATAGTGCCACGTCGCAATTGTTGATGCGAAAATACCTCGCTTCCATCTGCGAACTGACCATCACGCCGTCGTTGCGTATGGCCGTTTCTCTGGTGGCGGAGCACAAATTTGATTTATTGATCTCGGATTTTCTTTTCCCCGAGGGCGATGCCTTGGACTTGCTCCAGCATGTGCGCCGTTCGGAGGCGACGAAGGCCATGCCCATCGTGGTGGTGAGCAGTTCGATGGATGGTGCCTTGCTGAGCCGCGTGCTGAAGGCGGGAGCGAACGAAGGTCTTTCGAAACCACTCGCTACGGCCGAGTTTCGCTCGGTGGTGACGCGCATGCTGGAGGAGCCTTACGTGCGCTCGATGGAGAGCGCGATTTGCAGCGTGAGCTGTTTTCAATGGGCCACGCGCGGTGCGATCTCGCAGTTTTGTCCAGAGCTCAATCTCACGGTCACGGGACCGACGAAGGAAGATGTCTCGGCGCGCATGCTTGCGGCGCTAAAAGAGAAACTCGGTCAGGGCATCGATCTCGGCTATACCAATCACGAGATGGTCGTCACGCACGTCGTGCAGGGCCTCTGAGCGTCGAGGCGGAGAACGCGTTGCGCGGGCTTGCACCAGCGGCGGTTTCGCGCAGAGCATCGGTCCATGCGCTGCCTTAAACCGTTTTTTTCTGCGGGCGAGACATTGGTCGATCGACTGCTTTGTGTGGTCGGGGCGGTGTTGTTTTCACAGGCCCCGGAATTCATGCAGCAATATCTGCAACGACTCGGCGGCCATCTGGCCGAGGCTCGGCGTCAACTGGCACAGTTTGAAGACATCGCCGCGCGGGCCGGCCGCACCGTGCGCGAACTCGCGGCGCAGTACGTGGCCAACGCCGATCAAACAGTCTCCAGCATGGGCCACCTGGTGAACGACACCGCGGCGCGCGTGGATTCACTGGCCGCCGCCGAAGCGGCGCTGCGCGGGGCTTCGGTGTGGGAGCGGCCGTTTGTGTTTTTGCGCCAGTGCGACACGGAGATCGCGCGCGGCACGGTGGAGATTTTTAAGCCGGCGGTGCCGACCACGCTCGAAGGTCTGGTCTATGCGCTCGGCGGCGTGGTGGTGGTTTTGGCGGTGTACCACGGTTTGGTTTGCCCGCTGGCGCGCCGGATCTGGCGCGACGCGCGCAAAAAGCCCGTGACGAAGGTGGCCTGAACCGGCGGCCCGCCTCAGCTGTTGTCCGAGATCAGGTCGTGGTACTCGGGGTGCAGCGAGATAAACCGCGCGACGTAGGAACACTCGGGCACGACCTTGTAGCCTTCGGCCTGGGCCCACGTCAGCGCTGCGCGCACGAGAATTTCTGCGAGGCCCTTTCCGCGCAGCGCGGGCGGCACAAAGGTGTGCGTGAAAATCACCAAGCCCGTCTCGCGTTTGTACTCGAGCACGGCGGAGGCGTTGTCCATCGCGATTTCAAAACGGTCGGCGTCGGGCTGGTGTTGGACGGCGGGAGAGGAGGCTGAACTCATGGTGGTCGGTGATCTGAGGTTACACGTCTGCCGCCTCCGGGCAAACTGCGCGCAAACTTTGCCAACCTCTGCGCAGGCTCCCGGCTCGACTCCGGGCTGGTACTCTCGCGACGCTTTCTGGTAATTTCTCTCTTTATGTCCACCCACGCCCGTCCTCGTAAAGTTGCTCTGCTCACCGCCGGCGGTCTCGCCCCGTGCCTCAGCTCCGCCATCGGCGGCCTGATCGAACGCTACACGGAAATCGCGCCCGACATCGAAATCATCGCCTACCGCGGCGGCTATAAAGGCCTACTTCTTGGCGATAGCTACAAGGTCACGCCCGAGTTGCGCGCCCAGGCTCATATTCTCCATCGCCACGGCGGCAGCCCCATCGGCAACAGCCGCGTGAAACTCACCAACGTCAAAGATTGCGTGAAGCGCGGTCTGGTCAAGGAAGGTCAGGATCCGCAGAAGGTCGCCGCCGACCAACTCGTGAAAGACGGCGTCGAGATTCTCCACACCATCGGTGGCGACGACACCAACACCGCCGCGGCCGATCTCGCCGCTTTTCTCGCGCGCAACAACTACGCGCTATCGGTCATCGGGCTGCCCAAGACGATCGATAACGACGTGTTCCCCATCCGCCAGTCGCTCGGCGCCTGGACCGCCGCCGAACAAGGCGCCCGCTATTTCCAAAACGTCGTTGCCGAGCACGGCGCCAATCCCCGCATGCTCATCATCCACGAAGTGATGGGCCGCAGCTGTGGCTGGCTCACCGCCGCCACCGCCGTCGAGTACCGCAAGCTCCTCGACCGCCAGGAATACGTCCCCGGTCTCGGTCTCAGCCGCGACCGCCTCGAAGTGCACGGCATCTTCATCCCGGAAATGGCCGTCGACATTGCCGCCGAGGCCGCCCGCCTCAAGGGCGTGATGGAGAGCAATGGCAACGTGAATATCTTCATCTCCGAAGGCGCCGGCGTCGAAAGTATCGTCGCCGAGATGCAGTCCAAAGGGCAGGAAGTGCCGCGCGACGCGTTCGGCCACGTCAAGCTCGACGCCGTCAATCCTGGCAAATGGTTCGGCGAACAGTTTGCCAAGATGCTCGGCGCTGAAAAGACGCTTGTGCAGAAGAGCGGCTATTTCGCCCGCGCCGCCGCCGCCAACATCGACGACCTGCGCCTGATCAAGAGCTGCACGGACCTCGCGGTCGAGTGCGCGCTGCGCCGCGAGAGCGGTGTGATCGGCCACGACGAGGACAAGGGCGGCATCCTCCGCGCCATCGAGTTCCCGCGCATCAAGGGTGGCAAGCCTTTCAATACCGATCTGCCCTGGTTCGGCACGCTGCTCAACGCCATCGGACAGTCCAAGGGCGCGAAGGCTGCCGCGAGCCATTGAGTGGATTTATGAGGCCGGATGCCAACCGTCGTCAGTCGCAAGATGGACGGTCGTGACGGGCCGGTGCGGGTTAATCTTGTCGGAGGTTCGCGTGAGCGCAGCCTCCGACTTTTTATTGATGGTGTTTTTGTAGGCAGCGAGCTTGCTCGCGCTCGGCCCGCATTAGCTCTCGTGCGTGGTATCGTCGCTCACGATGTACAGCGGACGGTGTTTGATTTCCTCGAAGATGCGGCCGACGTAGTCGCCGATCACGCCGAGGCTGATCAGAATCGCGCTGCCGATGATGCCGATGGTTACGATGATGCCGGTCCAGCCTTGGACCGCGGTGTGGTAAACGTACTTCTGTAGTATGGCGAAAACGCCGTAGCAGATCGTGAAGCCTGCGGTGGCAAAGCCCATGAGTGTGATCATCTGGATCGGCAACGTGGAAAACGAGAGCGCTGCGTTCCAGGCGAGCTTCACCAGTTTCCATACGGGATATTTGGTTTCGCCGAATTGGCGCGCCTGGCGTTTGAATTGCACCGCTGTCTGGTGAAAGCCCGCCCAAGCAAACAGGCCGCGCAGGAAGCGGTGCATTTCATTCATCTTGAGCACGGTGTCCAGACAGCGGCGTGAGACGAGGCGGAAATCGCCGGTATCAGCTGGTAAATCGGGATGCACGAAGCTCTGCATGATCCGGTAAAACAACCACGAGGTGACGCGTTTGAAAACCGTTTCACCCTCACGCTCCGGACGCTGGCCGTAGATGATGTCATACCCGGCCTGATACCGTTCAATCATGGCAGGGATGACGTCGAGTGGATCTTGCAGATCGGCGTCGAGCACGACGATCGCGTCTCCGATCGCGACGGTCAGGCCGGCGGTCATCGCCATCTGCTGGCCGAAATTTTTGCTGAAACTGAGTCCGCGAATACGTGTGTCTTCCAGCGCCCACTGCTTGATGAAAACAAAGGAGCTGTCGCGGGAACCGTCGTCGACGAAGATGATCTCGCAGGGGCTGGCGATTGTTTTAGTCCACGCATCGAGCGCGGCGCGCAGGTGCGGCAGCGTTTCCTCCTCATTGTAGACGGGAAAGACGAGACTAAGCAGGCGAGGCGCGGGGCGTGGTTGGAGGGGCGAAGGCATGGGGCTAGGAGAGAAGACCGATTTCAGTATCCGTGGGGAAGGGGGTGGGCTGTGCGGCTAGTTTGGTTTTGCGGCGCGCGAGGGAAAGATCGGCGAGGACGAGCACTTGGGCGATGAGCAGGCCTTCGAGCGGTTTTCGATAACGGCCTTCGTTGGGTACGAGTAGCATCCATCCTTGGAAAAACAAGGTGGTGCCGAGCACCAAGGCAACCAGCGGCCGTGAGCATACCGACTTGATCTGCCACGTTGAGAAAATGATCACGCCGAGCAGAATCGGTGCCCAGAGCCAGCGCGATAGATTGGCCATCGCGCCGATGAAGTACTCCGCATTGTTGTCCGGCCAGGAATCCCCGAAGAGCAGAAACACGATGTTCTCGACGTGCAGTTGCCAGCGCTCCGCGCCGTGCTTGGCCGACTTTTCATGGGCGGCTTTCCAGTCGGCGGCGCCATTGCTGAAATCGATGAAGACATCGATCGTGCCGCTGCGCTTGGATGTCCAATTTGAAAACGGCGTGAAGGGAAGCGAGTCGATCGAGGGGGAACCAAAACCATAGATCCAACCCGCGCCGTTGTGCGATAAGTGCAGTTGGATTACGCGGGCACCGGATTCAACGTAGATTTTATTGAGCCAGCCGTTGCCATGCGGAGCCCAGAGTTTGATAAAAGTGTAGTTGCGGACGGCCAGCGGGGTGAGCACGACGACGGCAAAAATCAGGGAGTAGCCGATGGTCGCGATTTTGCGTGGGTGGCCGATCCAGACCCAGAGTCCGGCGATGGCGGCGAGCGGCAGGCCGATACCGCGAGTGAGTCCACAGAATGTCCATACGATGACCATCGTCATGAACGTCGTGAGGGTGGGGCGGCGTTTCGCGCGCAGGGTCAGCCAAAGACTGAGTCCGAGCGCAGGCAGAAACAGCGTCTCGGTCATGAAGTAGCTGTAGATGCCGATCCACGTCGGCAGCAGGGCGAGCGCAGCCCAGCCTGCGAGTGCGAGCGTTTTAGAGGAAAGCGTCTCGCGTAAAAACCGATACCAGCACCAAGGGGTAAGCAGCGACAGAGCGGCGGCGTAGGCGGCGATGAGCGCGGGAATCCCGAGCGTGAATTTCTGCACCACGCTCAGCCAGATTTGGAAAACCGGTTGGTCAAAGATCGCCATTGGCGACGGCGTCATCGGCTCTTTGGCGTGATCCCAGTGGCGTTGCGGATCGCTAAAGAGGTGGGCTGGGTCCACTGGATTGTGCTCGATGACGTTGTAGACCCGCAGCACGCAGCCGAGCAGGATCAGCACGTAGAGCACGACTTGCAGAGGACTGGGCGCGACAAAGCGCGGTTGAGGTGCGGGGAGCGGGTCGGCTTGGGGAATCATCCGGCAATACTGGGGTAGAGGTTCGTGCAACAATGGTGGGAGCGCGCGTTTTGGGTCAAGCGGTGCTCTCCGTTGGCTGCGGTTTTGTTTCAGAGCTTTTGCGTGTTGGCGCGCAGGGGATGGAGGTCGGGATCGGTTTTGGCCGCCTCGAGAAAAGCCGGATCGAGCGCGATGGCTTTTTTCACGCGGGCCAGTGCTGTCGCAAGGTCGCCGCACTGGCAGGCATAGCAGCCAAGGTTAAACTGGATTGTCGCTTCCTGCGGGTGATGGCCTTCGGCTTCGAGTAGGATTTTTTCCGCAGTGTCGATCGAGTCGGCGCGGCGCGCGGCGTAGGCCCACATGATCCACCAGCTGGCGTCGGCGGGTTTTTCACGAGCGAGGGCAGCGGCGAGCGGGAGGAGGCGTGGCCAGACTTTTTGTTCCTGCAGCACCAGCGCGGTCAGCACGCGAAACTCATAATCTTCCCGCGCATCCGCCAGCACTTGGTCGAGTTCCGCCGCCGCTTCCTTGATCATGCCCAGCTCCAGGTATCCACGCGTGTGCGACAGGCGCCATTTGGTTTGCATAAACGTGAGCGTAGAAACGGGCGTTGCGGTCGAGGTGTTATTCCTTCGGCGGAGCGCCAAAGTGCGCGGCGTAACTGGCGTAGGCGGCGGTGTCGGCCAGCATGGCGTCGAGCGTCGCGGTCAACGGCGCGAGGCCGACGAGGCCGGAGAAAACCGCGCGGTCGCCGATTTTGTCTTCAAGCAGGAAGGCGGGGCGTTGCGTGATTTTCAGCGCGTGAAACTCCGCGGTCGAGGCGTGTGCGCGTTGTTGCACCTCGGGTGATTCGGCGCGTGCGCGCAACTTTGCCGCGTCGATGCCGGTCGCTGCGGCCGCGACGGCGATGGCTTCGTCGAGCCGACCGATTTTGCGGCCGTCGCGCATCGCGGCTTGACTGAGGGCGAGGCGCAGGCGGTCATCCTCGAAACCAAAGTCACGGCCCGCTTCCGCCACGAAGTTGGCCGCAGTGTAGTCGCCGTTGCGCTCGGTCTCGAACCAGCCGGAGTGGAGTTTGTACGGAGAGTGCGTGATCGTGCCGCTACGTTGGTAGAACCAATCATTCTGCGCCTGCGAGACCGGGAAATCGCCGGGATGCATCAGCGCGATCTTCCACTGAAAATCGACGCGTCCGGCGTAGCGCGTTTTCAACTCCAACCAAGTCGGTTCAGCCCAGTGACACCACGAGGAAAGTATTTCGACGAAGTAGGTGATTTTCATGGCAGGAGTGGAGTGGCGAGTGTCAGGCGAAGGGCGTCGGTTCCGTGCAGACGTTGGCACACGTTGGAGAATCTTCAAGACCTGCGGTCCCTGTGTGTGTTGCGCAGCTTTCGTAAAGAAACAAAACACCTCGACTCCTTTCGGCAAGAACTCTGCTATACGTTTTTTCTTCGCTATGCCTTCTTCGCAAACACCGGTTCCGAACGTAATCCGCGGCAATTACCTTGGCGACATGCTCGCCCAAGGCGACGCCCTCAAAGCCGTCGCTCAGGGTCTGAGCGAGGTTTCCCCCGAGGCCCTTCTCAATTTGTGCAACGCCCTGCGCGGGGTCCGCCGCATCGTGCTGACCGGTATGGGCAGCTCCCATCACGCGCTGTATCCGTTGCACCTGAAGTTGAGCGCGGCGGGCCTCGTTTCACATTGGATTGAAACCTCCGAATTACTGCTCGGCTTCGAACCGTTTTACGCGGCCGATACGCTGCTCGTTGCCGTCTCGCAATCCGGGGAAAGCGGCGAAATCGTCCGCCTTTTGGAGCATTCTGGACGGTTCGGTCACATCGTCGGTGTCACCAACAACCCCGTCTCCACGCTCGGCCGCAAGGCGCACACGGTGCTTCAACTGCACGCGGGCGTCGAGTCCACCGTCTCTTGCAAAACCTACCTCGCCACGCTGGCCGCTTTGCACTGGTTAAGCGAAGCACTGACTGGCGGTGACCTCGCCGCCGTGCCCGCCCGCCTCGCTCAAGCCGAAGCCGGAGTGCGTGACTACCTCGCGCGCTGGGAGAGCCATGTGGCGGAGATTTATGCGCTGACCGAGGGCGTGCAGAGCTTTTTCATCACCGGCCGCGCCACCTCCATGGCCACGGCTGGCACCGGCGGTCTTATTTTCAAAGAGGCCACGCGCCGTTCGGCCGAGGGCATGGGCTGCGCCGCCTTCCGCCACGGTCCGCTCGAAATGGTTTCGGACAAAGTTCTCGTGCTAGTCTGCGCCGGCGATGGCAATGCCAGCGCCGAAACGCTCAACCGCCGCCTTGCCGACGACATCGTGAAGGCCGGCGGCCGCGCCGTCGTGCTCGGTGCCGAACCAACGCCCACCGGCGCGTTTCGCCTTCCCTCGGTGCCCGCCGCGCTGTTGCCCATCGTGGAGATTCTTCCCGTGCAGATGCTCACGCTGGCGCTCGCCGCCCGCGACGGACGCGAAGCCGGACGCTTTGAGCGCGCCAGCAAAATCACCACCGCGATCTAGTTTTTGCCGTATCACCGTCGCTTAGTTTTGCCCTTTCTCCCATGACCACGACCTCGAACTCCCGTCAGCCTCTCATACCCGCGTGGCTCGCCTACGCTGTCACCGCCGCCACCTGTTGGGGCATCTGGGGCGTCCTCGCCAAGGGCCCCAGCCGCGAGCTTTCCGGCTGGATGACGCAGATTCTTTTCACCTTTGCGTTGGTTCCCTCCGCGCTCGTCGCCTGCTTCTCCAAAAATGTCCGCGTTGGCACCAATAAACCGCGCGGTCTTTTCTGGGGTTTTGTCTCCGGCCTAATCGCGGCGGCGGGCAATATCTTTTTTTACCTCGCGCTCGAAGCCGGTGCCGACACCGCCATCGCCGTGCCGCTGACCAACGTCTATCCGCTCGTCACGATTTTTATCGCTTACTTTTGGTTTAAGGAACGTCTGAATCTCATCCAGGGCCTCGGCATCCTTTTGGCGGTCGGCGCCATCCTGCTGCTCAGCGGCGAGGCGAAAAACCTTGGCCAACCACTCGAATTACTCCGCCGCATCAGTCTCACGCCGTGGATGCTCTACTCGCTCGGCGCGATGGTGTGCTGGGGTGTTTTCAGCGCCACGCAAAAAGTTTCCACTAATCACGTTTCGGCTGAGCTGTCTTATCTCGCCTGGTGCGCCGCGTTTATTCCGATTGCGCTCTGGATCGTCGTGACCAAACCACTCAATTGGAACATGTCCGCCGCCATGGTCTGGTCCGGTCTGGCCGCTGGCGCACTCAACGGGTTCGGCGTGATCGCCGCCTTCGCCGCTTATCGCTATAAGGGCAAGGCCGCCATCGTCACGACCCTTGCTGCCGCTGTGCAGCCACTTGTGACCATCGTGCTTGCCCTGATTTTCCTCGGCGAACGCGTGGGCTTGATCGAGTGGTCGGGCATCGCCCTCGCCATTGTCGCCGCGGTGGCGCTTTCCCAAGAAAGCAAACCGGCTGCACCCGCTAAGTAAGCCTGTCCTTAATCGGCGCGTTTGCCTCTTTTCGTGGGAAGCGAATCCACGTCGCGACGCATCTCAGGCATTGACGAAGATTTTATGCCGTCGTTTCCTGCATGGCATGAATCAAGTCTCGGCCACGACACCGTCGGTCAAGTATAAGCGCATCGTTCTTAAACTCAGCGGCGAAGTCCTTCGCGGCGGGAAAACCGGTGATCCCATTGACGGCGCCATACTCGAGCGCATCTGTCGGCAGGTGAAAGAAATTTACGACCTCGGCGTGCAGACCTGTCTCGTCATCGGTGGTGGCAATATCTTTCGCGGTCTCGCCGGCGAAAAGCGCGGCGTCGATCGCACCACCGGCGACTACATGGGCATGCTTGCCACCGTCATCAACTCCCTCGCGTTGATGGACTGTCTCGAAAAAATGGGCGTTACCACGCGCGTGCAAAGCGCCATCCCGATGAACCAGATTGCCGAACCGTTCATCCTCCGCCGTGCCATGCGCCACCTCGAAAAAGGCCGCGTCGTCATCTTCGCCGCCGGCACCGGCAACCCGTATTTCTCGACCGATACCACCGCCGCCCTCCGCGCCAGCGAGCTCCACGCCGACATCATCATGAAGGCCACCAAGGTTGACGGTATCTACGACAAGGATCCGAAGAAATACCCCGACGCGGTGAAGTACGATCACCTTACTTTCATCGATGCGCTCAAGCAGCGGCTCAACGTCATGGACTCGACCGCGTTCTCTCTCTGCCTCGATAACAACGTCCCGATCCTCGTTTTCGATCTCAACGACGAACACGCCATCCACAAAGCCGTGCACGGCGAGAAAGTGGGCACCCTCGTCCACGGCTGAACCAGAATCATTTAAAATCTGGAACGCAGTAAGGTAGGAAAATACAGAGACCCAAACCTGTTTTTTCCGTTTTCCGTTCCAGAGTTCTAGATTAAATAAATCTTACTTAACGCATATCCACCATGTCACACCCCGCGATCACCGAGATGCAGGCCAAAATGAAAAAGGCCTTTGAGCACACGCTGCATGAATTCAGCTCCATCCACACCGGCAAAGCCTCGCCGACGATGGTCGAGAGCGTCATGATCGAAGCCTACGGCTCGATGATGCGCCTCAAAGAGTGCGCCGCCATCTCCACACCCGACGCCCACATGATCCAGATTCAACCCTGGGACAAAGGCGTCGTCCAAGCCATCATCAAAGGCATTCAGCTGGCCAACCTCGGTTTCAATCCGACCGTCGACGGCAATTTCGTCCGCATACCGCTCCCGCAGCTCAGCCGCGAACGCCGCCTCGAATTCGTCAAGGTCGCCAACCGCATGGCGGAAGAAGGCCGCGTCCATATTCGCAACGTCCGCCGCGATAGCATGGACTCGCTGAAGAAGGAGCAAAAAGACGGCAAGATTTCCGAAGACGACCTCAAGCGTTTCGAAAAAGACGTTCAGGCCGCCACCGACAAAACCATCAAGGATATCGGCGAGCACCTCGCCCGTAAGGAAAAAGAACTGCTCACCGTGTGAGTTCTCCGCCCTGGTCGGGGCGACCCCGTCCCGGTGAGCCGAGGCTCGTCAGGCGTCCCGCTCCGCCGCTTCCCGTTCTCGTGCCAAACAAGCAACCTTCCCTCTCCGTCCCGCGCCGCGTCGTCGTGAAGCTCGGCACGGGCGTGCTCACCTCCGGTATCGGCCAACTCGATACCGCGCGCATCGCCCATCTCGCCGCGCAGCTCACCGCTCTGCGCGCCGCCGGGAGCGAAGTCATCGTTGTCTCCTCCGGCGCCGTCGGCCTCGGCATGGGTCGCCTCGGACTCACGCGCAAGCCCAAGGACGTTTCCAAGAAGCAAGCCTGCGCCGCCGTTGGCCAAAGCTTGCTCATGCAGACCTGGCAGGAAGCCTTTGCTCCGCACGGCCTTACCGTCGCGCAAGTCTTGCTCACGCACGACGACCTCCGCGTGCGCGCCCGCTGCCTCGGCGTAAAGGAAGCGCTCGGCCAGCTCGTCGCCTACGGCACGATCCCGATCATCAACGAAAACGACACCGTCAGTGCCGCCGAAATCAAATTTGGCGACAATGACACGCTCTCCGCGATGGTCGCCAGCCTCGTCGAAGCGCAGTACCTCGTCATCCTTTCCACCGCCCCCGGTTTGATCGATATGAAGGGCACCGGCCTGATCGTGCCGATCGTCGAAAAAATCACGCCCGAGATCGAAGCCATGGCGGGCGGCACCACCAGCGAAACCGCCACCGGCGGCATGATTTCAAAAATCTCCGCCGCCAAGCTCGCGACTAAGGCTGGCTGCGGCGTCTACATCGCCAGCGGTGCCGAGGACAGTATCCTGCAACGCATCTTCAGCGGCAACGGCCCCGGCACGTTTTTTGTCCCTAGCGGTTTGCCCATGGAGGCAAAGAAACGCTGGCTCGCCTATTTCCAGCGCCCGACCGGCACGATCACCGTCAACGCGCTCGCCGTGCCCGTGCTTCTTGAACAAGGCCGTAGCTTGCTCGCCATCGGCGTCACCGGTTCGAAAGGCGAATTCACCGCCGGCGACGTCGTCAATATCGCCGGACCCGACGGCACGGTCTTTGCCCGCGGCCTGACCGCCTACGGCTACGATGAGATCAAGACTATCGCTGGCAAAAGCAGCGATCAGCTGCGCCCGCTCTATGCCACCCGCAAGCACCTGGAGGTCGTGCACCGCAACGACCTTGTGTTGTTATAAAGGCGCCGCGTTGCGCCTGGATTCGCTGCATGCATTTTGTGAAGGGTGGGGTAGGCGAGGCGTCACGGCCGAGCCGATTAAAATACCCCAGCGTGGGGGTGATGCCGTGTATGCCGTCTGCGATTTGGTTCTGCTCTTTAATTTCGGATTGGGTCACAGAGGGCAATGAGGTTGCACGGACCGCCACAGAGGCATGCAGATAGTTTGGCGGTGGCTTTGCTGGCCAGGGGAAGATATAGGCAGGATTTATCTGCGTCTATCCGCGTGCATCTGCGGTTTCATTTTCCGCTATCCAGAGCAATTTACTAAAAACGGTAGCCGTGGCAGTCTCGCGAAATATATTCGGTAAGGCGAGGCGTCCCAGCGAGCCGTTTCAAACCACGGCTCAGCGGGGACGTTTCGCCCACCCAAAAAACGGCCACAATATTAATTAAACTGCTCTATCTGCTTGTTTCATCGCCTCCTTCGGTTTGGTCCGAGCTTGAATTACTCGCACTGCGCTTCGCCGTATGGAAGGAAGAAACAAGCGTGTAGTCTCCCGATGTGCCCCTGTGCCCCCCGGATGTTTTTATCGAATAACGTCCGGCTCGCACTGAACTGGTTAAGGAGAAATTTCTGTTAGACCCGGAATCGCTGTCTGACTTTACTGGTTTTCCTGTACTATCATAAAGCCTGCCAGCGGTATCCGTCTGACCCTTCGTACCCAAGGTGACTGTACCCGGCGTTTTGAAAACAATAGCATAGACAACCTGGCCTCCGGCATTCAAATGCCCGCGGGTGCTTGAGTTTAGTTTGATCCTATTTCCGCCACTGCTGGAACTTGAACTGCCGCTCGAACTTGACGAGGACGATGACGACGAACTGGAACTACTCGAGCTCGACGAACTGCTATTCGAGCTGGAGCTGGTGGAGCCGCCGGTGTATTCGTCGGCACCGATGTCGTAGCCGCAGCCGGTGGGCCGGGGTCGCCTTCGATATCCATGGTGAGGTCGTCGATCGGCGTGCCTGCATCGACGACATTCGGGACCGCGGAGTTCAGGCGCAGGTCAGCTGACGCCGGTGCGATAAACCATGTCGCCTGTGCAGGAGTGTAGTTGGTTGTCAGCGTGGTCTCCATGCTGGTCGATCCAGTGATGGCTTTGCTCGCGAGGTTGTTGCGGATACTGACCCCACTGCAGTTATTATACTCGATTGAGTTATCATAAGAATTTGTCGAATACAGCGTGTTGTTGTCCACGACTGTGTTGGTGGTGGACTCAAGGCTGATGCCCGCGCCGGGATTGCCGGTGGTGCGATCGTCGGCGATCATGTTATTGCGGATCGTGCCGCTCGTGTGCGTGGAGGTGGCGCTGCCCAAACCGATGCCTTGATCGCAGTTGAGGATGATATTATCGGTGATGATCGTATTGCTGGCCTCCGCATAGAAGTGAATCGCCGGTTCTGCCGTGGCACTTGTATCAGCAACGCCTTCACTGATCGTGTTGCCGGTCACGGTCCAGCCGTCGCAGCCTGTACCGTCGATCATCGCTCCGGCTGCCTCGGTGGTGCGTGAAAAGATGCAGTTGGCGATCGTGCCGGTATTGGCCCCGGATTGGATGGCGATGGCGTGGTTAGCTGCGTTGGTGAGTTTCAGATTGGAGAGGGTTACAACGCTGGCCGTGATATTGAAAATCACGCCATCGGTCAGTGCTGAGCCATCTAAAATCGCCGGTGAATCACTGGTCGGGCCTTGGAGCGTGGTGCCGGCTATGGAGAGGTCGGCCAGGGCTGAGGGGGCGAGTGTATAGGTTCCGGGTGCTAGGTTGATCGTGAAGGTCGCCGAGGGGTTGGCGGCGGCGTCGGCGAGTGCGGCGGTGAGTGTCGTCACATCCGTCACCTGGCAGGTTTGGGCACCGCTGAGTTGCGTGGTGACCGAGACGGACGCCGTTTGCGCGGAGGTGTCGCCAGCCGCAGTGTAGGCAGAAATGGAATACGCATAGGCAGTCGCTGCGGTCAGACCGGTGTCCGAATACGAGGCGGTGGTGCTGGTGCCGATCGGTGCGCCGTCGCGATAGACGTTGTAGCCGGTCGCCGCGACATTGCCGGTCGAGGCCGTCCAAGTGAGCAAAATACTACTGGGCGAGATCGCCGTGCCGTTGAGGTCGGTCGGAACGCTGGGTGTGCCTGAAACGGTGACCGTTGCCGTGGAGCTGTCGGTTGACTTGTAGTCATTCGTCACCCGCACCCAGTACGACGTCGTTGCGGTCAGCATGGGCGTGGTCAGGTTCGCGTTGGTGGCACCGCTGACGGGTGTTGTAGTATCACTGCTTGTGCCTTGGTACCATTGATACTGCAGGAGCGTATCGCCATCGGCCGACACGGTTAGCGCAACGGTCTGGTTCGACAAGATGGATTTATTCTGCGGCTGGAGCGTGATCGTTGGAGAGAGAGAGTTTATGGGTTCTTTGCCCTTTCCATGTCGGGCTGGTGAATCCAGCGGCATTCTCATAATAATTGATTTCACAAGAGGGCTCACTGCCGAACACCCTGCGACCAAAGCTTGTCGGTGCATTGCCTACGAAAAGAATTCTCGTTAGCTTGGTGCAGGAGACAAAAGCCGTATCTCCGATGGAAGTGACGCTGCCTAGAATGGTCACGCTGGTCAGCCCGGTGCAGGCACTAAACGCACCAGCTCCAATGGAGGTGACGCTACTCGGAATAGTCACGCTGGTCAGCTTGAAGCAGGAGCTAAACGCATGCGCTCCGATGGAGGTGACGCCGCTCGGGAGGGTCACGCTGGTCAGCCCGAAACAGGAGTTAAACGCGCCCGCTCCGATGGCGGTGACGCCGCTCGGGATGATTACGCTAGTCAGCTTGTAACAGCCGTAAAACGCATTAGCTCCGATGGCGGTGACACCGTTTAGGATGGTTACGTTGGTCAGACCGGTGCGAAAGCTAAACGCATAATCTCCAATGGTGGTGACTGGTTTGCTATCAATCGAGGAAGGAATGATAACGGCACCGCCAGTGCCACGGTACTTCGTGATCGTTATACTCGTGCCATTATCCGTATATTCAAAATCACCCGAGGTAGCGGCGCGCAGAGTGAAACAACCAAAGAAAAAGGCCAAGCAAGGCAGCACCCAATGGACCAACGCTCGGAGGCTGGCCTATGCTACACGATTTGATAGAGACGCTGAACGCGCTTTGCGTCAACGGAGCGGGAGACGATTATATTACTAACGATGTGATGGTTCATGGAAAATGTAAGTGCTTTGTTATGGGTGAAAGAATCGGGGGATATCCCAGCGGCACAGATCAGGCATGCGAGCGACGCAGAGTGTAGGCCACTCGATATGATCAATGAACAACGGCATTGTTGATGTAACAAAATGATGCTGGTTAAAGAAATGTGTCGCCCACCGCATTGTCAGATATCCCTGGCCCCAGCCCTCCTGCGCCTTTAAATGCGATGGTCGTCTTAGCTTCGACTTTAGCAGGGAATCATTACGATATTATGACTTTCAAGTGAAATCGCCGATTGTTCGGCCTGCGGGACTTCGGGGGCCACGAATTCTCTATAAACTGGCCGAGAAACGAGCTAGGGGAGGGCAATCGATTGACGAGGGGACGTTCCAATGAAGGAAGTGGCACGCGTAGCCAGCGGTAGAGTTTCGCGCTGGTCTGGGTGCGCCCTTGATGGATTATCACCAGGAGGGGCGGGCGTTATTAGAGCGGTTTACTCGTCCCTACCGAATTCATTTAGCGAGACTGCCGTGACCACCTGTTTTTATTGAAAAAGCCTCATGAGCAATCACAGCCCGAGGGGGGGCCGTTCGCTGCATGGGTCGTGCCTGTGGTGCTGGAGGCAATAATGTCTGTCTATTGAATAGTTCGGCGTCGGCAGTTGCGCAATAGTCGCGCAGGTATTGTCAATACACGCGCAGTCGCGGCTGACCTTTGGGAGTAGGCTGCGTACAGCTGGTCGTTTTGATAGTTAATCCTCCCCTCTGTCATGAAACCGTACCTCTACCTGTCGTTGATTCCTGAGTCGCTGGTGGCTTCTCATCTGACTCCCGACGAATTCGGCGCCTACCTCTCGGTGGGCTCTCATAAACGCTCCCGTGGCCAGGCGATCTTCTTTAAGCTCGCCGATGCTTATGCCGAAGCGCAGTACAAAAAGTTCGGCCTCGACGCCGCGCTCGGCCGTACGGTTGGTCAGCCGCCGCGTCGCTCGGCGTACCTCAGCATCTACCGGGCGCTGGAGCAGACGCCGCCCGACGCGCTTGAGTCACTGCATCTGGCCACGGACGACGGCCGCGTGCTCACGCTCAAGCCCGGCCATTACCAGCCCGACCTCGCGCCGCGCATTCATCTTTATCAGGAGTTCTGCCCCGTCACCCCGCGCGTCGTCAGCACGCTCGAACCACAGGCTTTCGCCAAACATATGACTGATCCTGCGAAGCCCGTTTCGGTACCCGCACTGGTGTTCACCGAATTGAAGCTCGAAGCTCTGGCCGAAGACCCCGAAGCCAGCAGCGTGGACAACCTTCCGTATCCAAATCTTGAGCACTTGCGTGACTGTATCCGCGAGCTGCGTTCTAGGCCTAGCAAGCCGATGAAAACCGTCATCCGCCATCTCCAGCAGGATGTGCTCTACCGCACGCTGCGCGGCGGCTTCTACGTCGCGACGGCGGGCGGACTTCGCTTTTTCCCGATGCCGGCCCGTGAGGAATTAGAAAGCACGCTCTATCCGTGGTGGCGCTCGGCCTTGTCGTCTTTTGGCGGCTGAGCCCGCCTGCTCCCGCTCACTCTCAACACCCCTGTTTCTTAGCTTTCCCCCTCCATGCGCTCTGTCCTGTTAAAACTTTTCCAGAATCGGAAGTTTTCAAATTACTACCTCGGCTCATTCGCGGTACTTTTTCTCGCCGCGTTTTTTGCCCGCCCGCTCTTCGGCCAGACGACTGTCGCGACCGAGCACGCTGGAGGCGAACCCACGTTCACCTTCTTCAGTCTCTTTTCCGATGCGAAATACAGTCAGCTCGAGATTTACTCGCTGCTGTCGGTGCTCGGTATCGCCATCCTCGGTCTGCTCTACGCCCTCATGCTGGCGAAGCAGGTCAAGGCCGCCGACCGAGGCACCAAGCGCATGCAGGACATCGCCGCCGCCGTACGTGAGGGTGCCGATGCCTACATGGCCGCCCAGTTCCGCAAGATCGGGCCGCTCATCGTCATCATCACGCTCGTGCTGTATTTCACCACGCAGAGCGATCTCGCCGCGTTCAAGTGGGGCCGCGCTGGCGCCTTTGCTGTTGGTTCGGTTTTTAGCTGGCTCGTCGGTTTTGTCGGCATGCGTCTGGCTACGACGGGAAATCTCCGCGTCGCCGCCGCCGCCACGAGATCCTACGGCGAGGCGATGCAGCTCGGCTACCGCACCGGCACAGTCACCGGCATGCTCACCGACGGCCTCGGCCTGCTCGGTGGCACCTTAATTTTCATCGCCTATGGCGAACAAGCTTACGAGGCGCTGCTCGGCTTCGGTTTTGGCGGCACGCTGCTTGCGCTCTTCATGCGCGTCGGCGGCGGTATCTACACCAAGGCGGCCGATGTCGGTGCCGATTTGGTCGGTAAAATTGAAAAGAACATCCCCGAGGATGATCCGCGCAACGCCGCGACCATCGCCGACAACGTCGGTGACAACGTCGGCGACTGCGCCGGCATGGCCGCTGATATTTTTGAGAGCTACGAAGTCACCATCGTGGCCGCGATGATCCTCGGTCTCGCTTCCTTCGGCCACAAGGGCGTGATTTTCCCGCTGCTCGTGCGCGGCATCGGCGTGCTCGGCTCGATCATCTCCACCTACAGCGTCAAAGCCGGTTCGAAGGACACCTCCGACACCGCGCTCAAGTCCGTGCATAACGGCTTTTGGATTGGTTCGGCCATTTCGGTTTTCGGCTTTCTGGTGCTCGGCTTCTATTACCTGCGTTTTGACCCCGCGGTGAATTTGATGCGCAACGCCTCGGCCACCGATCTCGCCAATTTCCCTAACACGCTTCCGGGCAATCTTCCGATTTGGGCCAACTTTGGCGTCGCCGGTCTCGATATGCGGCCGGTGATCGCCTGCTTCATCGGCGTCGTGCTCGCCATCGCGCTGAACAAAGTCACTAGCTACTTCACGCACACCACGCACGCTCCGGTCAAATCGCTCGCCAAGGCCTGCCAGACCGGCCACGCCACCAATATCATTCAGGGTTTCGCGGTCGGCTATGAAAGCACCGTTGCCACCGTCGTCGTCATCGCCGGCGCGATCCTGCTCTCGTACCTCTGTTACCTCGGCACCCCGCCGTTGTTTGTGGCGTATGGTGTGGCCATGACCGGCATCGGCATGCTCACGCTCACCGGCAACACGATTTCGATGGATGTCTTCGGCCCCGTCGCCGACAACGCCAACGGCATCGGCGAAATGGGCTACGACGCCGAGGCGATGGAGAAAAACGAAAAAGGCTCCTATAAACGCGCTCGCCAAATTCTCTCCGACCTCGACGCCGTCGGCAACACCACCAAGGCCGAAACAAAGGGTATCGCCATTGGCTCCGCTGTCATCGCCGCTGTTTCGCTTTTCGCCTCCTTCATCGCTGTCATCGCGGTTGGAGCCGAAGATAAGATCAGCATGATGACCACCGAGCAGTACCTGACCGAGGCCGGCAAACTCACCGTCGCGCACCCGATGGTCTTCATCGGATTCCTATTGGGTGGTTCGGTGCCGTTTCTCTTTAGCTCGATGCTCATCCGCGCCGTTGGTCGTGCCGCTTTCCTTATCGTGAAGGAGTGTCGCGAGCAGTTCCGCGACGCCGACATCTGGTCCGGCAAGAAAAAGCCCGATTACGGCCGGGTCGTCGACATCTGCACGACGACCGCGCAGAAGGAACTCGTCGGCCCCGGCTTCCTCGCGATCCTCACGCCGATCGCGGTCGGCTTCCTCCTCGGCACGCAAGCGCTCGGCGGTTTCCTCGCCGGCATGATCCTCACCGGCCAGCTGCTCGCCGTGTTCATGGCCAACGCCGGCGGCGCGTGGGACAACGCCAAAAAACTCATCGAAGACGGCAACTACGGCGGCAAAGGCTCCGAGTCGCACAAGGCCGCTGTCACGGGTGACACCGTGGGCGATCCGCTCAAGGACACCGCTGGTCCCGCGATCAATCCGCTCATCAAGGTGATGAACATGGTCTCGCTCATCACCCTCGGCGTGGTGATCAAGTATAACGTCGTCAGCGGCACCGAATCGCGCATCATCGGCGTGCTCGTGGCGCTCGTCTGCCTCTTCGCCATCGGTTGGGCGGTCTGGCAGAGCAAACGCGAATCGAAAGAACTTCAGGAAATGGAAAAGCAGTTCGAGTAAAACCAAGAGCCCGGCGCTTTTACATCAAAGCCAAGCTCGTCGAGGTTTTTACAGAAGAGAACGAAGGTAACGAAGACACGCCTCTGAAAACCAGAATCCACTTCGTACGCTTCGTTATCTTCTGTGAAAAATCCAGAAGCTTGCGAGCGAGCTTCGGATTGGATTGTCGCTTACGGCCAACCCCGGAGCGACTTGTGGCTTTTCAGTCACCAGACGATGCACGCTGCGTAAACTCAGAGTATTTGAGGGTTTCCCCCTAAACTTTCGTGGGGAATATGGCATGGCTTGTGGTTCAATATTTCTTGAACTCGTTCTGCGATTCGAGTCCTGTTTCGTATTCTTGCACCCATGACATCGGGACGGTCAATGCCTGCACTCACCACGAAACCTGTCGAACTCGGCAGCTTTGAGGGCGAGTGCGTGGCTTTCTTTGCCGAAGTGGTGCAGCTGTTCGCCGTGCCGAAGTCGGTCGGGCAGATCTACGGTCTACTTTATGCCTCGCCGGAACCGTTGAGCTTTTCCGATATCGTTTCGCGATTGGAGATCAGCAAAGGCTCCGCCAGCCAAGGCTTGCAGATGCTACGCACGCTTGGAGCGATCAACGAAGCTGAACGCTCACCTGCAATTTCAAATCCGGAGTCTCAAATTAAGCGTAGTGTGGTGGCCTACGAACCGGAGCTTAGCCTGCGACGTTTGGTCAGTGGCGTCCTGAGCGAGCACATGGCACCGATGGCGTCGACGGGCATAGACCGGCTAAAGCGCCTGCGGCAGTTGGCCGAAGAAGAGCCGCGTGAAACAAAATTTTATTTGGGCAGAGTGAAACAACTTGAAACGTGGCGTCGTCGGCTCAACACCGTGCTGCCCGTGCTCAACACACTCCTCGGCCCGAAGAAAAAACAGTAAGTGTTAGTCAGCTTGTATTATTCAGTATCATTTAACCCAGTTACGTCCCCCCGACGTGACGGGGCGAAGCTGGATCAGCTGGCTTTTATTAGGTAAAAAACATACTGCCTGCAGTTGGAGTATTCAGTGTTAATGTAACATACATGAAGCCCGAAAGCATCCGCGTAATAGGCAAATTACACGCTACTCCCTGGGAACGTTTTGCCGACTGCAGCGTACCGTGGCCAAGTTCGCTTCCTATAAAGGTCAGCCTAAAGGCGTTTATCGCTTTGCCAGTTTTGAGGAATGTGCTGCATGGACGAGCCGGGTCAAAATCAAGAACTAACGCCGGATGGGAATGATCCCATTATTCTGGTTCATGCATGAAAACCGTCGCTGAATAACGCGGGCAGGACATGACGAACAATCCTCAACTCTTGACGACGATGGTGTCGGGGTTATTTTCTTTCCAATGATTGCCACCGCAATCCTCGACCTCAAGCAGCGGCTTTCGAAGCTCTCCGAAGCTGATCGGCGAATGGCAGTGGGCTATCTTTTGCGGCTGAAACATGAGTCGCCAGCCGGTCGACGTGAGGCATCGCGCACAATGAGAGAGATGGATGAAGGTAAAAAGATCCGATTAAAGGATTTGGCGAAGCAGTTGGGGCATGCATAAGCCTTTTCCCTACGAACCTGTTCTGTCCGGCAAGGCTTCCTCTATTCTTATTGGCCTTTCCAAATCTAGGCAGAGAAAAGTCTTGGCTCTCTTATTTCAAATATCTGAGTACCCAAGCCAGCTTGGCGACTCGTGCAACACGAGAAGAGGGAGGTCGTGAGATTCAGCACCTGATGATTGGTGAGTGGCATTTCAGTTTTTGGGCTGATCATGCGGCACGTGAATTACGAGTTTTGGAAATTACCGAGCTCTAAAAAGCTCTAAAATGATTACATGTGATTTTCTGTGCCTGCCAGTGCAGGCGGCTTAAAAAGTCTACGATAAAAATCGGAAATCGCTGCGCCATAACTTAGGCATCTTATACTTGGCAGAAAGCACTAAAGGTTTTATTATTACTGCTCTCCGTCCCCTTGCCCCTCATCATCTTGAAGACTGTAGCCGAGCAACTTGGTCAGACTCCCCATCTGTCGCCGCTTTTGCGCCGGCTCGGCAAGCTGGGTTTGGACAATCCGCAATACCTGCGATGCTTGGCGGTGGCGCGTGGATGTGAACATTATAGGAGCACAGACGAGACGTTAAGCCCGGTCCGATCCCGGCCCTGCGGCAATCTCTGATCTTAAGCTGGCGGTGGCGATGGTTTCGGGCGCGCTAAAATTCGATGCCACGCTGGTGCGCTGCGCCGCGCAGATGCTTAGTGGAGAGGGCATCTCCATGGAAACCTTGGCACGACTAGCAATTCAGGAGCGGGCGGTCCCCGTGATTCGCCACATAGCACAATCGGCGTTGGAACTGGATGCCGAGGAAACGCCAAAGTGGCAAAAGTTACTTTCTCTCCTGCCGCCTGACCGACAATTACTAGTAGAAGGGCGGTTACCCCATCGTTCGCGCTTTGCGATCCAGACGGGAAGACGTTGGGTGAATGGTCGCTTGGAACGTGGGATTAGTACCATCTGGTTGCGTCCCAATCGTCGTCGCCAACCATGAACAACCCGCTCCGTATTTTGCAGACGTTGGATCGGCACCTGAGCTGCCCGTTCGACCTTTTTGTGTACGGGCGATCAGCACTTGCTCTTGGGTACGCTGTTACGGAAGCTCGTTTTCAGGCCACGATGGATGTCGATGCTATACTGACCACCCTCGTGAACAAATCGCGCCGATGGCCAGCACAGGCAGAGACCGCCTGAAGCGCCTGAAAGAACTCGCGAAGCAAGCTCCCGAGAACGCGAAATTTTACTTGGGACGTGCGAAACAACTCGAGGGCTGGCGTCGTCGGCTCAACACCGTGCTGCCTGTGCTCAATACACTCCTCGGCCCGAAGAAACACTATAAATATTAGTCAGCTTGTATTGTTTAATAATATTTAACCCGGTTACGTCTATCCGATGTGATGGTGCGAAGCTATATAGCTGTATTTCAATCTTTTGATGACATCTAAACCTATCATTCTTGCCCAACTGGGGTGTGGCTACTGGGGGCCAAATCTCCTGCGTAATTTCTCAGCCTTGGCTGACTGCCACGTCAAATATTTGGTCGATCCAAGTGAAGAGCGGCGCAGGTTCGTTACGCGCGAATTTCCCAAGGTCACGGCTGCAGCCGACGTCGAGACCGCGCTGCAGGACCCCGATGTTAACGCTGTCATCATCGCCACGCCCGCAGGAACCCACTTCGACCTCGCCCGTCGCGCGTTGCTCGCCGGGAAACATATCTTTGTTGAAAAGCCCCTCGCGACCACTGTGGCCGAGGTGGATGAACTTGGGCGTATTGCTGCGGAGAAGAAAAGGGTTGTGATGGCAGGACACACGTTTTTATACAACGCCGCCGTACGCTATATTAAAAAGCTCATCGATACCTGTGAGCTGGGAGATATGCGTTATATCTACAGCCAGCGCCTCAATCTCGGACGTATCCGTTCCGATATCGACGCCCTCTGGAACTTCGCCCCACACGACATCGCGATCATCCAGTACTGGCTTGGCGACCCCGAACCTCTTTCGGTCGCACGTCGTGGTATCGACTGCGTACAGTCCGGGATCGATGACGTGGTTTTCCTAAACATCCTTTATCCGAACAAGGTCATGGCCAACATCCACGTCAGCTGGCTTGATCCGCAGAAGGTCCGCAAGATGGTCGTGGTTGGTTCTAAGAAGATGGTTGTGTACGACGACGTCGCCGACGAAAAAGTCATTATCTACGACAAGGGTATCGATGTGCGTGCCAAACTAGGCGAGCAGATGGACTACGATCGTCCGCAACAGCTCTCGTTCAGCCACCGTTCAGGCGACATCTATATTCCGAAGGTCGATTTCCCGGAGCCTCTGCGGGTCGAGGCTCAGCATTTCCTCGATTCTGTTCGGAGCGGAGCCCAGCCGATGAGCGGCATCGACCATGCCCGCCAAGTCGTACGCATCCTTGAAATGGCAAAATAGGCGAAAAAATATGGGCACTCCTCGTCTGCTGAAATCCGGCATCGTTAATGTCACCTTCGGCGAAAACGTCAAAGTTGTTGAACCCGCCAATCTCTACGGTTGTGAGATCGGCGACGACACCTTCGTGGGTCCCTTTGTCGAAGTGCAGAAAGACGTCCGCATCGGCCGTCGCTGCAAGATCCAGTCGCATGCCTTCATCTGCGAACAGGTCACGATCGGTGACGACACGTTCATCGGCCACGGTGTGATGTTCATAAACGACCTATTCCAGACCGGCGGTCCTGCGCAGGGCCGCAAAGATCTCTGGAAATCCACGTCCGTCGGCTCGAAGGTTTCCATCGGTTCCAACGCAACTATCCTCCCCGTGAAAATCGGTGATGGTTGCGTGATTGGCGCCGGGGCTGTCGTGACCAAGGACCTCAAGACACCCGGTATCTACGTCGGCAACCCCGCGCGACTTATCAGACCTCTTCCTGCCGCCAAAACATAAACTACCTCCACTTTTCGCGAATCCTACTATGAAAATTCCCTTCGTCGATCTGCATGCCCAGTATTTAACTATTAAACCTGCCATTGATGCAGCCATTGCTGGCGTCATTGCCGATTCCTCCTATATTCGCGGGCCTCATGTGGACAGTTTCGAAAAGGCATGGGCTTTGATGCTGGGCATGAAACATTGTGTGTCCTGCGCCAACGGAACCGACGCGATTTACATTCTCATGCGCGGTCTCGGGCTCAAGCCCGGCGACGAAGTCATCACAACGGCACATTCATGGATATCCACTAGCGAAACCATTACTCAAGCCGGTGGCCGCGTCGTTTTCTGCGACACTGATTCGGATACATTTACAATTAACCCCGCGCTTATTGAGTCCAAAATTACCCCGCGCACAGTCGGAATCATACCGGTTCACCTTTATGGACAGGCGGCAGATATGGACGCTATTCTGGCGATCGCTCGTAAGCATAATCTTTGGGTGATCGAGGATTGTGCACAGGCCCACCTTGCAAAATATAAGGGACGGCTCGTTGGAACGATGGGAACTGCGGCTACTTTTTCCTTTTATCCCGGAAAGAACCTTGGTGCCTATGGGGATGCTGGCTGTCTTGTTACCAACGATTCAGCTTTGTCGGAGTGGTGTGCCACATATGCGCGCCATGGGGGCAAAGGAGACCATGTCATGGAAGGCATCAATAGTCGGCTCGATGGCATCCAAGCTGCGATTTTGAGCGTCAAACTGCCTCATTTGGCTAAGTGGACAGCAGCTCGTCGCAGCTTGGCTCAGCGTTACGATCAGCTTTTGAGTGGCGTGGTAGATATTTCGACGCCTCTAATCGCCGCAGAGCGTGATCATGTATATCACCTTTACGTCGTTCGTACTGCGCGTCGTGATGCCCTAAAAAAGCATTTAGCTAGTGCGGGTATTGCGACCGTTCTTAATTATCCCAAGGCATTGCCATTTTATCCCGCTTACTCTTATCTTGGACATAAATCGGACGATTTTCCCAACGCCCACAGAAACCAGTCGGAAATCCTCTCGCTTCCCATTTTTCCTGAAATGACCACGGAGCATCTCGACTATATTGTGACGAGCATTAGAGATTTTTTTGCCACTCAAGCATGAGCGCTTGCGTTTTGCCTAGCCCACACCGGGCGTATCGCAATTTGAGTGTAGGCACTAAAAAGACTTTAACAAAGTCCCCCAAGAACCTGACGCTGCTGGATCTATAATAAATTTGTTATTACCGGCGTGGCTCATTATGAAGTTTATTTATCTTACAACCCTTTACGCTTCGGTGATCAAGGATTTTTACGCCAAGCAGACTTCTCGGAGCAGTTTGGGGTATTCCGAACAAAGAGCTGAATTAGAACGGCAGGGGTACGGCTGGACAGGTGCTTTCGGTCCGGCGCTGTCTGGCCTAGGGTACGAAGTTCTGGAAATTTCGGCCAATGTCGAGGAGATGCAGCGCGCTTGGGCAAAGGAGAATGGCTTAGCTTGGCCGATCGCGTCTTGGAAAAAGGACATCGCATTTGCTCAGGTTCGAGCTGCAGATCCGGAGATTATTTTCGTAGATAACCCCGTTTTGTTTGATCGTACCTGGCTTGATCGTGTGCGAATGAGCTGCCCTCATTTACGCTTGATCCTTGGATTTACCGGTACGAGTTCCAGCGTGCTGGACACATTGCGATGCTATGACGGAGTACTTTCTTGCCTACGGTTCCAGCAGGAAGAGCTTAAGCATCAAGGAATGCGTGCCTTTTATTTGCGACACGCCTTCAACCGGAAATCCTTGCCGTCCTCTCTTCAGCGCGGGCCGGTGGTCCCCGAAGTGTGCTTTGTCGGTGGCATGGTTCGCGCTAATTCCTACCATCTTGAGCGAGAAAAATTTCTGGAGGCCTTAGTCGAAAAGTTGCCTGTAAGCATGTACTGCCCTCAGTACGAAATATCGACTGGATATGATTACTTGAACACCGGTGCCCGTCATATACTTTATACAAGCATGCAAGTACTCCGTTTGCTAGGCTGTAGCGATGCTTCCCGAGAACGTCTGCCATTTGTAGGGCGGTCGGCTGGATGGAAGGCCTGGCCGATGTTGCAAATAAATCCGCATCTTCGGAGGCAAATGCGCCCGGCGGTATTCGGTAACGAAATGTTAACTACTTTGCGAGGCGCGGCGATCGCATTTAATAAGCATATTGATTTTGCCGGAGATGAGGCTGGTAACATGCGCTTGTATGAGGCAACCGGAGCTGGCAGTTGCCTGCTCACGGATGCGAAACGTAACCTTAGTGATTTTTACGTGCTTGATCGAGAAGTCGTTGCCTATGAGAGCATTTCTGAATGCGTTGAAAAAGCTAAGTGGCTACTAGAGCATCCTCAAGAACGAGAAGCAATTGCGATCGCAGGGCAACAGCGCACGCTACGGGATCATACATTTGAGAACCGGGCGTTAGATCTGCATGAGATTGTTCAAAAATGCCTCGCCATAAGAGGCGGGGCGGCAACTTCGTTAAAAAGTGAATTTCCTTGGAAGTGATATTTAGTCGGCTGGGATCGGTGCTGAGCTCATGGTGGCAGCGGATAAGGGATCCTCGTGCGTTGGGACATAAAGCAATGATTTTGGTGTGCGGCACTGCGGTTAGCCAAGTCTTGCTGGCTTTGGTGGCGCCTTTGCTGACGAGGATTTATACAGTACAGCAGTTCGGCGCGTTGCAGGTATTCATGACCGTGCTGGGCTTCGGGCTGGCGGTGGTAGCAGCGCGATATGAGTGGGCGATTCTTCTTCCTGCCGAGGAGGGCGACGCCGCCAATGTGGCTGTCCTCGCCCTCGTGATAGTCGGGGCCACAGTACTCCTGTTTGGTGGATGTATCGCTCTCTGCGTGGGACTGAATATTCTTCCAGCCTCGATCGCCCCTTTGCGACCCTACTGGTGGCTAATTCCCCTCAGTTTAACGGGAGCCGGATTGTCGCTCGTTCTTAACTACTGGGCAATACGCTGCGCCGCCTATGCACGAATAGCTATTGCAAAAACCTCACAGACTGCGGTTCAGGTGTTCGTACAAATTATTGGTGGTTCATGGTTGCATCTCGGATTGGGAGGTTTGCTCTGGGGTGATGCCGTAGGCCGTCTGGCGGGTTGCGTGCCTCTTGCATGGCATAGTCTGCGGCGGGGCCCCTATGAGATTTCTCGGGCTCGGATGTGGGGGCTTGCAAAGCGCTATAAATCTTTTCCGCTCATTTCTAGTAGCTCAGCACTGATAAACACCGCAGGCTTTGGCCTGCCTGTTTTGATGATCGCACAGGGATACGATGCTAAGGTGCTCGGGTGGTTCTCGCTAGTCGATCGACTAATGAGTGTACCCTGCGCTCTTGTAGGCCAAGCGGCGTCACAAGTTTACCAACAAGAAGCCGCTGAGCGATTACGTTGTGATGTGCCTGGCCTGCGCGATCTCTTCCATCGCCGCGCATGGCAGATCGCTGCGCTGGGAACCGTGCCGTTTATCGCCCTTGCCGTTTTTGCGCCATGGCTCTTTGCGACCGTATTCGGACCGGATTGGCAGGAGGCCGGGCGGTACGCGCAGTTATTAGTGCCGATGAATCTGGTGTCGTTTGTGATTTGGCCGCTGATGCCCACGCTGAATTTGCTAGAGCGGCAGTCTTGGCAATTGAGCTGGGATGTGGGGCGTTTGGTGGCAACCGTGGCGACGTTGGGCCTCATTCAGCGTTACGGCGGTTCGGCCTCTATCGCAGTGGCGGGATACGGCTCGGCCATGATGCTGGCCTACGCAGCTCACGGAGTTTTGTCGTATGTGGCAATTATCCGACGTATCCGGGAATTCGAATTGTCAAAAATGGTGTCTTAATAAATATTACATACAATTAATACAACCATGAATGGAATCTCTCCTAATCACACGATGTTCTCGGCAGGATCGTCTGCTAATAATAACAGCCGGGTAAAAGGAGTTAATGGAGACGGCACACAGGCGAGTATTTACCGTCCGATATCAATCGTACGCATGTTGCTTATCTTAGCTTGCGCTGGTTATGTGATGGGATTTAACTGGATCTATCAATCCTATGTTTCGCCAACCTTCAGCTATTTGGGCTTTGCACTCATGCCGTTGTCGTCGGCCATATTCTGGCAGTCGTTCATGCTGGCTTCGCTGCCTAGCCTTTGGATGCCATTACATCTGCGACGGCCGTCGCAATTTATCTATTGGATAATATATCTGCTGGTTTACGTACCCTCGATTTTTGTGCCCAGTTTTATGGCTCTGCAGCCAGCTGATATGTTAGTCTTGCTCCAGCTGATGTTATTTTTTGGAATAGTAATTATTGGGCTTTGTGCGAAAGTACCTTACTTCGGAATGAAGCGGATTCCGCTGCCTCCTCGAATCTTTTGGTTTACTTTGGGGGCTATCGGTCTCGCCAGCTCCGTGTATGTTTATTGCGTTTACCGTGGGCATTTTAAGTTAGTTTCCTTTGCCGAGGTCTACCAAAAAGTCCGGTTTTCTGGAGGAGAGCTGGCGGAAGGTACCATGGTGAACTATGCGATCATGCTTTTGGGCGGTGCTATTAATCCTTTCTTAATGTCATACGCGATGATCCATCGGCGGTGGCTGTTGTTTGCGGTGGGTGCTTTGGGTCAATTGTTACTTTATGCGACTGCCGGTCAAAAGATCTATATAATTTCGATTGTGCTTCTGCCACTTGTTGCATTTGTTCTGCGCAAGAATGGAGGACGCGCTTTCGGACTCCGGTTGGCTTTACTGATGACCTTCGGTTGTGTCGGACTGAATGGCGTTCGGCAATTGACAGCCGACGTGGACAATATCTCTCCGTGGGATGGTACGGCGTCGCTGGTTTTTATGCGAACGCTTGCTATTCCGGGCATGTTGACTGGCCTGTATTACGATTTTTTCTTAAGTCATCCGCGAACGCACTATTCGCACGTTCACGGGGTGAACTTGCTGATCTCTTATCCTTTCGACAAGGATCTCGGCCGTACAGTTGGATTCGAGTACTCTGGCAACCCGGATCTGAACGCTAATGCACATTTTTGGGCTGTCGATGGTTTAGCGGCATTAGGACTGGCTGGTGTCTTAGTAAGCTCACTTTTCTGCGGTGCTGTCTTTTGGCTGATTGACGCAGTGACGGTCCGGCATGAACCCTACTTGGGGACGCTTCTAAGTGTGATGCCCACGATGATGCTCACTAACACGTCAATTTTTACCACGCTGTTGTCCGGGGGGCTGGCTTTTTGCATCCTGCTGCTTTGTTTTCTGCCTGTATCGAGTAGTACTGCGAGGGACAAGGTGGTTGTGCTCGGATGATAAAATGTAAAATATCCTGTGTTTATTATTCATTGTTTTTACTATGAACAAACGAAGTTGGCTGCTCGACTGGCTACCGCCCAGATTGGTTGATTTCTTGCGTAAAATGCCCCGACGATACGGTTGGTCGGGAGATTATCCCACTTGGGGAAAAGCGATGGCCGATTGCAGCGGCTATCAATTGCATGGAATCCTGGAAAAAGTTCGTGATGCAGGCCTAGAAGTTATGGCGGGCCGAGCAGCATTTGAGCGTGATTCGGTGATTTTCTCTGAGGTTGAATATTCCTGGTCCCTGCTCACACAATTGATGCTTGTCTCCGCTCATGGCCAAGGAAGGCTTCATATACTTGATTTTGGAGGAGCCTTGGGCAGCACATATTTTCAGAACCGGAAATACTTCAGAGGTCTCCGAGAGATTCGCTGGTGTGTTGTCGAGCAACCGCATTTTGTGCAATGTGGTCTTGAGCATTTCCAAAATGACGAACTGCGTTTTTACTATGATGTTGAGGAGTGCATAAAGGAAGGCAGGCCATCAGCAGTTTTGCTTTCCAGTGTTTTGCAATACCTCCCAAATCCAGATTGCGTACTCGGTTCTTTATTGGAGAGGCAATTCGATTTCATCATTATTGATCGAACCAGTTTTAGCAATGATGGCCGTGAGCACATTGCCGTGCAGCACGTCGATCCCAGAATCTATAGAGCTTCTTATCCTTGCCATTTTTTCAGTCGGCAGAAATTCTTGGATAAATTTGCGACGGATTATGAGCTGCTAGCAGAGTTGCCGGCGCTAGATCGGTGCAACTATTCCGGATATTTTTCTGGTTTTGCGTTCCGCCGGCGATCTAGTGCTTCTGCAACTTTCTTGGATGCTGATTTCGAGGCGAAGCTAGCCCGACAACAAGCAGCGTGTGGAGTGAGACCGTAGATGATATTGCGTCTGTTGTTGAACACTGGCTCTGTAAACGTCTCAGTACAAGTGACGCTTTGCCGCTGCAATGGTGCTTTACGCAGCGCTTTTCAGCTCTGTGCTTTACTGTGCAGGCGGGGGGCTCGGTGAGTCTATCTTAGGGCAACAAAGCAATTGATGCCTTGTAATCCTGGGCGAATAACGCGTCACACTGCGTTCATACTGTGTGTGACGGGATATCTGAGCATTACCACACTTTATTTCATGAGGAATTTCTGTACCTACTTCGATCATCGCTATGTGCCGCGTGCCTTGGCGCTCTATGAGTCCTTCCGGCGGCTTGGCTTAGAGTTTCGGCTATTTGCTCTCTGTATGGACGAGATCTCTTTTGCCGAATTGAATAAAGCGGGCAGGCCTGGGTTAATTCCAATTGCCGTAGAAGATTTCGAACGGGGTGACACCGCCTTGCAAGAAGCCAAGCAAAACCGCTCGCACGCGGAATATTTCTTCACGTGTACTCCTTCGCTTTGCCTGTACGTATTGCGACGGTTTTCAGAAGTCGAATTGCTTACGTATCTCGACGCCGATCTCTACTTTTACAGTTCTCCCGAGCCGTTGTTTGCCGAGTTGGGATCTGCATCCATTGGAATTGTCGAGCATCGCTATTCGCCGCGTAGTCGGCATTATGTAAAGTATGGCATTTATAATGTCGGATGGTTGAGCTTCCGGGCTGATCCCGCTGGTTTTGCTTGTATCCAGTGGTGGCGCGAACGCTGTCTCGAATGGTGTTATGATCGCCTTGAGGGGAACCGTTTTGCCGACCAGAAGTATCTTGACGACTGGCCAACTCGTTTTGTAGGAGTACGAGTGCTGAGGCATAAGGGAGCCAACGTTGCCTGTTGGAATCTCGTGACCAACCAGGTTTTATGGCGGAAGGAGCAGGTGTGGATCGATGAGCAGCCCTTAATCTTTTTTCATTTTACCGGGGTTAAAGAAATCCGTCCCTATCTTTATCAAACAGGATTAGCGGTTCATCGCATTTTGCCTAATTGGACGGTGCGGCAATATATCTTCGGGCCTTACATTCACCATTTGAAGCAGCTTTCGCTAGGCCGAGATCCGACGGGCAAACAGCGGCTCTCGCCCGATAAGAGGTTTCGCTCACTGCTTGGAACGTTAAGGAATGTCGCCCGACTTCTGCGTCGTATTTTGTGTTGGGACTATTTGTTTGTTTTCGGACGTCGCGTCTACTGACGAGCAAGTCATTCCGTTATCACGTTAGACAGAAAAAATCGGGGCGGTGCTTGCGCACGTCCGTGTGTAAAACTTGAAGATGTCAGCTCAATGCAAATTATAATCCGTGTGACGCAATCCAATTCGCCTATCTACGCTGACGCTCACCTCGATTAGTTATTGCTGGTTCGAAAAGACCGTGACCGACTTTAGGACCGTTGGAAGTACAATTGTTTAATCCCATAGTATCACTTTGAGGGCATTAACATAATTGGTCAAAATCGCCCGATCTGAGTTTTGATGCAAACGTTATCACCTCATTATCTTCATTCAAACCGTCATGCGAGTAGCAATTATCAATGCCGTATTCCCTCCGGAACCGGTGGTCTCGGCCCAGATCGGGCGGGACTTGGCTGAAGAGCTGACCCTACGCGGTGTGGCGACTCAAGTTGTATGCCCTTTTCCGACCCGGTCCTTGGGCGTAAACTATTCTGCGTCGCTGTTGGAGAGCGGCATTGTAAACGAATCTGCGGTGGATGGCTACGCGATCGCGCGGGTGCCGTCCTTCACCGCACCGGCCTCAAACTTGATTGGCCGGTTGCGTGAGAGCTGGAGCTTTGGGCGGCAAAGCTGCGCATTTCTCTCTCGTCAGTCCGTGCAACCTGACGTAATATACGCAAACACTTGGCCATTAATGGCTCAGCACGCCATTGCAGCCTACGCGCTACGTAGGAAAATTCCACTAGTTTTGCATATTCAGGATGTGTATCCCGAGTCTTGGCTGAACAAAATCCCTCGGTCGGCTGCGATGTTTTGGGGCGCGATATTGCGGCGATTGGAAAAGAGGATTGTGCACCGAGCGACGCGGCTGGTGGTCGTTTCCGAAAGTATGCGACGACTGTATAATAGGGATCGCGGCCTTCCACTGAACCGCTTATACTTGTGTCATAATTGGCAGGATGAAGGCCCGTTCTCTGTCCTTTCCGATAGTAGGGCCGCTCGCCAAGCGTATGCTGTGCCAGAAGACCGATTCACTTTTCTCTATCTGGGAAATATTGGTCCCGTCGCCGGAGTAGAGGAGTTGATCCTCGCGTTTGGCGTGGCGGCGGTCGAGGGCGCTCAGTTGGTGATTGTCGGCGACGGGTCGCGTAAAGGTGCTTGTATGGAGCTGGCGGCCAAAATGAACTTAGCGGAAGTGCGGTTCGTCTCAGATCCTGAGGCACGCAACGTAGCCCGGCTACAGAGCATGGCTGATGTATGTCTCCTACCTCAAAGAAAGGGGGCTGGACAGAGCTCGATCCCCTCCAAACTGTCGGCCTATCTCTTCTCGGCGAAGCCGATTATAGGGGTATTGGATCGAGGAAGCGATACCGCCGCGTGCATCTGCGCAGCGGGATGCGGCTGGGTGGAAGAACCGGGGGAAGTAGATGAACTTTCCAAGCGCATGCGTCAAGTGATTGAAACACCGACGCAAGATTTACGGCAAATGGGCGAAAACGGTCGGATGTACGGATTAGAACACTTTTCACGACAACTCGGAGCCTTACGCCTCACCGAGATTGTCATGGGAGCCGGCTTGGTTTACTCAGCCGTGAATAGCACACTGCAATCGGTAAAGATATCCAAATGAACGAACGGTCCTATAAGATCTTACCCCTCAGGCGTGAACACGTCACTCGGGCCGTGGACTTGCACCTCAATGCATTTCCGGGTTTTTTTTTGAGCTTTCTCGGGCCGTCGTTCCTTGCCGAATTCTATCGGGCGTTTACCGAAGAGGAAGATGCATTGGCTTTCGTCTCAGAGGACAAAAGCGGAAAACTACTGGGTGTGATCGTCGGTACATTGAAACCCAATGGTTTTTTCCGAAAGCTTTTGCGTCGTCGCTGGTTGGCATTCAGCTTAGCGAGCACTCGGGCCATATTAGGGTGCCCTGCGATTATATGGCGTCTAGTTCAAGCGGTCCGCTACAGGGGTGATCCGCCCTCCGACCGGTTGAGAGCCCTATTGAGTTCTATTGCCGTTGCGCCTCAATGTCAAAACTTGGGCGTTGGGAGTGCGCTCCTGTCTGTATGGATAGAGGCAGTACGCCAGCGTGGATGCTCCGGGGGGTATCTCATTACCGATGCGTTGGACAATGAAACGGTGAATGTTTTTTATAAGCGGAATGGCTGGCTCCTGATGGACAGTTTTCAAACCCCTCAGGGCCGCCAGATGAACCGATATGTTTGGGACTTCCCAAGCGTTAATACTGTAAGCTAGGGCATAGAATCTCTTGCTAAGCGTTCGAGCAATGTTTTTGGATTAGACCTTTTTTCAGCCTTACGGCCACAAACCTATATGAAAATACCTTTTTTCCGCCCCACGATAGAGAAAGAAGAGATTGCCGAAGTTGTAGACTGCCTGAAATCCGGTTGGCTAACTACTGGGCCCAAAACCAAGCAATTCGAGGTAGAATTCGCGGATTATGTGGGAGCAAAGCATGCAGTCGCCCTCAATAGTGCGACTGCTGCGCTGCACTTGGCGCTTGAGTCGATTGGGTTACAACGGGGAGATGCAGTTTTGGTTCCAACCATGACATTTGCAGCTACTGCAGAAGTAGTTCGCTATTTTGATGCTACACCTATTCTCGTTGATTGCCGGGAAGATGACTTTAATCTGGATGTCGTAAAGGCACGCGAGGCAGCACTGGTAGCTGTTCGGAGCGGGGCTAAGCTGAAAGCTGTGTTGCCGGTTCACTATGGTGGGCAGGCGTGCGACATGGCCGGCGTTAAGTCGCTCGCAGCAGATTTCGATCTAAAAGTCATCGAAGATGCGGCGCACTGTTGTCCGGCTTCATACCTGGACGAGCAATCTGGGGACTGGTTAAAAGTTGGAGCGGAGTCGAATGTAGCATGCTATTCGTTTTATGCCAACAAGTGCATCACAACAGGCGAAGGCGGCATGGCATGCACTGATGACGACAAGCTTGCCGATCGCATGCGGATCATGGCACTACATGGAATATCTAAGGACGCATGGAATCGATTTACGGCACAGGGATCTTGGTATTACGAAATCATCGCTCCTGGATATAAATATAATTTAACTGATATAGCTTCTTCGATTGGTATACATCAACTTCGTAAGGCAAATTATTTTCGCGAGCAGCGAGAGAGGGTGGCGAATGTATATTCTAAGCTGCTATCTAAGTCGGATTGCTTAACCCTGCCTTGCTGTCATATTAATAGAATCCATTCATGGCATCTTTATGTGATTCGTCTTAACTTAGAGTCTTTACGAATTGATCGCGCTGCTGTTATGGATGAATTGAAGGTGGCTGGAGTTGGTGCTAGCGTTCACTGGATTCCTCTTCATATGCATCCTTATTATCGAGAAAAATTTGGTTATCAACCTGATGATTTACCGGTCGCCGCAAGAATATCGATGCAGAATATCAGCCTTCCAATTTACCCAAGTATGACGGATGCTGAGATTGAATACGTAGTAGATACATTATTGACGATTATTAGGAATAACCGGCGATGAGTAAGCGATGTTTTGATATAATTCTATCTGGTGGTATCATTCTGCTATTGAGCCCGTTTCTATTGCTTATTGGGTTGTTGGTAAAACTTGGTGACTTTGGTCCAGTGTTTTATTGTCAGGAGCGGGTTGGTCTTCATGGGCGTTTGTTTTTGATACGGAAATTTAGAACGATGTATGTCGGGGCAGATAAAGACGGCCCATGTGTTACGAAATCTGCTGATCGTCGAGTCACTCGTTTGGGTGTTTATTTGAGGAAATGGAAAATGGATGAGTTGCCTCAATTATTTAATGTATTTTGTGGAGAAATGTCACTCGTCGGTCCTAGGCCAGAGGTTGCTCGGTACGTGAAAATGTACACACCTGATCAACGTCGAGTGTTGGGCGTTAGACCTGGTATTACAGATTTAGCCTCTATTGAATTTAGAAACGAGGAAGATATGCTTTCGAAGGCTGCTGATTTGGAGCAGTTTTATATTAACAATTGCATGCCGAGAAAACTTGAGCTTAATATGAGGTATGCATCCGATGCTTCTATTTTTTCTGACTGCATAATTATATTGAAAACTGTTTTCGCTATTTTCTTTCGGTGCAGGCGCTGAGCGCGATGTTCTATCGCAAATGACAAACTTGATATTAACGCCAATTAGACGAATTTTGCGGCAATTGCCTAACGAAGTGTTTAGTCGTCGCTTTGCCATTACGACGGCAATATATGCCTCAATTATAGTTACTTGTTATTTTGTGGCATATGAGATTCGTTTTGATTTTTTAGTCGGCCCAGAATCACAAACTGCTCGTCTGAATGTATTATGGCTTATTTTAACTTTGAAAATCGTGGTGCTTATAGCTTTTGGCCAATCAGGAAGCATGCTTACTTTTTTCAGTATTCCCGATTTTGTGCGGCTTTCCATGGCTTTGGGGCTTTCGAGTATTCTGATGATTGTGCCTCGCTTGGTTGGGTATCCTGAGTATACGCCCCCGCGGGGGGTTCTCTTGATCGATTTACTACTGTGCATGGCGGCGTTTTGCACGTTTCGGCTGGCTCTGCGTCTTTACCGCGAGCGTATCACGCTCGGGCGTCGGATGTCGGACAAACGGGCGGTGCGGATTGCAATCGTAGGGGCGGGTGATGCAGGCGCTTCGCTGGCTAACGATTTGCTGAATATGCCGGGACGTGGGTTTAAACCTATTTTGTTTCTTGATGATGATGCGAACAAGCATGGTAAATTAATCCATGGCGTACCCGTAGTTGGCACCCCTGAGTCCTTGCCGGATTTGGAGGAGGCGGAGGATATTAAAAGTGTTATTATCGCCATGCCTTCAGCTTCGGCCAAGCGGGTGGGTGAGATTATTCTTTTTTTGGTGCAGAAGGGCTACAAGGTGGAGACTTTGCCGGCGTTGGAGGAACTGGCCTCGGGGCGGGTACGTGTTTCTCGGATTAGGCCCGTGGATATCGCAGATTTGCTCGGACGCGAGGCTGTCAGCTTGGACTCAGCTGGTATTGGCAAGTTTATCGAAGGCCGCGTGGTCATGGTGACCGGGGCAGGCGGTAGCATTGGCAGTGAATTGTGCCGGCAGATTGCCCTTTTTCATCCAAGCCGTTTGCTGTTATTGGATCAATCGGAGCCGAGTCTATTTCTGATTGAGCAGGAGATGATCGAGTTGGGGATGGGGGCGTTGGTACAGCCTCTGGTGGCTGATATTCTCGATGAACAGCGCATGGGGTATTTGTTTAAGCGGTTCAACCCTGAGGTCTTGTTTCACGCGGCTGCCCATAAACATGTTTATCTGATGGAGCGGCAGCCTGCAGAAGCGATTCGTAACAATAGCATCGGTACGCGGATGTTGGCTAAAATGGCTTCGGAGTATGGCGTGTCAGCGTTTGTCATGATTTCGACCGACAAGGCGATCAATCCGACGAGTTTAATGGGGGTGAGCAAGCGTCTCGCTGAAATTCATCTGCAAGCGTTGCAGGCTAATAATCATACGGCGACGAAGTTTATCATGGTCCGCTTTGGCAATGTGCTGGGGTCGTCGGGGAGTGTGATACCAATTTTCAAGAAACAGATTGCTGCGGGCGGTCCAATCACGGTCACGCATCCGGATGTGACTCGTTTTTTCATGACGATCCCGGAGGCTGCTGGCCTCGTTTTGCAGGCGAGTGTGCTTGGTAAAGGTGGCGAGATATTTGTGCTCGATATGGGTGCGTCGATTAAGATCGTCGATTTGGCGCGACAATTGATCGAGCTGAGCGGGCTAAAGGTCGGCGATGATATCGAGATCAAGTTTAGCGGGCTTCGGCCGGGCGAAAAGCTCTATGAGGAGCTTCAGCATTGTGATGAAAAGCATCTGCCGACGGAGCATCCGCGTATCATGCGCTTTGTGCCAGGTAACGATGCGCGTGCAGCGAGTGCTCAGGCTTTTGACGAGGTGGAGGGAATGTTATACAAGGTCAGCAGCAATGAACTGAAAGCCCGGCTGAGAAAGATCATTCCAGAATATACACCGTATCTGGATTGAGGGGGGCGGAGCAGCTTGGAGTTTTCTAAATTATACTGTGCCCTTGTACGTGTAGGCCGCCAGCTTGCTGGCGCGTTTAGGGCAAAGCGCGAGCAAGCCTCGTTGCCTACGTTTTTTGCACCCCGTTGCCTACGCAAAAGCGCGAGCAAGCTCGCGGCCTACGTAAAATGCCATCAGCGGAAAAACGGCTAGGGTATTTATTAAACGTAGAAAACGCAGTTGGAACCGTTCATTTATGCTCATCGGCGCTCATTCAATATTTTCCGCAAGTTGATCGATTCATCTGCGGGGTGAAATCGATTTTCGTCAGGCCCTGGTATATCTTTCGTCATTATACCAACGTCCTTTAGGAAATAGACTTTAGATTCGAGGTTTGGGGTAGGGTAAACCGTCCCGGTGAGCCGCGGCTCGGCAGGGATGCCTCGCCCTACCAAAGGCTACAAACAAAGGGATGTTGGTATTAGCGTCAATTAGCGTTCATTAGCGGTTAAGTAATTCCGAAATTTAGGTTCATAGCTCTGTGCCCTCTGTGTCGGCGCTCGGTGTTCTCTGTGACAAAAATACTCATCGTGGAAAATGATAAGGCTTCCCGAAGCTTCTAGTGTACTGCATACTAGAGTGTTCTAAATTATACTGTGCCCGTGTACATGTAGGCCGCCAGCTTGCTGGCGCGTTTAGGGCAAAGCGCGAGCAAGCTCGTTGCCTACGTAAAGCGCGAGCAAGCTCGCGGCCTACGTAAAATGCCATCAGCAAAAACATGGCTAGGGTAGTACTTAAACCGCTCTAATGGCGGAAATTGTGCCGGGTGACTCACTTCATTCATCTTCACCTTGCAGGTGAATTTGATCTATTTCATGAATAATTTGAATGAGCAGGGATGAGCGAGGATGAGCGGTTTCAGCTACAGTTTGTAAGATTATTGACCTCGTAGGTAGATGATTACGCCATTGCTGGTCGATGCGAGGGGCCGCAGGTTTTGTTTGATGGCGGCGGCTTGGAGCTCTCGGGCTCCTGTGAAGGCGAGAGCTGTTTCCTGCGGTAGCCAGTGGGTTGAGCCGAGTCCAGCAAAGGAATACGCGGAGGTCTGAGTCGTTGGGCTTAAGACGGGCAGCTGCTTGGGCTGGTTTGCAGCCAGAGTGTTGATGACGGGTCCAAGCTCGTTGGATGCTACGAGTCCGCCACGAGAGTAGTTGAGTATGACACTGCCGCTGTCTTTCGCGAGTTGCAGCATGCTGATGGGGGATGTGCCGACTGTCATGATACTAGCCGAAGGGGCTGAGGGTTGCGCCAATGCCGTCCAGAGCGTTTTTAGGTTCTGATCCTGTGGTGTTTTGGCAAGGGCGTGCCAGGTGCGTTGGAATGATGGCCCTGAAAAGGGAAGGGTAACCAGTGCGCCTACCGTTAAGCAGGTGACGAGGGGCGGTAGCCACGGTGAGGTCGTGATGCCTCGATCACGTTGCCGTAGGATGTAGGCACCTAATGTTACCAAGGCTATGCATTGCGGGAAAACGAAGAGCATACGTTGAAACGTAATGATATTAATCGGATCGCCATGCTTGGATAGGGCAGTAGCAAAAGGGATGCTGATGCAGGGGAGCAGCAATGCGAGCAGCGGGAAGAGCGTGAGCCAGGCGACGACGTGGTTGCGGCGGAGGAGGTAGAGCGCGGCGGCAATATTGATCAGGCCAAAGGCACTGATAATTTGCATCATGCGATCACCAGCGGGGGAGCTGAGGTGGAGGAGATTAAAACCGTACCAAGCGTTGAGCCAGCCTTGGGCCCGATAGGTTTCGATAATCGCGGGACGCGGGTACAGCCAGAGGAAGAGGACGTTGATGAGAAGCGTTCCGGCGATGAGCCACCGGAGTGCGGAGCGTTTCCATTCGACCAAGCGCCAGAGGAGGACGGCGGCGATGCCAAGGGCTGCGATGCCGATGCCTTGTTGGTGATTGAAGGCGGTCAGTGCTGTGAGGCACAGCACTGAAGTGATAAGTGATAAAAATGCAGAGAGGCGATAAGGGATAAGGTTTGAGCTGCAACGGCGACCGGAATCCAAGCGTGATGCGACAGAAGCTAGGAGACTGAAGACGGAGTATTTTACAGAGGATAACGAAGTTAAGGAAGATTGGTTTAATATATCAGGATCGCTTTCCTTTGTTCTCTTTGGGTTTTTTTGTAAAAGGGTATTTGGTCCCAATCCCGGCTGGTCAGTGATGCCTCGCCCTACCTCGTCTTGTGAGTCCAAACCTCTGTGGCCTCTGTGTCTGAGCTCATCCCCCTCTGTGATACAACTGCCGATTTCAGCGGGTTTTTTCTTTATGCCTCGGGAGGCGAATTCTAAGACGACGCGTGTGAGGGCGACGGCGCCGAGTTGGGCGTAGATGCTGCTCGAGATGCCGTAGTAGCGGTAAAACGAGAAGACGTTGTTGCCGAAGAGCAGGGCTTGCAGGAGCACGAAGACCATCGAGGCGCGATCTCCCATGCCACAGGCCCGGGCCAAGCGATAATATTGCCAGCAGAGCAGCAGGCAGATGCCGGTGTAGTAGACGTCGAGCCAGGCGAGTTGAGTGAGGGCGCTGGTTTGGCCGACGAGGCTATAGGTAAAGAAATAGCTCGATTTTAACCACGATGAATGTGCTCCGACAGTGGCGTCGATGTGCCATTCGTTGATGCGCCGCAGGTGTTCCCACGGATCGGAGGGCCATTCGAGGTAGACGCCAGGAATGTAGAAAATCAGGGCGAGGAGGAGCCAGGGGAGAAGGCGAGTGATAAGGGATAAGGGGGAAGGGGTAAGGGGGACGGGGGCGGGGCGTGCTGAAACGCTTAACCCTGAAAACTTATCACTTATAGCGGCGCGTTTTGCGCCTGCCCACCCACGCCACAGGGCGCAGCCTGCGCCGATGAGGTGGATCGCGTGGAAGGCCCAGTAGACGTGGAGTAGGCAGGGCACGGCACTTCGTATGCCTTGAGCCGCGGTTCCTGCCGCCACCGGATTCACCGGCCACTTCGTTACATAGTACAGCAGGTACGCGAAGAGGTAGGGCATCAGGAAGGCCCAGCCACTGTGGAAATAGCGTCGAAGGAGAAGAGTGATGTTCAAGAGGATTAGTAAAGTCCAAGTGGATATAGCAGGGCGGCACCGCGTCACGATTCATTTTCCGCCGAGCCGCTGATTGGCCAAGGCATAGTGCGTGTCTAGTTGTGAGGCACAAGCCCTTGCTCGGCTTATAATCTGTTTAGGGGGACTTCAGCCTTAATTCAGCAGGTATTTAATCACTGGTGAACGCTCAGTGTCGCTCATGGAGGAGATTGGGCCGCGTTGCTCACGTCATCCGTCTTCACTTCTCGGGTGCGCTAATCTATTTTTTGAAGAATTTGCATGAGCGGATATTAGTGATAATTAGCGGTTCTAGCTGCGGTTTTGTTAGGCTCAGTGTTCGCGTCATTGCGTGCTGATTTTCTGTGGTTGGTTTTCTGGTGAACATTTTGCCGGGTGAGCGGACGGAGGCGCTAGTGCATTAAACTTAAGCCATAGCCGTGTAGGCCGCCCGCTTGCGGGCGCGTTTCAAACCTAGTGCGAGCAAGCTGCCAACGCTAAGCGCGAGCAAGCTCGCTGCCTACGACAAGCGTCATCAGCAAGGAGCGGCTCGGCATTTTTTGAAATGCCAATTCCGTGATTTGAGTTGAAAAAGCGGCGGATCCGCTTCCTTGGTAAGGCAACCTCGTTTAGGCGTGCCCGGGGCTCCGGGCTGAGATGGGAGCAAGATCCGCTCCTAGAGTCTTCGAACCTGATGCGTTTCACACCGCCGTAGGGAAAACAGGAGCCGGTCGCGCTAGCGTCGGCACTTGTGACCTGATGGAGGCGTGGAGCGTAAAAAAACTCCTCTTCATCATGTCCTCCTCGCCTTCTGCCAACGCCTCTTCCGGTCATTGCTGTTTCCCGGCTTCGCGCCGCGTCTATCTCACGGGTTCGCGCCTCGATTTGCGCGTGCCAGTGCGAGAGATCGATCTTTCGCCGACGCGGCTGCCGAACGGCACTGAACTCCCCAACGATCCTGTGCGCGTCTACGACACCGCCGGCGCTTGGGGCGACCCGGCGTTTCATGGCGATGCGACGCGGGGCGTGCCAACTCTCCGCGCCGAATGGATTAGCGAGCGTGGCGATGTCGAGGTGATCGCCGCCCGTGCGGTGAAGCCGATTGACGATGGTTACCTTTCCGAGAAACAACGCGTCCAGGCCGAGCAAGATGGGAATCGTAATCCGCTGAAACCGTTTGACCGTTCTTCCCTCAAAACCCTTCGCGCAAAGCCCGGCGCGTGCGTCACGCAGCTGCACTATGCTAAGAAGGGCATTATCACGCCGGAAATGGAATATGTGGCGCTGCGTGAAAACATGAAACAGCAGAGCGCGCGCGAGTTGCTGGAGATGACGGCGCAGGGACCGCGCAATTCCCTCTGGCGTCAGCACGCCGGGCAGAGTTTCGGCGCGGCGATCCCTACGGAAATCACGCCGGAATTCGTCCGCAGCGAGGTCGCCCGTGGTCGCGCGATCATCCCGCTCAACATCAATCACCCGGAAGCCGAACCGATGATTATCGGCCGCAACTTTCTCGTGAAGATCAACACCAACATCGGCAACTCCGCCGTTGCCTCGTCGATCGACGAAGAGGTCGAGAAGATGCGCTGGTCGGTGAAGTGGGGCGGCGACACGTTGATGGATCTTTCCACGGGTAAAAACATCCACCAGACGCGCGAGTGGATTTTGCGCAATTGTCCCGTGCCCGTCGGCACCGTGCCGATCTATCAAGCGCTCGAAAAAGTCGGCGGCCGTCCCGAGGAACTGAACTGGGATATTTTCCGCGACACGTTGATCGAGCAGGCCGAGCAGGGCGTCGATTATTTCACGATTCACGCCGGCGTGTTGTTGCGCTACGTGCCGCTCACCGCGCGCCGCATGACGGGCATCGTTTCTCGCGGTGGCTCGATCATGGCGAAGTGGTGTCTCGCGCATCACCAGGAAAATTTCCTCTACACGAAGTGGGACGAGATTTGCGAGATCATGGCGGCCTACGACGTGTCGTTCTCGATTGGCGACGGGCTGCGTCCCGGCTCCATTGCTGATGCCAACGACGACGCCCAATTCGGCGAACTGCTCACGCAGGGCGAACTCACCAAACGCGCGTGGGCTTTCGGCGTTCAGGTGATGAATGAAGGCCCCGGCCATGTGCCGATGCACATGATTCAGGAGAACATGACCAAGCAGCTCGAATGGTGTCATGAGGCGCCGTTCTACACGCTCGGCCCGCTCACGACTGACATCGCCCCCGGCTATGATCACATCACGAGCGCCATCGGCGCGACGATGATCGGCTGGCACGGCTGCGCGATGCTTTGCTACGTTACCCCTAAGGAACATCTCGGTTTACCCGACAAGGAAGACGTGCGCGCCGGCGTCATCGCCTACAAGATCGCCGCCCACGCCGCCGATCTCGCGAAGGGGCATCCCGCCGCGCAATATCGCGACAACGCGCTGTCGAAGGCGCGCTTCGAGTTCCGCTGGGAGGATCAATTCAACCTCGGCCTCGATCCGGAAAAGGCGCGCGAGTTTCACGATTCGACGCTGCCGCAGGAGAGTGCGAAGACGGCGCACTTCTGCTCGATGTGCGGGCCGCAGTTTTGCTCGATGAAGATCACCGAGGACGTGCGGAAATTTGCCGCGGCCCAAAACATCGGTGAAAACGATGCCGTCATCGCCGGTCTGCACGCCAAGGCCGAAGAATTCCGCAAAACGGGCGGCGAGCTTTACAGCGCGCCTAAAAAGTAAAACCATTTTTTAGGGGCAAAGTAACCTATTAGGTTACTTTGCCCCTAGGAAAGTCGCTTACTCAAAGAACGTTTTACCGTGAAAATTCTTTTTAATAGCCAACCGCGCGAAGTGGCCGAGGGTGGTCTTCTTGCGCAGCTTCTCGGTGAGCTTGGTCTTGCCCAGCGCCGAGGAGTAGCCGTGGCCGTCAACGACGCGGTTGTGCCGCGCTCGGCCTGGCAAAACCACCAGCTTGCGGATAATGACCGCGTGTTGGTGATTCAAGCGACGCAAGGAGGATAACCGCTTGAAAACGCCAAATCACAAAGCGCCCAAACGCCAAAGAAAGCGGACAAACCACGCCCTGCGGCTTTGTGCTATAGCGGGAGGTTTTGGTTTTTTCGATCCGTGCTTTCGCAGAGGCGCAGAGGCGCGGAGGAGTTTATTTGAAATCATCCTTGGGTGGATCGGCGTATTTTCAGTCGTAGGCCGCGAGCTTGCTCGCGCTCAGGGTGAATCGTGTAGTTTTTGGCGTTTGGAACTTTGGCCTTTGGGGTTTCGCCAATGAAATTGGCGGTGATATCTCCCGAATCTGACGAGCCGCGTGAACACGCGGTGTTGGCGGCGTTATGCGAGGCCGGGTTGGAGCGTTATCAGGTGCGCAAGCCGTCGTGGTCGCGGGAAAAACTGGCGGCTTGGCTCGCCGAGGTTCCTGCTCGGCATCGCGCGCGGCTGGTCTTGCATCAACATCATGCGTTAGCGGTGGAGTTCAGTTGTGGCGGCGTGCATTTCAAGGCGAACGACGAAACGCAGCCGCCGGCCGTCGCCGGTCTTTTCACCAGTCGCTCGTGCCACACACTGGCGGAGTTAAGTGACGCGCTGGGCCGCTATGATTCCGTGTTTTTCAGTCCGGTTTTTCCCTCGATTTCCAAAGTCGGTTATCAGCCGCAGGTCGATCAGGCCGAACTCACTGCCATGCTTCACGCACGGACCGAGGCGCAGCGCCGCACGACGGTGATCGCGCTTGGCGGAGTGACTCCGGAAAATTGCGCGTGTTGCGCCGAACTCGGTTTCGATGGTGTCGCGGTGCTGGGCGCTCTGTGGCAGTCGGCCGCGCCGCTGGACGTTTTTCATCAATTGAAACGAGCGTTGACGGTGAGTGGCGAACGCGGGATGCGGCTCGGCGGGGACGCCTCGCCCTACCCAAGGAGGACTTATGTCGCTTAATCCACACCGCTATTCCGTGATGTGCATCACGCAGGACGGACTTTCGCTCTCGCACGAAGATCAGGCGGAGCAGTTGTGTCGCGTCGGAGCGCGTTGGATTCAATTTCGGCACAAGGGCGCAACGCTCGAAGCGTGGACCAAGGTGGCGTGCGAAGTGGTTGCGGTGTGTCGGTCGTTTGGCGCGATCTGCATCGTCAACGACAGCGTCGACGTTGCTCTCGCGGCGAAGGCTGACGGTGTTCATTTGGGCAAACTCGACGAAGGCTGGGGCGAAGCGCGTCAGCGTCTCGGGCGTAGTCTTTTGCTGGGTGGCACGGTGAACAATGCCGACGATGCCGCCGAAGCGCTGGCGGCGGACTCCCTCGACTACGTCGGCGTCGGTCCGTGGCGGCACACGACGACCAAGAAAAATCTCGCGCCCGTGCTGGGCGAGCCGGGCGTGCGCAGCCTCGTGGCGATGTTGGACGGCATTCCGTCGTGGGTGATCGGCGGCATCCTGCCGGCGGATCTCGCGGCGGTGCGGGCGACGGGCGCGGCGGGTGTGGCGGTGGCGTCTGGTTTGTTTCGCGGTGGCCACGTCGAGGAAAATTTTCGGGCCTACGCGGCGGCGTGGTCGGATGAAGCCATTTGAACTTATTTTGAAAATGAAATCCCAATCTCTTGTCATCGCTGGTGTGGAGTTCTCGTCCCGGTTGTTTCTTGGCACTGGAAAATATAGTTCGGGTGCGGTCATGGCCGAGAGTTTGGCTGCCTCCGGCACGCAACTGGTTACGGTGGCGCTGCGCCGGGTGCGCACGGATGGTGCGGCGGACGACATCATTTCCCATCTCGACCGGAATCTGTATCGGCTGATGCCGAACACCTCGGGCGTGCGCGATGCCAAGGAGGCGGTGCTTGCCGCTGAGCTGGCGCGCGAGGCGCTGGAGACGAATTGGGTGAAACTGGAAATTCATCCCGACCCGAAGTACCTGATGCCGGATGCGCTGGAGACGTTAAAGGCGGCGCAGGAGCTGGTGAAGCGCGGCTTCGTCGTGTTGCCCTACGTGCACGCCGATCCGGTGTTGTGCAAACAACTCGAAGAGGCGGGTTGTGCGGCGGTCATGCCGCTCGGTGCGCCCATTGGCTCAAACCGTGGGCTGGAGTCGCGGGCGTTTTTGGAAATCATCATCGCGCAGAGCAACGTCCCCGTGGTGATCGACGCTGGTTTGGGTACGCCGTCGCATGCGGCAGCGGCGCTGGAGATGGGCGCGGATGCCGTGCTCGTGAATACGGCCATCGCCGCCGCCGCCGATCCTATCGCCATGGGTAAAGCCTTCCGGCTCGGTGTCGAGGCGGGCCGTCTCGCCTATGAAGCGGGATTCGCGGCGCGATCGGTTAAACCTGTGGCCCACGCCACGTCGCCGCTCACGGCGTTTTTGGCGGAGGCATAAACCAGCTTGAACTACGAAGAAGCAAAGAAGCAAAGCTCCTGGACGCTCGGTCTTGGATTCTTCGTTTCTTCGCAGTTCGATAAATAAATTTCATATGAGTTTTTTTGATCTTTGGAAACAGCACGATTTCGCCGAGACAGGCCGGGCGATTCAGGCGAAGACGGCGACGGACGTGCGCCGTGCGCTCGGCAAGGCGCGCACAGGGCTGGACCTCGATGATTTGCAGGCGCTGTTGTCGCCCGCGGCCGCGCCGTTTCTGGAAGAGATGGCGCAGCTCAGTCATCAGTGCACGGTTGAACGGTTCGGACACACGATGCAGATTTTTGCGCCGCTCTATCTCACGAACGTGTGCAACAACGTCTGCACGTATTGCGGTTTCAGCGCGCGGAACAAAATTGCGCGCAAGATTCTGACTGACGAAGAAATCATCGCCGAAGCCGAGGTGCTGCAAAGCCGCGGGATCGAACATGTGCTCTTTGTCACGGGCGAATCGACGCGTGCGGGACGCGAATATTTTTCCAACGCGCTGCGGCTGCTGCGTCCATATTTCTCGAACCTCTCGATGGAGGTACAGCCGGTGAGCCAAGAAGATTATACGGCGCTGGCGCAGGAGGGCTTGAGCGCGGTGATCGTGTATCAGGAAACCTATGACGCCACCGCCTATGCGCGCTGCCACCTGAAAGGCCCGAAGGCGGACATGCCGTACCGGTTGGACACGCCGGACCGGCTGGGGCGTGCGGGTCTTAAGAAAATTGGGCTTGGCGCTTTGTACGGGTTGAGTGATTGGCGCGCCGACGCGTGGTTCGTCGGGCTGCATCTCCGGTACATGGAGAAACAGTATTGGCGCACGCGCTACAGCATTTCGTTTCCCCGGTTGCGTCCGCATGCCGGAGCAGAATTTGCGGTGACACCGACGACGGAGCGCGATCTCGTGCAGGCGTTTTGTGCGTACCGGTTGTTTAGCCGCGAAGTGGAGTTGACGCTCTCGACGCGCGAGCGGCCCGCTTTCCGCAACAACGCTATTAGGCTCGGCGTCACGGCCATGAGTGCTGGAGTGAAGACGAATCCGGGCGGTTACGCTTCGGCGCCGGATTCGCTGGAGCAGTTTCAGGTGAGCGACGAGCGTTCGAGTGACGAGGTCGCGGCTTTCCTGCGCAGCCAGGGTTACGAGCCGGTGTGGAAAGATTGGGATCCGGCTTATGACGGGCAAACGGTTTTGGCCTGATCGTTTTAACCACTGATGAACACAGATGGACACTGATATGAAAGGCCATAAGTGGGAGTTTAACTGTGTAGGCCGCCCGCTTGCGGGCGCGCTTAAGGCGAAGCGCGAGCAAGCTCGCTGCCTACGCAAAACTCCAACAGCAAACAACGGCGACGGGTTTTTTAAACCATTTTAGTACTTATAAGTAGTTTTGATTTATGACGTTTACCTCCAAAGAAATCGCCCGCTATGCGCGGCATCTTTCGCTGAAGGGTTTTGGTCCGGCTGCGCAGGAGAAACTCAAGGCCAGCCGCGTGCTCGTGATCGGTGCGGGCGGGCTGGGCTGTCCGGCGTTGCTCTACCTCGCGGCGGCGGGGGTGGGGCGGATGGAGATTTTCGACGGCGACCGCGTGGACGTATCGAATTTGCAACGACAGGTGCTCTTCACCGAGGAAGACGCCGGGGAACTTAAGGTCGAGGCGGCGGCGCGGCGGTTGCGCGCGCTCAATCCGCACATCGAGATCGTGCCGATGGCGGAGCGTTTCACGCGGGAAAATGCCCTGGCGATTCTGCGCGATGTCGATGTCGTCGTGGACGGTTCGGATAATTTTGCCACGCGCTATCTGGTGAACGACGCCTGTGTGCTGGCGGGAAAGCCGTTTGCTTACGGGGCGATTCAGGGTTTCGAAGGGCAGGCGAGTGTCTTCAATTGGCAGGGTGGCCCGACGTATCGCTGCCTGTTTCCAGAACCACCGGAACCCGGCACGGTGCCGAATTGTTCGGAGGCCGGCGTGCTCGGCGTGCTGCCGGGGTTGATCGGCACGATTCAGGCGACGGAGACGATCAAGCTGTTGACGGGCATCGGCGAATCGCTGAGCGGGCGATTACTGCTCTGGGATGCGCTGACGATGACGACGCACACGGTGAAACTGGAGGTGGATCCGCGTAGTCGCGAGATTCGCGAATTACCGAAAGCCGATTACGGTGCGACCTGCAAAATGACCACGACACCTTCCTCTGATGAAATCGACGGCGGCGAGCTGCGTCCGCTGTTGGCTAAAGTACAACTGATCGACGTGCGTGAAGACTGGGAACGCGCGGCGGGCGCGATCCTGCCCTCGGCGCACCTTCCGCTCGGGCAGCTATTGATTGGTTCGGCCGACGCCGTGGTGACGACGCTGAATGCGGCGAAGCCGACGGTGATTTATTGCGCGCACGGGAAGCGCAGTCTGAAGGCGCTGGACGTGTTGCGGGCGCGGCACGGTTTCACTTCGGCGCAGAGCCTGCGCGGCGGTTACGAAGCGTGGAAAGTGACGGGCTGAGCTGAGAGGGCTCGCATTTTCTTATTGGAGTTGGAGCACAGAGGGCACGAGAGGTGGCACCGAGGGCCACAGAGAGGGAGCTGTTCGGTTGAGATGATTGGAAAATTTGCGCTCTGGGAAAGTAACCTATTAGGTTACTTTGGCTGGGGAGGGGGCGGGGGGCATAAAAAAAGGCACCGGGGGAACCGGTGCCTTGAGGGAAGAAAGGCGCGAGCGAGCTCGCGGCCTGCGAAGACGGACTTAGCTCAGCGTGACGCCTTTGAGCTTGGCGGCGCGGATGAGGGCGTCGGCCATGTCGGAGGGCGTGGCGGCGACTTCGATGCCGCATTCTTGGAAGACTTTGATCTTCGCGGCGGCGGTATCTTCGGCTCCACCGACGATCGCACCGGCGTGGCCCATGCGGCGTCCGGCGGGAGCGGTGGCTCCGGCGATGAATCCGGCGACGGGCTTTTTGCAGTGAGCCTTGATCCAGCGCGCGGCTTCGACCTCGGCGTTGCCACCGATTTCACCGATGAGGATGATGGCGTGGGTGTCGGGGTCTTCGTTGAAGAGCTTGATCACGTCGAGGTGCGACGTGCCGTTGACCGGGTCGCCGCCGATGCCGACGGTCGTGCTTTGGCCGATGCCTTTGGTGGTGAGTTGGAAAACCGCCTCGTAGGTGAGGGTGCCGGAGCGGGAGACGACGCCGACGTGGCCTTTTTTGTTGATGTAGCCGGGGGCGATGCCGATGCGGCAGCCTCCGTGGGAATCTTTGCCGGAGCCGGGCGAGACCATGCCGGGGCAGTTGGGGCCGACAAGGCGGGTCTTCTTGCCCTGCATGGCGCGTTTCACGCGAACCATGTCTTTGACGGGGATGCCTTCGGTGATGGCGACGGCGAGGTCGAGACCGGCGTCAACGCATTCGAGGATCGCGTCGGCCGCGAACGGCGGCGGGACGAAGATCGCGGAGACGGTCGCGCCGGTGGCTTTGGCGGCGTCGGCGACGGTGTTGAAGATCGGAATCTTGATGCCGTTGTGCTCGAAGAACAGGCCGCCTTTGCCCGGAGTGACGCCGGCGACGACTTTCGTGCCGTAGTCGAGCGAGAGCTTGGCGTGGCGTCCACCGAAGTCGCCGGTGATGCCTTGCACGAGAATCTTAGTTTCAGGAGTGATGAGAATGGCCATGGTGATAAGGAGTTGATCGGTTGGTTTCTCAGACGGATAGGGACTGGTTCGGCACGAGCTTCACGATCTTCTGGGCGGCGTCCGACATGGAGTCGCCAGCGGTGATGGTGAGGCCGGAGTCGGCGAGGGTCTTCTTGCCGGCGACGACGTTGTTGCCTTCGAGGCGGACGACGAGCGGGAGCTTGAGGCCGACTTCTTTCACGGCTTCGACGATGCCGGTGGCGATGACGTTGCAGTCCATGATGCCGCCGAAGATGTTGACGAAAATGCCCTTCACGTTCGGGTCGCCGAGGATGATCTTGAAGGCCGCGACGACTTGATCTCTCGTGGCGCCGCCGCCGACGTCGAGGAAGTTGGCGGGGCTGCCGCCGAAGTGTTTGATGATATCCATCGTGCTCATGGCGAGGCCGGCACCGTTGACCAAGCAGGCTATGCTGCCGTCGAGCGCGATGTAGGAGAGGTTGTACTTGGAGGCTTCGATTTCCTTCGGGTCTTCCTCGTTGAGGTCGCGGAGGGCGACGATGTCGGGGTGGCGGAAGAGGGCGTTGTCGTCGAAGGAGACTTTGGCGTCGAGGGCTTCGACGAGGTCGCCGGCGAGGGTGACGAGGGGGTTGATCTCGACCATCGATGCGTCGGTTTCCCAGAACATCGTGTAGAGGTTGCGGATCAGTTTGGCGGCGTGCTTTTGTTCGGTCGGGTTGAAACCGAGCTGGAAGATGAGCTGGCGCACCTGGTAGTCGGCGAGGCCATAGGCGGGATCGACGAAGACCTTAAAGATTTTCTCTGGGGTTTCGTGGGCGACTTTTTCGATTTCGACGCCGCCTTCGGTGGAGGCGACGATGACCGGACGGGAGGTGGTGCGGTCGAGGAGGATGGCGAGGTAGTATTCCTTTTTGATCTCGCAGGCGGTGGTGAAGAACACCGTCTGGACCTTGCGGCCGGCGGGGCCGGTCTGGATGGTCACGAGGGTGTTGCCCAACATTTTGCCAGCGGCAATTTTGGCGTCGGCCTTGGTCTTGCAGACTTTGACGCCGCCTTGGAAACCGTCGGTGAAGGTGCCTTTGCCTCGTCCACCTGCATGGATCTGTGACTTCACAACGACTGCGCCGTCGGGAAGTTTGGCCAGAGCCGAGTCGATCTCGTCTCCTGATTTGATCGCGACGCCTTTCGATGTGGGAACACCGAATTTTTCAAAGAGCGCCTTTGCCTGATACTCGTGGATATTCATGGAAAAAGATTACCTTGTCACACGCGAGGCGGGCAAGGCACGCAAAAAGGTGTGGGTACGAAGAGGAATATCGCGTGGGTTTTAGGCCCTATCAGCGTTTGATTTACATCGCGTTCATTTCGGAGGTGCATACAGGTTCGCCGCATGTATTCGCACGAGGTGCTCAAGGAAGTTCTCAAAAAAAATAGCGCCAAGCTGATCGCCGCCGAAATGGGGCTATCGCTGTCGTTGATTTATAAATGGGCTGAATTGCCGTCCGACGAGAGCGGCCCCGGTGCGAATAATCCGCTAGACCGCATTGAGCAACTGTTGCGCATCACGGGCGACAAGCGCATCGCGCAATGGGTGTGCGAGCGGGCGGGCGGTTTTTTTATCTCCAATCCTGAAGCGAGTGGGCATGCGTTGGATTTGATACCGGCGACCAACTCGATCGTGCAGGAGTTTGCCGATATGTTTCAGGTTATTGCGATGGCCACGGGTGATCAGCGCATTGTGCCGGAGGAAGCGAAGTCGATTCGGGCGAGTTGGGAGGAATTGAAATCCGTGACGGAAGGTTTCGTGCGCTCGGCCGAGGAGGGAAAGTTTGGCGAGTTGGAAAAAAACCTCGACGCGCGGGCGCAGGCGAAGTCGGTCGCGAAGGTTTAACTCACCGGTTTCAGCCGGATGCGTTCGGCGACGAGGGGTTGGCCGAGCAGGCGTTGGCCGTGCTTGGCGAACCACGTGTCGTCGTCGGTCGTGGCGAAGCGGCGTCGGCCTTGGCGGGCGAGACGGGCTTCGCGTTCGGGGTGGCGTTCGAGCCAGTGGGCGAGGCGGGCGGCGATGATTTCGCCTTGGCCGAGGAGTTCGATCTCGGCGGGCACGAGGCGGCGCAGCGTCGGCAGCAGCAGCGGATAATGGGTGCAACCGAGCAGAATGCGTTGGGGTGGGCGTGGGCGGTTGAGCACGGGTTCGAGCGAGCGACGCAGAAAATATTCGGTGCCGGGTCCGGCGAGTTCGCCCGCCTCGACCATTGGAGCCCAGAGCGGACAGGCCTGTTGAATGAGCTCGAGCTCCGGGGCGAGTTTGCGCAGCTCCAGTCCGTAAGAATCGGAGGCGATCGTGCTCTCGGTGCCGAGCACGGCGACGACACCCAGGAAAAGCGACGGTGTGGTTTCGCCGGGGATCGCACCGGGCGGCAGGCCAGCGAGTGCTTCGACCGAGGGGCGGACGACGCCGAGCACGCGGCAATCGGGCCGGTGCGCGGGCAGGTGGAGTTGCTGGATGTTACGCAGGGCGCGGGCCGAGGCGGTGTTGCAGGCGAGGATGACGAGCGTGCAGCCTTGGTCGAAGAGCCACTCGACGGATTCGAGGGTGAACGCGTTGATCACTTCGGCGCTGCGGGCTCCGTAGGGCGCGCGGGCGCTGTCGGCGAGAAACAGGTAATCGTACTGCGGCAGGGTCCGCAGCAGAGAGCTCAAGACAGTGAGGCCACCGAAACCTGAATCGAAGACGCCGATCATGATGCGAAGCGGACACGACTCGCGGCGCGGAGGCAAGCCGGGGGGCGTTTGAGCGGTGGCGGTGGTGTGAGGCGGCTTGGTTAAAAAAACTCTGTTTCTTCAAGGATTGCAGAATGACGCGAGAGTCTGGCTAAATGGCCGGATGAGTATCTGTCACTGTGGTTCAGGTCTGGAATTTGACGCGTGCTGCGGCCCGATTATCGCGGGTGCGCCGGCCCCGACGGCGGAGGCGCTGATGCGTTCTCGCTACACGGCCTACGTGGTGCGCGCCTATGATCACTTGGGCAAAACCTTGAGCGAAGCGCAGCGCCAGGACTTCGATCCGGCCGATGCAAAGCGCTGGGCGGAAAATTCCGAATGGCTGGGCCTGACGATTCATCAAACTGAGAAGGGCGGCCCCGACGATAAGGAAGGCCTCGTGCAGTTCACCGCGCGCTTCAAGGCCGAGGGCAAGGACAACGATCACACCGAGGCTGCAGTTTTTACTCGCGACGAAAAAAATCTCTGGGTCTACGCCGGACACCTTCAGCCGAAGGGCCAGCCTGTGCGCCGTGAAGCGCCGAAGACCGGTCGCAATGACCCGTGCCCGTGCGGCAGTGGCAAAAAGTTCAAGAAGTGCTGTGGCGCGAAGGAATAAAACGCCGTCGCTCGCAGCGAAATTGAACAAAGTTGATTTATTTTTGGCCCGTGCGGCAGTTGGCCCAGGGCTTGCTAGATCGCATTTAGATCCTGTGCTTAGCACAGTGATCTATGGGGTAACACAGAAAGTCATGGGCGGACCGCTTAGGGGTAGGCGGTCCGCCCTTCTTGTTTTTGGAAACGGAGGCGTGAGTCTTTTTATCAATCTCGCAGCCGTGTTTCACTGATAGCTGTTTTGCGTAGGCAGCGAGCTTGCTCGCGCTTGGGCCGAAGCGCGCCCGCGAGCGGGCGGCCTACAGGGCTACGGTTGAGTAAAATAATCTACGATCCGCGGTGGCGCGGAGCGGTCATGGCCTGCGGTACTCGAACCGGTGGCTAGGTTAGCTGGTAGAGGTCAGTTCGGCCAACAGCTCCGCCGTGGTGGCGACGCGGAGTTTTCGCTGGCGCGGCAGCAGCAGGCCCGCTAAGGACTGGTTATGGTGTTCGATGATTTTGTGCGCGGGCAGATAAGGCTGGTCACTCGTCGTGTGCGCGTCGCTGGCCACGCAGACCTGAAAGCAGCGGGAGGCGGCGGCACGCGCGGTGGTGTCCACGCAAAACTCGGTGGCGCAACCGGTGATAATCACCTCGGTCACGCCGTGTCGCTGCAGCAAGGTTTCCAGTTCGGTTTCAAGAAAGGCGTCGCAGGCGGTTTTTTCGAGCCGTAGGTCGCCCGGCTTTTGATCCAGCGCGGGCACGAGTTGCCACGCTTCGCTGTCGCGGGAGAAACCTTCGTCGGGATCGGTGTGTTGGATGATCACGACGAGTCCGCGCGGGCGGACGGCGGCGGCGAGGGCGTTGATGCGACGCACCACGGCATCGGCTTCTATGGCCGGCGGCTCACCGCTGACGCTGGCATTTTGCAGGTCGATGATGAGCAGCGCCAGCATGGGCAAAACGGGTGGAGCTCAGCCGATCTTCAGCGTGGCGAGCAGTTGTTTCGAGAGAAACGCGGTCTGAATGGCGGCGAGTTCCTTGAGGCCTTTTTGCGCGAGCGTGAGCTGGCTTTGCAGTTGCTCGTGCGAGAAGGTCGACTCTTCACCGGAGCTCTGCACTTCGACGAACTGGCCTTTGCCGGTCATGACGATGTTGGAATCGACTGCGGCGTCTTTGTCTTCGACGTAGGAGAGATCGAGTAGTTCGCGGCCTTCAAATAGGCCAACGCTCACGGCGGCGACGGAGTCGGTGAGCGGGTTCTCGGGAATGCGTTTGGCGTCGAGGAGTTTTTGGATGGCGAGGCGGGCGGCGAGGTAGGCACCGGTGATGGAGGCCGTGCGCGTGCCGCCGTCGGCCTGGATCACGTCGCAGTCGATCCAGAGGGTGTTTTCGCCGAGTTTGGAAAGGTCGAGGACGGCGCGGAGGGAGCGGCCGATGAGGCGCTGGATTTCGACGGTGCGGCCGTCGATTTTGCCTTTGGAGATGTCGCGTTGTTTGCGGTCGAGCGTGCTGTAGGGGAGCATCGAATACTCGGCGGTGAGCCAGCCGCCCTTGACGCCCTGCTGGCGCATCCAGGTGGGGACTTTGGGTTCGATGGTGGCGGCGCAGATGACGCGGGTGTTGCCGAAACCGATTAGGACGGAGCCCGTGGCGTGCGGTACAAAATTGGCCTCGAGGGTGATCGGGCGGAGTTGGTCAGGGCGGCGTCCATCGGCGCGGGCGGAAATATTCGTCATGGCGGGTGAGCACACGACAGGCCGCGGCGCGCGGCAAGCGGGAAGCGCCTCAAGCCGCGGACAAAGCGCAAAAGGGCAATGGCCAAAGAGGCCACGCGGCTCAGCGTTCGCGTTCTTCGGCGTGGTCGTTGCCGAGGCGGATGGTTTGCTCGGGTTCGGCGGCCTGTTTTGCCATGTACGCGATCAGGCGGTCGTTAAAATCCTTGGCCGGGTCGTGGCCGGCTTTTTTTAGAGCTTGGGTGAGCGCGGCGACTTCGACGAGGCGGGCCATGTCGCGGCCGGGGCGCACGTAGAGGGTCACATGCGGGATACGTTGGTCGAGGATTTCGTAGAAATTTTCCTCAAGGCCGGTGCGTTCCTCGATGACCTCGGGGGTCCATTCATGGAGCGAGATAACGAGGTCGATGCGTTTATCGACGCGGACGCTTTTGATGCCAAACATTTCGCCGATGTTGATGATGCCGATGCCGCGGCACTCCATGTAGCCGCGGTTGAGCGGGCGCGAGGTGGCCATGAGTTCGCGTTCATCGAGGAGTTTGATCACGGTGAGGTCGTCGGCGACGAGGGAGTGGCCGCGTTCGATCAGCGCGAGGGCGCACTCGCTTTTGCCCACGCCGCTGGTGCCACGGAGCATGGCGCCGATGCCGCGGATGTCGAGCATGGTGGCATGTTCGGTGGTTGAGGGAGCGAACTCGTTGTCGATGCACAGTGTGGCGAGGTTCACGTAGTTCATCGTGATCATCGGTGTGCGGAAGATCGGTAGGTTGCGGTCCTGCGCGACGGTGAGCATCGCGGCGGTGGGCGTGAAATTGCGGGTGAGGACGAGGCAGGGGATCTGGCGTGCGGCCATCTCGTGCATGATCTCGACCTGCCGGGGCTGGGGCAGGGTTTTGAAGTAGGTCATCTCCGCCGCACCCAGAACCTGGATACGTTTGTTCGCGAAATATTTGAAGAAGCCGGTGAGTGCGAGGGAGGGTCTGTTGATGCTGCCCTCGCGGATCATGCGGTGTAGGCCTTCGCTGCCGGTGAGGAGCTCCATCTTGAGCTTTTCACGGTAGGTTTCGAAGTAGTGGGCGACGGTGATGCCTTGGATGACTTTGGCCATGGTTCGTTGGGGGGCGTGGCGGTCGGGAAGCGCGCGGCGCAGGCTACATGTTGAAATCTTTACCGAGGTAGTATTCGCGGGCCTGGGGGTTGTTGATGAGAAAATTTCCGGTGCCTTCGGTGAGTACGCTGCCTTTGTGGATGAGGTAGGCGCGGTCGACGATGCGGAGGGTTTCACGGACGTTGTGGTCGGTGACGACGATGCCGATACCGCGGGCTTTGAGCTGGAGAATGATCTTTTGCACGTCAGACACGGAGATGGGGTCGATGGCGGCGAAGGGCTCGTCCATGAGGAGAAATTTCGGCTGGGTAACGAGGGCGCGGGCGATTTCGAGGCGGCGGCGTTCGCCACCGGAAAGGGTGTAGGCTTTTTGTTTGGCGACGTGCGTGAGGTTGAGCTCGGCGAGGTGTTTTTTGACGCGGGCGGCGCGTTCGCTGCGGGGCAGGCCGAGGGTTTCCACGATGGCGAGGATATTTTCCTCGACGGTGAGTTTGCGGAAGGTGGAGGGTTCCTGCGGGAGGTAGCCGAGGCCGAGGCGGGCGCGTTCGTCGATGCGCAGGCGGGTGGCGTCGCGGCCGTTGATGAGGACGCGGCCCTCGGTCGCGGGCACGAGGCCGACGATCATGTAGAAGGTGGTGGTTTTGCCCGCGCCGTTGGGGCCGAGCAGGCCGACGATTTCGCCAGCTTTGACGTGGACATCGACGCCGGCGACGACGGTGCGCTGGCCGTAGGTTTTGACTAGGCCAGAGGTCCTGATCTCAGGCACGGCGGCTGGAGCGGCGGGGGCGGGCGCGCGTCGGGAAGGAGAGGCGCTCATGGGTTGTTTGCGGGAGCGGGCGTGGTGGTCGCGGTCTCGGGCTTGGGCGTGGGGGAGTTTTTGTCGTAGCTGAGATTTTTCAACGTGGGCAGGGTGATGCGGACGTTGGTGCCGGTGACGCGGCGGTGGCCGCGCAGCATCTCGATGACGTCGCCCGTGGCGATCGTGGGGCCGCTGTGGTCGATCACGACGGGGTTTTCGGTGAGCACGATTTTTTCCTCACGGGGATAGACTTCGGCGCGGCCGCAGTTGGCCTCCCGGTCGCCTTGGATGATTTTGACTTTGCCGGTGGCGATGAGGGATTTGAACTTGTCGATTTTGCCGATGGTGGCGGTTTTGTCTCCGATGCGTTCGGCGAGGATGTCGAGGCGGTCGCAGGTGAGCTGGATCTCGTTGCCGGTGACGGTGACATTGCCTTTGAAGATGGCGTGGGTTTCGGTGCCTTCGGGGTTGCTCCACATTTCGAGCGAGGCGCTGGTGATCTCGGTGGCCGGTGTGTCCTCCGCGCGCAGGGGCGAGGCGGACAGGGCGAGGCAGGCGAGCAGGGCGGTCAGAAGCGGACGCGGGTGTTTCATTTGAGGATATCTTTTAGGCCGGTGCGGAAGACGACGCGGACATTTTTCCCGATCGTGATTTTTCGCTGGTCATGGTCGTAGGTCCAGCGTTCGCCGGTGACGTCGAGGTCGTTGCGGACGAGGCGCACGCCTTCGTCGCCGTGGACTTTGATTTTATTTTTGACGATGTTAACCGTGGCTGAGGGCGCGAGCAGGGTGGTCTCCACCTCGTTGGCGTTGTTCTCGACGAAGGCCATGTATTGCATGCCAGAGAGGTCGATTTGTGAAGCGTTGACGTAGCGGGCTTCGTTGCCGCGGAGCAGGCTGGTGCGCACGCCTTGTTCGTTCAGCACGGGGAGTTTGAAATTCTTAACGGGCGCGCTGGCCGTGACCGTCGACTGGGCGAGCGTCATCAACGGGCTGAGAATAATCAGAGCTAGAGCGAGGATGCGCTTCATGGGGCGAGGGCGATGCCTTTGGCGGTGGCAATAAGTTCGCAGACTTCGCGCGCGGCGCCGAAACCGGCGGGGCGCTTGGTCACGTAGCTGGCCTCGGCGCGAGCGGCGGGCATGCCATCCGGCACGGTGATGCCGACGCCGGCCCAGGCGATAGCGGCGGCGTCGATGACGTCGTCACCGATGTAGGCGCACTCGGCGGCGGAGAGGCCGAGCTGGGCGGCGAGTTCCTGGAGCGCGGTGATTTTGTCGATCCGGCCTTGGATAACGTGGGCGATTTTAAGTTCGTTGGCGCGGGCGGTCGTGGCACCGGAGGCGCGGCCTGAGATCCAGGCGACATGGAGGCCGGCGCGGGCCAGCCGCACGAGGCCAAAGCCGTCGAGAATGGAAAACTGTTTCGACTCGATGCCTTCGGAGGAAACGATGATGCGACCGTCGGTGAGCACGCCGTCGACGTCCATGGCGAAGAGTTTGATTTTTGCCCAGGCGGAGCGAGAGGCTTTGGCCCTGCGGGTGATTTTGGTTTTTTTTGCCACGGTGTGAAATCAGCCCATCCAGCTGACGATTTGGTTGATGATGCTGTCGCGGGTTGGGCGGTAGGCGTTCTCCAGCTCGGCGGCGAAAGGCACGGGGAGGTCGAGCGAGGCGATGCGCAGGGGCGGCGCTTCGAGCGAGTGGAAAAGTTCGCCGGTGAGCTGGGCGACGAGTTCGGCGCCGAAGCCGTGCGTGCGGCGGCCTTCGTGCAGGACGATGAGCCGGTGCGTGCGGGCGACGGAGGCGCGGATTGCGTCGAGCGGCAGCGGGGAGAGGCAGCGCAGGTCGAAAAGATCGAAGGTGCGTTCGTATTCGCTGGCCAGATACTCGCAGGCTTCATCGGCGAGATGGACCATTTCGCCGTAGGTGACGAGGGTGGCGTAGTCGCCGGTGCGAACTTGCCGTGGTTGCCAGATATTGCGGTAGCCGGGGTCCCACGCGACGGGTTGTTTGCCGCGGCGGTAGAGCCCCTTGTGCTCGAAGAGGAGGACGGGGTTGTTGTCCTCGTAGGCGGCGAGCAGGGCGTTGAAGGCGTCCTGCGGCGTGCTGGGATAGAGCGCCTTGAGGCCGGGCATCGCGAGAAAAAAGGATTCTAGCTCCTGCGAGTGGAAGGAGCCGAAGGTGAGACCACCACCGCAGGGCAGGCGGAAGACGAGTGGCGCGGCCGCGCCGGAGCGGAAATGGTAGGTGGCGGCGTTTTGCGTGATCTGGGTGACGGCCTCGGTGGAGAAATCGGCGAACTGGAATTCTTCGATCGGGCGGTGGCCGTTGACGGCGAGGCCGATGGCGTAGCCGGTGCAGGCGCTCTCGGCGAGCGGCGTATTGAAAACGCGGGTACGGCCGAAGTCCTGGAAGAGGCCGTCGGTCACCTTGAAGGCGCCGCCGTAGGTTGCGATGTCCTGGCCGAGCAGGAGCGATTCGGGGCGCTCGGTGAGGATTTTGCGCAGGGCGTGGTTGAGCGCCTGGGCCATGTTGAGTGGTTCGGCGATGGCGGGCTCGGCCTTCCAAACCATGGTGGGCTCGGCGGGGGCGAAGAGATCCTGTTCCATGCCGGCGGGGGTGGGGCGGGGGACAGCGAGTGAAACTTTTACGCAGGCTTCGAGGAAGGCGGCGAGCTCGGTGTCGAGGGCGTCGAGGGCGGCGGCTTGTCCGGCGGCGGCGAGGGAGGCGCGGCATTTTGGCAGGGGGTCGCGGGCCTGGAGCGCGTCGAGTTCGCCGGGTTGGAGGTAGTCGCAGGTGTCGTAGGCGGCGTGGCCGCGCAGGCGGAGCGTGTGGGCCTCGATCAGGATCGGGCGTGAGGTGGCGCGGACTTTTTCGACGGCGGCGGCGAGTGTCTTGGCGGTGGCGGGTATGTCGGTGGTGTCGAGTGAGAAGCCCTCGATGCCGTAGGCGGCGGCGCGTTGCCAGAGCTCGACGTTGGAAAATTGTTCGCGGACGGGCGTCGAGTAGGCGTAGCTGTTGTTCTCGATGACGAAGACGACGGGGAGCGAGAGGAGCGCGGCGAGGTTGAGGGATTCGTGGACGTCGCCGGTGCTGGAGCCGCCATCGCCGAAGAGGGCGAAACCGACGGCGGGCTGGCCGTGACGGCGTTGGGAATCCGTGGCGCCGATGACGTTGGAGAGCATAGCGCCGAGGTGGCTGATCATCGGCAGCGAACGGTTTTTCGGGTCGCCGTGGTGGATGTTGCCCTCGCGGGCCTTGGTGGGGCTGCCGGCGTTGGCAAAATACTGGTTGAGGTGATCGCAGAGGTGGCCGCTCCAGATCAGGTGTCCGCCGAGATCGCGGTGCGTGAAGGAGACGACGTCGGTGGATTTGTCGGCGAGCAGGGCCAGCGGGACGATGAGGCCTTCGTTGCCTTGACCACCGGTGACGGTGCCTTTGATCAGGCCCTGGCGGAAGAGTTCGAGGATGCGGTTGTCGGCCAGTCGGGCGAGCTGCATCCATGCGTAGACGCGCAGGAGAGCGGTCTCGGGATGTTGGCCGAGTTCGGTGGCGCTCAGATCGCGTTGGTCGAGAATGGCGGGCGGTTTTGGAAAAGCCATGTCTGGATCAGACGGTGAGCGGGCGGCGCGGCGTGCGCAAGCGAGAGATTGATTCTGCTGTGCGAGAAAATCGGGCGGGCCGGGAGTTCAGAGCGCGTCGATTTTATGGATACGGGCGAGGTGACGGCCGCCTTCGAATTCAGTGGCGAGCCAGATCTTCACAATCTGGAGCGCTTCGGCCTCGCTGACGGTGCGTTCGCCGAGGGAGAGCACGTTGCCGTCGTTGTGCGAACGGTTCCAGATAGCGACTTGTTCATTCCAGCACAGGCCGCAGCGCACGCCTTTGATGCGGTTGGCGACGATGGCTTCGCCGTTGCCGGAACCGCCGAGCACGATGCCGCGTTCAAATTCGCCGCGCGCGACCGCTTCGGCTGTGGGGCGGATGAAATCGGGGTAATCACAGGCCGCGAGGCTGTAGGCGCCGAAATCGCGCACGGTATGCCCTTCGGCGAGAAGCATGGCTTTGATGCTTTCTTTATATTTGAAACCGGCGTGATCGGACCCCATCGCGATAGTGTATGTCTTCATGCGTGAACTCGTAATATGTCGGATTGTCGGTATGGTGTCCGAGTACCCTCTTCAGCAAACAAAATAAACTATCCCATGAAATCCTCTTCTTCCCGTAAGGTCGCGTTTGTGTTGCTCGCTCTTTTCTTTACTGCCGGTTGCGCCACGACGGCTTCGCGCATTAAAGATCATCAAGCGGCGTTTGATGCCTCGCCTGCTGACGTGCAGGCAAAAATCCAAGCGGGCCAGGTGGCCGTGGGCTTCTCCCAGGAACAGGTAACGATGGCATTGGGCGATCCAGACCGCCGCTACACGCGGACGACGGCGCGGGGCGCGTCGGAAATCTGGGCTTATGAGGACAGTAAGCCGGGGTTTAGCCTCGGACTGGGTGTGGCGGGAGGAGGTGGTTCGACCTCAGTTGGCAGTGGCATAGCGATCGGCAACGGCGACCGTCGCGATGATAAACTGCGGGTGATCTTAGAGGGAGGCAGAGTTGTGGCCGTCGAGACACTCGGCCGTCCATGATTTGCGCGGCTGGCGGCTGGCCGAGCGTTGTTTTATTAAGGACGGCACTTATACCCCGCAGCGAGCTTGCTGCGGGGCGGGGTTTAATTAGGGATTCAATAGTTGCTTAATCGCATAGTAGGCCGGCTTTGGAGTGCCGAGATTGTAAGTCACGCCGTCTGCATCGAGGACGGCATGGAATATTCCCATAAACGCTTCGAAGTTTTCGAAGTTGGAGAGTTCGGGGTCAATGAAGTAGGGTTCGTCAAATAATTCATAGATTGAAACGCTTTTAATATTATAGATAGGGGCAATGCGGGTGAAATTTTTGATGAGATCTGATAGCGTTTTCGCGTGGGCGGCTTCATCACCGTCTGCAGTGCCCATGTATACACCGCACTCCGTAATCCAAATGGGTTTCCCCATGCAGGCTAAGCTTGCGGCGATATTGGTCCCCACTCCGTTCTCGTCGGGGTAGGCGTTTTCGATGTCGCCGTAATGAGAGTACCAGTGGTATCCCGTAATTTCAAAAACAACACCATCTGAAGTCAGTCGCTGTAGGAAGGCATAGTGAAACCATCCGGCGGTGTTCACGATGCATTGCACCTTGGGGTCGGCTTGGTGGGCGCCGTCGCACAGTCCTCTAATTACACCGCGCACCTTATTGTAACGATCTGCAATGTAATCGTTATACGAATCACCGCCTGCATCTCCCCAGTATATAGACCACGTAGAGCCGTCATCCAGCTGTTCGCCAGGGCGTGCCATCGCCCATTGCTCTAGCTCGTTGCCCATTTCCCATATATGAATGTCGGCTTTAAATGTATTAACCGTAAGACGTGCGAAGTTGTATGCTCTTACGTATAATTCTTCCTCGGTATCACTCACTAGGTCGCAATCAAGTGAAAGGACTGGGACGATCCTGATGCCTTTTTTCTTAGCTTCGACGATTAACTGTTTTAGCGATTTAAACTGAGATGCGTTGGTCAGGTCGAGGCGATAGGTGTTTAAACCCATGTCCTTCAGTAGGGTCATCTGCTGACGTTTGGATTTTATGACGGTATCTTGACGGACCGTGGTGCCCCAATTCATGGCTTGGGCTGTATAGGCTGATAAAAATATGAATGTGACAATGTATATTATTTTTACAATATAATTGGATGTTCCGGGTTGCGGTATGGGTAATGTTTTCATGTGGGCAGTGTTTTGATATGACGGATTCGGGCTCCCCTTTTTTTGTAGCGATTCCCGCCAATGGGAAATGGGGCGCTGCCTTGTACTTTCGGCCTACCTAAGCCGGGGGTTTTTGGATTGACTGGTTTTTTATATATAACGATTTATTTTGGCCGTTATAAGTAAATTACTTACAGTCTTCGTGTCATTCGCTGGGCGGATTTGAATCTGGGTCGTGCAATTTTTTTTTTGGCGGCGCGGGAATATTTCGGCGGCCGCCACCTCTTATTTTTACCATGCGATTTTCATCTTTATATTCGCGGCTTGAGCAGGCGGGAGATGCCTTGCGCTCGCCGCTACTGCTGGCCGTGCGGCTGTTTTGGGGCTGGCAGTTTGTGCAGACCGGCTGGGGCAAGCTCATGCACCTGGAGCGCACAGCGGGCTATTTTGCCGGCCTAGGCATTCCCGCTCCGCACTTGAACGCGGTCATGGCGAGTGGAACTGAATTTTTGTGCGGGCTGTTGCTGATGGTCGGCTGGAGGGCGCGGTTGGCCAGCTTGCCGCTCATCGCGATTATGGCCGTGGCCTATGCCACGGCGGAGCGCGAGGCGCTGGCGGCCATCGTGAGCGAGCCGGACCTATTCACTGCGTCCGCGCCGTTTCTTTTTCTTTTTGCGGCCTTGCTCATTCTCGCCTTTGGCCCCGGCTTTTTTGCCGTGGACCGTTTGCTCAAATCAACCCAGCCGGTTAATAATGAGGCGTGACCGCCCCAATGACCGACGACACATTTAGTCAGCTCGTGGATCAATACTATCCATCATTATACCGGTTTGCCTTCAGTCTAGCACGTAGCGAGGCGGACGCCTGCGATCTCGCCCAGCAGACGTTTTATGTGTGGGCAAAAAAGGGCCATGCGCTGCGCGAGGCGGCCAAGGCGAAATCGTGGCTTTTTACCACGCTTTACCGGGAATTTCTACGCGGTCGGCGGCGCGGCGAGCGGCTGACGGCGATCGAACTCGTGCCGGAAAACCAATTGGAAGAGGTCACACTCGAACCGGAATCGGTCGCGGCGATGGATGGCGGCGTGGTGATGGCGGCGCTGCAGGAGGTGGAGGAGATTTTTCGCGCACCGCTGACGCTGTTTTATCTGGAGGATTTATCGTATCAGGAAATCGCCGAGGCGCTCGATGTGCCGATCGGCACGGTGATGTCGCGACTGTCGCGCGGCAAAGCGCAGCTCCGGGCGCGTCTGGCCTCGCGTACCGTCGGCAACGGCAGCACGGTGCTGCCTTTTCCCACTTTTAAAAAATCTGCCTCCCATGGATAACGAAGAGGCCAAATTCATTCTAAAAGCCTACCGGCCCAACGGTGCCGATGCTGGCAATGACGTGTTTTGCAGCGCGCTCGAACAGGCGCGTCGCGATCCGGCGTTGCACGCGTGGTTCGAGCGTGAACAGGCGCGCGACAAGGCGCTCGCCGCCAAGCTCAAGGCCGTGGCGGTGCCGATTGGTTTGCGTGAGTCCATCCTCGCCGGTGCAAAAATGAGCCACCGCGAGCGCGCTTGGTGGCGGCATCCGCTTGTCTACGCGATGGCGGCCTCGCTGGCGCTTTTACTGGCCGTCTCCGGAGTGTGGTGGAACGTGCGTGCACGCACGGATTGGAGTCAAGTGACGTCGCTTTTGATCGCTGATGCGGCGCGCGTGGATCGGCACGGCTCACACGGGACGAGCGCGAGCGATTTTGTTGCCCTGCTTTCACTGGTGACGACCAAGCTCAGCACGCCGATGCCGGTCGATCTCAAGCGGCTCAAGGCCGACGGTTGCCGCGTATTCACGGTGGCGGGACACGAGGTGTTGGAGGTGTGTTTTAACCGTAACGGCGGCGATTTTCACCTCTATGTGATGGCCCGGCCCGGTGCCCGCGATTTGCCCGATGGCCCACGGTTCGTGGCGCAACGAGGGATACACACGGTGATGTGGACCGATCCGTATCACCTCTATGTGATGGCCAGCACGAAGGATGAAGCGGCGTTGAAAGCGGTGCTTTAACCGCAACGCCGGATGGACACGGCGCGTGGCAACTGCCATGCGTGGGCCATGCCGAAAAATTTGCGTTGCCTCATCACGGCCGGACCGACCCGCGAGCACCTCGACCCCGTGCGTTATCTCAGCAACGGGTCGAGCGGCAAGATGGGGTACGCACTGGCCGAGGCGGCCGCGGCGCTTGGGTGGACGGTGGAGCTCGTGAGTGGGCCCGTGTCGCTGGCTACGCCAAAGGGCGTGGCGGTGACGCGAGTCGTTTCCGCGCAGGAAATGTACGAGGCGAGCGCGGCGCGTTTCGCGGACTGCGACGTTTTTATAGCGGTGGCGGCGGTTTCGGATTATCGACCGAAGGTGCGCTCGACGGAGAAAACGAAGAAAAATCCAGGCGCGTTCACGCTGGAGCTGGAGCCGACGGTGGATATTTTGAAAACCCTCGCGAAGGGCAAAACGCCGCGGCAGACGGTGGTGGGATTTGCGGCTGAAACGCACGACGTGGAAGCGTATGCGCGGCGGAAACTCGCGGAGAAAAACCTGGATTGGATTGTGGCCAACGATGTGAGCCGCGCGGGCATCGGCATGGACGCCGATGACAATGCGGTGGTGTTGCTCTCACGAACGGGTGGGCGCGAGCTGTTTGGCCCGGCGCCAAAACGCGCCGTGGCGGCGTTCATCCTTGAGCATATTTTTGCGTAGCCTCGTTTTTTGTGAGTCTTAATTCTCTCACGTTATGAAGGGGAGGCTCGAAACTGCTTGGTTAATGCGTGAGCTTTTGTGTGTCAGCTATTTGCAACAAGATGGGCGATAATCTACTTGCCACAAATTACATCCCTTGCTGTTTTTCACTCCCTTGCGAAAGCATGCGGTATAGGTATGATGCTCCTTTGATGATCTTCTTGCATATCGGTTTTGAGCGGTAATAACCCCCAAATCTTTTTACCCATGAACACACATATTATCGTAGGCTTAACCGGCGCTCTTTGTCTCGCTGGCTGTAGATCGCCCGCTTCTGATTCTCGTTATACTAATCCACGTCAGCCCGGGCCGGCTGTAGGTAATGTTGTAGGCAACACGGTCGGCACGGTCACGGGCAATGTCGCCGGGGCGGTGGTTGGTGCGGGCGAGGGTTTTGTCGATGGCTCCAAAAAGGCATTTAATAACGAGCGTCGTGTCGTTCGCACGTGGAGAACTGAAACCACTTCGGATGGTCGCACCATTCAGGTGCCCGTCGAAACCGAAGTCGACGCGCAAGGACGCCCGATCAGTGCTCCTGTTGCCAAATAATCATCTCTTTCCCATGAAAAAGTTTTTCCCTCTCTACATCGTTTTTGCATTAGCAGCCACCGGTTTTGCACAAACCGCAGTTGACCGTTCGGTGACCGCGCAGACGCCCCAAGTCGAAACGCGTACCTATGAAAAAGACGGCAAGCTGGTGACCGAACGAGTCACCACCTCCCAAGTGAAGGAGGTCGAGGCGGTCGGTATCCCTAAGACCTTCAAGGCCGCTATTTTTGTGGCCAACCGCGCCGGTGCTGAGCACGACAAATTGATCAGTTCGCTCGAAGATTTGCTCACTGCGCGCATCTCCGGCAACGGTTTTCAAGTTCTCAGCCGGGAAGTCATCGCCAACGCCCTCACCAAGTTCGATCCCGAGGTGGCTTCATCCAAGCGCCCCGCTGATAGTCTCGATGCCAAGTTAACCGAGCAGTCTTCAGCCCTACGTTTGGGCCAGAATCTGGGTGCTGATTACTTACTGGTGGCCACGCTCAACTCGATCGGCACCAAGGAACGCGCGGTTAAGGCGTACGGCGTCGAGATGCTGAATGTGGATAGCAACTTGCGCGCCACCTATAAAATCATTGATGGCAACTCGGGTGCCACCTTAGTGGCTGATGTGGTCAAAGCCACCGTAACCGCCCGACATACGGCAAATGCCACTGAAAAGAGTGATGACACCGTGAACGAATTGCTCGATCAGGCCGCCGAACAGCTGGGCAACAGCCTCAATAGCCGTGTCGCCGCTCGCCAGATTCCCGTGGTTTCCGCTGCAGCCTCTTTGGTTGAGGTCACCATTAATGTCGAAGCCGCCGATCTCACGATCCCGGACGTACGTGTTGAAAAAGACAATACCATCGCCATTTCTGAGTCTAAGTACAAAGTGACCCCGCTCAATGTGACGGTTGAACTCGATGGTGTCGCCATCGGCACCGCCCCGGGTAAAATCAAACTACGCCCCGGTTTCAGCAAAATCCGGATGACCCGCGACGGCTTCAAACCTTGGGAGCGCACGATCAACGCGGTCAACGGCCAGACCCTCACGGTGGCGATTGAGATGAGTCCCGAAGGTTATGCCCGCTGGAAAGACAGCACGGCTTTCCTTAACGACCTCAAAAACGGCGCCAAGTTGACCGATGCCCAAGTCAAGGTGCTCGAAGGGCAGGCCAAGATGCTCGAAAATAGTTATTTTCGTATCAAAGATATCTCCATTCATAACCACTCCATTTTCGGTAATTAATCACGTCGCTTCACTCTTCGATCCATGAAACTGAAATCGTTTTTACCCACGCTTCTCGCTCTCATCTCGGTGCAATGTGCTTTGGCACAGCCTGCGCCGGGCCTTAAAAAACTAGCGATCAGTGATGTGAAGGTAACTCCTTCTTTGCTTGAAGCCGCCAAGGCTTCTGGCCGCGCTACATCCATCGGCCGTGTCACCGAGGCGCTCGACGGCCAGCTGCTTGATCGCATGCAGAACACCCGTAAATTTGAGATCATCGGGCGTTCCGATATGTCGTCGCTCTTGAAGGAAGCCGATTTTGCCGGTGGCAAGTTTCAAGTGAGCGGCGTCGATTATCTTTTGGTCACCACGATTGATGATTTCCAAGATCAAAAAGAAACTAAGAATTTTGCCGCCTTGGGCAAAACGGTGGACATCCGCAACGTCCGCTTTGCCGCCGTGGCTAAGATCTACGAAGGAGCCACAGGCAAGCTGATCGAGTCGGCCAATATCAATCTGATTTCAAGCCAGCCCGACGATGTGTCAGGCAATAATGCTAAGAGCGGTGATCTCAGTGATTCCTTGCTGCGGAGTATCTGTAAAGAGCTCGCCGAAAAAGTCGCCATTCGTGTGGCCGATGTGGTTTTCCCCGCTCGCGTGCTCTCCAAATTGGACAAACAGGTTACGCTCAATCGGGGTGAAGGTTCCGGCGTTGCCATTGGGCAAGTATGGAATGTTTTTGCGCAAGGCAATGAGTTGGTTGATCCCGATACGGGTGCGGTCCTTGGTCGTGAGGAGCTGCAAGTGGGCCGGGTGCGTATCCTGCAGGTTAACCCCAAGACCTCGATCGCCCAAATCATTGATGATACTGGCATCGAACGCCTCGCTGTTCTTCGCCTGCCGCAAGAAAGCAAATAACCCCAGCTTCACTTACGCATGTATGCCACCCGCGTTAATTCGCTGGGTGGCTTATTTTATCGGATGATGGACTAAGCAGAAAGAATACCTCGCCGATTATTTATACTTTCATCCTATGAATCACTTTAACGCGCGTCCGGTCTTCGCAGTCCCTCTTACTGTTGGGCTGCTTTTTTTAGCAGGTTGCCAAAACTATACGCAGCAATCCGCTGGCTTTTCTCAGGCTTGGCGCACGGCTAATCTGCCGCTCGCTGCGGCTGAAATTGGCAAGAAAGCTGCCAGCCATGATGACGATAAGGATGCTATCGTCTGGCGCCTTGAACAGGGTGCCGTTTTGCGCACGCAGGCACTCGCCAATCTGCCAGTGCAAGTCCCCGCTCCAGGCAAGGATCCTGTCGCTTCAATGGGGACAGAACCCGTTAAGCCTCTGGAGCGAGAAATGGTGCTGACGCAGGAAAGTAACGCCGCCTTTGAAGTAACGCAGAAAAAAATCGTCCGCTATGAAGAGGACGCCAAAGTTAAATTGGGCTCGGAAACAGGTGCTCTCCTAACCAGTCAGGCCAATCAGCCTTACCGGGGACGTGCTTATGATCGGGTCATGCTGCATACCTACGTCGCGGCGAACTATCTTAAACTGGGAGAAACCGACAAAGCGCGGGTTGAACTTAACCGACTGTTGCAATCGCAGCGCGACGCCGTCGAGGCCAATGCCAAGAAAATCGCTCAAGCGCAGGAAGAGGCCCAAAAAGCCAAGGGGGCTGAAAATGGCAAACCAGGCTACGATGCCAATGCCGCGAAAAACGACCCGAAGGTGTCGTCGAGTGTGGCGCAAATGGAAACCGAACTAAACGCCAACACCCGTGGCTATGAAGATTACGTTAATCCCTTTGCGGTATTTCTCGACGGCTTGTTTTTCGGCATCAATGCAGAAGGCTCCTCTGATATGGAACGCGCCCGTAAGTCGCTCCAACGCGTCGCTGCCATGAGCCCCGACAACCCTTATGCCCAAGCCGACCTGGCCATCGCGAATGAACTCCATCTTGGAAAGTCATTCGACAAGACCACCTATGTGATCTTCGAAACCGGCTCCGCCCCCAGCCGCGAACAATGGCGCATCGATTTGCCCATTTTCGTGGTAACTAACCGCATTTCATATATCGGTGCTGCTTTTCCGCGCCTGAAGTTTGATAACAACTTTGTGCCGTCGCTCACCGTTGCCGCCGATGGCGCTTCTTACACGACTGCCCTCGTGAGCTCGATGGACAGTGTGATCGCCCAAGATTTTAAGAACGAATGGCCTGCCATCCTCACGCGCACCATCCTTTCAGTTGCCGTCAAAGCCACTGCCGACGCTGTGATTCAAAACCAAGTGAAAGACCAAGGTTTTGCGGCTCAGATCATCGCCAAAGCGGCAACCGTGGCCTTGCAGGCGTCGACCAATATCGCTGACACGCGTTCTTGGACTACACTTCCAAAACAATTCCAGTATGCGCGCTTTGCCACCCCGGCCAACGGCAAGGTTTCTCTTCAAGTCGGCGGTACCTCGCAGGAAGTCCAACTTGTCCCCGGACTGGTTAATCTCATCTGGGTCAAGAATGTGGCCCCGGGCTTGCCCTCTTATGTCTCTCAGTCTCTGCTCAAGCCGTAAACATCATGAAACCCCGACCCCTCAACGGGGTCTTCTTAGGCCCTCTTCAATCCATGAAATCAATCACCTTAGTTGCCGCTCTGGCCGCCCTTGCGTTTACCGCCGGGTGCCAGACCGAGAATGTTAACACCGTAGAACGTGCTGCGCCCAACGCTCAGCCCAACTACGTCGCTGATAAACGCGTCGTCACCGATGCTTCCTTGGCTGGTAAAATCCAGGTTTTGAATGTCAGCCAAGCCATAGTCAGTGGCGATCACCTCAAGATCCAGGTTCGCGTTGAAAACAAGCGCAACCATGGCATCACCTTTCGCTACCGCATCGAGTGGTACGACGCCCAAGGCATGATCATTTCCTCGCCCACCGATCTTTGGAAAACCCATCAGGTGCAAGGCAGGGAAAGTGGTGTGGTTGAGGCCGTGGCCACTAGCCCCAAAGCCGTGGATTTCGTTATCAAAATTCAAGAAACCTAATCGTAATTCCTAACTCCTCATGAAAACCAATTCATCCCTCCTCGCTCTTGCAGCGGCTTCCCTTGGGTTGCTGTTCTCCGGTTGCCAAACCAACGAAGTGAAGCAAGTCGACGCCAAGGCGACGCAGATCATCAACGCTGATCAAATCAGCCCTCAGGAATGGGCGCAGGCTGCAGACAAGCTGGTCGGCAGCCTGTTGACCTCTGGTATCCTCGACAAAGCTCCTCAGCAGCCCTCAATCATGGGCATCTCGCGGATCATTAACAACACCCAGCAGCAGGTCGACACGGACGCGCTCGTGAAGAAAATCCGCGTCGCCCTCAGCCAGAGTGGCAAGGTCATCACCACCACCACCGTGGGCCTAGGCGGTAAAGCAGAAGATCCCCTCGCCAAAGAGGCGGCCGAGTATAACGCAGCGATGGGCGGCGAAAAAACCGTTGTGCAGATGCCCTACTGGAGTCTTTCCGGCAAATTGCTGGAGGATAAGATCAGACAGGGTAGCTCGACGCAGATCACCTACACCTTCCAGCTTTCTCTCACTCAGGTGAAGACCGGTTTGGCTATGTGGGAAGCCGACGAGCAGATCTCCAAAGTAGCAAAGCGCTCGAGCGCAGGTTGGTAACCCAGCTTTTCAGTAGATTTATAAAAAAGCCGCACCGAGAAGGTGCGGCTTTTTTGGCTTCGAAACCCAACGAATTGCACTTGCCGCCCCCATGTGGGCAACTCATCGCTTGGCACAACCTTTCATCGAGTGAGCGCACGGCCAAATGTTTATCTTCCAATCTGATTTTACTTCTCACCTCAGCCGTGAGGTTGGGCTGTCCGTATTGGCTGGCGAACCAGCAGAGACGCTTTTTCGCGAGGCGCGCCTGGCGGGGACGAGCGGAGCCTTTCAGCTTCAGCAAGCGGGGCGATGGTTCATCGGAGGAGCGAGCGTTGTCCCGGCGGGCGGCGATCTCGATGGTGCGACGCGGCAGTTGTACCACATGCTGTTTGCCGCGCAGACCGGTTTGAATCTGTGCCGCGTCTGGCATTATGTGCCGCGCATTAACGAACCGGGTAACGACGGGCTGGAGAACTATCGCGCGTTCTGCCACGGGCGTTCGCTGGCCTTCGAGCGGCAGTTTGGCGCGGATTTTCAACACCGATTACCGGCGGCGTCGGCGGTGGGCACGGAGGACGAACGACTCACTATCGTCTTTGCGGCGTGCGCTGATACGCCCCGGCATTTTGAGAACCCGCGGCAGGTCCCGGCTTACCAATATCCAAAGGAGCACGGACCGCGTTCGCCGAGTTTTTCCCGGGCGACATTGGTTGCGGCGGAGGGGTACACGGATGCTTTTATTTCCGGCACGGCGGCCATCGAAGGCCACGAGACCGTCGCGCCGGGCGATACGGAGGCGCAGATTGAACGCACGGTGGATAACCTGCGCACGATTTCGCAGGCTTGCGGCTTGGGCGAGCTCCTTGGCGCGGATCGCGGTGGTGAGCGCCATTTCAAAGTGTACCTGCGGCACCGGACCGATCTGGCCGCGGTGAGGGCGGCACTGGAACAGCGGTTGTTTGTCGCAACAGATCGGATCGTTTATCTGCGCTCGGACATCTGTCGGGCGGCGTTGAATCTGGAAATCGAGGCGACGGTCCTCGGCGTGCGAGCGGGGTGAAAAATCTCTTTGTCTGGCGCAGGCGTGTGGTTTTGGAGCGCGAGTAAGCTTGCGGCCTACGGGAGTGTTTTGGGGAACGCGGGATTATTTTTCTGCGAGCAATTTTTCGATCTGGCGACAATCGGGTTTACCGCGGGCGTTGCGCGGTAGTTCGGGCAGGACGAGCAGGCGGTCGGGGATTTTCCACAGTGCGGTGCAGGCGCGCAGGGATTCACGAAGTTGCGAGGCCGTGATGTCTCCCGCCACGGCAGCGGCGAGGGCGTCGGGGCGCGTGGGGTGTGGCATCGCGTAGGCTTCGCGCACGCCGGGTGTGGCGCGGAGGAGTGCTTCGATTTCGCCGAGGTCGATGCGGCGTCCGGCGATTTTGGCGGTGCGGCCGGTTCGGCCCAGCAGGACGAGTTCTCCGGACGCGGTGAGCTCGGCGCGGTCGGGCGGCGAGAAGCGGCCACTGGCCATCACGGCGGGGCTTTCGACGACGAACCGTTTGCCACGGTCAAAATGAAGGCACACGTCCTCTAGCGGCGTGCCCACGCTGCGGCCAGTGAGCGCGGCCTCGCCAATGCGGTCGAAACTGATGCCGCCGGTTTCACTGGAACCATAAAAGGAGTGAATGCGCCGGTCGAAACGTTCGGCGAAGGTTGTGGCGATTTCGGGCGTGAGCGGCGCGCCAGCCGAGATGATCAGGCGGAGACTGGCAAGCGCGGCGGGATCGATGTCGACGAGCGTGAGGGCGCGCAACAAGGCGGGCACGGCGGGGAATACTGTGGGTTTCCACTGGGCGCAATCGGCGGCGAGGGCACTGGGTAGTGGGCTCGCTGCGATGAGGATTGGCGTGCCCTGTATGAGCAGTGGCATGATGAGATTGCCCAAGCCATAGGAGTGGCCGAAGGGAATGATGCCGAGATTGAGGTCGTCGGGGGCGATGCGCATCGAGGCGCAAATTTGGCGACCGTCTGCGATCATCTGGGCGTGAGTAAATCTCAGGGCGCGCGGTGTGCCGGTGCTGCCGCTGGTGAGTTTTATCAGGCAAAAATCGTCGCGTCGGGCTGGTCGCTGGCGCGGGGGGCGCGAGAGCGTGCTGAGCTGGCCATTGTCCCAAAGCCAACTGGCCTTAGCCTCGCAGGCGGTGGCGGCGCGCACCTCGGTTGGTTCGGCTGGATCGAGGGGCACCACGATGGCACCGCAGCGGAGCAGTCCAATGAATATCGCGAGCCAGGCGGCGCTGTTGGATTCGGCGAGGGCGACGCGGTGGCGCCTGAGGGCGAGCCCGCTCGTGTGCATTTGCAGCCAGTCGGTGGCGGCGGCGTCCAATGCGGCGCGCGACCAAGTGCGACCCGTTTCGCCTTCAATGACGGCGAGAGCGTCAGGAGCGCGGCAGACATTTTCGATCCAGAGGTCGCTGAGAGTAACGGGCATTTTGTGCGTGAAGTTTTTAGTCGCGGGGGAGGGGCGCGAGCAAAATCCAGACAGGAGTCAGCGCTTGGCTGGCGGTTGGCCTTGATTTTCCGATCACGGCAGGCTTGAGCCCGCCGACACCTTTCTTTTGCTGGACGCCGATGTCTTTTGAGAAATTACCCGCCGCACCTTCCCAACTTGCGCGTTATCCCGTGGAGGCTCGCGACGCGTACGAGCGTTTTCGCACGACGGGCGATGCAGCGGCGCTGCGCACGGTGATCTTGGCCGCGGTGAGGGATTTTATGCCGAAGAAAAACTTTGGGGCAGGCCAAATCGAGATTCGTGACGATATGAAGTTAATGGAAGATCTCGGTTACGATTCACTCGCCGTGGCGGAGACAGTATTTTTTTTCGAAGATTTGTTCAATGTGCGCATAGAAACGGCTGAGTTGATGTCGGTTACGACGATAGGCGAGCTACTCTCCTTCGTCAGTGGAAAGCTGACCAAGACCAATCCCGCCGCTTAATTTAATGTCTTCTTTTTCTGGCGGTCGCCGTGTCCTGATCACCGGTTTGGGTTTTATCACGCCGATCGGCAATGATCGTGGCACGGTCAGCGCGAGCCTGCGTGAGGGAAGGAATGGGCTCGCCCCCGTGGAGTTTTTGGGAAACCCTCAGATACCGGTAAAGGTGGCTGGTACGATCAAAGATTTTTCGGTCGAGACTGCGAGTTGTCGCGATTGGAGCTGGCCGGCCCGCTACGAGTTGCCGCGCGAGACATTGCGCGGCATGGCGCCGCATGGCGTGTACGCCTACTGCGCGCTGCACCAGGCGCTGGAAGACGCGGGTCTGACCACCGAGAGCATCGCCCATGACGATCAGACGGGGCTTTTCTGTGCCTCGGCTGGTTCGGCCATGCTGATGTACAACAATCTCGCGCAGATGTACGCGGTGCGCGGCGAGCGAGGCAACCCGATGGGCGTGGTCAGCTCGATCGCGGGCACGTTGAACTTTAATTTGGCGGCGCATTTTCATATCACGGGCGCGGTCTGCGGTTTCGTGTCGGCCTGTGCCTCGTCCAGCCATGCGATCGGCTATGCCTGTGATGAGATCCGGCTCGGCCGGTTGAAGCGTGTGCTGGTGGTGGGCGCAGAGGAGTTGAACGCGGAGACGTTGCTGCCCTTCGCTGCGATGCGTGCCTTGTCGCCGCAGAGCGACCCGACGCTGGCCTCGCGGCCATTTGACGCGGGGCGCGACGGTTTTGTCGGTGCGGGTGGTTCGGTGGTAATGATTTTAGAGGAGGCCTTGTTCGCCGCTGAACGTGGGGCTCCGGTTTATGCCGAAGTGGCGGGCTGGGGACAGGCTGCCGACGGGTACAGTGTGGCGATGTCTCATCCGTCGGGCGCGGGGTTGCAGCGCGCCATGCGGTTGGCGTTAGCCGAGGCGGGGGTGTCGCCAAACGATATCGACTACGTGAATGCCCATGGCACCTCGACGCCGGTGGGCGACCGCGCGGAGGCGATTGCGCTCAAAACGCTCTTCGCCGAAGCCGGTGCGACGCCGAGGATCAGCAGTACAAAGGCGTTGACGGGGCATCCGCTTTCGCTTGCGGGTGTGATGGAGGCGGCGTTTTGTGCGCTGGCGATGAAGGAAGGTTTTATCCCGGGCAACCCCCACTTGGTGACGACAGACGAGATTTGCGCCGGACTGAACCTGCCGCGCACGACTATTGCCGAAAAACCGAGGCTGGTGCTGAACAACAGTAGTGGTTTTGGCGGTAGCAATGTTTGCCACGTCCTGCGCGCGGTGGATTGAACGCCTTTGGGTGGAGATTTTGGGTGCGACTGGCTTCCGGGCTTGCCCGCGGAGGGTGTTGTCGCCTCACTCGCTATCAATCTTTGTATGGCAGACCCGCTCACCTTCCGGCTGAAAAATATTATTGTCGAAACACTCCACCTTGAGGGTATCAAGCCGGAGGATATCAAGGACGATGAACCCTTGATGGGCAGCGGATTGGCGCTCGATTCCATCGATGCGCTGGAGTTGGTGGTGAAGCTCGAAAAAGAGTTCGGTATCAAAATCGGTAGCAGCGAAGAGTCGCGTCAGGCGCTCAGTAGTGTGACCGGTCTGGCTGCTTTTATCCGTCAGCGCGCCGATCAGTCGCGTCTGCCTTCCTGATTTCGTTTTCTTTGCCATGCCTTTTTTGGCCGACCAAGTCCCTGTCCGGGTCGTTGATTGCGGATGCGTGACGCCTCTGGGCGATGCAGCAAAGACCTGTGCCGCGTTGCTGCGCGGCGAACGGGCATTGCAACGGATCCCTGTGGCAGGAGGCGAGGGAGGCGACCGGGTGCCGATGGCGATGCTGCCGGGTCGAGCCTTGGATGAAACGAGTCCGCCCGCGTGGGGTGCGGTGGTGAAAAAACTTTTTGCGCCGGTGAGCGGTCCGGCGTGGGGGACGGCGCGGAGGCCGATATTCATTACAAGCAGTAATTTCGGCGTGGGCAGTCTGTATGCGTATCGGAAAACCGGTGACGCCGGGCATCTGACCTATGGGACACCGTTTGCCTGCGCAGACTGGCTGCGGCGGGAACAAGGCTGGGGCGATAATTTTTCCATTTTCTCCCACGCTTGCGTGTCATCGCACCTCGGTCTGGTGCAGGCGGCGCGCATGGTCGCCGCTGGGCTGGCCGAACAGGCGTTGGTGGTGGCGTTTGATTTTATCAGCCCGTTTGTGGCGGGCGGTTTCCATGCGTTGAAAATCCTCAACGCCGATTTCCCCTCGCCCTATATGAACCGTGCGACGGGCTCGATCGGGCTGGGCGATGGCGCGGCGTACGCGGTGCTTGCGCGCGAAGGCGGCGATTTCAAGATCCTTGGCCAGAGTCTGCACAACGAGATGTATCACTTCACGGCAAACCAGCCGGACGGCGCGGGGTTTGACGCCTGTCTGGCACCGCTTGCGGAAAAGGCCAAGAGCCAGGGCCTTCGTCTTTGGCTCAAGGGCCATGGCACGGGTACATTGGAGGCGGGGCGTCTCGAATCGACACGGCTGGCAGAGGCGTTTCCCGGTGCCCCCTTGGTGGGCTGGAAGGGTAGTCTCGGTCACACGCTTGGCAGCTGTGGGCTGGTTGAGCTCGCGCTGGCAATCGCGGCGTTTCGAGCCGGCCGTACACCGGGCACGGTCGGCAGTGCTACGCCGACCTTCGCGCCAGCAGTGGCGCTCGAACCGTTTTCCAATCGCGAATTTGACGCAGTGCTCTGCTCCAGCAATGCCTTTGGCGGTGCCCACGCGGGCCTGCTCCTCGCCCATGATTGAACGTTTCATTCAGATCGTGAAAACAGACGCCCCTGGTGCCGAGGAGGCTTCGGCGACGCGCGAGCGCCTGAAGGGCGGTTTCCCTCCCGGAGCGGCCCGTCGCATGACGCAGCTAGGCATGTTAATCGGTTCGGTGCTGGGCGCGATGGAGCCCACGGCGGCTGATGCAGTGGTGTATCTGTCGGAATTCGGCGAAAGCCGGGCCTTGGAGTCGTTTCTTGAAAGTTTTCCGGGCGCGAGTCCCACGCTATTTCAGACCTCGATTCATCCCAGCGGGGTGCAGCAGGGGTTGATCGGCCGCCAGCGCAGCGTGCCCGAACTTTTTCCTTTTGCCGGGGCTGGCGGGATCGTGGGACAGGCGTTGCTCGCGGCGCTGCTCAGCCCAGCGCAGCGGGTGTTGTTCTGCGGCGGCGAGGAACGCGGTTCGCGGCTGCGCGAACTCGGCGTGGCGAGCGAGCGGACTTTTGCTTTTGCTCTGGCGTTGACCAGAGAAGCGGCACCCGGCGTGGCTGGCCGACTCGTATTGAGCCCGGATGATAATGTTGTAAGTAAATTATCGTTGTCTGAGTGGTTTGGTATATTGGATCAGCGGCGCGATTACCGCGGTCCGTTGGTTGACGGTTTCAGTTTGCAGCTCACCTGGGGGCCGACGTGACCGAAGCGCAACCGGCCGCGGCGAAAGCCATGACGCAGAAACGCAACCCCGGACCCGGCTGGGGCTATCAATTTCTGCGCATCACGGACAAGGTTTTACCGGAGGGTGTGTTTCGCCCGCTGCGGGCGGTCGGCACCGTGATCGCGATGTGGGGCATGCGAGCGCAGCGTCGGCATTCACGCGACTACCTGCGTGTGATCCTCGGCCGCGAGCCGACTTGGCTTGAGGTGGCGCGGCATTTTTTTGCGTTTGAAGAGGCGTTGATGCTCCGTTTGCGCGTGGCGAACGGGCTGCCCTATCCGTGCCAGTTTGCGCCGGATGCCGATGCGTTTCGCGACTGGTATGCCCAAGGCGGGCCGCTCTTGATGGGCACTTTTCACGTCGGTGTCTCCGATTTGCTAGGTTTCCAGCTCGGCGGCGCGGGCAAGGGCCTGATTCATCTCGTGCGCGAGCGAGTGGGCAACTCGCACGACACGGAACGCCTGATCGCCCGTTTCGGCGAGGGGTTGCGGTTCATTTGGATCAATCAACCGTCCGAAATGCTCTATGCGCTGAAGGACGCCGCCAGTGGCGGCGCGACGATCGCGCTACAATGCGACCGGGTGGATTTCTCGGCGAAGACCGAGGTTTTTGAGTTCCTTGGTGCAAGACGGAGGTTCCCGTTTACGATCTACCATCTGGCTTTTATTTTTAACCGTCCAGTGGTCCTGATGGTGGGGCTACCGAAGGTGGCTCATTCGGTGCTGCACGGCTCGCCGCGCTTCGAGCCGCAGCCGGGCGAGTCGCGTCAGGCGGGGCTGGTGAGGGCCCGGGTGCACTATCAGAATTTTTTGCGGAAACTGGAGGCGTTGTTGCGGGAGGATCCCTACTGCTGGTTTAATTTCCTGCTCCTTAATCCTCCTGTTGATTCATGATGCTTTCGGCCAAACGGGTCTACTACGCGACCACCTATTACCTGTCTTGGCTCTTCTTCGGCCTCGTCGGGCTTGGCCTGAATATGGTCTGTGCCCTCCTGCTGGTGCTGCCGAGGCGTTTGTCCCTCGCGGCGTGTGTGCGCCGAGTCATCCGTCTGCTTTTTGATTATTGGGTGAAATGGTTATACGCCAGCGGTGTGGTTCGTGTTAGGTGGTTCGGTTTCGAACAACCGCTTGAGCCTGGTGTCGTCTATGTGGCCAACCATCCGATGCTGATCGATGCCCCCGTGTTGTTGGCGCGTTTGCCTAATGCGGTTTGCATTTTCAAGCCGAGTATCATGCGCAATCCCGTGCTAGGCCCTGCGGCTATCATGGCCGACTATGTTTCTGGCAGGGTCGGAATCGATGTGATCCGCGACGCGGCTCGCCGGGTGGCGTCGGGTTGCTCGATATTGATCTTCCCCGAGGGCACGCGCACGGCGCCGGGGGTGGCACCGGGGGATTTTAAACCGGGTTTTGCGGTGATCGCGGCAAAGGCGAAAGCGCCGGTGCAACTGATCTTGATCCGCGCCACCCCGGAGTTGACGGTGCGGGGGCGTGCGTGGTGGAAGCTGCCTTCCGTTTTGCCCGCGCAAGTCGAGGTCGTTCTCGATCAGCGTTGGGAGCATGTCGAGGGACGCCATCGGTCCGTTCTGAAGGCAGAAGTCGAAAAGCGCCTCTCTGAGGCACTGCATTTTCAAGCGCCATGACAGTGTCCCTTTCTCATCTTGTGCTAATCCCAACCTACAACACCGGGCCGCGGCTGTTGGTGACGGTGCGCGAGGCGCTTGCCTGCTGGCAACCGGTTTGGGTGGTGATCGACGGGAGTACGGATAACAGCGAGCAGCCCGTCGTGGAACTGGCGCATAGCGAACCGGCTTTGCGTGTGATCGCGCTGTCGCGCAATGGCGGTAAAGGAGCGGCGGTGCTGGCTGGCGCTCGGGCGGCTCTTGCTGAGGGTTTCACGCATGCGCTTGTCATGGATGCAGACGGACAGCATCCAGCGGCGCAAATCGCGGAGTTTATGGAGGCTTCTCGGCAGCACCCGGCGGCTCTGGTGCTGGGGCGTCCGCTGTTCGGTCCCGAGGCGCCGCAGCTCCGCCTGCAAGGCCGCAAGCTCAGTGTGGGTTTGGTGCGGTTAGAAGTGTTCGGCCGCGCGATCGAGGATCCGCTTTTTGGGTTTCGCGTGTATCCTCTGCGCGCGCTGACCGACGTGCTTGGCGGTACGCGTTGGGCGCGGCGTTACGATTTTGATCCCGAGGTGGCGGTTCGGTTGGTGTGGCGCGGTCTACCAACGCTGAATCTCCCTGCGGGCTGCCGCTATTTCTCGCGCGAGGAGGGCGGCGTGTCGCACTTTCATTATTGGCGCGACAATGTTCGCATGGTCTGGCTACACACACGACTCATCACTGAATTACTGCTTTTCCGTTGGATCGGTTTAGTCACGCGCGGGAGGACCACATCATGAAACCTATTTTGCTTTTTCTTATGTTTTCCGTTGTGCGGTTGGCTGTGGCCGGACCGCTCGAGACGGGGCCCCAGCTCGTGGCCGGGCAAAACGACGCGGCTTGGCAGCCGCTTTTTGCCGAACTCGGCATCAAGCGCGCAATGCTTTCCTCTTTTACCGAACACCGTTGGTTCCCCTTCAAAAAGATACCGGTTGTGCTCAAGGGTGAGATGCGGCTCCTCCCAGGGCAGGGGATCAGCCTCGGGTACACCGAGCCCGAAGACCGCGTGGTGATCATGGATGCCAAAGGCCTGCTCCTGCGCGAAGCCGGCGGCAGGCAGCGCGAACTGCCCGCAGACCCGAATTCGCCCGCGGCCACAACGGCGCTGTTGCCGATTCTGGATTTTGATCAGGCGAAACTAGCGCAGCTCTTCGTGGTATATGCGGCGCGTGACGGCGAGGTCTGGCGGCTAGATTTTGTTCCGCGCGATCCGAAACTCGCGGCCATGCTGGGCCGGATCATCGCCTGCGGCGAAGGAGTGTTGATGAAGCAGCTCGAGTTCAGGCGTTCGGCGATGCAGCGGGTGGAGATTTTTATTGGGCAGACTAAATTTGGCGTGGAGTTCACACCGGAGGAGAAGCAGCGGTATTTCCGCTGAACCGCACATGGCCTGGCCTCGCCATAAACTTCTCGCCCGGTTGGCGCTCGGCCTGCTCGCGCTGGCCGGTTGTGGCTGGTTATTCTCTTTTGACTATGAGCGGAAAGTGTCCACCGACGTGCTCGATCTCGTGCCGGTGGACGAACGTCAGCCCGAACTGGCTCTGGTGCGGCAGATGGCGGATGAGCGTGTGGCGCGAGTGCTGTTGGCGGCGCTGATGTTTTCACCACAGTCCGGTGAGTCGCCGGAGGACTTTTTGGCACGGCGGGAGAGGGTGGCCGCTGCGTTTGTGGCAAAGCTGAAAGCGTCGCCTGCCCTCGCTGAAGTGGTGCGGCTTGGTGACACGAAGGCTTTTGAGTCGGTGGGACGGCATGTGTTTGCGCAACGTTTTGATTTGCTCCTGCCCGGCCGTGTGGCGGCGTGGAAAACTGAATACAACGCCAGTGAACGGCGGACGGATTTCGCCACTTGGTCGGCGGAAAAGACGGCGACCGCGCTGACCGCCTATCTGGCGAAACCGGAGGCCATGGTGTTTCAAGACCTGCTGCCAGCTGATCCCTTATTGCTGGTGCCGAAGGCCCTTGAGCCGTGGCAGGCATTTGCGGGCATGGCGGGCGCGGGCGCTTCGGAGCGTCAGGTGCTGGTGTGGGCGCGCACGACGGCCTCACCGTTGAAAGCCGCGGGGCAGCAGCCCGTATTTCAGGCGGTTGCCCGGGCTGAAGCGGCGGCGCTTGCGGAGGGCCCGGCGGAGCTGCGTTGGAGCAGCATCGGTCGTTTTGCCGAGGCGAGCCGGCGGCGCATCGAAAGTGAAATGACGGTGCTGAACATCCTCTCGCTCATTGCGGTGCTGGCGATCGGGTTTGCCGGAGTGCGGCGCCCGCTCAAGGCGTTGAATCTTGCGCCGGTGTTGCTGTTTTCGCTGCTCGGCGCGTGGGTGGCGACGACGACAATTTTTGAACGGGTGCACGTTTTGGTCTTTGTGGTGGGTTCGTTGCTGGGCGGCGTGGCGGTGGATTATGGTTTTTATCTTTTCCTGCAACCGCCGCGCCAGCCGGGCGAGCCGCCGCTGGATAAGGCGGCGCGTCTGCTCAAGCCGCTTCTCGCCAGCTCGCTCACCGCGGTGATCGGTTTTTCGCTGCTGTTATTTTCCGATCTGCCGCTGATCAAGCAGCTCGGCGTGTTCGTGAGCGCCGGTTTGCTGTCGGCTCTGGCTGCGGCGTTTCTGTGGTTTGCGCAGGCGGGCGACACTTGCTGGGAGACGCGTGGATTTGTCCGCGCTCGTCTCCCGTGGGCAGGAAGTAAGTGGGGGCTTCGCTGGTTCGGCTTGGTGGCCTGCGCCGTGGTGGCGCTGGGTTGTTATCAGTTGAAATGGCGCGACGATATACGCGATTTGGATATCTCGTCTCCGGAATTGCGGGAAAACGCCGAACAGGTGCAGGCACTCTTTGGGGAAAATGACTCGAGGGCGATCTACCTAACTCGTGGTGCGACGGCCGCGCAGGCGCGCACGGCGCTGGATGAATTTCATGCCTGGCAGGCGCGTGCCTACCCGGGCAGCGCGGCGGTGTCGGTGGGTAAACTGCTTCCGCTGCCGACGGATTGGACGGGTTTTCCTCCGGCGTTGGGCGAACTGTCGGGTTTTGAACCGGCGTTGCGTGCGGCGTTGGAACGCGAGGGATTTGATGCCGTCGCGTTCGAACCATTTTTTGTGCAATGGCGCGAGTTTCTGGCGCGGCAATCGGTGCCGACCTATGATGAGTTGGTGGCTGGTATCGGAGGTGTGCTGCCCGGTCCACTTGGATTGATGATGGAAACGGGGCCGGGCGGCTGTTGGTATGCGACCTTATCGAACCATGCGCCAGGGGTTGAGCCGCCACCGGAGCTGAAGACCGTGAGCCTGGCCCAGCTCGAATCCTTTAACCGGCTTTTCAGTCGTTACCGTGTGTCGGCGATCGGCCTAAGTGCCATCGGTCTAGGTCTGGTGGGCCTAAGTGTGGTGTTTTTATATGGATTGCGACGTGGCTTGTTGGTCTTCGCTCTGCCGTCGGGCAGTTGTCTGTTCGCCTTTGGCCTGTTTGGGCTAGCGGGACAGCCGATGAACCTGTTTCACCTGCTCGGTGCGTTTCTGGGCGTGTGCTTGAGTCACAACTACGCAATTTTCTCCGCTGAAAACGCTGCGCGCGGTGAACCGATTCCTCCGTCAGTCCGACTTTCGGCACTGACGACCGCCGCCTCCTTCGGCGTGCTGGCGACGAGTCATATTCCGGTGATCGCGGCGCTGGGAATGATGGTGACTCTGATCGTCTTGACGGCTCTGGCGGTGGTCGAGCTGGAGCCGTTTTCAGCCCGAGGAAAAGACTGAATGGATGTGTCGCCTTGATGTAAGGCGTTCTTCAATGATTTGTCTGCTCCGCTTCTAGCTTGTACGCAGGGGAAGATACGCCAACACAGGGGGTTGATTTATGATTTCCGTGGAAACTCCAGCCGTCCCTGCGCGTGTGCTGCTCGTGAATTTAAACCGTTACGACCAGCCTTACCCTGTTTATCCACTCGGACTGGCCTATCTCGCCGGGGCGCTGCGCAACCACGGTTTTGATACCAAAACGTGGGACGCACGCATGCCCGTGGAGACATTGGAGGATAGCATCGCGACTTATGCGCCCAACTATATTGGCCTCACGCTGCGTAATATCGACAATGTACAGTGCCACAACCCCAAGTCGTTCATTCACGAGTTACTGGATTGTTGTCGACGCGTGCGCGCGGTGACGCAGGTGACCGTGATTCTGGGCGGCAGCGGTTTCTCGGTTTTTCCTAAAGAACTGTACGAGTTGACCCAGGTGGATTTCGGCATCGAGGGTGAGGGTGAGCAGACCCTGCCGAGCCTCTTGAAGGCGATAGGTTGTGGTTCGCCTTTTGGTGCGATCAGTGGGTTGCACTATCGTGATAAAGATGGCTCAGTACGGCATTCGCCGCGCAGCCCCTCCGACGCGGTTTTTACCAGCGAACCGTATCATGATGCGGTGCTATTAAAAAGTTATCTGACTGAAGGGTCTTTGCCTGGCGTGCAGACACAGCGTGGGTGTCCGCTGAAATGTTGTTATTGCACTTATCCGTTGATCGAGGGCAAACGTAGTCGTTATCGGACTGGCGTCGAAGTCGTCGCGGAGATGCGGCGGCTGGCGGAACTCGGTGTGAAGTACACGTTCATCGTCGATTCAGTATTTAATACCCGGCCCGATCATGTGCGCGATGTGTGTAGCGAACTCATCAAGGCCAACCTCGGCATCGAGTGGGAATGCTTCCTGCGGCCCAGTCGGCAGATCACGCGCGAAACGTTGGAGATGATGCGCGCGGCGGGGCTCAGGCATGTAGAATTTGGTTCGGATAGTTTTTCCGATCCGGTGCTGAAGCGGTATGGGAAAAGTTTTTGTTACGAGGAAATCGAGTCGGTCAGCCAACTAGCGCACGAGCTGAAGCTGAACTACAGCCATTTTCTCATCATCGGTGGTCCGGGCGAAACCCCTGCGACGATCGAGGAAACGATTGCGCGCGCCGCGACGCTCCCGGCGGCCTATTATTTTGCGACAATCGGTATGCGCGTGTATCCCTCGACACCGTTGTGGCGTGAGATCAATCCGGAAAAAAACGGCGAGGTGCCGGGTGATTATTTGGTCGAGCCGCGCTTTTATTTGGCCCCCGGTTTTAACGTGAAAGATCTCTATGCGCAGCTTAACGCGGTGCGCGCCCGGTCGCACAATTGGATGATCGGCGATCCGCCGCCGAATTTTCTGGTGACGAAGGATAAGCTGCGCCGCCGCGGTGTGTGCGGGCCGATGTGGGAATACGTGGAGTTACTCCAGCGTTTTGAGGCGTCACAGTGATTGGACGCACGTTGTTGCCGCCCGATTTCTGCGGCTCTGCGCGCGACGTCTCTGCGAGAGCATGGGTTGAAAAAGGCAGGGTTTCGCGCAGAGGCGCAGAGCGCGTTGGGTGGCGCTGATGATGAACGACAGGTGCGGGGATTTTCTCTCTAATGATCAGACGGGTGTGCAGACCTCGTTTGTCACTGGCATGTCGGTGTCACTGTGTCGGTGGACGGCGGTTTCCTCGACTCATCAGGGATTTGATCCTGATGAATGATTTGGCCGCTGGCGTGTGACGAGGGGCAACGCAGGCAGTGGGTAAACTGCCTGCGCCGGGGTGGTTTGGGCTATGGTTTTTGTGCCAGCTTTTTTTCGATCCTGGGCAATAACTGGTAACGCACCGCTTTGAATTCGGGCTCAAGCGCGAGCGCCTGCTCGGCCGTTGCTTTCGCCTAGCTCACTTCTTCTTTTTTAAGCTGGGCCTGCGCCAGCCAATACAAGGCATTCGCCCGGCCCCAGTGAAGCGGAGATGACTTTGTTATTTCGTCAGCAAGGGCTGTCGCGGCGCGTTGAAACAGGCGGAGCGCTTCGTCGGGATCGCCGCCAAACATTTCCGGCGTGTTCAGCAAGGTAACGCCGTGAGCGGTCAGCACGCGTCCACTCTCCGGTGCGCTTTCATAGGCCTCGCTGGTGAAAGTCATCATCTTTGGCCCAAGACTCATGGCCCCCGAACCGCCGCGCACGCCGATCAGATGTCCGGCAATCTGGCCGCGCAGCGCGAACGCCTCGGCTTTCCATGGCTGTTCCTTCATTCTCGCCAAGCTGGCGTCGGCCTTTTCTAACTCAGCCCGGAGTATTTTTTTATCATCGGTGGAATAGGCGAGGTTTGCCCGTGCATACGCGGCGAAACCTTCAAAATACACCAAGGCGGGCGTGTTCGGCTCGGCGGTGAGTTCGCTCTGCGCCTCGTCCAATAGAGCGGCGTCGAAGCGGTAGAGGGCTTGCGCGATTTTTTGTTCGAGCACGGTGGTGTCGGGCGCGGCGCGCGGCGCGC
>Ga0105048_10000176_pt1 | contig 87578 bp, 80 predicted proteins | sample MAT05_FD_78382 | JGI IMG/M metagenome (GOLD analysis project Ga0105048, IMG submission 78382) | Freshwater microbial communities from Lake Fryxell liftoff mats and glacier meltwater in Antarctica - MAT-05 | ecosystem: Environmental > Aquatic > Freshwater > Ice > Liftoff microbial mat | place...
CGCACCCTGCGCCGCCTGAAATACTCGATGAAGTCCGACAAGTCGCCGGTCATGGAGATGTATGGCACTCCCCGGGCCAAAGTCGAAAGTCTGATCAGCGAGGTTGGGCTCGAGCTGATCGCTTCAGTGCCCGACAGCCAGGCAAAGACCTGGGAGAGCTACACCTACGTGGCCCCACGGCGCTGACGTCGGAACGCTTCATTCGGTCAGGCTGAGCCCGGCCGCCTTGATCACGTTGAGAGTCGCCTGCGGCACGGTAACCGTCGCTTCGGCAACGCCCTTTTCCGCTTCCGCGATCGCTTCCGCCACCCCGTCGCGGCTGTAGAACGCACTGAGCGCAGCCTCTTCGATCATCGAAACGAGCCAGCGCTGCTGCTGGTACAGGCGGCGTTCGGCCAGCAGTCCGGTTTCTTCCAGGAGGGCCCGGTGGGCTTCGATCGTCTCCCAGATCTCGGCCAGGCCGGTCTTCTCGGTGGCCGACGCGATCAGGACCGGTGTCTCCCAGCCTTCGGTTGAAGGCGGCAGCATGCGCAGTGCGTGGCGGTAGTCACCGCGGGCCCGTTTGGCGAGCATGACCCGGTCGCCGTCGGCCTTGTTGACCACGACCAGGTCGGCCATCTCCATGATGCCGCGCTTGATTCCCTGGAGTTCGTCGCCGGCCCCGGGCACCAGCAGCAGGCAGAGGCAGTCGACCAGCTCGGCCAGTTCGGATTCGGACTGGCCGACCCCGACCGACTCGACCAGGATCACGTCGTAACCGGCCGCTTCACAGAGCAGCATCGCTTCACGTGTCTTGCGCGCAACCCCACCGAGGACTCCGCCCGAAGGGGAAGGGCGGATGTAAGCGTCGGGGCTCACGCTGAGCGCCTGCATGCGGGTCTTGTCGCCGAGGATGCTGCCACCGGTGCGCGCGCTCGACGGGTCGATCACCAGCACCGCGACCTTCAGACCCTGCTCGATCAGCCAGAGGCCGAGGGTCTCGATCACGGTCGACTTGCCGGCCCCGGGCACACCGGTGATGCCGACCCGGCGGGCATTGCCGGTCTTCGGCAGCAGCTGGGCGATCAGCTCCTGGGCCTGCTCCTGGTCATCGGGCCGGCGGGACTCGGCGAGTGTGATCGCGCGGGAAAGCGCACCACGATCGCCGCTCTCGATGCCCGCCTTCAGTTCTTCGACCGAGGCGCGCTCGGCCATCAGGCGGTGGTCGTCCCGTGTTTTTCCACTTGCACGTCAAGCCCCAGCCGCTGGATAAGTAACTCAAGCAGCTCGCCGGCAGCTTCACCGATCACGGTGCCGGGCGGGAAAATCAGGTCGGCGCCGAGCTCCTTAAGCGGTTCGAAGTCGACCGGGGGAATCACTCCACCGGCGACGATCATGATGTCTTTGCGATCCAGGTCATCGAGCGCCTTTCGCAGGGCCGGCACCAGGGTGAGGTGGCCGGCGGCCAGGGTGCTGACCCCGACCACATGGACGTCGGCTTCGATCGCCTGGCGGGCGACCTCTTCCGGCGTCTGGAAGAGCGGGCCGATGTCGACGTCGAATCCGAGGTCGGCAAAAGCGGTGGCGATGACCTTCTGGCCACGGTCGTGTCCGTCCTGGCCCATCTTTGCGACAAGCACACGCGGGCGGCGGCCCTCGGCGCGTTCAAACGCCTCAACCAAAATTTTCGTCTGGGAGAAAGACTCGGAACTCACGCCGACCTCCTGGGCATAAACACCACCGATTGACCTGATCTCTGCCGCATGGCGACCGTACTCCTTTTCCAGCGCCAGACTGATTTCTCCGACCGTCGCATGGGCTCTGGCGGCCTTGATGCCGAGGTCGAGCAGATTGCCTTCACCCGACCGTGCGGCGTTGGTCAGGTGCTCGAGGGTTTCCTGGACGGCGACCTCATCACGCTCGGCCTTGAGGCGTTTCAGCTTGGCCAGCTGGGCCTCGCGGACCTCGTTGTTGTTGATCTTCAGGACGTTGACCAGGGTGTCGTTCTCCGGGCGATAGGAGTTGACGCCAACCACCGTCTGCTTGCCGGAATCGATCCGGGCCTGGGTGCGCGCGGCTGATTCTTCGATGCGCAGCTTGGGGATGCCGGCCGCGATCGCTTCGGTCATGCCGCCCGCTTCGTCGATCTCCTTCATGTGGGCAAGCGCCTTGAGCGCCAGCTGCCTGGTGAGATATTCGACGTAGTAGCTGCCGGCCCACGGGTCGATCACGCGGGTCGTGCCAGATTCCTGCTGCAGGAAGAGCTGGGTCTGGCGGGCGATGCGGGCACTGAAGTCGGATGGAAGGCCGAGGGCTTCGTCCAGGGCATTCGTGTGGAGCGACTGCGTGTGGCCCTGGGTCGCAGCCATCGCTTCGACACAGGTGCGGACCACGTTGTTGTAAGCGTCCTGCGCGGCGAGGCTCCAGCCGGAGGTCTGGCAATGGGTGCGCAGCGACATCGACTTGTCCTTCTTCGGGCCGAACTCCTTGATCAGGCTGGCCCAGAGCAGTCGACCGGCGCGCATCTTGGCGACTTCCATGAAGAAGTTCATGCCAATCGCCCAGAAGAAAGAAAGGCGCGGTGCGAAGTTGTCGATCTCCAGGCCGGAATCGAGCGCGGCCTTGACGTATTCGACCCCGTCGCTCAGCGTGTATCCGAGCTCGAGGTCGGCGCTGGCCCCAGCCTCCTGCATGTGGTAGCCGGAGATCGAGATCGAGTTGAATCGCGGCAGCTCTTTCGAGGTGTAACCGATGATGTCGGAGACGATCCGCATCGAGGGCTTCGGCGGATAGATGTACGTGTTCCGAACCATGAACTCTTTGAGGATGTCGTTCTGGATCGTGCCGGTGATCTGGTCGTGCGGCACGCCCTGTTCCTCGCCGGCCACGATGAAGAGCGAAAGCACCGGCAGCACGGCACCGTTCATCGTCATCGAGACGCTCATCTCTTCCAGCGGGATGCCGTCGAAGAGGGTGCGCATGTCGTAGATCGAGTCGATCGCAACGCCGGCCATGCCGACGTCGCCGGCGACCCGTTCGTGATCGGAATCGTAGCCGCGATGGGTGGCCAGGTCGAAAGCGATCGAAAGGCCCTTCTGTCCGGCCGCCAGGTTGCGACGGTAGAAGGCGTTCGATTCTTCAGCCGTGGAGTAACCCGCGTACTGGCGGATGGTCCAGGGCTTGTTCACATACATGGTCGGGTACGGACCACGCAGGTAAGGCGCAAAACCGGGCTTGGTGTCGAGGAAGCCGAGGCCTTCGGTCGCTTCCGAGGTGTAGGCCGGGTCGAGCTCGATGCCCTCCGGGGTGTCCCACTTGACTTCGTCGCCGCTGGGGTTCTTCGCGGCGGCTTCGTTCAGTATCCGGTCCAGCTCCTGGACCGGGGCCGGCTCGGTTTCGATGCCACCCAGGTCGAGGCCGGAGAAGTCGGGAATGCTGTCGATCGGACTCATGCGGGGACCTCCACTCCGAGGCGCTCAAGTGCGGCGGTCAACACAGTGACCATGTCCACACCGTTCTTCAGCACCTCATCGGCCGCGGCGGCTTCGTTCAGCTCCGGGGTCGAGTTGATCATGTAGACGTATTCGGCGCCGGCGCCGCGCAGCTGGCTGACCAGGTCGGCGACGTCCTCCGGGGTCTCACGCTTGCTCGCGCAGATCGCCGCAACTGAAAAGCCACCACCCTGGAAGGTTGCTGCCTGTTCGGCATTGCCGTCGAGGGCACCTGACGGAACAGTTTCAATGCCGGAAACTTCGAAAAAGCTCTTGGCCCAGTTGGCCAGGTTGACGTGGGTCGCGATCGCACCCATGCAGGCCAGATAGATCTGCGGGCGGTCCTTGCCGCAAGCTTCATGGTCGCGGGCCGCATAACGCAGGTGCTCGAACGGCGCCGAGTCCGGACGGGGCACGATCGCCGGCTCCAGCACGGTGGGGCCACCGCGGCCTTCGTTCAATGCGGCACCGATCTCATCGATGCGGGCACCGGATGAAGCGAGCGAGGTCGCCTTGGCCAGGCGCTGGTCAGCCGGGGTTGAAGTCAGTTCGTCGATGCCCTTGATGTCCGGGCGCTCGGCCAGGCGGGCGGCGTCGAGGCGGGCGACTGCTTCGCGGTCGACCGTTTCCGGCTCGGTGCCGTCGTCACCCAGCAGAGGGAATTCGTTGATGCCGGTCATGACCCGGACCCGGTGGACCAGTTCGTCTTCACGAAGGTCAGCCTGCTCGGCAAGCTTGCTGGCGATCAGGCCGGAACGCAGGGCGGCGAGGGCGCCACCCTCCCTTTCGATCTCGGTGAAACGCTGCCAGGCAGCCTGGGCGACTTCGTCGGTCAGAACCTCGACGTACCAGGAGCCGGCTGCCGGATCGGCGATGCGGCCGAGCGAAGATTCGTCCTGGAGGACGATCTGGGTGTTGCGGGCGATGCGCCGGCCGAGCGCTCCGGGCTGGCCGATCGCGCGATCGAACGGAGTCACGGTGACGCCGTCAGCGCCACCGGTCCCGGCAGCGAAAACACCGGTGGTGACCCGCAGCATGTTGACCCAGGGATCAACCGCGGTGATCATGCGTGCGGTTGTCTGCGCGTAAGTCGCGGAGTGACGGGCTTCGGCGGGCACACCACATTCTTCGAGCACCCGGGCCCAGATCCGGCGGATCGCGCGGAACTTCGCCATCTCCAGGAACTGGTCGGCGCCAACGCCGAGGTTGAATTCGATCTGCGAAGCGACGGTGGCCGGATCGAGTCCGACCGCGAGGCCGGCCCGCAGGTGTTCAACCGCGGTGGCGATCGAGATGCCGAGTTCCCAGGCAGTGCTGGCCCCGGCCTCCACGTATGGGTTGGTGTCGACCCCAAGGGCACGCACCCTGGCGAAACCGCGGCTGGTCTCCAGCGCCAGGCCGGCGGCGCGGGCCAGGCCTTCTTCCGGGGAGAAAGGCAGGCTGCCGTCGCGGACCAGGGTGCCGAGCGGGTCGGCGCGGAAAGAGGCAATGGCGGAATCCGGGGAGATGCCGCTCTCCTGCCAGTGGGCGTTTAGCAGGGCGGCCGCGGGCAGGGTGGCCGCTCCCGCGTCGAGCGCGACGCCGGCCATGTCGAGGAAAACTCCATCGAGCACGAGGCTGATGTCATCAAGGTTGGAGATGCCGATGCCATCGAGGCCGCGGTTGGTCTGGAAGTCGGGTGAATCGGGACCGAGGCCCTTGCGCGCGGCCTGATCGAAAGCCAGGGTGACTTCGGTGACTCCCCCGTTCAGGTCTTCGAGGATTTCGGCGTTGGCGACGCTGCGATCGGGGTGGCTGTGGACCTGCCGGATCTGCCAGTGGCGGCCGGCCCTGGTGCCACGGACGAAAGGTGCTTCGTTCGGCAGCCCGGCTGGATCGGGGGCCAGCGTGTCTTCACGCGTGTAGAGCCACTTGGCTTCAATGCCATCGTCGAGTTCGGTGCTCAGCTTGGGGCTTTCGAGCCCTTTACCCGCTGCGGCAGCCCACTCGTCATAAGAGACGGGGTCGAATCCTTCGGTGAAGTCGTCTTTTGCAGGACTGGGCATCGACCGCACAGGGTATCTGCCTGCCGCGGCTGAGGGACTTGATCCTGATCACACCCGGTCAACGTCTCTATGCTGGCGCCCATGGCTCAGAGAAAGTACCGGGTCCCGCAACCGCCGCTCTCCCCCGAGAGATTCCGCTTCCTCTCGATCGAACCGAACCCGATCTGGGCGATCAGCCGACGAGTCCTGCTCGCGCTCAGCCTGGTGTTGCTCGTGACCCTGATCACCTATATCGGCCGCGCGGGTTACATCGATACGCAGGGCGGTGACTCACCGTTGACCTTCATCGATGCCCTCTATTACTCGACGGTGACGATCACCACCACCGGCTACGGAGACATCGTTCCGAACACCCAGGCGTCGCGCCTGGTCACGACGGTTATCGTCACCCCGCTCCGGGTTCTCTTCCTGGTTCTGCTCGTAGGAACTACCCTTCAGGTCTTGGCCGACAAATCGAAATTCAAGTTTCGCGTCAGTCGCCTGCAGAATGAACTGCGGGACCACATCGTTGTTTGTGGTTTCGGGGTCAAGGGACGATCGGCCCTGGAGTACCTGAGGAACCACAGCGAGCACATTCCGGCGATCGCGATCGACAACTCCGACGACTCGCTGGAAGTCGCCAACCGCATGGGAATCACCGGGATCGACGGGTCAACTTTCGACCTCGAAATCCTGAAGGCCGCCCGGGTTGAACAAGCCCGCACCGTAATCGTGGCGCTCAGCAGCGATGAGCAGTCGGTGCTCACCGTGCTGCGCGTGCGGGAACTGAACTCGAAAGTAAAAATCGTCGCCTCCTGCCGCGAAGAAGCGAACGTCGAGCTGCTGCGGAAGGCCGGCGCGGACGAAGTGATCGTCTCCGCCAGCTCGGCCGGCCGAATTCTCGGAATGGCCGCCGAAGCGCCGGACGCAGCCCGCATCGTCAACGACCTCCTGACTTTCGGTGACGGCCTCGACATCAACGAGCGGGAGGTCGAAACAGCCGGTGATCCGATCGAGCGCAGCCGGACCGAAACCGCGATCGCGGTCGTTCGCGGCAACATCGTCATGCGTCCCGGCGACGCCCGCTGTCAACAGCTCAAAAAGGGCGACCTCGTGATCTTCATTAACGCCCAGGAAGAAACTTACGAGAGGCCCGAAGTTCTGACCTGACCCCCGGGCATCGCTCCTCCTTGGCTGCGCCCAGCGAAGCGAAAGAGGAGCATCGCGGATCTGGGAACCCGCACAACAGGCATCGCTCCTCCTTGGCTGCGCCCAGCGCCACCAAGGAGGAGCATCACCTGGTTGTTCAGCTGAGGGTGATGCTTTCTATTACCTGGTCCGACTTGGGCTTGTCGCCGCGGTCGGTGTCGGTGCCTTCGATTGCGTCGACCACGTCCATGCCGGATGTGATCTCACCGAAAACGGTGTGCTTGCCGTCGAGCCACTCGGCGGCGGGGGTGGTGACGATGAAGAACTGCGAGCCGTTGGTGTTGGGGCCGGAGTTGGCCATGGCCAGCGCGCCGCGAACGACCTTGCGCTGGTTGAACTCGTCTTCGAACGAATAGCCCGGCCCTCCGGTTCCGATTCCATCCGGGCAGCCGCCCTGGATCATGAAGTCCTTGATGATTCGGTGGAAGATCAGGCCGTCGTAGAAGCCGTCGGCGGCGAGCTTGCGAAAGTTCTCGACCGTCTTCGGTGCGTCCTCGTCAAAGAACTCGACCTCGATGGCCCCGGCGTTTGTATTCAGCGTTGCTTTGGACATGACCGCAGCCTAGCGATCCCATATATCCAGATCGTTTCGGTTCCGACCCTAAAGGCCGAGGCCGCGCACGCCGTCCTCGCGGAAGCCGATGTGATGGCCCAGTTCGTGGCGCACGGTCCGCTCGACCTGCGACGCCAGGAGGCGCCGGTCATGGCCGAAGTCCCGGGTCAGAGTGTCGCGGTAGATGACGATGCGATCCTCGTAGAAATCGCGCGACATGCCATCTCCGTAGTACATGCCGTAGGCGTGGTGGTCCTCTCCAAGGTTGGAAACAACCACCGCGACCTTGTCGATGATCTCCCGGAACTGGTCGGGGAGGTTGTCGATCGCATCAACGACCATCTGCTCGAATTCGTCTTCTCTAACCGGGTGTGACATATCGGACAATCATGACAATCCCGTTGCAGCGGCGGGTGCATCGCGGCGATATTCGTCTTGAATATTTATGTTGAACCGAGCGCAACCGATGTGTTCCGGGACGGTTAACGCTCCCGACGCCCTATTTTATGCCTCTAACCCGAACGTCAAGTACCTCTTTTTCCGTGCTGCTCGGCTTTGCCCTGCTGGTGTTGCTGATTGGTGCCGCAAAGGCTGACGCGAAGTCACTCCTGCCGCCGAGCGGCCAGACCTACTTCGGGGTCACCGATACCGGTGAAGCCAGTCAGTTCCGTGACTTTGCCCGGTCGATCGGCAAGCATCCTCCGGTAATCCAGACCTTCCACCCCTGGGGCAACAGCCTCCACCAGGCGATGCCGCGCTGGAAGTCGGTGCGTGCCCGACCGATGCTCCACATCACGACCAAGGCCGATGACGGCACTGAACTGATCACACCGCGCCAGATCGCCCTGGGTCGCGGCGACGACTATCTGCTTCGCCTCAATACTTCACTGGACCGCAAGGAGATCCGCGCCTACATCCGTCCGATGGGTGAGCCGAACCGCTGCCTGAACCCTTACGCCGCGGTCGATTGCTCCGGCAACGTGCGCGGAGGTTCCTACTCCTATCGCTGGTACAAATCGGCCTTCCGGCGGATCGCGATCATCGTCGAGGGTGGCGAAAAGCGAGGCACGATAAATGCCGAGTTGAAAGACATCGGCCTGCCGAAGATCCAGAAGCTCCGCAAGAAGCAAAAGCTGCCGCGCCGCCTGCCGACCGCCCCGGTCGCGATCGTCTGGAGCCCCCTTCCCGGTGGCTCCCCCACGATCTCAGCCAACGCGCCCGGCAAGTTCTGGCCGGGCAAAGACTGGGTCGACTGGGTCGCCACCGACTTCTACTCCCGTTACGGCAGCTGGCGCGACCTCAAGCGTTTCTACTCGAAGTTTTCCCTCGGCAAGGACAAGCCGATGGCGCTGACCGAATGGGGACTCTGGGGAGCCGACAAGCCCGGCTTCGTCAAGAAGATCTTCCGTTTTGTGAAGCACCGCGAGAACATGCGCATGCTCATCTATTACCAGGACTTCGGAACCTCGAACGAGTTCCGCATTCAGAACTTCCCGAAAAGCCTGGACGTGCTGCGGCGCCATGTAGCGAAGGACAACTTCCCGAAGTTCGCGAAAAAATACCCGAGATAGGGCTAAGTGAAGGCTGAGATTCCGGTCAGGGCCTTTCCTACACTCAACGTGTGGATCTCGTCGGTTCCTTCGTAGGTGAAGACTGACTCGATGTTGTTGGCGTGGCGTAGCACCGGGTATTCGAGTGTTACCCCGTTGGCCCCGAGGATTCCGCGGGCCGTGGCTGCCACCTGACGGGCCATGCGCACGTTCTGCCGCTTGCCCAGGCTGACCTGCTCGGTGGTGATGATGCCTTCGTCCTTGAGCCTTCCTAGGTGCAGGGCCAGCAGGTAACCCTGCTGGACCCCGGCCGCCATGTCGGCCAGTTTGTCCTGGGTCAGCTGGAAGGAGGCAATCGGCTTGCCGAACTGCTCGCGGGTCAGTGAATATTCAAGCGCGGCTTCGAAGCAGGCCCGAGCCGCACCAACCACTCCCCAGACGATGCCGTAGCGGGCTTCGTTCAGGCAGCTGAGCGGGCCTCGCAGCGACTGAACCCCGGGCAGGCGGTTCGAATCCGGCAGGCGCACGTCATCGAAGATCAGCTCGGATGTGACCGAAGCCCGCAGCGAAAGCTTGCCGTGCATTTCGGGAGCGGTGAAACCTTCCATGCCCGGTTCGACCAGGAATCCCTGGACACCATCTTCAGTGCGAGCCCAGACCACCGCGACGTCGCTGATCGAGCCGGAGGTGATCCACATCTTGGCGCCGTTCAGGATCCAGTCTTCCCCGTCGCGCTGCGCTTTCGTACGCATGCTGGCCGGGTCGGACCCGGAATCCGGTTCGGTCAGGCCGAAACAGCCGATCATCGTTCCCGCGGCCAGGCCGGGAAGCCATTTGTTCTTCTGCTCCTCGGAGCCGTACTTCCAGATCGCGAACATCGCGAGTGAACCCTGGACCGAGCAGAACGAGCGCAATGCACTGTCTCCAGCCTCGAGTTCCATGCACGCGATTCCGTAAGCGACGGCGGAAGACCCGGCGCAGCCATATCCCTCGAGGTGCATCCCCAGCACGTTCAGGCTGCCGAGGGCTTCGGGTACCGACCGGTCGAAGGTCCCGTCCTCGAAATGCTGGTTCACGCCCGGCAGGTACTTCTCGTTGACGTAGCGGGCGACCGTCTCTTTGATCAGGCGCTCCTCGTCAGAGAGCAGCCGGTCGATTTCCAGAAAGTCTTTTGGTTTCACTGCCACCCATTATGAACCGGCGGCCCTTCCGCCGGTGAAAACAGGCAGAACGTGAGCCCCGCGCTTAGGATGGGAGGTCGAGTGGTCCACGGACGCGACAGCGAGATCGAAAGCATCGAAGAACTCCTGTCCGACGCCCGGCGAGGGCGGGGCGGCTGCCTCGTTCTGGAAGGTCCGGCGGGAATCGGCAAAACCACGCTGGTCGAGGTCGCCCGCGAGCGGGCGAAATCCTTCCGGGTGATCGAATCGGTCGGAGTCGAGTCGGAGACTGACCTGGCTTTCGCCGCCATCACCGAGATCTGCCGGTCGCTCCACGAAGCAATGGACCGGATCCCGGCCGCGCAGGCCGTCGCCCTCGACGCGGCGATGGGCCGGTCCGAGATGATGCTCGCCGAGAGTGACCCCCTGGTCATCTTCAACGGTTTCTCTGCCCTTATTAACGAAGCGAGTTCCGAACAGCCGCTGCTGATCCTGCTCGACGACGCCCACTGGTACGACGTGTCGTCCCGGGCCTGTCTGGCATATGCCGTGCGGCGTATAGGTGACACCCGCTGCGCCGTCCTGGCGGTCACCCGGAATGGTCCCGCAGCCGCTCCGCTCGACGGCTGGGAGGCCCCCTGGCTCAAAATTGATGGGCTCGACCACGCTGCCGCCGAAGCCGTGCTCAGGGATCAGGCTCCGGATCTTTCCCGGGAGGCCGTGCGAGCGATCGAGGAGGCGGCAGAAGGCAACCCTCTCGCCTTGATGAGCCTGCCCGAGCTGCTGACTCCCGGACAGCGCGAAGCGACCGAACCAATCGGATCTCTGCCGACCGGGTCCGACGCGCTGCGAGAGGTGGTTTCGCTGCGGCTGGAAGGTCTGTCTGATGAGACAATGGAGGCCCTGCTCCTGCTGGCGCTGTCACCCGCACGAGGGACGAACTCGGCGCTCGGTGCGATGGGAACAATCGATCTGGAAGGCACCGTGCTTGAAGCGGCCGAACATCGTGGCCTGATCCGCTTCAGCAGCGTGGGCATCGAATTCGCCCATCCGGTCCTGCGTGCGGAGATCGCCCGGCGTGTGTCGCCCGGCGACCGTCGCCGCGCCCACGTGCTGCTCGCGCATCACAGCCACCCGCAGGCCCGGGCCTGGCACCTTGCCGCTTCCGCGATCGGCCCCGACGACGACGCAGCGAATGAACTCGAAGCGGCGGCAAGGTCGGCTACCAGCCGCGGCGCCCACGCATCAGCCGCTGAAGCGATGGCCCGGGCGGCCGAATTGACCGCGGCCGATTCGACCCGCTGCACCCGCCTCTACATGGCCGGTCTTTCAGCGGCGCTTTCGGGTGACTACGAGTGGGCATCGAACCTGCTGGAGGATTCCGCGTCGGGCAAGATGAGGCCATTCGGACAGCACCTGCTTGCCATGGTTCGCGTGACGGGAGGCACCCTGCCGGCCCGCGAAATCCTCCGGCTCCTGCTGGCGGAGGCCGAGCTCACCAGGTACGACCAGCCGCAGCAGGCTGCCCAGATGTTTGCTGATGCCGCCCTGATAGCCGTGTTCGGCGGGTTCTGCATTGAGGCGGTGGAAGCCGCGCGCGAAGCAGAAGGTTTGATCGAAGACGAAACTTTCGATGACCTGCGATGCCAGATCGAATCAGCTCTCGGCATGACCCTGGCCCTCTCCGGACAGACCACCGCCGCCAGGGAAGCTCTGGATGCAGCCGGGGGGAGACTCGACCAGATCCCGACCCAGTCGCCAGCCGCGCAGTCGGTCTGCTTCGCGCTCGGTGGCCGGTTATGTACCGGGCAGGAAGCCCTCCTGCTGGACGAAGTCCGTTCGTTCATCGCCCGGGCCGACCGGGAGGGAGTGATCGGTCTGGTGCCGTACTTCCACATACAGGCCAGCGATGCCGCCTACCGCCTCGGCAAGTGGCCGGCAGCGATGGCCGACGCCGAGCGGGCAGTGGACAAAGCCCAGGCCACCGGCCAGGTCGCACCGCTTTCGATGGCCCTGGTGGTCAAGGCGAGGATTCACGCGGCCCGCGGTGAGGCTGTCGAGGCCGAAGCCTGCGCGAATCGTGCGATCGAGCTCACCGAACCGATCGGTTACGGGCTTCCGTTGATCTGCGGCCGGGCCGCGCTCGGATTCCTCTATCTCGGGCTCGGCGAAACCGGGAGGGCGATCGTCGAGCTCGAACGGCTCGGACCGCCGACCGAAGCCGCCGGACTCTTCGGACCGATCATCGTTCCCTGGATCCCCGACCTGGTCGAGGCTCTGGTCGAGAGCGGGCAGAAGGCTGAGGCGGCTCCGTTCGTTGCGATGCTGCGTGAGGCCGCCGAACTGAACGGCACTCCGTTGGCCCGCGGTTATGCCAGCCGCTGCGAAGCACTGGTGAACGGAACCCCCACCGGGTACCTGTTCGAAGGGGCAATCCGCCTTCACTCCAAAGCGGCAGTGCCGCTTGAACTCGGCCGTTCGCTGCTGCTTGCCGGATCCGCCTACCGGCGTGAGGGCCTGCGCCCGCAGGCGAACGATCGCCTTGGGGCCGCGCGTCGCGTCTTCGATGGGCTCGGAAGCGTCCCCTGGGCCGACCGGACCCAGCGGGAAATTTGGGCGCTGGACGACATCCGGAACCCTTCAGAGATCGAGGGCTCAAAAGGCGATCTTCATCCGGACCAGGACAACCGCCCCGGTCACGAGTAGGATTACGCGCATGCAAATCGGGGGAACACTTGTCAACGCAATCGTCCGGATCGTGATTCTCGGGGCCACCCTGGCCTTGGTCTATTTCTTCATCATCCGGCCGGTTCTTGACACGACCGACAAGGCTTTCGACAGCGCGAACAGCTTCTCGAACAACATCTCGAAGCAGGTCCAGGACTCGATTGATCAGGTTCAGGTCACGACCACGACTTCCGGCAGCGGCCCCTCCCAGCGGCAGATCAAACGCCTTCAGCAGGAGATCCGGAAGATTCCGCCGGAGAATATGTCACGCCTGAACTCGTGCATAGTCAAAGCCGGGGTCGATGTTCAGAGAATGATCCGCTGCGCCGAACGCCTTCAGTAGTATCGGACACGTTCAGATGTGAACTGCCGAATCCGGTCCTTCTTTGGACCGGAGCGGGGGACCCATTGGAGTGCGGCGAAAGCCATATCTCCGGGGGCGAATCGGACCGCTGGTCCGTAGCGCAGCTTCTTCAGCGCGAGCCCGTCAGCTAACCCCGTAGGCCAGACGAAGAAGGAGGTAACAATGGATCTGAACTCACCGATAGTAGCCCCCGTAGTCGAAACAACCGGTGCTCGCGCCGTGTTCGCCTACGTGGTTGGTGGAATCGCCGGGACAGCTTTGGCGCTGCCCGTGCTGATCGGCGTTTTCGGCCTGTAGCCACCACTGAACGAAGCCGGCCCGGCTATTCGCCGGGCCGGTCGTTCAGCCCCGGACCTTCACCCTGACCGACATGGATGCCGCCGGTTCGAAGGGGAAGTACTGCGAGGGGAGCAGTACGGCCCTGAGCTTGATTCGTGCGGCTCCCGTGATGTATCGGAAGCGGTAGGAGGCACGGAAGTTTCCAACCCGGTTCGTCCTGGTGACCAGCACCGGTCGCCAGCGCCGGGATGCTTTCTCCAGGTACTGGACCGCGACGAGGTTGCCCCGGGCCGGGGTGTGCGCCCAGCGATTGTCGACCCGCCCACGCAGCTTCAGCTTCTTCCCGGTGCGCAGCTTCTTCGGTGTCGCACGCAGCTGGACCATCCCTTTCACTTTCAGCTCGAGCGGCCCGGCCGAAGAATCGATCAGCACCTCGTCACCGGGAAACCTGACCGACACCCGCCTCGACGTGCCCTGGTCAAGGGTCAGAGAGTAGAAGCCGTCGTTGTCGGTGGTGGCCTCGATCGAATTTGCCGCCTGTCGGGAGCCGAATGCCGGGGTCTGGGTGACGATCACCTGCCGGCCGGCAATCCCGTCGCCATCAGCGGTCAGGCGGCCTTCCAGTTGAGGCGACTCTCCGAACGGAACTTTGACCGCCAGAAGGCTCCTGCCCTCGAACCTGAGCCGGGCGGTGAGCGTTGTCGCTGACTTGATCGGGGCGCGCATGCTCATCGGCGAACCGTTTCCACGACTGCCAGTGATGGTCCCGTTGCCGGCCGCGTCAAGCACCCGCGCCTGAAAGTCGTAAACACCGCGTGGTACGTCTTCCGACGGGAACCTGGCCTTGAGGAAACGTCCACCTTCATCGCCGCCAAACTCGACCGGGAGGTTCTGCCAGTCCAAACCACCCTGGATCCGGTAGGCGATCGTGCCGCCCACCACTCCGGAATGCTGGTCGGACACTGGTACCCGCAGATGTTCCGGCCGGGCCGGGTCGGGCTCGTCGAAATACGCAACCGGCGGTACGTCATCGAACTTGAGCACGGCATCAGCGGTGGCAGCCAGGTTCGTATTGCCAGCCTGGTCGGCCAGCCAGACCGACGCCCGGTATTCGCCGGGCCCGGGGACCTCAATTCCGTCGATTGAGCGGTTGCCGAAAGCCCAGATCGCTCCGGTGTCGAGGCCGGGACCGGTGACCCGGTGGCCGTGCGAGACGATCGGTGCGGCGGGGCCCTGATCAGGTTCTGTCCATTCCAGTCGGAAGCCGTTGGTCCGGTGCCAGCCGTCGCCGCCGGCCACCGACAGCGCCCGTGGCGGACCCGGGGCGGTGTTGTCGGTCCGGATCGTGCGGTCGGCGGTGCAGCCGATACCGGTCGCGAAGTCGATCGCGCATTGACGCAGCTGGTGCGGACCGTCGCTGAGCGTGGTCGTCTGGACAGTGTGGGTGCCGGCCGCGTTGTTGCCGCAGGGCTGCATCCTGGTCCCCCGCCAGAGCCCGGCGATGAACTCCTTGCTGCAGGGGTGCTCAGTCTGTGCCCGGACCGAACCGTCGATCAGGGTCTGGCTGAAGCGGAGACCCGAACCGATGTCCCCGGCGGAGAAGTTCAGCGACTGCGGACCACGCAGCCATGATTCACCGGCCAGCTCTCCACTCATCGAAGTTGCCGGCTTGATCGAGTCATCGAGCGTGATGGTCAGACCACGGACCCCGGCCATCGACTTCGAGTCGGCGTCGCAAAGCTTGTCGTCCGCCTTGGCGCAGAGCAGCCTCGCTTCGATCGCCGAAGCGAAAGGAACGAACGAAGCGGCAAAGTCCCGTTTCACCAGGTCGGTGTTGGTGAAGGTGTCGGAGGCTGCGAATACACCACCCGTGACCCCGCCGATCCGGTGCTGAAAGCCGTCCTTCAGGACCTGCCAGCGCTGCCCGTGAACGGTGACGATCCCGGTTCCGCCCGGCGCCTGCCAGCGCCAGCGCGCATACCTGGTGCCACCAACCGTGCTCGCCGAGTCCCGGGTCTCACTGGTCATGTGCACGTTCTCGAACGGGTCCGCCGAAGCCGGAGCCTGGCAATAGGAGCTGCGGCTGAACTTGTTTGCACTGGTGTCGTCCCAGCTGGCGTCCATCCCGACGTGCCAGCCACATTGCGTGACCGTGTATCGAACGGCTCCGGCATCCGGCACCAGCAGAATCCCGAACCCGGCGGTAAGTACGAGCAGCAGGATCGCGACGGTTTTCTTCCCCATTTTTGGCTCCTCAGGTAGTGGCATCTGCCCTTCCAATGACCCGGGCGCGGGAAACTCGCCCCCTCTCTGCCAGAATTGGTGAATGGCCCTTCCCTCAGAAGCACAGGTAACCGAGAAACTCACCGCAGTCATCGACCCCGAACTGCGGCGCAACATCGTCGAACTTGGCATGGTCCGTTCGATCGAGATCAAGCCCGACGGCAACGTTGATGTCACCGTCTCGCTGACCACTCCGGGCTGCCCGGTTCGTTCGCACTTCCAGGACGCCGTCACCACCCAGGTCGCCTCGCTCGAAGGCGTGACCAAAGTCGGCGTCGGATTCGACGTGCTTTCCGATGAAGAGAAAGGCAACCTCCAGCAGACCCTCGGTCGAGGCAAACTGCCGCAGGGCGCACTGGCCCAGGTCAGCAACATCATCTGCATCGCTTCCGGCAAGGGCGGTGTCGGCAAATCGACGATGACCGCCAACCTCGCCGCTGCGCTTCACGCCCAGGGCATGAAAACCGGTGCCCTCGATGCCGACGTCTACGGCTACTCGATCCCGCGCATGCTCGGAATCGACGTGAAGCCGGACGTGAACGGCGAGCGCAAGATCCTTCCGCCGGAAGCACCGTCAGGTGTCAAGACGATGTCGATCGGCTACTTCGTTGAAGACAACGCCGCTGTCGTCTGGCGTGGACCGATGCTCCACAAGGCCCTCCAGCAGTTCCTCGAAGACGTCGCCTGGGGAGAGCTCGACTACCTCCTGCTCGACCTGCCCCCGGGCACCGGCGACATCGCCATGACCCTCGCCCAGCTACTGCCGCAGGCCAAACTGACCGTCGTCACCACCCCGCAGCCCGCCGCCCAGTCGGTCGCCCGCCGTTCGGTCGAGATGGCGAACAAGGTCGACCTCGAAGTGATGGGCGTGATTGAGAACATGTCCGGCTTCACCACCCCGTCGGGCGAGACTTTCTCGATATTCGGCGAAGGCGGAGGCCAGCTGCTCGCCGATGAAATCGGAGTGCCGCTGCTCGGTCAGATCCCGCTTTCCGAAGAACTGCGCATCCACGCGGACGAAGGCAATCCGCTGGTCATCGACCAGCCGGACTCCCCCGCCGGCAAAGCGATCATCGATACCGCGAAGCGCATCATCAGCATGTCTCCGCGTGAACTGCCGATGCTCCAGGCCCCGGAGCCATCAGCCGCCCCGACCGAAATCAAGCTCGGCGCGAAAGCACGCGAGCTACCGGTCCTGCAATAGAAAGCGCCCCTTCCGGGGCGCTTTCAGAAGTGCTTTTGGACGCCGCTAGTTTTTGAAGTATTCGGCGTTCTTTTCGGCGAATGCTGACCACTCGGCCGGGAGCTGATCTTCAGCGAAACAGGCATCCACCGGGCAGGCTTCAACGCAGGCGTCGCAGTCGATGCACTCATCGGGATCGATGTAGAGCATCTCGACCTTTTCGTAATCGGGCTCGTCGGGAGTCGGGTGGATGCAGTCCACGGGGCAGACCTCGACGCAGGAATTGTCCTTGGTTCCAATGCAGGGTTCGGCGATTACGTAGCTCATGACTTGGCATCTTAGAGCCTGCCCACGATCAAGGGCAGCCTCACTCAGTCGGTGAATCCCGCCCACTAGACTGGGAGGCCGATGCTGGTCCAACCACCAAAGCGAACTTGATTCTCCTGACCGGCGCCACCGGCTCGATCGGTTCGCGCCTGCTGCCTCGCCTTCTCGAAGCCGGACATGACGTGCGTTGCCTTGTTCGTGAACCGAGGCGGCTCGGCGATCAGAGGGTGAACGTCCAGATCACGATGGGCGATCTGCGTGAGCTGTCGGACCCCTATCTGCTGCGCCAGGCGATGCGGGGCATCGACACCGTGATCCACCTGGCAGCCTCGATTCGTGATCAGCCTCCCTACCGGGTCGAGGAACTGAACGGACTGGCCACTGTGCGTCTGCTCGAAGCCGCCGAAAGGGCCGGAGTCAAACGCTTTGTCTTCTTCAGCGCACTCAATGCGAGTTCGGTCCAGCGCACCAGGTTCTTCCGGGCCAAGTGGGTCGCCGAGCAGGCGGTCAAGGCATCCCCCCTGGAAACAGCGATCTTCCGGCCTTCGATCGTCTTCGACCAGTCAGACCCGTGGATCACGCTGCTTCGTCGTTTCACTTTCCTGCCGGTGATCCCGGTGTCCGGTGATGGAGCATCTCTTTACCAGCCGATCTGGGCCGACGACGTCGCCCGCACCGTGATCAAATCGCTCGAAAGCCCGGGCACCAAAGAAGTCGAACTCGTCGGGCCGCAAACCCTCAGCTACTCACAGATGTCGACCCTGGTCGGCGAGCTTTCCGGCCGGCCGCGCCGCCTCTGGCACGTGCCGCTGCCGGTGGTCCACCTGGGCCTCAGTACCTTGCACTCGATCTTCAAAGAGGCCGTCTTCGCCACCTGGCAGGAGGCCGAACTGATGCAGGTACCGATGACTTCCGACCGCGGCACCGCCGATGTCGAGGCTCTCGGCGTTTCTCCACGCTCGATGGCGGAAGTTCTTTCCCAGCCCGCCTGAGTCCCCGGGGACCGCATCGGCCGAGGCCTTACCCTGTTCCAACCTTTGATGGATGTGAAGCCGAAACCAGCCCGGCTAGCCCCGGTGATACTGCTCCTGATCTTCTTCGCTCTGCCAGCGCAGCCGTCCAGGGCTGCGATCCTGGGCCCGCCCCCCGGGCAGATCATGACCGGGGTCAGCGACAACGGCACCCTCGAGGGATTCCAGAACTTCGCGACCGCAGTCGACGCCCATCCGGCAGTCCTCCAGACCTTTCACCCCTGGGGCAACGGGCTCGACCTCGCCTACCGGCGTTGGCAGAATGCCGAAGTCCGGCCGATGCTCCATATCTCCACTGCCGACGACGAGACCCGGGCCGAGCTGATTACGCCGCAGGAGATCGCGACCGGTGCCGGTGATCCTTACCTGATCCAGATCAACCGGTTCTTTGCCGAAAAGGACCTGCGGGCATACATCCGGCCGCTTGGTGAACCCAACCGCTGCCTCAATCCTTATTCGGCCGTGTACTGCTCGGGCGCACAGAAAGGCGGCGAGCACACCACCTACTGGTACCGCAAGGCTTTCCAGCGCATCTCGGTGATTGTGCGCGGTGGCACGGCGACCAACCGGGTCGACGCCAGGCTGGGCAATCTCGGAATGCCGCCGGTGAACTTCGGCGCGATCGCCCGGCCGAAGGTAATGCCGGCACCACCGGTGGCTATTATCTGGAGTCCGCTGCCCGCCGGATCCCCCAAGGTCAAAGGAAACTGGCCCGGCAACTATTGGCCGGGGGCGAGCTTCGTTGACTGGGCGGGGGTCGACTTCTACTCGAACTATCCGCACTGGAAGGACCTCAACAGGTTCTTCGCCGGCAAGCCCTGGCGCAGCAAGCCGGTCGCCCTGACCGAATGGGGAGTCGCCGGATCCGACAACGTCACTTTTACCCGCCAGATCTTCCATTGGATGAAGAAGCGCCCGCGGGTCCGGATGTTCAACTATTACCGGGGATTCGGCGGCCCGGAAGACATCTTCAATCCGTACAACTACTCGAATGCACTGCGGGTGATCAGGAACCAGCTGAAGGACACAAGGTTCCTGCAGTACGCCTTCGGTCACGCCCGGCGATAAGTTCAGCGCGGGGGCACGATCGGCGACTGGTGGGCGAACCGCCCTCAGTCAGGCGAGGTACCGCATGACTGCCTCGGAATCCTCAGCCAGGGTTTTCGACGCCGCCTTGCTGAGGGGCTCGAACGGATCGAGTTCCAGCCTGCCCCCGGTCAGGGTCCAGGTTCCAGGTTCCTCGGACTTGGCCATCGAACTGGACGAAGACACTGGCATCGCTCCTTGTTGACATCGCTGGGCGCAGTCAAGGAGGAGCATCACCCCGTCTTTTCTGGTGATGCACAAAGAAAGGCCCGGGATTTCTCCCGGGCCTTCCCGTGCCAGACACAAGGTCCGGCAAAGTCTCGAAAGAGACTCTTTACATCATGCCGCCCATTCCACCCATGTCGGGCATGGACGGCATTCCGCCGGCGCCGTCTTCGGCGGGCTCGGCGATGATCGCCTCGGTCACGAGGATGTTCTTCGCGATCGACGCGGCGTTCTGCAGGGCAGAGCGCGTGACGACGGTCGGGTCGAGAACTCCGGCCTTGACCATGTCGCCGTACTCACCGGTCGCGGCGTTGAGGCCTTCACCCGGCTTGAGGTCTCGGACCGCGTTGACCACGACCGAACCTTCGAGACCCGAGTTCTCGGCAATCTGCCGGACCGGCTCTTCGAGGGCGCGATAGATGATCTGGGCGCCGGTGCGCTCATCAGCATCTTCGAACTGGTCGACGTCGAGGCCGTCCTGTGCGTTCAGCAGAGCAACTCCGCCGCCGGGGACGATTCCCTCTTCGAGTGCCGCACGGGCAGCCTGGAGGGCGTCTTCGACGCGGTGCTTCTTTTCCTTCATTTCGGTTTCGGTAGCAGCGCCGACCTTGACCACGGCAACGCCGCCGGCCAGCTTGGCGAGACGCTCCTGGAGCTTCTCGCGATCGAACTCGGAATCGGTGTTCTCGATTTCCGACTTGATCTGCTTGATCCGGCCCTTGATGCCTTCGGCATCTCCGGAACCGTCGATGATCGTGGTCGTGTCCTTGGAGACGACAACGCGGCGGGCCTGTCCGAGCTGGGTCAGCTGGGTGTTCTCCAGCTTGAGGCCCATCTCTTCGGTGATCACTTCACCACCGGTCAGGATGCCGATGTCTTCGAGCATGCGCTTGCGGCGGTCGCCGAATCCCGGCGCCTTGACCGCAACACCGGTGAAGGTGCCACGCAGCTTGTTGACAACGAGGGTCGCGAGGCATTCGCCTTCGACGTCCTCGGCAACGATCAGCAACGGCTTGCCACCCTGCATGACCTGCTCCAGCACGGGCAGCACGTCGCGGACGGAACCGATCTTCTGGTTGGCGATCAGGACGTAAGGCTCTTCGAGAACAGCCTCCATACGATCCTGGTCGGTGACCATGTAGGGCGAGATGTAGCCCTTGTCGAACTGCATGCCCTCGGTGAATTCGAGTTCCATGCCGAAGGTCTGGCCTTCTTCGACGTTGACAACGCCGTCCTTGCCGACCTTCTCGATGGCGTCGGCAATGATGTTGCCGATCTCATCGTCAGCGGCGGAGATGGCGGCAACACGAGCGATCTGCTCCTTGCCGTTGATCTCTGCGGACTGCTTCTCGCGGAGGTTCTCGACGACAACGTCGACAGCCTTCTCGATGCCACGGCGAAGGGCCAGCGGATTTGCTCCGGCAGCGACGTTCTTGATGCCCTGGCGGACGATGATCTGGGCGAGCAGGGTGGCGGTGGTGGTGCCGTCGCCGGCGACGTCGTTGGTCGCGGTGGCGACTTCACGAACGAGCTGGGCGCCCTGGTTCTCGAACACATCTTCGACTTCGATCTCACGCGCGATGGTGACACCGTCGTTGGTGATGGTCGGCGCGCCGAACTTCTTGTCGAGTACTACGTATCGGCCCTTGGGACCGAGGGTTACCTTGACTGCGTTGGCTACGGCGTCGACGCCGGCCTGCAGGGCTCCCCGTGCTTCTTCTGCGAACTTCAGCTCTTTATGAGCCATGAATAAGACCTCCTGAAAGGCTTGGGAAAGGGGTTACTGGACCTTGGCGAGGATGTCCGACTCACGCAGGACGAGGAGCTCTTCGCCCTCGACCGTGATGTCGGTTCCGCCGTACTTGGAGTAGAGGACCTCATCGCCTTCGCTCACGTCGAGCGGGCGGCGAGTTCCGTCTTCAGCAATGGCGCCATCTCCTGCGGCCACTACCGTTCCCTTCTGGGGCTTCTCCTTGGCGGTTTCGGGAAGGAAAATTCCACTCTCTGTGGTCTCTTCTTCCGCGAAAGGCCTGACGATCAGCCTGTCCCCGAGGGGCTTCAGCTTCATTCGATACCTCCGTTAGTCATGTGTGTAAACAACGCTTGTAATTCTCGCTGGCACTCTCATAGGGAGAGTGCCAATAAGTCTCAGAGACCATACAGGGTTGAACCCACGGGGCTTGTGAAGATTCAGGGCCGGAAGGATCCATCCCCCCGCAGGCCGGCGTCGACCCGGACCTTTCTGCGCCTCGGATTTCTCAAATAGCGCGAATAGATGACGCAGAACTCCTGAGACACGGAGCGCAGCAATCAGCCCCGGGCGCCGCCCGCCGCCGCCGGATCCGAATCCCGGCCCGGCACCATCAATTGGGCGAAGGGACCGTTCCGAAACCGCTCAGGCCCGCTTCGACCACCTGCGAAAAATGGATGACCGTGATCTGGGCGTCGTCCTCGATCTCGCGGTCATAGATCTGCTCGAGGAAGTTCTTCGTCTCTTCCACCCGGCGGAATTCCGGATTGTCCCGCTCGATGTCGCGGGGAGAGAGGTTGGAAAGCTTCTTGACTTCAACTTCGTCGATCACTGCGGAGAAGATCTTTTCCCGGCGCGAGTGCCGGGAACCGACCGTCACCCAGACGATCTGGCTGCGTTCGTACTTGGCGGATTTATCGCCGATGCGGATCGTGGCCGTTTTACGACCGCGCTTCAGCTGGTCGACAAAAAGAGGGGAATAGAAATTGAGTGCGTACAGTCCGTGAGCCATAGGGCCTCAGAATATGTAGTTGCCGAGCTTGGCGGGTTCCAGGATGGTCACCTGGCCGCGCCCCGCCCGGACAACACCCGAGCGCTCGAGGTCTGCGAGGAAGCGGCTGACGCTCTCCCGCGAGGTACCCGCAAGCTGGGCCAGGTCGGCCTGATTCATGCGAATCGTGATCTCGCGCTTCTTGCCGTCGCCACTGTCTTCGTCATCCACCATCTGGGAAAGCACACCGGCCACCCTTGACGGAACGGTCTGGAAAGACTGGCGGGAAATTCTTTCGTTGGCCGCCCGCAGGCGGCGGGTCAAGGCGGCAACCATCTTCACGGTGATGTCCGGATGCTTCTCGAGCAGGGAGCGAACGTCGGAAGCCGGCAGCGCCAGAAGTTCGCCTTTGCCACCGAGGGTTTCAACGCTGGCCGAGCGGACTTCGCCGTCGAGCATCGCCAGTTCGCCGACGATGTCGCCGGGAGAAAGCGTGGCCAGGGTGATCGCACGGCCGTCGGGATGTTCCCTGGTGACCCGGAATGTGCCCGATCGAACTATGTAACAGGCGTCGGAATGGTCACCTTCGTGGAAGACGCGGGTGCCCTCCGGATAAGCGCGCGGCACAGCCACCCGAGAGAACCTCTCAAGCTCTGCTTCGTCCAGTTCCGCAAACAGGGGAACGCTTCGGAGAAGTCCAACAACACTTTCCTCAACCAGGGCCACTGTGACGAGTATCCCGCAAGTTGGAGTCCAATGCCAAATAATTGACCGGTTTGGCCCTCAATCGGCCTGCAGCTCGAGGTCGATTACGACTGGCAGGAAGGGCACCAGTAGGTAATCCGGTTGTCCAGCCCCTGACCCCTTGAATTGACCCGGTGTCGACATCCTGGACAGGGTTTGCCTGCCATCCGGTAGATGCGGTGTGGCCTTTGACCGGTGTCGACACCGGTCTGGAGCTGCCTTTGTGCGATCGCAACGAGCTCTTCAAGCTCATCCCGCCGGAACGAATCGACCGGTCGCCACGGATTGAGCTGCGCCTCGAAGCAGGATTCAGATTTGAAGATGTTGCCAATGCCGGCCAGCCGGTGCTGATCGAGCAACGCTTCGCCCAGTTCCATCGGCCCGGCCGCTGCCAGCGCCGCTGCGCCCTGTTCGACGTCGAAGTCCGGGGCCAGGAGGTCGGCTCCAAGTGAAGCCAGGCGGGAATCCCGGCCCAGTTCCACCTTGCGCACCAGCCGAAGGGTCGGCCCGCCGAACTCGACAACATCAACCGGTTCCACACCTTCGCCGGCCAGGCCGAGCACCAGCCACGCGGACTTCCCCGGCCGCTTCCAGTTCTGGCCACGGCCGTAGACGTACCAGCCGCCGCTCATACCCATATGCGCATGGAGCGCCAGGCCTCCATGGAACTGAAGGATCAGGTGTTTGCCACGGCTCTCGGTCCGCTCCAGGCTGAGTCCGACCAGGCGATTGGCAACCCGGCGCAGCGGGCTTCTCGCGTTCGGGGCTTCAGCCGTTTCGACCTGGCGACCTTCAAAGGCAGCCTCAAGCTGGCGGGCCCACCGGAAAACTGTGTCACCTTCAGCCATGGTCCTGAAGTACCCGGCTCAGGCCGGAACCACCAGTTTGCGCGGCTGCCGGCTGAATCCTGAACTGACCAGCAGCGCTTCGTATCCCGAACCAATCAGGGGCTCACCATCGAACCGTTCGATCTTGAGTGGGGCGATCAGGCCTTCCTCGGCGCAGCGGGCCAGCTCGGTCAGGAGCACACCGAGTTCCACTCCGGCCAGGGATGGATCGAGCCGCAGGATGCCTTTGCCGCCCTTTTCCAGATAGAGCATCGGCCGGCCGGCCCTGAGCAGCACGTAGGCGCCCGGGGTCCGCGACGGACGGCGCCGGTTATCCAGCTTCGGCCACGGCAAAGTCGCGCCGTAGGGATTGGCCGGATCGGTCGCCGCCAGCACGGTCAGGGACTCGTCTTCCAACGGTTGGGAACGCAGCCTCTCAACCGCTCCGGACAGTGCGAACTGGGCTCCGCCCAGGCCCTCGATGAAGTAGCCACGCCGGGCCGAGCCCAGCACTTCGAGGTTGGAAAGCTCCGGGTAGAGGGTTGAGAATCCGCCGGGAATTCCTTCGGCCAGCGCCATCTCCCGGGTCAGGATTCCGTGCCTTTCCAGCATCAGCTCAGCCTGGGCGCGCAGCCTCGGACCCATTGCCGGAGCGTTCCGGAAGAGGGATTCGGTCAGGGACCAGCGACCCTGAACGGTTGGCCCCGCAGCAGCGCGGCGGCGGGAGAAACGGCGTCCACCGGACTGCATCGGCGGCACGGCCCGCAGGCGCGGTGCCCGCAACGGGGCGAAGGAGTCGTTCGTGATCTGGCCCGCAAAGGCCAGGTCCCAGAGAGCTTCGTGAAGTTCCTCCGCCTTGAATTCAAGCTCTGAAACGAGGTCAAGCCAAAAGGTCGGCCCCTGGACCAGGCGCTCGCTGATCGCGTCATGGACCGGCCCGTCCGGTACCTCCAGCTTGGCGTTGGCCGGCGGCGGCCCCGCCAGCCGGACGTCGTCACGGAAGTAGAAAGCAATGCGTCCGTCGGTCCGGCCGATCGCGCCCGAACCGATCCAGACGACTTCTCCGCTGGTGCACAGTTCGTCCAGCCACATCGGCTTGTATGCCCCCATCCGGCGCGGCAGCACGTCGCGCTCCCAGACCTTCGCGGTGAGGGCGACCCCCTGGAGTGGCACCAGGACTTCACGCAGGCGGTCCACCCCGGCCCCCGCCCGGCGATGACGATCCACCCCCTGCCAGGAGGCGAGGAAGCGGGCGTAGGTTGCGGCGTCGGCCGGCTCGACTTCCTGCCGGAGCGCGGCGAGGCTGGCCCGGCGGACCCGCCGCAGCACGTCGGCCTCACACCATTCGCGTTCGGTGCCTTCCGGCAGGATCTCGCCGCGGACCAGCGCTCCACTCGCTTCCAGCTGCTTCAGTGCCGCGGTCGGATCAACGCCGTAGCGGGCTTTCAGCTGGGCGGTGGGGAACGGGCCGTGGGTTCGCGCGTACCGGGAAACGAGGTTGACCAACGGGTCTTCGCGCTCCTCAAGGAAGTCGGCCGGAAGGCCACCGGGAGGGGAAACCCCGAGGGCATCGCGGTAGAGCCCGGCGTCTTCGGCCGCGATGAAACGCTCCTCCCCGTTCACCCGGACCCGTGCAACCCGTCGCTCCTTGACCAGGTTCTCCAGCATCGACTTCGCCGACTTGCCGTCTTCGGTGCGCTCCTCGGCTTCAGCTTCGGTCAGGTCGCCGATGCGGCGCAGGATCTGCTGGAGACCATCGCGGTCGGTGGCCCGGCCGAAATCGGTCAAGTGCTGGAGGGAGAGTTCGACGTCGATCAGGGCCTGCGGCTCGATCAGCTGGCGCAGCTCGTCCTGCCCGAGCAGTTCCCGCAGCAATTCCCGGTCCAGCGAGAGCGCGGTTGCCCGGCGTTCCGCGTTGGGGGTATCGCCTTCATACATATAGGTGGCGACGTAATCGAAAAGCAGTGACGAAGCAAACGGCGAAGCGGTCGGGGTCTCCACCTCAACCAGCGAAAGCTCCCTCGAATGGAGGCCTCGCAGAAGCTTGTCCAGGGCGGGCAGGTCGAAAACATCCTGGAGGCACTCCCGGTAGGTCTCGAGGATCACCGGGAAACGCGGGAAGTCCCGGGCTACCTCCAGCAGGTTCTGCGCTTTGAGCCGCTGCTGCCAGAGCGGGGTCCGTTTGCCCGGGTAGGAACGCGGGAGCAGAAGTGAACGGGCAGCGTTCTCACGGAAGCGTGCCCCGAAGAGCGCCGAGCCGCCGAGTTCACGCACCACCAGGTCCTCGAGCTCGTCCGGATCGATCATCACCAGGTCGGACGAGGGAGGTTCGTCGGCGTCGGGCAGGTGGATCGCGATGCCGTCGTCGGAGTGGATCGCGTCCGCCTCCAGACCGTGTTCGTCGCGCAGCTTGGCGGCGATCGCCATGCCCCAGGCCGAATGGACCCGCCCGCCGTATGGCGAAAGGACGCAGAGGCGCCAGTCACCGATCTCGTCGCGGAAACGCTCGATCACGATCGTCGTGTCAGACGGAACCACCCGGGTTGCATCCTGCTGCTCCTTCAGGTAGCTGAGCAGGTTCTTTGCTGCCATGGGATCGAGGTCATGCGACTTCTCCAGCTCCTCCGCCGTGCTGTTCACGGCCTCCCGTGAGAAGGCTCCGATTGCTTTGCCCAGCTCGGCCGGACGTCCGATGCCATCGCCCCGCCAGAACGGCACGGCCCCGGGGACTCCGGGCGCGGGGATCACGATCACCCGGTCGCGGGTGATCTCCTGGATCCGCCAGCTGGATGCCCCGAGCAGGAACACCTGGCCGACCCGCGCTTCGTAGACCATCTCTTCATCAAGCTCACCGACCCGGCGGCCGTCGGGCAGGTGGACCCCGTAAAGCCCGCGATCGGGGATCGTCCCGGCGTTGGTCACGACCAGCGAACGCGAACCCTTGCGCCCTTCGATCGTGCCTTCGGTCCGGTCCCAGACGATCCTCGGCCGCAGCTCGGCAAACCGCTCCGAGGGATAGCGGCCATCCATCATGTCGAGCACGTTTTCGTATTGCTCTTCAGACAGCTCAGTGAACGAAGTGGTCGACCTGACCAGCTCGAGCGCGTCTTTCGTCTTCCAGGTGTCGAGCGCCGCCATTGAAATCAGGTGCTGGGCGAGCACGTCCAGCGGGTTGCTGGGGATGACCGTCTCTTCGATCGCCCCGACCCGCATGCGCTGGGTGACCACCGCACTTTCCAGGAGGTCACCCCGGAACTTGGGGAAGATCCGGCCCTTCGAGGTTTCCCCGAGTCCGTGCCCGGCCCGGCCGATCCGCTGCAGGCCACGAGCCACCGACTTTGGTGATTCAACCTGGATGACCAGATCAACCGCGCCCATATCGATGCCGAGCTCGAGTGAAGAAGTGGCGACCAGACAGGGGATCTGCCCGGATTTGAGCTGCTCTTCCACCTGGGTCCGCTCTTCGTGGGAGAGCGATCCGTGGTGCGCGCGGGCCAGCACGGGACCCTGTTCCTCACCGGCTTCGGCCAGCTCAGCCGCTTTCTTCGCCGTGGTTTCGGTCGCGGTCGGATTCGGTGACTCGGAATTGAGGGCTTCGTTGAAGCCCGCTTCGTCGTCTTCTTCGTCGAGTTCATTCAGGCGCTGGGCCAGCCGCTCGGCCGCCCGGCGGTTGTTGACGAAGATGATGGTCGAAGTGTGCTCGCGGACCAGGCTGAGCAGTTCGGGATAGATCGCCGGCCAGATCGAACGCAGGTGGCCCTCGGCGGGACCGGTCACCGACTGGTCGCTGACCACCGGGTTCGACATGTCATCAACCGGCACCACGATCTCGAGGTCCAGCTTCTTGCGCTCGCCGGCATCGACCACCCGGCATTCACGGCTCGGGCCGACCAGGAACTTCGCGATGCGCTCCAGGGGCCGCTGCGTGGCGGAAAGACCAATCCGCTGAATCGGAGCGTTGGCGAGGGTTTCCCGCACGGGAAGCGGGAGACCCTCGCCAGAGGCTTTCTTTGGCTTTGCGTCGACTTCGGGCTGGGCGGGAATCCCCTTCTGCACGAGGTGATCGAGCCGTTCCAGAGTGAGGGCGAGGTGGGCCCCGCGTTTGGTGGCGGCGACCGCGTGGATCTCGTCGACGATCACCGCCTCCACCGAATGGAAAATTTCGCGGGCCCCGGATGAAAGCATCAGGTAAAGCGATTCCGGAGTCGTGATCAGGATGTCGGGTGGGTTGCGGCGCATCTTCTGCCGCTCCGACTGAGGTGTGTCTCCGGTGCGAAGCGCCACTGAAATATCGGCCCCGATTCCGCGCAACGGTGCTTTGAGGTTGCGTTCGATGTCATACGACAGGGCCTTGAGCGGGGAGACGTAGATGATCTTCACCCCCGGAGTGCGATCCGGACGCCGGGCCAGGCTGTCGATTCCCCAGAGGAAGCTGGCGAGCGTCTTGCCCGAGCCGGTCGGCGCGCAGATCAGGGTGTTGCTGCCGTCGGCGATCGCCTGCCAGCCCTCGGCCTTGGCCGGGGTTGCACCTTCAAAGGATGCTTCGAACCAGCGGCGGACTTCCGGACTGAACGGAGTGAGGGGATCTATGGTCGTCTTTTTCGCCATCTCTAACCCCTTGATGCTACGCCCCGGTGGAAGCGGGCCGCGGTTTATCGATCACGAAGGTGGGGGTAGTTCCTAGACCATGGTTAAAGCCGCAACCGGCGCTTCAGTGACCCCGGTACCAAAAAAAAGCCAGTCAGATCGATAAAACTAATATTCACAAGAGCGCACCTATCGTGTTGCACGATGGTTATAGGGACGTAAACCCAGTCCAGTCTCGTCCCGAACTGGCTCAAAGGAAAGCCGTATGAGCCCTTCTCCCAGTTTCAACACTGCAGTAGACCAACCCACCGAATCCCGTAAAACGGCTTCAGCAGGCGCCCCTGCGCCGGAAACTGGCCGTCGCGCCGCCCATCAGCTCCATCGCCTGCGGCGCTGGGCTCTGGCCGTGGCCGACATCACCGGCATCGCTGCCGGCGTGCTCGTGGCGACCGAAATCGGCAAGATGACGCCCCAGAACCAGCTCTGGGCAATCGCAATCGCCCCGATCTGGATCTTCGTTGCCAAGCTCTACAACCTTTATGACCGCGACGATCGCCGGATTCAGCATCGGACCATCGAAGAAGTTCCTTCCCTGCTGGCAACCGCCGCGATCACCGTCGTTGTTGCCAAAGGTCTGACACTGCTGCTGCCGATTCCCGTCTTTTCTTCAGCGGCGATGATCACGATCGGTGTTGTCGGTTTCATCGTCGGTTTCGTTCTTCGGGCCTCGGCCAGGTTCCTTTACAGCCAGGTTGCCGAAAAGCAGGAGACGATCGTTGTCGGATCCGGTGCCAAAGCCGCGCTGGTGGCCAAGCGCCTCGCCCAGAAGGCTGGCGGCGGCATCAGCCTCGCCGGTTATGTCGCCCAGTCGGCAAACGGGACCGATGACGGCCCCGCCGACCTGGGGGTCGACTATTTCGGCACGGTCGAAGACCTGCCGAAGATCGCCGCCGAGAAGGGCATCTCCCGTGTCGTCATCGCCGACGACAGCCTCGGGACACGGGCGATCGGCCGGATCATCAATTCCTGTCGCGAGGCCGGTGTCGCGGTCACGCTGGTCCCGGCCACCTATGAGCTGCTTGGCCCGGACACCGAACTGAACCGGATCGCCGAAGTGCCGATGCTCGATTTTCACTTCAGCATCCCGCCGCGCTCGACCCTGGCGATCAAACGCTCCCTCGACTTGGTCGTTTCGGGGACATTGCTCGCCTTGATGTCACCGGTGCTGCTGCTCTCGGCGATCATCATCAAGCTCGACTCCAAGGGCCCGGTCTTCTTCCGCCAGGTGCGGATCGGCAAGGACGGCAAACGCTTCACCATGTTCAAGCTTCGCACGATGGACGCTGACGCCGAATCCAGGCTCGATTCGCTGATCGACCTCGACGCTCTGGAAGAGCCGGTTTTCAAGATCCCGAACGACCCGCGCATCACCCGTTTCGGAAAGTTCCTGCGCCGCTCCAGTCTGGACGAGGTTCCCCAGTTCATCAACGTGCTGATCGGCGACATGTCGCTGGTCGGTCCGCGGCCTGAAGAAGAGGCCGTGGTCGCCCTTTATGACGAGCGCCAGCGCCAGCGCCTCAGCGTCAAACCCGGCTTGACCGGGCCGATGCAGGTGGCTGGTCGTGGCAGCCTGAACTTCGAAGAGCGGCTTGCTCTGGAGCGCGACTACCTGGACAACCTCACAATCGTCGGCGACATTTCGATTCTCCTGCGCACCCCGCACGCGGTCGTCCGTGGTGACGGCGCTTTCTGATTTCGATGCCGGGTTGACGCCCGGTGCCTTAGCCTGATCGACCATGTCCCTGCCGAAGCTTGAAGTAGTGATCGTCAGCCATGGGGCTGAGGACCTTCTAAGGAGGTCCCTGCGCTCCCTGGAGGACCATCCGCCTGCGCGGGCGTCAATGTCGGTCACGGTCGTTGACAGCGGCAGCACGGATGGCACCCCGGAAATGGTTGCCAGCGAATTCCCCGAAGTCGAGTTGATCCGGGAACTGAACATCGGCTTCTCCCGCGCCAACAACGTCGTTCTGAGGCGCAGCAAGGCACCTTTCATCCTGCTGCTGAACCCTGACACCGAGGTTTACGCCGGCTCGCTGGATGCGGCGCTCGACCGGCTTTCGGCCGATCCCCGGATCGGCATGGTCGGAATCAAGCTGGTTGTGCCCTCCGGTGAACTCGACCATGCGTGCAAACGGTCCTTCCCGACTCCTCTCGGTGCCCTCGCTCACTTCAGTGGCATCGGCCGCTCGGAAGGCTCATCCGGCCGTCTGGCCCAATACCGGGCCACCGAACTTGGAGGTGACGAACCAGGCGACGTCGACGCGGTCAACGGCGCTTTCATGATGGTCCGGGCCGAAGCCCTGGCTCAGGCCGGCCCCCTGGATGAGGGCTACTGGCTCTACATGGAAGACCTCGACTGGTGCCGCCGGTTCTGGATCGCCGGCTGGAAGGTCTTCTACGAACCCGCCGGGACCGCCCTGCACGTCAAGGGAGGCTCGAGCGGCAAGCGCCGGGGTTTCAGGCAGGAAGTCGCATTCCACATGGGAATGGGCCGCTTCTACCGTCGATTTGACGCGCCAGGCAGCTCACCGCTGCTGAACTTCGCGGTCTACTGCGGCATCTTCGCGAAGCTCGCGCTGAGCCTGACAATCACGGCTTTCAGCGGACGGTAGACCGTAGTTGCACACCGCCCGCCCAAGCCTGAAATCCAGAACTACTTGGAGCTCGGGTCGCTCTCGCCCTCGGGGCTGCCGCCACCGAACAGGCCGCGCAGGCGTTTGCGCACGTCATCGTCCCCGTCGCTGTCGCTGCCATAACGCTGCCATGCGTAATAACCGCCGCCGGCAAAGGCGGGGATCAGGATGACCAAGGCGATGATCAGGGCGGTGTTCGAGCCACCGCCACCGCCATCACTTCCGGAGCCGGAGAGCGCGGCCGCTGAATCCTCGGAGTCATCGTTACCGCTGGAGTTGGAGTCGTCGCCCTTCTTCCCATCCTTGGACCCGGGCGCCGAGGTGGAGTCCTTGGATTCATCACCGGATCCTGATCCCGAACTTCCAGTGCCAGTTCCAGAGCCAGTTCCATCAACCGTGCCGGTTCCGTCGGAGCCACCGGTTGAAGTAGTACCGCTGGAGCTGGTGCCGCCGTTATCGGTGTTCTTGTTCGGTGGCTTGACCGGACCCGGGCCTTCGGTGTACTGATCGATGGCTGAGTCAGCTAGTACTGTGCTGGGCGCCGCCGCAAAGGCCATCACCACAGCTGCCAAAACCAGTGCCGCCAAGGCGAGCAGGCGTTTTGCTGAAACGAAATTGCGTTCTGTACTTGAAATCATCACGTGACACCCTAGCCGATGCTGTAGCCCTGGCCATGCCCGTTCTGCTCCTGGGAGGTCTCGCCCTGCTGGGCGGTGGCTTCGATGTCCAGGCGCGTCACCTCGCCGGAATCGGGTCGTGGCTGATCGTCCTGATCCTGCTGCTGTCGCCGTACAGAAAGAGGATCCGCTTCGGGAATCCATTCCTCCTGGTTGCCGGGTTGTTGCTCGGACTTGCGGTGCTCTCTGCATGTTCTTCTCTCTGGTCGAGTTCCACATCCCGCAGCCTGATCGAGGCTGAACGGGTCATTGCTTACCTTGGTTTCTTCTCCTTGGCGTACCTCATATGTAGAACCGATAAACAGCGCCAGCGATTCGGTGAGGGTCTGGTCATCGCTTTGGCTTTCATCATCGTCCTGGCTTTGGCCGACCGCTGCCTGCCGGGCACCGGGATCCCGCCAATCTCCGAAACCGCCCGCATGAGGTACCCGCTGGGGTACTGGAACGCGAACGGACTGGTCTGCGGGGTCGGTGTCGTGCTGTTCGCCTGGGCCGCGAGAAACGCCGGCCACGCGGTCCTGCGCTGGTTCTGCGTGGCGATTGTCCCGGCCGCCCTGATTGCGCTGTATCTGACCTATTCACGCGGCGGACTGCTCGCGGGAATCGTTGCCGTGGTTGCCATGTTCTTCCTGTCGCGACACCGGCTCAGGTTCACGGCCGTGATCGGGATCGGAGTCCTGGTGGCCGCTCCGGCCATACAGATCATCCAGAACAATCCTGCAATCGCCCAGAACCTCGGTGGGGCCGAAGCACCGGCCCAGGGCCGCACCGTAGCTCTGGTAATAGTCCTGTCGATGCTGGCGGCGGTCCTGCTCCTCCGTGGACTCATCGAGCTTGCCTCCAGGATGCCGTCCTCCGCCGACCGCGCCCTGGGTGTCTCCCGGGACCAACGGGTCCTGAAAGCGATCGCCGCAACCGTCGCGACCGTCCTGGTCAGCCTGGTCGTCGTGTTCGGTGGACATATCTGGGACCAGTTCTCCGGCGGTGAACTGTATTTTCCGGAAAGTCCCGAATCACACTTCACCCAGCTTTCCGGTGCCGGTCGCTACGACTTCAACTCGGTCGCAATCGACTCATTCGTTGACAACCCCCTCACCGGGACCGGTGCCGGGACTTACAAGTTCGAATGGACCCAGAACAGGAGCAGCGACCTGATCGCCCAGGACGCTCACTCCCTGTACCTCGAGTCGTTCGCCGACCTGGGCCTGGTCGGAGGTCTGATGGTCCTCTCCCTGATCATCTCCATGGTCTGGCTCGCGATCCTCGCCTGGCGCCTCTCGCCCCCGGCCGACCGCGATCGAACAGCGGCCCTGTTGGCGGTGCTGCTTGGCATTGTGGTTGCGCTTGGCATCGACTGGACCTGGGAACTTGCGGCCACAGCGGCCCTGCTGATGACCATAGTCGGCTGCCTGGTCGCCGAGCTTCAATCACGGCGCAAGCCTGCTTCTGCCACGGTCGGCACTTCGGTTCTAAGAATGAAAGTGCGTGGAGCACCGAACCGCCAGCTCTTCGGGGGAGCTTTCGTCGCATGGTTTGCCATAGTCGTGCTGGTAGTTCCGATGGCCGCCGACCAGTACCTCCAGAAGAGTGCCGATGCCGCCGCCGAGGGCCGCCTGAAGGATTCAATCGACGACTCCCGCCAGGCCCTCAAGCTGGATCCCTGGTCGGCCGCAGCGCACTTACAGATCGGTGCGATCGCCCAGTCGCTCGAGCTCTATGATCGAAGCATTGCCGAATACTCGAAGGCCGCCGAGCTAGAGCCGGACAACTGGCAGCCGCCGTACCTGAAAGCTTCCGCCGAACTCGAGCGGGGCGATGTAACGGCCGCTGGCAAGGACGCAGCTCAAGCGATGGTGCTCAACCCGCGATCGCCCGAGGTGGGTTCCCTGATCGAAGACATCGACGCGTCGACACCCTGAAGCGCCAAAGTCCGCTACTTTGCCTGGCTTGGCATGTTGGAGTCTTTGACGCCGCAAATCGAAATGGACCACGAAGTCCACGCGGTTCACAGCAGACGAAAGGAATAAGTGCGCTTTACCTCTAGAAACCGTTTCATCGCCGCAATCATCTCGATGGCTTTCATTGCGGGCCTGTCGTTCAGCGGCTCCGCCAGCGCGGCATCATCCTTTTCAACAGGAATCCTCGACATCGATGCTTTCCAGTCGTCTGACACGATTCCTTTCGAAAGGGCCGAAAAAGCCGGGACGAAATACATCAAGAACAACCTTTACTGGGCGCACACCGTGGCCGGTACCGAGTCATCTGACCGCCCGGGAACCAACCAAGATCCTTTTGTCGCGACCAATCCCGACAGCAAGTACTACAACTGGTCGATTTACGACCGATTCGTTCGCAACACGGTCGGTCACAACATGGAACCGATCCTGACCGTCACGAACTCGCCAAAGTGGGCACGCAAAGGCTGCACCGACTCCGAGATCTGCTCACCCGTTCCGAGTGACTATGGAGACTTCGCCAAAGCCGTCGCCAAGCGCTACAGCGGCGACTTCAACCCCGGCGATGGTACAGGTGTGCTGCCGCGGGTCAAGTACTTCCAGGCCTGGGTAGAACCGAACCTCTACCACTTCTACAGCCCCGTCTTCAAGAAGAATGGTGCGCCAGCCTCGCCCTACTCGTACCGCGACATCCTCAATGCTTTCTACGACGGAATCCACAGCGTCAATGACAGCAACGTCGTGATGGCTGCCGGTCTGGCGCCCAACGCGGTCAAGGATGCGGCGATCTCGCCGCTCGACTTCACCAGGCGTGTCCTCTGCATGACCGGCAATTACAGGACCCCCCGTCCCAAGCCAGGCTGCAGCGCCCGCACCAAGGCCGATGTCTGGGCGGTCCACCCCTATACGACCGGCGCCCCAACCCATTACCCGGACAACCCGGAAAACATGTCGGTTGCCGCCCTGCCAAGGATGACCAAGCTGCTGAAGGCGGCAAACCGGGCCGGTCACCTTTCGGGCAGCCGCTCGACGACGCCGCTCTGGGCAACTGAGTTCAGCTGGGACTCGAAGCCGCCGGATCCGGGCGGACTCCCCTGGAACCTGCAGACCCGCTGGGTCGCCCAGGCCATGTACCTCATGTTCCGTGCCGACGTGAACACGATGATCTGGTTCGGCCTTCGTGACGAAAGTCGCGGCGACAACCGGCCCTTCAGCGAGACTTATGATTCCGGTCTCTATCTGCGCGGAAACACCCTGGCCAAAGACAAGCCGAAGAAGGTCATCAAAGCCTTCCGTTACCCGTTCGTCGCCAACAAGACGAGCTATGGCTTCAACTACTGGGGCCGCACCCCTGACGGAAGCAGCCCGTACAGCACGAGTCCGAAGGTCGCGATCTTCGCCCGCAAGAAGGGCGGCGGCGGCTTCGTGAGAGTCGCAACCGCTCAGGCCAATGCCAATGGCATCTTCCAGGGGAGGGTCCGCGGCAAGGGCTACACAGCCGCTGGCTCGGTCAAGTCGAAGATCTCCGGTGGCCCATATTCGGTGCCGTTCGGACTCAACAAGACGCGTGACTTCTACCAGCCGCCTTTCGGCTAGGTAACGATGGTTCCCTGGTGGGGCCTGCGGGTCCTACCAGGGAAGCTTGTCAGCGAGATCAGCGAGGCCTGGAGCCTCCTGGTCACGCTGTGAAAGCAGCGGTTCATCGGTGGGCCAGTCCACTCCGATGGTCTCATCATTCCACTTGATTCCGCCTTCAGTCGCCGGGTCATAGGGACTGGAAACGAGATAGGTGACATCCGCCAGGTCTGAAAGCACGCAGAAACCGTGGCCGAAACCGACCGGCACGTAGAGCTGGTGGTGCTTGTCGTCATCGAGCACATGGCCCTCCCACTGACCGTAGGTCGCGGAGTCCTTTCGCAGGTCGACGGCGACATCGAAGATGCTGCCGCGCGGGCAGCGGACCAGCTTGGCCTGGCCGGGTGAAGTCTGGAAATGGAGGCCGCGCAGGGTGTGTTTCGCCGAGCGGGAGTGGTTGTGCTGGACGAAGTCGGCGGTCACACCGAGTTCCTTCCAGGAGTCAAGACTGAAGGTCTCGACAAAGAACCCGCGTTCATCACCGTGGACTTCCGGCTCAACGAGCACGACCCCCTCAAGTTCGGTTTCCAGCCGGCGCGGCATCAGTCGGTCAGCTCGACGCCGTACTGGCGCTGGTAATAATCCTTGTAGTCACCGGAACGAAGGGCCTGCCACCACTCGGGGTTGTCGCGGTACCAGTTCACTGTACGTTCAATTCCTTCGTCGAACGAAACCGCGGCCTTCCAGCCGAGTGCTTCCGTCTTGGACGATGCCAGCGAGTACCGCACGTCATGTCCGAGGCGGTCCTCCACGTATGTGATCAACGACTCGTCGCGCCCAGCCAGACCGAGGATCGTCCTGACAACGTCCAGGTTTGATTTCTCATTCGGACCACCGACGTTGTAGACCTGCCCGGCTTCTCCCTTGAGCAGTACCGTGTCGATCGCGCTGCAGAAGTCCCTCACGAACAGCCAGTTACGGACCTGCTGACCATCCCCATAGACCGGGATCGGATCGCCGTGGAGCGCGTTAAGCACGACCAGCGGGATCAGTTTCTCGGGATGCTGCTGCGGGCCGTAGTTATTCGAAGCCCGCACGATCAGCGAATCGGCGCCATAGGTGTGATGGAAAGCGGAAACGATCATGTCGCCGCCGGCCTTTGAAGCGGAGTACGGCGAGGAAGGGTCGATCGGGGATGTTTCGGTGAACGAGCCTTCATCGATCGATCCATAGACCTCGTCGGTCGAGATCTGAAGGTGGCGGATACCGGCGTCACGCGCGGCCTCCAGCAGGACGTAAGTGCCGAAGACGTCAGTCGTGATGAACTCTCCGGGGGCTTCGATCGAGCGGTCCACATGAGACTCCGCGGCGAAGTTGATGACCGCGTCGCAGCCATCGATGGCTGCCCGGGCCTTTTCGCGGTCGCTGATGTCCGCCTGGACGAAATCGAGGCGGTCGGCGGGCAGCCCTTCCAGATTCTCCATGCGGCCGGCGTAGGTCAGCTTGTCGAGGACAACGATCTGGTCCTCGGGACTGTTTTCAAGATGGTGATGAACGAAATTCGAGCCGATGAATCCGGCTCCTCCGGTGACCAGGAGTTTCATGCGGGGGTCTCCTCTTGGTGGGCCTTGCGCTGGGCCAGATAGCTCGCCAGACCATCCTGCCACGCGGGCAGTTCGATCGCGTGCTGGTTCCCTGCGACAAGGACCGAATGGGCCGGCCGGGTTGCCTTGCGGTCGAACATGTCGGTGGTCGCCGAGAGCGTCACCACTTCCATGTCCAACTGACGGAAGATCTCTTTGGCGAACTCGTACCAGGAGCAGCTTCCACCCCCGGCCATGTGGTGGATGCCAAAGGCGTCAGAATCGAGCAGCCTGATCAGCCCGTAAGCGAGGTGCCAGGTGTAGGTGGGAGAACCGACCTGATCGTGGACCACAAGCACCTGCCCTTGGGATTCACCAAGCCGGATCATCGTATTGACGAAGTTCGGGCCGTTGACACCGAAAAGCCAGGACGCGCGGACGATGTAGGAGCGACGGTTGGCCTGGTGGGTCTCGATCTCGCCAGCCAGCTTCGTCTGGCCATAGACATTGATCGGGTTGGTCGGGTCAGATTCGACGTAGTCGCTGCCTTTCGTGCCGTCGAATACGTAGTCGCTCGAGATGTATACGACGCGGGCGCCAACGGCATTGGCCGCTTCGGCCACGTAGCCGGCTGCGGTGCCGTTGACCAGCAGAGCCCCCTCGGGGTCATCTTCCGCCCCGTCGACATCGGTCCAGGCGGCACAGTTGATCACCGCATCGGGCCGGTCGATCTCGAAGCGGTTCCTGAGCTGCGCCACGTCGGTGATGTCAAGCTCGGAGTGGCTGAATCCGCGCACCTCGTGACCGGCGTCTTCGGCGGCTTTCATCACATCGCTGCCAAGCATGCCGTGGGCACCAAGCACAGTCAACCTCATCAGACGATCTCGATCTCGGAGCGGTCGCCGACCAGCATCCTCAGGGTGCGTGGCGGACCGTCGGTCCGGGTCACCCGCACGTCGCGTCCGAGCAGGCTCGCTTCCATCCGGGTGCCGAGATCCTCGACGTAAGCGCCGGAGAGGAGGATCGAGTGCTCAACCTCGGCGCGGCGCACGACGCAATCTGGGCCAATCGACGTATAAGGACCGATGTAGGCGTTCTCGACGATCGCGCCGGCCGCAATGACGGCCGGGCCCCTGACGACCGAGTCGCGCAACACTGCGCCCTCTTCGACGATTACCCGTCCTTCTACTTTGGAATCGACCACTTCGCCATCGAGGCGGGTATCGATCTCTTCCAGAACCAGCCGGTTGGCATCCAGCATGTCGGCCAGCTGTCCGGTGTCCTTCCACCAGCCCTTGACCACTTCGGACTGCACGTCACATCCGTCCTCGATCAGGGACTGGATGGCTTCGGTTATCTCCAGCTCGCCACGCGCGGATGGCTTCAGCTTCCGCGATGCTTCCATGATCGCCGGTGAAAAGAGGTAGACCCCGACCAGGGCCATGTTCGACGGGGGGTTTTCCGGCTTTTCGACGAGCCCGACCACGCGGTCCCCATCCAGTTCGGCGACACCGAATGAACTCGGATCATCAACTTCGGTCAGCAGAATGATCGCCTCCGGGGAGTTTTCCCTGAACCTTTCAACCAGGCTGGAAATGCCGTTCCTCAGCAGGTTGTCGCCGAGGTACATGACGAACGAGGAACCGTCCAGGAACTCTTCCGCAGTCAGCACGGCGTGCGCCAGCCCGGCCGGCTTGTCCTGCTCGATGTAGGTGACGGTCGCCCCGAAACGCGATCCGTCGCCAACCGCCGCCCGGATTTCCACCCCGGTCACGGGAGCGATGATGATGCCGATATCGGTTACGCCAGCCTCGACCAGCGCCTCAATTCCGTAGAAGAGGACGGGTTTGTTGGCCACGGGGACCAACTGCTTCGCGGACGTGTGCGTAATTGGGCGGAGCCTCGTACCGGAACCGCCGGAGAGAATCAGGCCCTTCAGGTTCGACATCGGCTGCAGCCTATCGCTGATCGGGCGAGCAACTACGCCGACAGCCGGACCAGGTGCATGTCCTGAGGATAAAGCGAGTCCGGTCCCGCTTCTCTCGAAGTCACGGCCTCGAATCCCGATCGCCCGGCCAGTTCACGGGCAAAGGCCGGTGAGTGGTAGGCCGAGCACAGATTCGAACCGGCGCTGCCCGGGAAATGGACCACGAAGCCTTCTTCGTCAAACTGGACCTGTTGGTCGTCGGTCAGCTGCCCGCGGAAGCTCAAACCCATGGTCGTGAAGATCAACCAACCTCCGGGCCTGATCACCCTTGCGAGCTCGGCCATCCACCGGGGCTGAAGTTCTTCCGAGAAATGCGTGAAGACGGACAGCACGTAAACGAAGTCGAAACTGTCGTCTTCGTAAGGTAGAGGCGGTTCCAGCCCATTCACACTGCAGTCGGCAAACGGAAAGTTTGCCTGAGCCCACTCGATCGCATCGGCGTTGTAATCGCAGCCACGAAGACTTACTCCGTCAAGGTCAGCCCACTGCCGGAGAACCCGGCCGGCCCCACTGCCAAAGTCAAGCAGGGAATCAAAATCACCGACCGTCACGTCCTGCTCCTTCAGGATGTCTTCGATCGCCACCTTCGAAACGATCCCGCCGCGCCAGTGGTTTTCACCGTCGGCGATACCGCTGATCGCCACACGTAACCTGGCCGGCGGCATCGGCAGACCGTCCGGCGGAACGAAGTCATCTTTGTTGCCGCGACCGAATTTGGCCTCGATCAGTTCCTTCACCCGGAAGAACCAGAGGACAACGACCGACTCCCTTATGGCCTTGGGAGACGACAGCAGCCAGCGTTTCAAGTCCCTTTTCGCAATCATCAGCGTTCAACCATACCCGGGCTCGACCAACGATCCACTTCAGACTCCGGGCCTCACAGGCGGACATCACCATCGAATCTGACGGCATCGAAGCTACGATCGACGTGGCAATAGTCAACTGGAACACCCCGGAATCGGCGGTGGCTTCGAGTCGTGTGTTCTCCCGTTCGGCCGGGGTCAGGCCAACCGTCACGGTCATCGACAATGACTCCTCACCCGACCGCAGGCAGCGGCTGGAGGAGCTCAACGAGGCTCCGGTGAGCCTGATTCTCTCTGAGGAGAACCTCGGGTACGGCAAGGCGGCCAACCTCGCCTTGAGAAACGGGACAGGTCAATTCGTCTGTGTCTGCAACGCCGATGCCACGCCCCTGCCCGACGCGCTCCAGAACCTGATCAAGGCGATCGGTTCCCGTCCGGACGCCGGCGTCGCGGGCCCCGTATTCAGAGATGGCACCAACTCCTACCATGACCGCCTGCCCAGCCCCTGGACACTGCTTGTCCGGTCGTTCATCGGCTCCTACGGCCGCCGGGAACAGGTCGTGCCCAGTCCTGATTCGATTGAGGAGGTTGAACAGCCTTCAGGAGCATTCCTGGTCATGCGCCGCGAGCTCTGGGAGCAGATCGGCGGCTTCGATGAGGAGTTCTTTCTCTGGTACGAAGACATTGACCTGGCGAGAAGGCTCGTGGACATGGGCCGGGTGAACCTGGTCGTCGGTTCCGCCATGGCCGATCATCAGGGTGCGGAGTCCTTTGACAAGCTCGATTCGAAAGAGCAGCAGTCGGCGCGACTACCTTCGCTCGCTCTCTACATCCGTAAGCACCACCCTCGCTGGGTGCCGCTGAGCAGGCCACTGCTCTGGGCTTCGACCAAGATCAGGGCCCGCGGATGAAACCGGGGATCAGGAGCACCAATTTCCTGCTGGTGGTGATCGCCGTGTCTCTGGTCGTCGGGGTCGGCCTTTACGATCTGACCCGGAATCGCCTGGCTGAAGGCAGCTACATCAGGGACCGGAACGGAAAATTGATTCTCACTTTCCTGCCAAAGCAGCAAATGGGGACCCTGCCGGGACTCTCGACTTCCTCCCGGGCGCGGTTCACCCCCGGAACGACCGTGCAGCCGGACGACCTGTGGGCGCTTTACGGCAAGCCGGGTAAATGGGTACTCGCTTCCTGGCGCTACGAGTACGACGGATACCGAGGTTTTGCCGTAGGCAAATACCGAAAGAAAGGGCGGATGCGCTCGGACTACGCCGGAGATATCGGCCGGTTCGAACTCGACACATGGGGCGGCACCGATCCGAATCTCTTCTTCTTCGGTGAGTCCGGTGACCGGATCACGGTAAATCGAATGCCGTTGAGATCGGGTGCCTCGGCCGGCCAGGTGCAGGTCGAAGGTCGAACACCACGGCTCGGAAGGTTGCCGGACAGTTCGGTCAGGAGCCTCTCTATGGCTGCTTATTCCGGCAGCCTGCCTGACCTCTACGTGATCGACAGTAAATCCAATGACACCTGGGATGTCGCCGTCTATTCCGGGGAGTCAGGCTTCAGGAAGCTCCTGGGCACCTTCATCACGGACAGGATCAAGTCGGGGGAGATCCGACAGAAGGACTGGATTGCCGGCATCATGGAGCGACCCTCTGGCAAGCCTGACCTCGGGTTGGTCACCGACAGCGTTTTCAACGGCAGCAGCCATACCGAGCTCCATTTCGGCACTGGCAAATCGGGATTCAAGGATTTCCCCCTGCGGATAGCAACCAATCGCTGGGGGGCACATGTACCCGGGCGCCAACTGTTCCTGATTCCACTGAGCGACGCCGGCTACGACGACCTGGCCATCGGAGGCGTGCTAGACGTCTACCCTCGAAAGGGCGAATACCGGGTCCTCCGGATCACTTCCCGTCACTGAAGGCGGGTTGAGCAGCACCATCGCGATCGCGACGATGGTCATCCCGAAGGCCGAGAACAGGTAAGGGTTGGTGGCGATGGCGGCCAGCAGTCCGAGCAGTCCCGACGCCCCGGCCAGCGGCATCCACGCCGCGCCCCCGGATTTCAGAAAACGGTTCGCTCCAACCCAGATCGAGTAGCCGATCGTCCCCCAGAGCAGCAGGGATCCGGCGAGACCGAGCTGGAAGAATATCTGGAGGTAGGTCAATTCGAAGGACCATGGACTCTCCGCGCTCCGTTCGAATCCACCACCAAGGCCGGCACCGAGACCTCGCCCGATGACCGGACTGCCCTTGAACCCGTCGATCAGTTCCGGAGCCTGAATCACCCGCTGACTGGTCGACTCGTCGCCGAGCAGTCCACCCAGATTGCTGCCGGCGATGACCACACTGCCGGCCGCGATCAGCGCAATCGCGCCAACGACGAGAAGCCCCGTGAGCACCTGGCGGACCCGTTGACCCGCGCGCAGGAAGACGCACCCGAAAAACAGTGAGATGCAGGCTGCCGACATGCCGAGCCAGATGCCACGGGTGTGTGAAAGCCAGGCGGAGAAGAGAATCGCCACAAAGACCACGACGTCGTACCAGCGGGGCCTGGCCACTGAGGCTCTTGCGATCACCATCGCGACCCCGAGAATGAAGACGACCTGGTTGGCGATCGAGACCCGGAAGCCTTCGACCTGCATGCCAATCACGCCCTTGAAGACAAGGACCTGGCTGGAGCTGGGATCCCAACCGGTGACCGCATGGTAGGCCCAGATCGCAATCGTGGCCGCGCACAGACCCAGAACGGGCATCAGCAGACCCCACGACAGCCTTTCTCCGTATCGCCGTGTCAGGTCGCAGATCGGGAAATAGAGCAGCAGATAGCCGAACCGGCTGGCCTGCTGAAACGTGCCACTCAGTTCGTAGCCGTCGAATCCGAGGACAAAGCCGTTGAACAGGGCAACTACCCCCCAGATGACCGGAACGCCGATCGCGATCACCAGCAGCGGCACCACCATCGGATAGTTCTCCCGATTGATGGCCGGTCGTGGGGAAATTAACCAGACGATCACCGTGGCTGCCACGAGCAGCAACTTGAACGGGATCGAAGCGAAGTAGATGTCGCCCGTGATCAGGACGACATAGGCGATCGATATCCCAAGGAGCAGCGGCCACGCCCTGCTCGCCAGGCCGTCTTTACCTGACCTCAGTAGACCCCGCCCAGCTTCCGGTGATCCCAGCTCAGCGTACGCACCGGCTCGAACTCGATGACCGTGCGTTTCGGAGCCTGGGCACGGAATGCTTCCATCGCTTCCGGCCCCGGGGTCTGCCCGTCGGGTGAATACCGCGTGGTCAGCTCCGTAGCGAAATCGAGGACCAGGTCGAGGTCGTCGTGAAGGATCGCGTTGGTTTCGAACTGGACCCCGCGCAACTCGGAGTACTCGTCGTTGCCGGCTTCGATCAGGACCGTTGCCCGTTTGTCGCGCTCCAGGTTCTTGACTTTCTGTGACTTGCGGAAAGTCCACGCCCACACCCGGCCATCGCGTTCGACGAACCAGAGCGGCATCGAATGCGGCCAGCCCCGCGGTCCGAAACTGCTGATGATCGCGACTTTCTCCTCGTTGAGGAAAGTAAGGATCTCGGGTTCACTCATTTCAATCTGGCTGCGTCGATTCATCTGGCTGACCAGTCTAGTTCAGGTCTTCTCGGCAACAAGCATGAACTCACGGTAGTTCTGCCCGACTGCCACGACCTTAAGCGGCATCTGCTCTTCTCGCGCGAAGGTTTCGACCGAGTCGCGGAACTCTGCCGGCGACCAGACGTGGAAGTGGATGCGGTACCCCTGCTCGTCCAGATCTGCGGCGAGATGATCCGGATCTTCGCTCTCGGGATGGACCGCGTCGACCCACTCGCGGTAGTGGTGCGTGTGGGAAACCGCCGGACCCTCGCGGTGATCCTGCAGCAGGTGATCCGTGCTGGTCGGTTCGCGCGGCTGGTCGAAGGTGCGACGTCGATCCGGCACGACGAGGAAGATGATGCCGCCCGGCCTGAGGATCCTCAGCCAGTTGCCAATCGTCCCGACCGGGTCCTCACAGTGCTCGATCATGTGACTGGCGATCACGAAGTCAAGACTGCCGTCCTCGATCGACTGCGGATCCTCGCCGTCCTCGACGATGTCCACCTCGACCAGCGGCAAGTGGGCGACCGCCGGATATTCCTCCCGCAGCTGGGAAGTGGTGAGCCGGTCCAGGTATTTCGCGTGCGCGCCAGGTGGCAGGGAGAGCGGCTCATGGAGGGCACCGATCTCGATTCCGGTGCCGGTGATGTAACGATGTGCGAGCTTCTTCCTCAGCCTGAGCCGATTCCAGAGCGTCAGTGCATCCCGCCGCGACCGTAGTGTCTGTGTCAGTCCCACGACCGGGACTCTATTGTCAATGCGGTCGCCCGAGTCTGGCAGCAGCTGGCAGAGAAGATGTGGATCCGAGTGCAGCGATGACCAGAATCCCCAAGCCGACAAATCCCCGTCTCAGCGAGGTCGATCCGTTCGAAGGAATCGAGACGGCCGAAGAAACGCTTGACGATGCGAATATCGAGCGCCGGGCCACCCAGGGAGTGGGTCTGCTCGTCTTCCAGATGTTCGCTCTCCAGATTCTGACGCTGGGCGTCACGGTCGTTCTCGCGCGGATTCTCAGCGTGGCCGACTACGGAATCTTTGCCGTCGCACTCGCACTCCAGCAGGCCAGCCAGGCCCTGATCGAGCTTGGCGTCGGCGCCGCCCTGATCGGGCGCGAAGAAATGCCCACCGAGCATGAACAGCGGGCGGTCACCGGGTTCGTCCTCACGGGCGCACTTGCGATATGCGCAGTGGTCGGCGCCTGTGCATTCATCGTGCTGCCCGGGCTGGGGGTCGACGGCGACCTTCTGAAGCTCGCTTTCGTCGCCTGCCTCGCCCTGCCGGTTGCGGCATTCAGGACGGTGCCCACGGTCCTGCTCGAACGCCAGCTTCGTTACGGCCGGGTGACCGCCCTCTACACGGCCGACACGATCGCCTTCAATCTTGCCGCGCTTGGTGGCGTCCTGGCCGGAATGGGCGGCTTCGCCCTGGTCATGGGCGTTCCCGCCGGTGCCCTGGCTGGACTCATCTTCGCCCTGGCCCTCCAGAAGTGCGCCCGCGGTTTCACCTGGGATTTCAAGGTGATCCGGCCGATGATCGCCTTCGGGTCCCAGGTGAGCGCCCGCCAGGGAATCGTCCTGGCCCGTGACCTGACTTTCGTCAGCCTGATCGCCGTGATCGGCGGACAGACCGCGGCCGGATTCTTCGCGATGAGCCAACGGGTACTGGGTGTGCCGCTCTCCTTCTCGATGGCACTCAGCCGGGTGGGCTTTCCGGCCATGGCAAGATCCGGGACCGACGACCTGCGCACGAAGAACGCGACGAGATCGATTGCGATCGCGGCGGCGGCGATCGGGCTTCCGCTCGCGATCTGCGCCGGATCGGCCGACCCGTTGCTCGACCTGCTCTTCGGCAGCCGCTGGACCCCGGCGGCGGAGATCGTCATCCCGAGCGCTGCGGGCCTGCTGCTAATGGCGAGTTCCGGAGCGATCATCTCCAGCCTGTTCCTCTCACTCGGCAACGCCAGGGTCCCGATGATCTCTTCCCTGATCGACTCGATCGTGCTCTGCGGCACGGCCGTCTTCCTGATCCAGTGGAATTCAACAGTGGGGATCGGCCTCGCGGTCATCCTGGGCGCGATTGCCGGGGTCGGAGTGCTCCTGGCGAAGTCGGAACGATCGGTGAAGAAGTCGATCCCTCCCGTGCTCAGGGCCTTGATGATCGCTTCCGCTGCCGCCGCCGCCGGTTTCTACAGCGCATCTCCCGGTGGGATCACCGGCCTGGTGGCTTCCGCTGCGGCCGCTTCCGTCGTGTGGCTGGTCCTGACGTTCATCTTCTCCCGTGGCGAACTGAATACTTTGCGCGACCTCGCAATGAAAGGTCTCAAGCGCAGCGCTCCGACCGGCGAATCGACCGAAGCCACGGGTGCCTCGTGACTGCCAGACCGACCGTCTACATTCCGACTCTGAATGCCGGCGACAACCTTCGCACCTGCCTGATCAGTCTTCAGGCGCAGACCGTTCCTGCCGACGTGGTCGTCGCGGACAACAGTGGCGGTGATCAGTGCCGCAAGATGCTGGCCGAAGAATTCCCGTCGGTCCAGCGTGTCGGGTTCGAACGCAACCTGGGATTTGGACCGGCGCTCAACCTCGCGATAAAGGCGATCGGGTCCGGTCCGATCATCCTGGTCAACGACGATGCGGTTGCCGGTCCGGGCTTCGTGGCGAGTCTGCTCGAAGCCGCCGGCTCCGAGGCGGCAATGGTTGCTGCGGTGCTGGTCTCGGATTCGGACAACTCGCTGATCGACTCTGCCGGGATCGAAGTCGACGAAACCGCAATGGGTTACGACTACCTCAGCGGCCGACCGGTCGAGGCTGCCGCGCTGGCCCCGGCCCCGGCGGCCCCCACCGGTGGAGGCGCCCTCTACGACCGTGAAGCATTCAACCGGGTCGGCGGCTTCGATGACAGGATCTTTCTCTACTACGAAGACCTGGACCTCGGGCTCCGGCTCCGGGCAGCGGGCGGCAGATGCGTCCTTGCGCCCGAGGCCATACTCACCCACGGATACTCCCAGACCCTCGGAGCCCGCAGCCCCAGCAAGTTCCGCCACACCGGGTGGAGCCGGGGGTACATGATGCGTACCTATGGAGTCAACCGGCAGGCCGGTCTGATGACCCGCGCCGTCGCGGTCGAGGTCCTCGTATGCCTGGGTCAACTGGTGAAATCGAGGACCATCCAGGGCGCAATCGGAAGGCTTCGCGGATGGCACGCAGGCCGGACCAACGAACGACGCACTATCGATCCCGACAGCTTGGTCAGGCTGTCTTTTCGCGAGGCTGTCGCGCGGCGATCCAGTCGCTGAGCACCATCCCGGTGATGACATACTACGAAGCCGATGATTCCCGACCAGACCGACCTCTCCGTGATCATCCCAACCTGGAACCGGCAACCGCTTCTGGCCCACACCCTTGAAGCCCTGACCCACCAGTCAACTGACGAAGCCACGTTTGAAGTGGTTGTGATCGACAACAATTCGGCCGACGACACGGCTGAATTCCTGGCCGATGTCGCCCGGGACTATCCGCTGCCGATCACCGTCGCCACTGAAACGAACCCAGGAACGGCCAGTGCCAAGAACAAAGCCGCAAGCCTCGCCCGGGGCAAAGCCCTCCTGTTCATCGGCGACGACACTGAACCGGCCACTTCCAACCTGATGGAAAGGCACGCTGAACTCCACCGGAACTCTTCCGAGAATTCACTTTTTGTCGGTCGGATCGACTGGACCCCGAAGAAGGCGATCACTCCATTCATGGAATGGCTGACCACCGAAGGCCCCCAGTTCCACTTCGACGACATCGAAGCCGGCCTGGTTGACCCTTCGAGCTACTTCTACGGCTCACATTCGTCGATCAAACGGTCCTTCTTCGAAAGCACCGGCGGCTTCGATGGCCGCTTCCGGGGTGCCTATGAAGACGTTGAATACGGCGACCGCCTCGAGCGGAACGGTGCGACGCTCGAGTTCCACCCGGAGCTGATCGTGTGGCACGACCATCCGACCGACCTCGAGCAGTCCCTGAGCCGCATGGAGCGGGTCGGCCGGTCCGGTGCCGAATACAACAACCTCTACCCGGACCGTCCCCATCCGGCAATTGGCGCGCCGAGTGCGCTGCGCTGCAATGTCCTTAGAGCCGCCGACCCGATCCTCAGGGTTACCCCGGGCAAGAAGGCCCTGTGGCTGAGGCACCTGGGCCGATACGCCCGCGGCTACCGGGCCCAGCTGTCGAACGGCTGGGAAGGCAGCTGAGCCGTTCCGTTCAGCCGGCGGTTTCCGTCGGAGGCCGGTCGACCACCACGATCTTCCGGTAGGCCGGGGCCCGGTCCCCGCCACGCAGGGCACGCAAGACCCTTGCTCTCCAGCTTTCTGACGCCCCACGGGTGCTGAGTTCTGTCTGGAGCGCGGCCGCCAGCCAAAGAGTCGGTCGGATGACCAGCGGGATTGCTTCGAGGGTTGCGACGATCAGCCGCTCCCGGAGACGTTCGTTGCCGATGACGCGAACGGAACCGTAAGAATCAAGCCCGGCGATCATTCCGTCAACTTCAGGAAACCCGTTCTCCAGGTGCTCGTTCAGCCACACCGGACGTTCGCGCCGCGGTAGCCGGTCATAGATGCGAGCGAGCGTGCGGTCATTCTGCAGGGCTTCCTCGCCACTTGGACATCCGGTGATCAGTCGTTTGCCGGAAACGCGCGCCATCTCGCTCAGGGCAATTCGCCGCTTTTCCGGCGGGATGTGCTCGAGCAGGTCGAGGGCCAGGACAACATCAAATTCCCGATCAGCGAACGGCAAGTCGGTGACGTCGGCCTGAACCCGCCGCAGGCCGGACCGGTCGTCGTCCAGCGAAACAGATCCATAGTCAGAGAAGTCGTGGTCGCTGGCGGTTATCTCGTACCGGTCCGCAACGAACCTCGCCAGCCCTTCGCTGCCGCTGCCGACCTCCAGCACAGTGGCTGGAGAAACTTCCTCAATCAGCGGTATGACCGCTCCGTATCGGGCGAGCTGATTGAGCATCACTGGCGCCAGGTGCCGGGTCGGGCTGTCTCCCGGCAGACGATCAGTGGGTCGAGATTCCCTCATGCCGCACACGGTAACGATCGCATTTCGATTGCGGTTATTCGCCGAGGTCGGAAGGCAGGCGTCCTTCGGAGTCGAGCTTCTGGAGGTGGGCTTCCATGACCACGTTGGCAGCCGGGCGCAGCATCTCGTGGACGTCCGACCAGACTTCGTCGAGCAGGACCATCTTCGATCTCACCCCGCGATCCAGCGCTTCGATCAGGCCGTTCTCCCGCGACTCGCGATGTTCCAGATATTCCTTGACCTTGGCCGCCGGATCGGTGATCCAGGGTCCGTGCCCCGGGCAGATCAAAGGCGGTTCGCGGTCGCGGACCAGCCGCAGGGACTCCATGTACGAAGTCAGCGATCCGCCGTCCGGAGGAACATAGGTGGAGCCCCACCCGAGGATCAGGTCGCCGCTGAAGCAGACCCCGTCGTCGGTGAAGAAGACGAAGTGGTCGGTGGCATGACCCGGTGTGGCAACCGCAGTCAGCCCGCCGTAGTCCCGGCCGTCGCTGGCTTCCGACATTTCGATTCCAAGCAACCCGACACCACCCGAGTGGTCGTTGTGGGAGTGGGTGAGCACCGCGCCGGCAGCGCCGCCGCGTGATTCGGCCGCAGACTTCACAGCGCTGATGTGGCTTTCATCCTCCGGCCCCGGATCGATCACCCAGCAGGGTTCGATGCCGTACAGGTAGGTGTTGGACCCGCTCAGGGTCATCGGCCCCGGGTTATCGGCCATCACCCGGTAGATCTCAGGATGGCCAGGTGCCTCGCCGTCGTCCATTTCCATTGGTCAAGCCTACGCGGGTCTGTGCAAGGACTTCGCTCAGGCAGCGAGTTCGCGGCTGATCGCCTCGCGCGCTTCCGGCGGGTCGAGGACCACCAGGTCCCCGGCACCACGCAGGATCTCGCGGACCAGCCATGAAGTACCGGCGTAAGGGAGTTCGATGACCACCGAGCCGTCATTCAGCTCTTCGACCACGTTGCGCTCTTCACGCAGCCAGCGGGAACGCTCCGGAGAAACCCAGACTCGGGCGACTGAAGCTTCGGGCACTTCGCCGTCGCTCATCCAGCCTTCGACACCGGCCATCTCCACCGCTTCAGGCCGGGCTTCGAAAACTTCATCTGAGATCGTGGCGACCTTGATCCGGTCCAGCTTGAAGTGGCGGATCGCTTCGCGGTCGAGGTCGTAGCACTCGACGTACCAGCCTTCGCGGCCGTTCTCCAGGCGATACGGCTCGACCCTCCGTTCGGAGTACTTGTCTTCATTCTCCTTGTAATAGGTGAGCTCGAGGACCCGGTGCCGGGCGATCGCGTCGTTGACCACACGGGCAGCTTCGGCGCCACCGGAGTCGAGGGTGATTGCCAGGCCTTCCCGCGCCGGGTCGTGGCCGAGCGCGTCGACGATCTTGTCGCGGGCGGAGTCCAGACGGGTCTGCGGCAGGTGATCGCCGACCAGGTCGATCGCGGCCACCAGAGCCTTGGCTTCGAGCGGAAGCAGCCGGGCCGGGCGAGCGAAAGAATCGCCGTAAGGCTCGGAGTCGACTTCGATCACGTCGCCCTTGATCTCCGCGTAGAGAACGTAGGTGCCGCCGCCGAAATTGACCACGTTGAGAACATCGATGTCATCCCGCAGTTCATCTTCTGACAGCTCCAGGCGGGCACAGAGGTCAAGCATCGAAAGCGGAGTGCCTTCCTTGGCGGCCCCGATCAGCATGCCAGCGAGGGTGACGAGGCGGCCGAAACGTTCCGGCCTGATCGCCGCCGAGGCCCGGTCCTTGTTCCGTTCCCGGCGGACCTTGACCGGCGGCGCGATGCCTTCGGTGGTCGCGGCAATCTCGAATCCGTTGATGTGGCGGTCCCGCAGGAGGCTGATCCGCTCGTTGGCCAGGTCAACCAGCTCCGGCGGGTCAAGCACGCGGGCGTTCTGGCGCCAGCGCAAGACCCAGGCGAGCAGCTCGCGGTCGCTGGCATAAGAGGTCTCGAGGATGATTCCGGCACCTTCAGGACCTTCGCCTTCCTCCTGGCGGGTGACTGTCCCGTGACGACTGAAGTCACGTTCGATCAGCCAGGCGATGCGGTCGCGGAAGAAGATGCGGGCGGTGCCGGAGGCTTCCCCGAGCTGCCAGTCGGCCAGGTCCGCATAGTCGCGGCGCTCGAATTCCTCAGGCGGGGCAAAGTCGTGCTCGGACTTGGTCGCATAGCCAACCTTGCCTTTGATCCGGGAGAGCCGAAAAACCCTGACTGCCTCACGCTCGTGGGCGTATCCGATCAGGTAGAATTGCCCGCCACGAAAGACCAGGTGGTACGGGTCGACGCGCCGTTCGGAAGTCTCATCCCGCTGCATCGTGTGGTACTTGAAAGTGATCGTTTTATGCCGCGAGATCGCGGTTTCGATCCGGGCAAGGCGCTGGGTCAGGTCCCGGGAAGAAGTCGAAGCAAACTTGGCCATGGAGACCGGCGTGTTGTCCGGATCAGAAAGCGGGTTGGGATGGCCCCAGGCCACCTGCTGCAGCGCCAGGCGCAGCGGTTCGGCGTAAGCGAACTCGCCTTCGGTCAGCAGGCTGAGTGAGGTCCGCAGGGCAGCGAGTTCATCATCGGTGAACTCAATCTCCGGCAGGTAGAAATTCTCCGGCGGCAGTGAATAGAGCTCGGCTTCGAAGAAGCCCTCCCCCGGCCGGTCCACCTGGAGTTCGATGCCGAGGCTGTCGAGTTCGGCCCGGTCGGCATAGAACCGACGGGCGAACGCGTCTTCGTTCATGACGCTGTATCCCTCGACTTCCCTCTTGATCTCCAGGGCCGAAACGGGCCTGCCCTGAGCCATCAGAAAGGAGATCAGGGAGAGCTGCCGGATGAGCTTCTCGGTGTCCTTTGCCATCAGCGACTGAGGATACCTGTGGTGGCATCTTCGCCTCCCTCAGATCGCGTTTTCATCCCGCATTTTGCGGATGCACAAGCCTTTGTTCATCAAAGATTGATGATTCGCGCGATCTCGCGCGGCAGCGGACTAACCGGCGAGGTCGGCTGCGAGTGCGGCCGCATAACGCTCGGAGCGCTGGAGCGCCTCTTCCTGCTCCATGTAAGGGACCAGGATCGAGTACAGCAGGTCGGGGCCGACTTCCGGCAGGTATTCGGTGCGTTCATCAACGATCTCCGCGCGGATGACCACGGCGGCACCACCGACCGCCATGCTGGAAATCGATTGCGGCACATCTTCGCGGCCCGGCATCATCTGGCGGCCCTGATCGACGAAAGCGGCGATCAGGCGGACCGCCGAGAGGTACCGCTCGAGTGCGGAGGGTCCGGCAGAGAACATGTCGACGATGCACATGCGGGCGAACGCCGGCTCGGCAGCGAGGAAGCTGAGGCTGGCCGCGATGCCGCGCTCGATCATTTCCGGCCAGGTCAGGTCGGGGGCCTGGCAGGCCTTGATCACTTCGGTCACGAAACGGCCGAGGATGGCGTCATAGGCAGCGAGGAAGCAGGCTTCTTTATCCGGGAAGATCTCGTAGAAGGTAGAGCGCGAAACCCGGGCGCGGGAAACGATGTCAGCCACACTTACTTCGGCGTATCGCTTCTCCGCGCAGGCATGGGCCATCGAGTCGAGCAGGCGGTCGCGCTGGGAGCTGACCACGAATTCGCGCGGCAGGTTGTGGCGGCCGGACGGAAGCCTGGAATGGGCGGCCTCGGTCAAACCGGCACCTTGGTTTCGGCCATCGCCTGCATGGCGCGTTCATGTCCGAGGTAGGGCGCGACCACCATGTACATCATCTCCGGCAGCAGGGTCGGCAGTTTTTCGGCGTGGCCGGTAGAAGCTTCGTTGAACATCAGCGCGGAAACGCCACCGACGATCACGCGGGCCACATGGCCGGGAATACGTTCCGGCGTCGGGGTCAGTTCGCGGCCCGCGTCGAGGAACGGAAAGAAGGAGCTGACCGCCTGCTGGTAGCGGTCGCGGGCCCGGGCTCCGGCGCCGAAGCCCTCGACGATGCCGACCCGTGCCGCCACCGGATTGTGTGCGAGGTAGACGAGAAGGTTGCTGATGCCACTGCGGATCTGGACGATCCAGTCATCGGTCTGGATGGTGAAACCTTCGGCAACGAAAGCGAGCAGACGCTCCATGACCGTGCCGTAGGCAGCAATGAAACAGTCCTCCTTGTCGGCGAACTGTTCATAGAAGGTTGCCCGTGAAACTCCGGCGTTGGAGATGATGTCGGCGACAGTGGTCTCGGTGTAACCCTTCAGCGCAACCACTGAAATCATGGATTCGACCATGCGTTCGCGCTGTGAGCGCACAACGACTTCCCGCGGCAGCCCGTGTCGACCGCTGGGGAGTTTTCCCGTTCCGAAGGGGTCGAGTTCCTCCTGTGGCTGCTGCATTTCGTTGTTCCTAACGCTGAAGAACGGCTCAGTACTGTCAGGTTCATCGTAGCCATACCGGGACACGGATGGCTCGTGGTGCCCTGTTGCAGACATCCTGCCACAGCCTCCGCCGAACGGTCCGACACCTAGACTTCATCTGGTGACCTTCATTCAAGCGCGAAAGACCAGTCAATGAGCATCGGGATCATCGGCCTCGGATACGTGGGACTTCCACTTGCCATCGCGTTTGCGGAGGTTGGGGAATCTGTAGTTGGGCTCGATTCCGATCAGACAAAGGTCGACAGCCTCAACCAGGGCGTCAGCTACATCGAGGATGTCCCGACTGAAACTCTTGCTGCATTGAGTGATCGGATCAGCGCGACCACCGACTACTCGGACCTTTCCGGATGCGAAGCGGTGATTGTCTGCGTGCCGACACCACTGACCGGCTCCCGCGAGCCGGATCTGAGCTATTTGCGTTCGTCTGCCGAGAATCTGGCTTCGGTACTGACTCCCGGCCAGGTTGTAGTGCTCGAGTCCACGACCTACCCGGGCACAACCAGAGATCTGCTCGCAAACACCCTCGAAACCGACGGCCGCAAGGCCGGAACCGACTTCCACCTCGCTTTCTCTCCCGAAAGAATCGATCCGGGGCGAACCGACTTCACCATGAGAACCACCCCCAAGCTGGTCGGCGGAATAACCCCTGCCTGCACCGCCCGGGCGAAAGAGGTCTACGAACGGATCTGCGATGAAGTGATCCCGTTGTCCGGACCCGAAGCCGCCGAGCTCTCGAAACTGCTGGAGAACATCTTCCGGTCGGTCAACATCGCCCTGGTCAATGAGCTGGCACAGCTTTGCGACCGCCTGGGCGTGGACATCTGGGAAGTGATCGACGCAGCTTCGACCAAGCCTTTCGGTTTCATGCGTTTCGAGCCGGGCCCGGGCATGGGTGGCCATTGCCTGCCGGTCGATCCGTTCTATCTCGCTTTCACCGCGCGTGAACATGACTTCTACCCTGAGTTCATCGAGCTTGCAGGCAAGATCAACCAGTCGCAGCCCCTGTTCTGCGTCAGTCGAATCGAGCGGGTCCTGAACGACAACGGGCGCCCGGTCAACGGTACGAAGATCCTGATCCTCGGCGTCAGTTACAAAGCCGGCGTCGGCGACGTACGCGAATCACCGTCCCTGAAGATCGTGCGTCTGCTCTCCGAGCTTGGGGCCGACCTCAGCTATCACGACCCGCACGTGCCGTCGCTGACCGACACCGGCCTGACCAATTCGGACCTGGCTCCCGCCCTGGAGGCCGCCGACCTGGCGGTGATCGTCACTGCGCATCCCGAGTTCGATATCCCGGAAATCGTCGAGAAGAGCAAGCTCGTGCTCGACCTTCGAGGCGTAACCCGGGAAATCGACGCCGACCACGTCACCCGGCTGTAGGCCGGGTAAGGATGCCGGGCCAATGACGTTTCCGAGCTTCAGACCGGCTCCGAAGCACTCTCACTGGCAGGAAATCAAGACCGACAAAGCAACGGCGGCACTTGCCGCTGGCACTCTGGCGATCGCGGTCAGTGTCTTGGTCGCCCAGTACGGCCGTCTACTCACCCGCCGTACCCATGACCGGAATCACGATCACACACTGGTGACGTCTGCCCCGGCCGCGGCCGTCGACACGGTCGGGGTCGCGGTCGAAGGCTTCGGCGCCACCCCGCGCAGCGAGGCCCTGCTCTTCAACCTGCTGGCCGGCTTCCTCGGCAGCTTCGCCACGGTGCGGCTGACCACCTGGATGATCAAGGACGGGCGCGGTCCTTTTCGCAACGTCAAGGTTGGTGGGCGCCACATCCACCACTTCGTCCCCGGCATCCTCCTGGCGTTCGGCTCGGGGATCGCGGCGCTGCTGGTTCGCGGGACCACCGGCGAGAAACGCATCGCCGCCGCGATGGGTGCCGGCATGGGCCTGACCTTCGATGAAGCAGCTTTGCTGCTTGACATGCGCGACGTCTACTGGACCCGCGAAGGACTGCTCAGTGTCCAGATCAGCATGGCGACCGTCGCCACTCTGGGCATCACGATCCTCACGATCCGGATCCTCGGACGCGGCGAAGTTCATCAGGAAGCTGCAGGAGAAATCCCCAGGATCGCGTAGCCGCGACCGATGAAGTTGTGCCCGCACAGAAATGAACGCGCGCGTTCCGGCAGTAACCCGGGGTCGGCTCTCCTCTTGAAAACAGGTCAGTACAGGGCGATGAATACCCCCCGTTTGAACGCTGACTGGTCCCATCAACGCGTCCAGGAAGAGCTGGCTCAGCTCAGATTCAATCCGAATCTGACGCCGCAAACCCTGTTCCAGACATAAAAAATGTCGGCTGGCGAGTCAACTCAAGGGAGAGTGAGCTGACTCGCCGTCTGCCGACGAAGCGCTGCTGAGGGTAGGGAGGGACCCCAGTCAACGATGTTATTTGCAGTTCTCACGTCCAGTGATGAACTTGCTAAGACGAAAGTGTACACCATAAACGGTGATTTATGTGCGCTCGCTCATCCAGACGACTTGTTCGCGTCCCGGACCGACTCCGACGAGCTGGATCGGCACACCGACAAAGTCCTCGATGAAAGCGATGTATTCGCGCGCTGTAGGCGGAAGATCATCTTCCGAGCGGCATTCAGTGATTTCGTCACCGAAGCCCGGCAGGTCCACATATTCTGGTGAAGCGTTATGCAGAATCGACTGGTGGTAGGGAAACTCGTTGAGTACAGCTCCCTCGCGTGAGCGGTAACGCACCGCGACCTTCAGTGTTTCCAGACCGGCCAGAACATCGAGCTTGGTCATAGCCAGGGAAGTTGTTCCGTTCAGCCGCACGGCGTAACGCAGGGCGACCAGGTCCAGCCAGCCGCAGCGGCGCGGACGGCCGGTGGTCGTGCCGAACTCGTGGCCCTTGGATGACATGTGCTCGCCGACGTCGTCGAAGAGCTCGGTCGGGAATGGGCCGGCTCCGACCCGGGTCGTGTAGGCCTTGACGATGCCAACGACTTCAGTGATGTCGGTCGGACCAACCCCCGCCCCGGTGCAGGCGGCGCCGGCGATCGGGTTGGAAGAGGTGACGAAAGGATAGGTGCCGTGGTCGAGGTCGAGCAGGGCTGCCTGCGCGCCTTCGAAAATCACCTTGTTGCCGGCATCGAGTTCGTTCCAGCAGAGCCGGGCGGTGTCGGTGATGTGCGGCTCGAGGCGATGGCCGTAGCTCAGATATTGCTCGACAATCGAGTGAAGGTCGAGGCGGTCGTCGATCCGGACTTCTTCATCCGTCTGGGCTTCTTTCTGGAGCTTGCGACGCCGCACAGCCAGTTCACGCAGGACGTACTGCTTGTCCTCCAGCGCGGCCATGACTTTCTTGCGCAGGATCTTCTCGTCAAGCATGTCCTGGACCCGGATGCCGAGGCGCAGCGCCTTGTCGGCATAGGCCGGGCCGATACCGCGTCGGGTGGTACCGATCGAGAGTTTGCCCAGCTTCAGTTCACCGGCCGTGTCCAGAAGGATGTGGTACGGCATGATCAGGTGCGCGTTGGCCGAGACCCGCAGGTTGGAGATCGAGATGCCGGCCCGGCGAAGGCCTTCGATCTCTTCCAGAAGGACCTTCGGATCGACCACCACGCCATTGCCGATGACGCAGTACTTGTCTTCGTGGAGGATCCCTGAGGGGATCAGGTGAAACTTGAATTCTTCGCCGTCCCGCACGATCGTGTGGCCGGCATTGTTGCCGCCCTGGAATCGGACGATGGCGGAAGCATCTTTGGCGAGCAGATCGGTGATCTTGCCCTTGCCTTCATCTCCCCACTGGGTTCCTACTATCGCTGTACCTGGCATGAAGAGGGCAGTCTACGGTTCGTCTCGAAGTCTCGGCTTGAGGCGGGCGTCTTCGCCCATCAGCGGCAGGGCCTCGCCGCAGATCTCGACCAGTCGCGACACGGTGCGTTCGCCGATCTGGGCTTCGAGCTCCAGATGGTCGAGGTTGGTGGTCACGACAATCGGCTTCTCCCGCTCATAACGCTCGTTGATCAGGGCGTAGAGCTGCTCGAGAACCCACTCGGTCTGTTTCTCGGCACCGAGGTCATCGATGTGGAGCAGGTCGACGTCGCAGAGTCGCTCAAAGAACTCGGCATATGACTCTTCACCGACCTGGGCGTCAAAGGTCGAGCGGATGCGGGCCAGCAGCTTCGGCAGCGAATAGATCGCCACCGAGTGGCCGCGCTTCAGGGTTTCGCTGGAGACCAGCATGGCCAGCGTCGTCTTTCCGGTGCCGGTATCGCCCATCAACCACAGTCCGTGGCCTTCACCGAGGTTCTTCTCCATTGAGTCGATCCAGTCGCGGATCGCGTTGACCACAACCGTGTCGATCTCGGTCACCGGTGGCCGGTCGAAGGAAACTCCGCGATAGCGCCGCGGGATCACCGAGTTGATGCCGGAGTTCCGGGCCTTGGCCAGGCGCGGAGCCCGGCATTCGCATTCGTAGGCGAGGTCGTCGTCACCGAGGATCCAGCCGCCACCGTCGCACTTGCCGAAGGGACAGGACAGGCTGCTCCCGATGTTGGCGAAACCGTTGGCCATCAGGACACCATTCCGAGGGCGGGAATGTTCTTCATCAGTACTGCTCCTGCTCGGCGCGGACAGCCTGCGGCGAGCCTTCACCGGTCGGGTGCTGCGGGGCCGGCTCGACGAACTTGGGGTACTGCGGCAGGAAGGTCAGGTGACTGGTGCCGATCGGTCCGTTTCGGTGCTTGGCGATGATGATCTCGGCGGTGCCGTCGCGCTCTTCTTCCTTGCGATAGACGTCGTCGCGGTAGAGGAATGCGACCAGGTCGGCGTCCTGCTCGATGTTTCCCGAATCACGAAGATCAGAGAGCATCGGGCGTTTGTCCGGGCGTGATTCGTTGGCACGGGACAGCTGCGAGAGCGCGATCACGGGAACGTTCAGTTCGGAGGCCAGCAGCTTCAGACCGCGGCTGATCTGGCCGACTTTCTCCACCATGCTGTTGCGCGATTCATCCATGCGCATCAGCTGGAGGTAATCGACGATGATCAGGCCCAGGCCGCCACGGGACATCTCCTGGGCGTGGAGGCGCCGGGCTTTCGCCCGCAGGTCCAGCAGCCCGAGATCGGAGGTCACGTCGATCCAAAGCGGGGCCGCATCGAGTTCACCACAGGCCTTGACGACTTTCTCCCAGTCGCGTTTGCCAACCCGCCCTTTGCGCAGCAGGTCGCCATAGACCTTTGACTGCGAAGCGATGAATCGTTGGGCGAGCTCGATCTCTGACATTTCGAGGGAGAAGAAAGCGACGGCCTTGCCCGCGTGGACCGCTACGTTCTCGGCCACGTTGGCGACGAACGCGCTCTTGCCGACCGAGGGGCGGGCGGCGACGATGATCAGGTTGGAAGGCTGGAAGCCGCCAGTCATTTCGTCCAGGTGCTTGAAACCGGACGGAGTGCCAGTCATCTTGATCTCACCGGTGGAGAGCTTGTGCAGGCGTTCGACTTCGTCGTCGAGGACTTCGTTCAGGCGGCGGAAGTCACCGGACTGCTCTTTGTGGGCGACGTCGAAGAGCAGTTGCTCGGCCCGCTCGGAGAGCTGCTGGCCGCTGCCATCACGCTCGTTTACCCAGGCACCGATCTGGTGGCTGGTGTCAAGCAGGCGCCGCAGCAGCGCGTTCTCCTGGACGATCTCGGCGTAGTGCTTCGCGTTGCCGGGAGCCGGGACCTTGGCCGCCAGTTCGGAAACGTAGTTCTTGCCGCCAACCTCGTCGATCAGGCCGGCGGTGACGAGAGCTTCGTTGACGGTGAGCTCATCGCACGGCTTGTCGCTGCCGTAGAGCTCGGCCATCACACCGTAGATCGCCCGGTGGCGATCCAGGTAGAAATCGCCCGCTTTCAGTTTTACGTCATCGACGACCCGGTTGAGAGCGGGCTCGCTGACCAGCATCGCGCCGAGGACAGACTCCTCGGCTTCGATGTTCTGGGGTGGTACCTGAGCTATTTCTCTTCAGCGACGATGGTCTTGACCGAAGCAATCGCGCCGCCGGCGACTTCGACGTCGATCATGTAGGTGCCGATCTGGTGGATCGGAGCGTCGAGGCGGATCTTGCGGCGGTCGACCTTGATGCCACGGGCATCGCGAATCGCTTCGGCAATTTCCTTCGACGTGACGGAGCCGTAGAGCTTGCCGTCTTCACCAGCACGATGGGTGATCGTGAGAACAGTCTTGGAGAGCAGTGATGCGTTCTCCTTGGCCCGGGCGATCGCTTCGCGCTCGGCCTTCTCGGCAGCTTCCTTGCGGCGGATTGCCTCTTCGAGAGCACCCGGGGTGGCCGGCTGGGCCAGACCGCGGGGCTGGAGGTAGTTGCGCAGGTAGCCGGGTGAAACTTCCACCGCGGTGCCGTTGTCGCCGAGTCCTTCGACGTCGCTGAGCAGGATGGCCTGAGCCATTACCGCTCGCCCACGTACGGAAGAAGGGCCACTTCGCGGGCGCGCTTCACAGCGACGCCGAGCTGGGCCTGGTGCTTGCGGGACAGGCCGGTGACACGACGTGAGCGGGTCTTGCCCTTGTCGGAGATGAACCGACGCAGCAGCGTCAGGTCTTTGAAGTCGAGGTTCTCGGCCGTAATCTTGGTGTACTTGCGCGGACGGACTCGCTCGCTGAAGCGGCGTCCCTTGCGCGATGATCCTGCTTCTCGTGTCTTTGCCAACTTGCTTTCCGGTGCCTTACGTAGTTCTAGCCCGGACGACCGGGCATTAACGGACTCGTGATCCTAGCGGTTTGTGCCGGTTTGAGGCACACAGAAGACTTCGCGACCGGTCCGTTTGGTACGGAACCGGCCGCGAGGCCCCGGTTCGGCTCGCTAGAAGGGGATGTCGTCATCCGCGGCACCGCCGCCACCAGCCGGGGAAAAGTCCCCGGTGTCAGCCGGAACGTCGGACTGCGGCGTGAAGCCTCCGCCACCGTTTCCGCCTCCGCCTCCGCCACCGTTTCCGCCGCCACCCTGTGCGGAACCGTCGCGGGAGCCGAGGAACTGGACGTTGTCAGCCACGATCTCCACGGTCTGGCGCTTGCCGGATCCGTCCTTGGCTTCCCATTCACGCCAGTCGAGGCGTCCGTCGACCGCCACGGGCCGACCCTTCTGAAGGTAGTTGCTCGCGTTCTCGCCCTGGGCACCCCAGACGGTCACGTTGAAGTAGTTCGGCTTGTCGACCCACTGGCCGCTCTGGTCCTTGCGCCGGCCATTGACAGCCACTCGCAGAGTGCAGACGGCGGTACCGCTCGGCGTGTGCCGGAGTTCCGGGTCCATGGTCAGGTTGCCGGTGATCGTGACCCTGTTGATGTTCTCAGCCATTGCGTATTCGCTCCTTATCGTTCTTATTCGTGCATCTCAGTAGTCGTCGGGGTGAGTCAGGCCCAAACCACGGAACCTGACAGACCGCTCAAGAAAAATACCGAGACTGGATGACCCCAAAAGGGCAAAGCAGCAAAAGTTCGCCCCCCAAACAGGCAATTTGCGAGCTTTGCCAAGAAGCGAGCAAAGCTGTCCGGGGTGGCGTCAGGGCAACTCAAAGCCGAAAGCAAGCGCTCCGGGTCGACTTTGCCGCCCATACGGGGGTGAAGTCGACCCGGAACCTTCTCCACCCGGCGACCAAATGGTTCCGGGTCGACTTTGCCGCCCATACGGGGGTGAAGTCGACCCAGAAGCCGCGAAGGAAACCAAACGCACGGGGAGAAGAACGCGCGAAGCGCGGAGCAAAGCGACCCAGCTCCCGGCGCTCGGCCGTAAACGCAGGTCAACGAAGACTCGACCGCCGCAGGCGGGAGCGTCAACCACAAAGCCCCCGAGACCCGGCCGTAAACCGTCAGCGAAGCGAAGGGTTCTGGCGCTCGGCCGGGCGCCGCTCGCCAACCATCCCTGCAAAAGAAAGAGCGCCACCTGGGCGCTCTTTCGAAGCATTGCTGAGAAGTGAAACTCAGTCTTCGCGGTAACGGCCGCGTCCACGGCGCTCGTCATCGTCGCCCGTGGGCTGCATGATGACCGAGGTTGCCGGCGGCGCCGGGAGTACCGGGGCGTCGGGATCAACCTTGAAGATGCGGAAGCGCATTACTTCGTCCTGGATCTTCAGGTTGTGGTCGAGATCGACCAGCAGCTGGCGCGATCCTACGAAGCGGAACCAGCGGTAATCCGACTCGGACTTACGATCAATTTCGTAAGCCATTTCGCGGACGCCCCAGTTATCTTCGTGCAGGAGCGATCCCGCAGCATCGATCGAGGACTTGGTCTCTGTGACCAGTTTCTCGCGGTTTTCCTCCTCGACCGCGGGGTCGAGCATGAGGACGAGTTCGTATTGGCGGGTTTCTTCAGACAAAATCGACGCGGGACTATAACGGGCTTTGGGGGGAGAGACTTTGCCGCCCCCGGCTGAGGTCATTATGACGGACCTCAGAGTGGACCGGGAAAGGTTGATCAAAGTGGCCGCGATGGTTGGTCTGGCGATCCTTGCGATCAGCATTCTGCCAGGACTTCTGCGTACTCCCGACCCGCCGGATTTGCCTCCAGATGTGGGTTTCCGGCCTTCCGAGGCGACAGCCGGCCAGTTCCTGCCGAGCCCACGCAGGTCGGTTGACAAAGCCGGGGAGAAGTCATCGAAGGACCGGCAGGAGACCGGTAAAGCCGGGAAGAAGAAGGACCATCGGATTCGAGGTGAAAACCGTCCCGGTCGCTCCCGAAAGCCGAATCAGAGGCGCCACAAGCCTGGTTCGAAGGCGAAGAAGGACCCTGATCCGGCCTCTGGCCCGGCCGCCTCGGTGTCCTCGCCGGCCCCCGCGCCCGTCCCCGCTCCGGCACCCCAACCAGTCACTTCGACTGCCCCTCCACCGGTCTACACACCACCATCGCCATCTCCACCGCCAGCCCCCGCCCAGACAAGGCCACCCGGGGATGGATCGCAGGAATTCGCCCCTCGGTAAAACCAACGGCCCCGGCCGGCTAGTCCAGCCCTTTCACGAAATGACGGATCCGGCCGGTCGCCGGTGAAGCGAACGGGTAATAGAGCTCGGACACGTGCCCGCGGTTCGGCACCACATAGAGCCGGCCGCTGGGGAAACGCCTGGTCACCTGTCGGGCTTCCTTGACCGAAGTGATCGCGTCGAACTCGCCAGCCAGGACCAAAGTCTTCAGGCGACCCGGCATCTTCACGCCTGGCGGGATCGGCGGCTGCATCCGGTCAGTCGGAGCCGGCCAGGTGATGCAGTTGGCGACATCGCTTGCCGGATCGTTGAACCAGAAGCTCTTCGGGATCGGCGCGAACATGTTGCTCGGGCGGAAGTCGGCGACCGCCCGTTCGAACTGCCGGCGCCTTTCGGGAATTCCAGCCTGCCGGTCCCAGGGGGTTGGGTAGTCGTTGCAGATGACCGCTTCGTACATGCCCTCGGAGAAATAGCGGGGAGAGCCGGATCCGGGTGGTCCCGGGTCGGTCAGCTCACGCAGATCCTTCGGGCTGCCCTTCAGGAAAGCCGAAACCGCGGAGTTCAGATTGCGATAGCCGTTCGGCGAATAGCTGGGGGCGGTGCCCATCAGGTAACCGATGATGTTGCTGGTGAATTTCGAGGTCGGGCCGACCCGTTTCAGAGTGCGTTTGTACCGGCCGACGGCATTGCCGCTGCATTCCGGGAAACGTCTGCAGGAAAGTCGCAGTGCCTTCTTCGCCGCCGGATAGAGGGTGCGCCAGAACGGTTCAGTCGCCGGGTAGGCAGAAGAAAGGATGAGGCCGTCAAGGTTCTTGCCATAGCGCGCAGCGTAGGACTGGCCGAGGTAGGTCCCGTAGGAATCGCCATAGAGGATCACGTTCTTCAGGCCGAGTGCTTTGCGGACCGCGTCAACGTCGGCGGCCGAGTCGGCTGTCGTATAGCCCTGGTACTTCGGCCCCAGCTTTTTGGCGCAGGCCCTTAGAGCCCTTTGCTGCGGAACCCGGCCACGCTGGAGCTCCCTGCAGTCGAGCGGGCTGGAAAGTCCGGTGCCGCGCTGGTCCACCGCAATCAGCTCGTGCCTTTTGAGGAAGGGCGCAAACACAGCCCCCATTGGCTTGATCGAATCGAAGTTGGTCGCCGCGTAGCCGGGACCGCCTTCGATGAAGACGATCGCTCCTTTCGAAGGACGGGATTGGTCACCGCGCGGACGGATCGCAAAACCGATCTTCTGCTTGCCGAGCGCAGGCAGTCCGCGCACCGACGGCACCATGATGTGGCCGCAGCGGAAGGGTTTGTTGGCACCGATGTCGCAGCTCTTGAGTGGCGGGCGGGCGGAGGCCGACGATGGCACGATGGCAGCAACTGCGAACGCTGCGAGTCCAAGGAGCATCAGCCGCTTCATCCCTCCACCTGCCTCCTGGTCAGCAGCTCGCGATACTCATCGATGTCGGCGACCTGTTCATCGATCCAGTCGCCCGGCGTACGGGAGACGATCACTTCACGCAGTCCCTCCGCCCGTCGGCGGCGCTCTTCCGGTGACATGGTCAGGGCCCGGTAAATCGTGTCGGCCTGCTCCTGGATGTCGAAAGGATTGACCGTAAGCACGTGTTCCTTGAGTTCCTCGTGGGATCCCGTGTTCTCCGAAAGCATGACCACGCCGTCACGCAGGTTGATTGCCGGGGCCTCTTTCGCAACCAGATTCATTCCGTCGAAGATCGCGTTGACCATCAGCAGGTCGAAGTGCTTGTAGCGGGCGACCGCCTCGTTGAAGTTCTCGTAGACCCGCAAGTCGATCGGCATCCAGTCGGTCGTGCCGTGGCGATGGTTGACAACCGCCACCAGGGCCTCGATCCGCTCGAGGTACTCGGCGTATTCGGGAACGTCCTGACGCGACGGCTGGAGGTGCGCGATGAAGGTGACTTTCTCGCGGAACTCGGGGTTCTGGGCGAGGAACGTGTCGAAGGCGGTGAAGCCACGCAGGATGTTCTTCGAGAGGTCGGCCCGGTCCACCCGGAGGATCAGGTGCTCACGACGGCGAGCCAGGACTTCCTTCTCGGCGATCGCCACGTCCGGCGAAGCCGCAGCACGTTCCAGCCGGCCGGCATCGATCGGGAGTGGATAGGCGCGGGCGAACGTCTTGCCGCCGGGGTGGGTAACGCTGAGTTCGTCGTAATCGACTTCCAGCCCCATCAGCCGCCGACAGCAGGAAAGGAAGTTATGGCAGTAGGTGGAGGTGTGAAAGCCGATGATGTCGTTGCCGAGGAGGCCGGTGAACAGATCCTCCCGAATCCGCCCCGGCAACACCCGCCAGCTGTCCGGCTGGGACCAGGGGATGTGTACGAAGTGGTAGAGCAGCGCGTCGGGGCGAGCCGCCCGGATCATCGCCGGGGCCGTGTACAGGTGGTAGTCGTGGAGCATCACCAGGGGCTGCTCGCGACCCTCGATCTGGCGCACAACCGCGTTGGCAATGTCGCGGTTGACCACCTGATAACCCTCGTCCCACGCCTGCAGTTCCGCTTGGCGGATGTCCGGTGCGTTCGACAGGTCCCAGAGGTAATGCTGGATGAACCAGAGGATCGGGTTGGCGATGACGTTGTAGAAACGGTCATAGGCCCACTGCTCACTTTCGACCAGCAGCACCTTGTAGGAAACGTCGTCGAATTCGACATCGAGCGGTTCGAAGTTGTTCTCTTCAGTAACCGCGGTGTCCTCTTCGGTCATGGCCGAAGCGATCCAGAGGGCATTTCGATTGGCGACCAGGCTGGAGAGTGCCGTGACCAGTCCGCCACCGCCACGACGCAGAACCCGTTCGCCCCCTTCATCACGATCAAAGGACGCCGGACCACGATTCGAGACGATGATCAGCGGTTGTGCGGACTCGGTGTCGGCTTCACTCACAGGATCCAGTCTACGTTCCCGCGACTGGCCTCCGGTAGATCTCTGGTTCAGCCGGCGCTGAGCGCGGTCGGACGTTCTTCGAGGTCGACGTCGATTGTCGCCTCTTTGCCGTCCCTGACAATGCCCAGTTCGACCGTGTCTCCGGGCTGGAGGGCTCCGATGATCCGACCGAGGTCTTCCGCCTGCTCAATCTTCTGGCCGTTGGCGGAGATGATCACATCGCCACCGGTCTGGTAACGGCCGGCCTGGAAAGTGATCTCCTTGTCACCGCCACGGATGCCGGCCTTGTCGGCCGGTCCGCCATTAACGACTTCCCCGACCAGGGCCCCGGAATCAACCCCGAGCCCAAGCTTCTCAGCCAGTTGGGGATAGATCGGCTGGGTGCTGACGCCGATGTAGGCGTAGCTCGCCTCGCCGTTCTCACGAAGCTGCTTGACCGAGCTGACGATCGCGCTGGACGGCACGCCGAACCCGACTCCGTCGCTGGCGCCGGAAGATCCCTTGATCTGCTGGCTGATGCCCATTACCCGTCCACTGCCATCGAGCATCGGACCGCCGGAGTTGCCGGGGTTGATCGATGCGTCGGTCTGGATCGCGCCTTCGATCTGGAAGTCAGTGAGTGACCTGACCGAACGGCCGACCTGGGAGACGACTCCGGTCGACAGGGAATAGTCCTCTCCGAAAGGGCTGCCGATGACGGCGATCGGCTGGCCGACGATCACCTTTTCGCTGTCGACCATCTGCAGCGGGGTCAGGTCAACCGCATCGGGATCGACCTTGAGCAGCCCGACGTCATTGAACGGGTCAAATCCGATGATTTCTGCCGGGACAACGTTCTTGTCGTAAAACTCGACGTAGACCTGCTTGGCCGCGGTCCGGGCCTCACCCTCACCGTCAGTGATCACGTGGGCGTTGGTGACGATCTCGCCGTCTTCGCTCAGAACGAAGCCGGATCCTCCGGCGGCACCGGTGTCGAAAATCGAGCGAACCGAGATGACACCGGGCACTGTCTCCTTGTAAACCTCGGCGGCGTTGAATGCCTGACCGTCGGTATCGGTAATCGGCGGTCCGCTGTCGGTGACCGGCGGTGCGAGCTGAGCCGTCGATTCGGATTTGTCCGGATTGTCCGGGATGCCGTCGTCCGACCCGCAGGCCGTGGCGAAAACTCCGAGCAGTGCGGTCAGGCAGAGGATGGCAATCAGGCGGCGTGGCATGACGACCCAGAATACGGAAATGAGGCGGTCGGCCTATCCGGAGAAGTGGTCGAAGCCGTTCGGCACCGTGATCTGTCCGACGTCGTCCACCACCGTCACGCCACTGCCGGAGCCGACCGTGCCGATCCGGGTGAGGTCCAGTCCGTCCGCGATCAGGGCCGCCCGCGCGGCATCGAAGCCGGCCGCCGGAAGGGTCACGGCCAGCTCGTAGTCCTCCCCGCCAGACAGCGCGAAGCGGAATACGTCAAGTCCGGAAACAGCCGCGACCTCTGGCACCCCGACCTGAACCGGCACCAGCCGGGAGTCCACTTCGATCGAAACCCCGGACAGCTCTGCGACATGACCGAGGTCGGCGACCAGCCCGTCGCTGACATCGATCATCGAGTGGACACCGACCCGACCCAGCCGGAGTCCCGCCTCGAGTCGTGGTTCCGGTTCGACCTGCCGCTGGACCAGCTCTGGTCGGTCCGCATCCAGGCGGTCGTCCGGATGCTCAAGCAGCCAGAGTCCGGCCGAAGCGCCGCCGAGACTGCCGGTCACCGCAACCAGATCGCCTGGAATCGCGCCCGAACGCAGGACCATTTCACCTTCCGTGCCGGCATGGCCAACCACCGTGACGCTTGCAAAAAGGACCGGCGAAGAAACCAGGTCACCGCCGGCGAGGGTCGCGCCGAACCGGTCGGCGGCTTCAGCGAATCCGTCGGCAAGGGCTTCAAGGAACCCGCGGGCAGTGGCGGGCGGCACGCCCAGGGTCACGTAGACCTCACCGGGTTCGGCCGCCATCGCCGCCAGGTCGGAAAGGGCTACCGCTATCGCTTTCGCAGCGATGGCTGAGGGCGAACTGAACTCACGCCGGAAGTGGACACCTTCAACCACGGCGTCGACCGAAGTGGCGGTGGCGCCACCCGGAACAGTGACCGCGGCGTCGTCTCCGATACCGGTCTTCAGCCGGCCCGATGTGGCCGCACCGGCCCGGAGCCGATCGATCAATTCGAATTCTGTAAAAACATCAGCCATTGCTCTCTGACACTATGACCAGTCGAATGGGCGAGGAAACCACCAAGGCGGAAGAGAAAGACTCTCCGAGCCTCCTGCACCGGCTGGGCCATCTGGGCTCGACCGTCGGCAAGAAAGCTCCGAAGAAGAAGTCGACCAAGTGGATCATCCAGGGCGGCTTCGCTTTCCTGATCTTTGCTTTCCTCGTCTTCACCGTGGCCAGCCAGTGGTCCGAGCTGCGCGAGAAGGGCGTGGAGTTCAACCTGCTCTGGCTGCTGCCGGCGATCGGCTCGATGCTGGTCTATTACACCCTGAGCGCATCGGTCTGGGGTTTGATCCTGAAGCTGATGGGCACTCCGGTGAAGCCGGGCGAAGCTCAGAAGATCTGGGCCCAGCCACTGCTGGTTCGCTACATCCCGGGCAGCGTGCTTTTTGTCCTGGCCCGGGTGCTGATGGCGGAAAAGGTCGGTGTGCCGCGCCGCATCTCCACCGCCAGCATCGTCTACGAGCAGGCCGTTTCGATCGCGGCCGCGCTGACCATCGCCTGTTACTTCCTGATCGCCCACCCCGACCTGCAGGACAACCCGCTGCGCTGGGTTCCGCTTTTCGTCACTCCGCTGATGGTCGGTTTCCTTCATCCGCGGATCTTCGAGCCCGTCTCGAAGAGAGTCCTGACCGCACTCGGCCGGGAACCGCTGCCGAACACCATGGCGTTCAGCGGCGTGATCACGATCTACGTCGCTTACCTGGCCCTCTGGTCGGTGATGGGCCTGGGTGTCTACTTCGCGGCCCGCTCGGTCCATTTCCTCGCCTTCAGCGAGATCGCCACGGTTGCCGCTTCGCAGATGATCGGCTTCCTCGCCGCAGTTGTTTCCGCGGTGACCCCGGCTGGCCTGGGTGTGCGTGACGCCGCCTTTGCCTGGGCAGTCAAGGTCGCTTTGCCGAGTGGCAGCTTCGGTGTCGGCGCAGCGATCGCGATCGCTGTCCGGGCCACCCAGACCGTGGTCGAACTGATCTACGTCGGCGTGGTCACGTTGCTGGCCCGCCGCACTGCGAACGCCGGTGATGAAGACGTGGTTGAGCTGCTCCACGAAGTTCAGGCTGAAGAAGCGGCGATCGAAGCCGCCCCAGCTGACTGATCAGCCGGGGCTGACGCCGCCGGTTGCGGGCGGAGACACTCCACCGCCGCCCCCAGTGCTCGGCGGGGTAACCGGAGCCGGTTCCTGTCCGGTCCCCGGGGCGTAAGCGTCCGGGTTTCCGGGGTCGACCTTGCCGTCGTTCTTCGTTTTGTCGGCGGCATTCGGATCTTCGGTGTCTGCAGCCGGATCGTCGCCGTAAGAGCTTTTGGTGTCGGAAGAGACCGTGTAGGTACCGCCGAAGCTGCTGTTCCAGACCATCGCTTCGGTCGGGACCGGGAAAGACTCACAGGGAACCGCGGCGTTGGTGTAGAAGCTGTTCCAGATGCTGGCCGGAGTTTCGCCACCGGAGATTCCCGTGCTGATGTCATTCGACTCGGGGTAACCGACCCAGGTAGCGGTGGCCAGGTTGGGCTGATAGCCGACGAACCAGGCGTCGATGAAGTTGTCGGTGGTGCCCGTCTTGCCGGCCTGGCCGGAGCATCCGGTGTAAGCGCCGGTACCGGTACCGCCGGTGATGTTCATGTTGAGGATTTTGGTCACTTCGTAGGCGGCGGGCTCGCTCATGACCCGCACTGCCTTGCCGCGGCCGGGCTGGTCTTCGTCGCCATCCGGGAAGTCGACTTTGCGGATGGCCGAGGGGTCATGACGCACGCCGCCAGCTGCCAGAGTCGAGTAGGCCCCGGCCATCTCGAGCGGGGAGACGCCGATCTTCAGACCGCCCAGTGTCTCGGCCGGATAGCCGTCGAGGTGGGTCTGGATTCCGAGCTTCTTCGCCATCTCAGCGACCTGGTCGGGACCGATGTCGAGGGCGAGCTGGGTGTAGACCGAGTTGTCCGAGGCCAGAGTCGCGGAAACGAGGCTCTCGGTTCCGGAGTAGGTGTCGGAATAGGTGGAGACATCGATCTGGCCGTAATTGGGGTCGATGAAGTTCAATGGTTTCGAGACGTAAAAAGTGGTCGCCGGGTTGATGCCTTCATTCACGGCTGCCGCCAGCGCGAAGGTCTTGAAGGTTGACCCGGGCTGGCGTTTGCCCTGGGCGGCGAGGTTGTACTGGTCGTCGTCGTAAGAAGCTGTGGAGACCATCGCCTTGACGTCGCCGTTTTGCGGATCGATCGCGACCAGCGCACCCGAAGGGCCACCGGCGTAAAGGTTGGAGGAAAGAGCATCGAGGCCCGCCTGCTGGTAGGCCGGTTCGATCGTCGTGTAGACCTTCAGGCCGCCGCGACGCACGGTGTTGACGCCGTACTTCTGGTTCAGTTCATTGACGACGTAGTCGAAGAAGAACGGTTCCGAACGGTCGAAGAGCGAGTTCGCGGGATCGAGCTTCAGCTTCTTCTTCTGCTCGACCTGTGCCTGGGCTTCCGTGATGTAGCCGTTGTCGGCCATCGATTCGAGCACTTCGTCGCGCCGCTGGATGGCACCGCGAGGATTCTGGAAGGGGTTGTAGTCGGTCGGCGCCTGGGGCAGGCCGGCAATCAGGGCGGACTCGCCGAGAGTCAGCTTGTCAACGCCCTTGGAGAAGTAGACCCGGGCCGCAGCCGCAACACCGATGGCGGTGCGGCCTTCATTGGTGCCGTAAGGAGCGGTGTTCAGGTACGACTCGAGGATGTTGTTCTTGCCGTGGATCTTCTCGTAGTCGAGGGCCATCTTCGCTTCGACGATCTTGCGCTCGTAGTCACGCTTGGGGTTCGTGATGTAGAGGTTGCGCATCAGCTGCATGGTCAGGGTCGATGCGCCTTCGGAAATCTTGCCGGACTCGATGTTCTTGACCAGCGCGCGCATGCCGCCTTCTATGTCGATCCCGTTGTGCTCGTAGAAACGCTCGTCCTCGATCGAGATCGTGGCGTGCTGGAGGTCTTTCGGAACCTGCGAAAGCTTGACCGGGGTACGGACCTCATCCGAGTTGATCAGGCCGAGCTTGCTGCCGTCGCCGGCGTAGATGATCGAGTTCTGGCCCTTGTCGATCGGCTTCAGGCGCGACACGTCAGGGGCGTCACTGGCTATGGACACGATCCATCCACCGGCAGCGAAAACTCCGGTAAGGATCAATCCGCCGACAACGGCTGCCGCCGCAATGATCTTCTTTCGCGGGCCAGCCTGATGCCGACGCACACGTCTCTGGCGCCTGGTCATGCCTTAAAGAGTAGCTACATGTGCCTTTGTGTCCAGTAAAGACCGGTCCCGGGGACGGGTTCTGCATGGACGGTTGCGACCCCCCGAACGACCAAGCTGTGAGAATGCCAAGCCCGATGACTACCGGTCTGCCCCTGCCCATACCCCAAGAAGCGCCGGAAAAGCGCACTTTCCCCTGGGCAACCTGGGGCCCGTGGGAGGCCATCGGCGCCACCGTGATGGCGCTGATCATCGGCATCCTGCTGAGCTTTCCGGTTTACATCCTCAGCGGCAGCTTCGACCCGGATGAGCTTGGCCTCAGCACCAAAGTGGCCGCCCAGCTCTGCGCCGGGGCCGCTTTCATCCTGGTGCCTTTCGGGCTCGCATACCTCTCTGGAGGAGGCTCACTGCGAGTAGTTTACCGTCGGCTCGGTTTCCACAGTTTTGACGTTCGGAACGCATTCAAGTGGGTCGCGATCGGGATCTTTTCCTACTTTGCTTTCGCCGCGATCTATGGCGCGATCTTCGGCACGCCGGAGCAGGATGACATCGCCGGCGACTTCGGGCCGATCGGCCTGCAGATACTGCTGATCGTGATCGTCGCGCCAGTGACCGAAGAAGTCTGCTTTCGGGGAATGCTCTTCGGTGGCATCCGCACCCGCCTGCCACTCTGGGCGGCCGCTCTGGCCGCAGGCGCTGTATTCGGCGCCCTCCATTACACGACGGGTCCCTCGGCGGTGGTGCCACTGATCGCCCTCGGCGCCGTGTTCTCAGTGGTTTACGAGAAGACCGGATCGATCTGGGTGACGATCCTGATGCACGCCTTCAATAACGGTCTCGCCCTGCTTTTCCTCAACCTCACCTGAGAAGCCTGAATCCGTAGGATCACGCCATGGACAACTCCGACGTGACCCGTGACCGTTTGATCGAGCTGCTTCAGGAGCATTCCCTGGTGCTCGGCGAAGTGACTCTCTCCAGCGGTGCCAAAGCTTCGTATTACGTCGATGTCCGCCGGACAGTGATGCGCCCGGCCGGTCTCACCACGGTTGGCAAACTGATCGCCCTCCACGCCGCCCAGCTCGACGCAAGTGCCGTCGGCGGTCCGGTGATGGCAGCCATCCCCCTGGCTGCCGCGGCGATCTCGGTGCCCGAAGGCCGCGGCCTCAACGGATTCTTCGTCCGCAAGGAGCGCAAGGAGCATGGCCTGCAGCGCTGGGTCGAAGGGGCAGCCGAACCGGGTGACCGCGTGCTCGTGGTTGAAGACACGGTGACCACCGGTGGCTCGACAGTCTCCGCTATCGAGCGGCTGAAAGAAGAAGGTTTCGAGATTGCCGGAGTCCTCGGCGTGGTTGACCGCCTGGCCGGCGGAGCCGAAAAGATCAGTGAAGCCGCCGGGGCGCCGTTCACCGCCCTGACCACGATCGACGACGTCTATCCGGACCGCCCCGACCGCTGAATCCGGACCGACTGTTCAGCCGGTCCCTGATCGGGTACGAATGAAGGACAAGCCGAGCGAGGAGAACCATGGGATTCGACCAGTACCACGAACCACCCGAAGAGCTTTCGACCGAGATTCGAACCCGGGCCCGGATGTTCGCGTCCCTGACCGAAGAAGCTGAAGCCATCGGCTGGTACGACCAGCGCATGTCCCTGGAACCGGACGCCGAAGCAAAGGCGATCATGGAAGACGCCCAGGGCGAAGAGTTCAAGCACTTCTGCATGGACCTTGAATTCCTCCTGCGCCGCATGCCCCGCTGGCGACAGATCGCCCAGGGTGTGCTCTTCCAGGAAGGCGACATCGTCGAGCATGGCGAAGCAGCCGAAGCTGCTTCCGGCGATGAAGGCGGCGAGCCCGCAGCCGATGAATCAACGACCTCGTCCCTTGGCATCACCGGACTGAAAGGAACTGGACTGTGAATCATCTGATGAGGGGCCACGCCCCGATCACCGATGAGGCCTGGCGCCAGATCGATGCGGAAGCGAAGGAGCGTCTGGTACCGGCCCTCGGCGCCCGCAAGCTGGTCGACTTCGACGGTCCCCACGGCTGGCAGCATTCGTCGACCAACCTGGGGCGCACCGAGAAGGAAGCCAAAGCCCCGACCGAGGGTGTGTTCCTGACGACCCGCAGGGTCTTGCCGCTGGCCGAGCTGAGGACCCCGTTCTCACTGTCCCGGGCTGAACTGGCGGACCTCGACCGAGGTGCGGTTGACGCCGATTTCGACAGCCTCGACCGGGCTGCACACCAGACCGCGGTCGCCGAGAATGTCGCCGTTTTCCACGGAATCGAGTCGTCCGGAATCGACGGCATCGCCGCCATGAGCAGCCATGACCCGATCCCTCTTGGCAGCAACAACTTCGAGAAGTATCCGGAGCACGTCGCCAAGGCGATCGAGATGTTGCTGACTTCGGGTGTCGAAGGTCCATATGGCGTCGCCCTCAGCCCGGACTCATACACCGGTGTGGTCGAAACCAACGATGGTGGTTACCCGCTGCTCCAGCACATGAGCAAGATCCTCGACGGTGGTCCGCTGGTCTGGGCGCCGGGGCTGAATGGAGTGGTGGTGGCCAGCCTGCGCGGCGGAGACTTCCTCTTCGAATCCGGACAGGACCTTTCGGTGGGCTACGAAAGCCATGACGCTGACCAAGTCAACCTCTACATCGAAGAGAGCTTCAGCTTCCGGGTGGCGACACCCGAAGCCGCGGTCGCCCTGACAATCTAGTTCTGCCCCTGCTTGGCGCGGTCGGCCGCGTCGGCGCCGGTCTTGGTGACGGCCATCTTGCCGACGCCGCCACCGAGCAGGCGGCGCGTCAGCCGCGGCGAGACGATCCGCATGGCGCCAGCCAGTGCGTAGGCGCGCGGCACGTAGCGCTCGGCCTTGCCACCGGGCCCGGCCTCGAAGATCGCTTCAGCGACCTTGTCGACATCGGAAACCATCCAGCGGGTTGCCGCTTTTGCGGTCAGCTCGTCAGCCGGAAAACCTTCGGTCTTGATGAAGCCGGGCAGGACCATTCCGATGTGGACACCGTTGGCCTTTTCTTCGTGGTGAAGGGAGTCGGTCCAGCCGGCGATCGCGAACTTCGACGCCGAATAGGCACCGGCACCGCCACGGGCGATTCGGCTGGCGGTGCTGGCGATATTGACAATCGAGCTCGGAGCCGAATCACGCAGCATCGGCAGCATCGCTTCGGTCAGGCGCACGACTGCATCGAAGTTGAGCTCCATCGTGCGACGCACGTTTTCGTAGCCCTCATCCTCGAAGGTGCCACGCCAGGATGCGCCGGCATTGTTGACCAGCAGGGTCAGTCTTTCGTGGTGCTCCTGGACGTGGGCCAGTACCCGGCCCGGAGCGTCTTTTCCGGTGAGGTCGGCGGCAATGTATGTGGTCGGCACCGGTAGCTTCTTGACCAGTTCACGCAGTCGATCTTCCCGCCGCGCGACCAGGATCAGCTGGGTCCCCGGCTCCCGGGCGAGGCGCCAGGCGGCGGCCTCTCCGATTCCGCTCGAAGCTCCGGTTATCAGCGCAGTGATCGGCCTGTTGTCCATGGCGGGACCCTATTCAACTACGCGAGCAGATCTCGCACCGCTTCGCCGAAGACCTCGGTGTGGCGGTCGACGTCGGACTCACTGGTCTCTGGCGACATCAGCGCCATGTTGTGAAAAGGAGTGATCAACACACCGCGGTTCAGCGCGTGGAGGTGGAGGAATCGCTCGAGCCCGGGCAAAGAAGCCGAATGGGCCTGGGTTCCGTTCCGGGCCGGCTCAACTTCGAACCGGTATTCGGCGCGGGCACCCAACTGGGTGACATTCCACGGCAGCTTGTGTTCTTCAACCACTGACATGACGCCGCCGGCGAAACGGGTGGCCAGCGGGATCGTGTGGGCGAAAGCTTCCGGGGTGAGCACTTCGCTGAGGGTGGCACGGATCGCCGCCATCGAGAACGGATTGCCGGCCAGGGTTCCACCAACCCCTCCGGTGTCTTCGTAGTCAGCTTCTTCCTGGCTGAACATGCGTTCGTTCATCTCTGTGGTCATGCCGAGAGCCCCCGCCGGAATGCCGGAGCCGATCGCTTTGCCGATCGTGAACAGGTCGGGTTCGAGGTCCCACTCGGTGGTGCATCCTCCGGGGCCGGCGGAGAAGGTATGGGTCTCGTCAATGATCAGCAGGGTTTCGTATTTGCGGGTCAGCTCCCGCAGCGCCTCGTGATAGCCGGGGTCGGGCAGGACGATGCCCATGTTGGTCATCGCCGGTTCGGCCAGCACGCAGGCGATTTCGCCTGTCGCGAGAGCGGCCTCGAGGGCATCGATGTCGTTGAACTCGATTGCCGTGGTCGTGGCCGAAGGATCCACCGGAGCCCCGACGTTTCCGGCACGCGAGACCGTGGTTCCGTTCGGGCCGGCAACTGCGAACGTTTCATCAACCGAGCCGTGGTAGCTGTAGCTGTAGATCAGGACCTTGGGTCGGCCGGTCACCTCGCGGCAAATCCTGAGTGCCGCCCGGTTGGCGTCGGTAGCGGTGAGGGTGAACATCCATCGATCCAGCCCGAAACGGCGCTGGAGTTCTTCCCCCACCCAGGCTGCATTCTCGGTCGGCAGCATGGTGGTGATGCCATGCGCGGCTGCCTGTTCGTGGATCGCCGCGACCACCGGGGCCGGTCCATGACCGGGCATCGCTCCGGTGTCGCCCAGGCAGAAATCAATGTAGGTGTGGTCGTCGACATCGATGATCCGGGCGCCGAGGGCCATCCTCGCGAAGATCGGAAAGCCTCCGGCCCAGCGCATCATCCAGGGCATGGGCACCCCGCCGACCAGGGATCTGCTGCTGCGCTCGTAGAGCTCCCTGGAGTGCGGATTGGACTCGACGAATCGGCCCAGCTCGCGGTTGAGACATTCGTCCAGGTTCCCGAGGTACGACGCGGCATCGTTGGTCATGCATCCATCGTAGTCCAGCAATTGATTGATCCAGGAATCAGTGGCCCAGCAGTCCCGGGAGCGAAATTTAGGCATGCCACAACCTTAATCCCCGCGGCTTGTAACCTGCTTCGGTGAACGCGGGACCTCCTCCAGGCCAGGGCACCGGAAAACCGGTCGGCCCGGGGCCGGAGTTCGACCTTCCACGAACGCCGCTGGAGCGGATCCAGGCCCGCGGAAAGTTCCGCGGCCGCCTCGCCCTGCTCGGACCAGCCTTCGTCGCCGCCGTCGCTTACATCGACCCCGGCAACTTCGCCACCAACTTCGAGTCCGGTGCCAGGTTCGGCTACACGCTCACGTGGGTGATCGTGATGGCCAACCTGATGGCAATGCTGGTCCAGTATCTCTCCGCCAAAGCCGGCCTCGCTACCGGCATGAGCCTGCCGGAGCTTTGTCGTGCCTCGTTCCCGAGGACCACCAACTTCTTCCTCTGGGTCCAGGCGGAGATCGTCGCGATTGCGACCGACATGGCCGAGTTCGTTGGCGCCGCGATCGGGCTCAACCTGCTCTTCGGCATAGCGCTGTTTCCGGCCGGCCTGATCACCGCCGTCATCGCAATCTTCATCCTCACTCTCGAGCAGCGTGGATACCGCAAGTTCGAGCTGGCGATAATCGGCCTGCTCGGGCTGGTGGCGCTGGGCTTCCTCTACGACTTCGTCGCCGTTGGCAACCAGTCGGCTTCCGGCATCGCCGAGGGCCTGGTCCCGAGCTTTGACGGATCCGACTCGGTGCTGCTGGCGATCGGAATCATCGGCGCCACCGTGATGCCGCATGTGGTCTATCTGCACTCGGCCCTGATCCAGAGAAGAGTCATCCCGAAAAACGAAAAGGAAAGGCAGACCCTGCTTCGGTACACCCGTTTCGACGTGGTGATCGGCCTCGGGCTGGCCGGAATGATCAACCTGGCGATGCTTTTCGTCGCGGTCGCCCTCTTCAACAAGACCGGCAACCTGGATGTCGATTCGATCGAAGGGGCACATGCCGGCCTGACCAACCTGGTTGGTGGCGGTGCGGCGCTTGCCTTCGCCGTCGCCCTGCTCGCTTCAGGACTCTCGTCAGCGAGTGTCGGCACCTATGCCGGGCAGGTGGTTATGCAGGGATTCATCCAGCGCTCGATCCCGATTTACGTCCGCAGGATCGTGACCATGACCCCGGCCCTGATCGTGCTGGCGATCGGCCTGCCAACCACCCAGACTCTCGTCCTCTCCCAGGTCGTCCTGTCATTCGGTATCCCGTTTGCCCTGGTGCCGCTGATCATCGTGACCCGCAAGGCCGAACTCATGGGAACCCTGGTCAACCGTCAGCGAACGACGATCGTCGCCAGCCTGATCGCGGCGGTGATCATCTCGCTCAACGCCTACCTCATCTTTACGACAATTTTTGGCTGACCCTCGAAAGTGCCTTGCGCCCGTTGAGGGCGGCGCTGCCCAGGGTCATTACCACCGACTCGGTTTGACTGCCGATGCCGGGCCAGAGCCCCAACTGGCGCAGTGAGCTGACCACGTCGTAGAAAGAATGTTCACGGCAGACCTTGCCGTCGCGGAACTCGAAGATGTCGGTGCCAACGGTGTTGAGCCGACGGCCGGTTGCCGGCAGGCCGATCCAGAGCGGACCGCTGTTGATGCCGGTGAACGCCCAGGGTTCGGTCACGCGATTGGTTTCCGGCTCGTGGATCACCGGCTCGCGCATCGACCATTCGCATTCGGTGAACGCAGCGAAGAAACGGTCGCAATGCCCGGCGTATTCCTGAATCCCCTGAAGTGGTTCGTCCAGGGTCACGTCCCAGTACTCGATGTCATCGGTGACCATCTCCAGAACGGCTTCGGTCCCGGTGCCCCAGGCCAGTTGCCATTCCCTGAAAAACCCATCCGCCCATTCGCTCATCGAAAGATCTTAGCCCCGGCAGCTTCGAATCGCGCTACTGTCGAATAGCCAAGTAACAAACATCACACCGTTTGTAAATGGCGGTGGTACAGCAACGTGCGCCCGCATCATGGCTCGCGGCCCTGATCAAGGGGGCCTGACCGCCACCTACGCTGCAGACCCGCCGGGCGGCATCAAAGGCGGCTGATCAAGTTCGGGGTCAGACCTCGGGGATCGTCCGACCGAGCACGGGCACGCGACGGAGGACTGTTCTGCCCCGTGAGGCGAGGATGTCGGCGAGGTTCGAACGCGCCGGCAGATCTTCAGCCTTGGGTGCGAGTCCGAACGACGCGTGGATGATCTCGCGTCGAACGCTGCCCTTGGGCGCGACCCCAAGCTGACGCAGTGATTCCAGCACATCGAAGTAGGAGTACTGCCTGCAGACAAGGCCGTCGCGAAACTCGTAGATGTCGGCTCCGATGGATTCGACCCGTTTGTTCGAAGCGGCATCGCCAGTCCAGAGCGGGCCGGTGTTGAGTCCGGTGAAAGCCCAGGACTCGCTGGCCCGGGCCGTGCCGTCTTCGAACTCTTCGAAGATCACGGAGTCACGCAGCGTCCAGTTGGCGTCAGACATCGAGTTGAAGAAGCGGTCGAGCCTGACCGCGTAGTCCTGGATGTTCGTCACCGGACTCGCCAGTGTTGGATCCCAGTATTCAATGTCATCCGTGACCAGATCCATGATGTCTTCGGTACTGGTGTTCCAGGCCGCTCGCCATTTCACAAAGAACTCATCTGACCATTCGCTCATGAACGTTCGATTCCCTCCGTGTTGCTTCCCTAAACATCCCAGTACCAAAAAATGCGCACACGTTCCGGCTGGGTGTTCCTCTCGATCGGCAGACCGATCGACCAAGCGACGGTTCACCAACGACCCACAGTAAGGGGTTGCAGGAAATCTTGCAAGAGCTTGCCTGAAAGTACCCCGAGCTGGATTCGAACCAGCGGCCTACTCCTTAGGAGGGAGTCGCTCTATCCAGCTGAGCTATCGGGGCTCGGACAGGGACTTTATCCTCTGGCCCTGGCAGGCGAACAGGTCGGACGCCCGGGAGGCGGCGTAGTGGTGGCAGCCATACCCCTGTCGGTAAACCGACCCCCCAAGATGCCTGCTGGCCCCCTTGGAAGCCCTGGTCCCCATCGGCAGTGTGATTGGAGCAAGTACCAATCAAGAACGGGGACACAAAATGACCAGCAGTTCGATTCGAAAGAAGAGCAGTAGACGGACCAGCACGATTACCGGCATGCTCCTTGGCGGGCTGGCAGCAGCGGTTGCTCTGGCAGGTTGTTCCGCCGGGACCGGCACCGACGCCGCACAGGCAAGTGAACTCCCGGCCACACAAGTCAGGAAAGACCTGAACGCGATGGTCGAAAACGGGGTTCCGGGCGGCATCATCTACATTCGCGACGGTAAACAGACCTTTTCCGCGGCAGCCGGCGACGCCGAACTGAAGCCGCAACGCCGGATGAAAGTCGGCCTGCGTTATCGGATCGCCAGCGAAACGAAGTCGATGGTTTCGACCGTGGTATTTCAACTCGCAGAAGAAGACAAGCTGGAACTTTCCGGGAATGTCGAAGACTGGTTTCCTGGCCTGGTCCAGAACGGAAGCGAAATTACGCTTCGCGATCTCCTTACGCATCAAAGCGGGATTCCCGACTTCCTCGCGTCCGATCGTCCGATCGCCCCATACCTTGCCGGGCATTTCAATCACGTCTGGACACCGAAGCAGTTGATCGGCTTCGGGACAGATCTGGGGACAAATTTTACCCCCGGCAAGCATGTGGCCTACTCGAACACCAACTACACGATTCTCGGCCTCATCATCCAGAAGGCGACTGGCAACAGCCTCGGTGCCGAGCTGAAAAGCAGAATCTTCCGACCGCTCGGAATGAACCGGAGCAGCTTTCCCGCGAGTCCAAATATAAGTGGCTCCCACGCCAATGGGTACCTGATCCAGAAAGGTCAGGATCCGATGGATGTCACGGGGATCAGCCCGTCCTATTACTGGGGAGCCGGAAGCGTGATTTCGACCGTCACCGACATGGCCGATTTCTATGACGCACTGCTTGAAGGGGACCTGCTCTCCCCGGCTTCGCTGGCAGAGATGAAGAGAGGCGGCCCAAGCCGCAAGGGCGTTGGTTTTGGTGCCGGTCTTTTCCACGGCAAGCTCGAATGTGGAGAATTCTTCGGCCACGATGGAGCAGTTCCCGGGTACTTCAGCACGGCACTGAAGATGGAGGACGGGCGAACCGTTGTGGCAATGGCGAACTCGCTCACCTTCTCGGACGACGTTGGCTCGCCGAAGGCAACGGCAGCCTGGGAGCGTCTAATCGAAGACGCAGCCTGCGAATAGGAGTCCAGACAAACACTCAAACGGCCCGCCACTGTTGAGCGGGCCGTTTGTGTGAGTAGATGAATTCCCGGCTCAGTAACGAAGCAGCGCCAGCGCACCGCCCGCTTCGGCCAGGGCCGGGACCTCATCGACCGAGGCTGAACTGACCCGGGCGTCGGTCCGGATCGCCATCTCGACCAGGGCTTCCTGAAGGGTTGACTCCCCCGCGTCCGTAATGGCCTGACGGGCTCCGTCGGAGAGACTCTCATCCTTGGCTTCGAGATAAGGATCGATCACCAGGTGCTCGACCCGACCCTCGGTCAGGGCGAGTAGAACTTCGTCCGGGCCGCTGGCCCCACGATCGGCAGCATGCACCCTTTCCAGAGCGAGGTTGGCGACCTCGTTGATCTGCTGGCGCCAGGCATCGCGCAGGTGCGGATCCAGGTGATCGGCCACGTCAGCGGATGTCATGTCGATCAGGTTCGTGGCGACGGTCGCAGCAACCATGTCTTTGGTGCCGTCAGGTAACGCATCGACGAACTCCTGGCAAAGACCAGTGTCAGCGGCGATCACCAGTCGGTCGAGTTTCAGATCCCGGGCTGTTTCAGCAACAGCCTTCGAGGCGGCTTTGACGAACCTCGCCTGCCATTCCCCGACCCGGTTTTCATAAGCCGACATGTTGTTGACTGCCGATCCACCACCGCCCGGACTGGGGCGGGCGGAGCCACGGTATTCGTGCCAGTCGCCCAGTTCCAGGTCGAAAGTTGACGCTTCGAGGTCGCTGGCATGACCGTCGCACCATTCGAGGACACGAATGTGGTCGTGGCTGATCAGGACCAGCCCTGTGCGCTGGCCGCGATCGAGCACATCGACCATCGGCCAGACGACAGCACCAGTGTCGAGCCCGACGAAGTCCTCCCGCACCGGAATCTGAAAGGTGTGGAAAGAATCAATGGCACCGCAGGCACTCAGGAAGTAGGCGGCGCTGCGTCCGCGTTCGACGGCGGTGGCGTTGGTTAGCTTGCGCTCGGCGGCGGCGCTCAGCTTTGCCACCTGCTGGGCGGTTTCATGGTCGCCTTCGAAGCCGGCGGCCGCGTCCCTGAGCCCGTTCTTCAGGGAAACCATCCAGCCCGGCGTCTCACTTCGGCTGGACGGATCGCGCGGGTCCGTTCGGCAGAAAACCGAAAGCACCGGCCCTTCGGTCTCGCGGTTGATGAGGTCTCGCAACTCGTCGATCTGCTGGGTGCTCATGGACCCATCAAATCAGACCGGGCTAACTCAAACTGAAACTTTCTCAGTTTGGTTTGGAATCTCCGCCGTCCGGGGATTCTGCAGCATCGACTTCTTCCGGCTCGATCTCTTCGATGTCGTAAAGGCTCTCGCGGGCGATCTGCTTTCCGCGGGAGTTCCAGAGATAGATATCGAGGTAAGCCTCGTCGCCGTAGTTCTTCAGGGCGTCTGGTGCGATCAGGGTGAAACGATCGGTGAAGAGCGGGTCCTGGTCAACCGCCACGCCCTCGAGTTCGGCGGTAGCGGCAAAAGCGTCCTTGACCAGGGAGCGTCCCCAGATCAGGGTGATGTCCGCCTCGCGGCCGTTCTCTCCCAGCCACTTGCCGATCACTTCATCGCCGAGGTCGATCGCCCAGTCCGGGTTGTCGGACGCGGTCACGTCGGTGAAATCGACCGACGCCCGGAAGTCGGTGGGATCTTCGCCTTCAAGCTGCTTGAAAGAAACGAAACCAAAGAACTCGATGCCCACTGGCTCTTCACCCTCGTTGAGGACGGCTTCACCGTTGGCGCTGGCGGGGATCCAGACCCGTCCGCTCCAGGCGCGCTCGGGAAACCAAACGACGTCTTCCGGGGGCTCGGTGCCGGCTGGCAGATCCTTGATCTCCGAGCATGCTTCCCTGAACACGGCGGAAAGACGTTCGGCGAAACGGCCGTGGGGAATGCCGTGTTGCGAAGCATCGGCGATGAAATGCGGGATGGGGCGATTGTCGAGAGGCATTACTTGACCCTACGCGATCAACCCTTGCGCCCGACGCCCATTGGTGCGAAGGTGGGCAAATGCGGTCGCTTGCCACATTCGTGGCTGTGCTCGCGGGCTTTGGTTTGGCGGCGGGGGTCGCGGAGGCTGGTCCGGTGGCGAAGCTCGGCGTCACCAAGGTCTCGGTGTCTCCTGGCAAGGTTGCGGCCGGCGCGAAGGTCGTGATCAAGGCGACGGTAAAAAACCGTTCCAATGGGAAAGCGAAGGCGAAGTTGAGCGTGGGGATTGATCCGTCCATTCCACCTTTCGCTTCCCGACGGATCGGCAAAGTTAAAGCGAAGTCATCGAAGAAGGTCCGTCTGAAACTGGTCGTCCCGGGAAAGACTCCGCCGGGCAACTGGAACCTTCAGGTGTGCGCGAGTCCTGGCAAGAGTTGCCGCGCCAGCAAGTCGGTCGCGATCTTCGAGAACTCGAGCTACACGAAGATCGAGGAAGCGAAGAGCTCCGGCGAGTTGTCCCCCGGACAAGCACTGCTTTTCGAGATGTACGCGCTCAGCGGAGACGGACGGCTGCCGAAGAAGTACCGCGGCCCTGGCGACATTCCTTCGGGCATGGTCTTCTCCAATCTCGCGTCGAGCTTCGAAGGGCTGCCGGCGGCCGATCAGGCAAGACTCTTCCCCTACACGCTCCAGCCCCTCAACCGGGGGAGTGCCTGGGGCCGGTCCGGCAAGGTGCGAGCATCAGCCTCGATCTCGGCCGCTCCAGCTCCCGACTGTTCGAATCTTGAGAAGGTGAAAGGTGTCTGGGCTGGGATCAAGTCAGAACACGCCTGGTTCTGGTTCCGGACAGGTCGAAGAGGAGGCCAGGCCGATGCCAAACGGCTCGCCAGGGAATTCGAACGGACGGTCTGGCCGAAGCTCACCGAAACGTTCAGAGTGGTTGACGATGCCTCCGGTGCCGCTTGTGATCCGACCAGAGATCCCAGGCTCGACATCTTTGTGCTGCCAAAGAAGGAATTCAGTTCAGACGGCGGCCTGACCGCTCCGATGATTCTGGAGGGGGGCTGCGGACCCAGAGCCACATTCATCATGCTTCCCGAAGGCGCTTCCCGATCAACCCTCAGCCACGAGTTCATGCACTCCGTTCAGGGCGCCTACCGCGTCTGCGACCCTCAACCGGCCTGGGTCGAAGGAACCGCCACCTGGGCCGAAGACTTCGTCTACCCGGGCGACCAGGGCGAGCATGCGTCCGCCGGCGGCATCCTGGTGCCCTATGTCTCTTTGAATCCCCCGGATGATGGTGCAGCCTCCGGCTACTCGGCGTGGGTCCTCTGGTACTCGATTCAAAAAGCAGGCACACTCACGGCAATTCAGGACATGTTCAAAGCTCTGGAGACCGAGAAATTCGCCACTGCACTCGAGTCGGTGTCGCCCGGTGGTCTGCGCAACACCTGGGAGCGCTTCGCCAGACAACGGTTCAATCAGGCTCCGGTCGGGGCCGCGGGTTTCCCTGAAGCCAAATCCTTCAAGGCCTGGGATTCGTTCCCGGCTACTCCGCTCACTGCGGAGGCAAAACTCGCCCTGAACGGAGCCGCCACTGGATTCGTTGATTTGCCCACCACGATCAATGCCTTCAACACCGAACAGCCGCCGCTGAGTACGTTTTTCCACAGGGTCGAGATCACCGACGAAAAGGTGCGCCACCTCGAATTCCGTAACGACGATTTTGGCCGCCCGGGGTCGATGGTCCAGCTATTCATCAGGCTCGCCAGCGGAAGGTGGCGATACGAAGACATTTCGGCCAGAGAAACGATCGCCTTCTGCCGGGACCAAGTGGACCAGAATGTGATGGAACTGATTGTCGCCACCTCGAATGCTTCGCCACGCGGGGAACCCCTGGGCAAAGCCACCCACCGCCTGACTGGCAAGAACGCCTGCGGAAGACCGGATTCATATTCCGGCACTATTGACGGCAACGCGATCTACGACGCCTCCCAACTGGGGACCGGCAACAGTGCGACCGCATCCTGGAATGGCACGATCGGACTGACCTCCAGCCCCGGCAGCGCGCCCTCCGGATATCCCGCGTACTTCGGGGTCCGCCTGACCGGCGGTGGATCGGTCGACTACAAGATCAACGGGCAGGTCAACAACTGTGTGATCAGCGGCCAGACGACGCTCGACCTCGCCGAGCTCGGTCAGTTTCAGTACAACATCGTGACCCTCACCGACGCGACCAACTACTCGATCGGCGTGCCCTTTCCCCAGCTCACCGGCACCTTCAATGCGACCTATTCGAACTGCGACGACCCCGGTGACAATGGTCCGGCCTTCTGGACGGTAAACGCCGGCGTGCCGTCGCTGGTTGTCCCGGTGGGCGGCAAGACGGTGGGCCCTGATGGAGCACTGACCGGAACTTCATCTCTCCCCGCAGGCGGTGGAAGCCCGGCGCAGACGACGTCCTGGAGCCTGACTCCGGGCGGCTGACTGGCCGCCGCGAGCCTCAGCTGTCGATTGCCTCACGCAGCCTTGCGGCCGCATTTTCCGGCGTGATCATGTTGATGTCGACACCGGTGGCCATCTCAAAAGCTGCGGCCGATTCCAGGCGCGGAACGACATCGAGGTGCCAATGGAAATGCTCAACCCCCCGGGGCGCGGTCTTGACCCACAGGTTCAGTTGCGGGTGATCACCGAACAGCCCGGCCAGAGCGGCAAGAGCCCGACCAAGCATCGCCGAGCCACCTTCGTCGATCTCGAACCTGGCCTGGGGCCGACGCGGGATGATCCTCATCTCGAACGGGTGCCGGGAGGCCCAGGGACAGATCAGGGCAACCTCGTCATCGATCGCGACCAGGCGGTCTCCGCGCCGGATTTCTTCCCGCAGGACCTCGCCCAGCAGGCTCGCCCCCGCGGTGCGCTCACGATATGAGTTGAAGCGTTCCCGCTCCCGGGCAATCGCGGCCGGCACGAACGGCAGGGCACCGATCTGGGCGTGGCTGTGCTCCAGCGAGGCTCCGGAGTCCGGTCCCTGATTGAGGATCAGCTGGGTATATGGCGCGTCCTCGTGGACAACCATTCGCCGGCGCCAGGCAGCAACCGCAGTCTCCAGATCTGCCGGGCTCAGTTCGGTCAGCGATACGACGTGGTCGGGTGAATTGACGATGACTTCATGCGCGCCGTAGGCCGGCCGGGAAGCGAACATGTCGGGCTCGGCCGAACGGGCGGAGGCCAGCAACGGATCGGACGTGCTCGCGAACGCACCGGATGCGTCGTCCGACTGCCGGCCGCCCTCTTCGGGCTTCGGGATCAGGGCCGGGTACAGATTGTTGACTGCGCGGGTCCGCCAGCCGGGGCCGTCAGGCTCCGAGCCCGACGCACGGTCAGCGTCCAGCTCCAGGTCCGGAGGGGTCTTGTTTTCGTTGCCCTCGCAGAACGGGCAGCCCTCCTTGCCATGGGGCTGCCAGCCGCCACCGGCGAACTGGTCCGGGCGCTCGGAGCGCCCGGGAGCGATCAGGACCCGGGAACCGGTCAGCTGATCGATCCGGATTTGGGGATCTGCCATGCGGAGCTAGGGCTGCGGATCCCCGGGAGCAGGGGCGTCCGGGCCCTGGCTCTCGTAAGGCGGTGCGGCGGCCGGGGCCGGCGGTGGCGTGGCCGGCGCCACGTAATCGGGGTTGGCCGGATTGTCGGTGCGCCCCATCACGCTCGGCAGGCTCTTCATGCCGTCCTGGAAGGCGGAGATCAGGTCCATTGGCAGCGGGAAGATCACGGTCGAGTTCTGGTTGCCACTGATCTCGAGCAGGGTCTGCAGGTAACGCAGCTGGAGCGAGGCCGGGTTGCGGCTGATGATATCCGCGGCCTGGGTCAGCTTCTCGGCCGCCTGGTACTCACCTTCGGAGTTGATGATCTTGGCGCGGCGTTCACGCTCGGCTTCAGCCTGGCGGGCCATCGCGCGCTGCATCTGCTCGGGGATCTCCACATCCTTGATCTCGACCGTGGTGACCTTGACGCCCCAGGGCTCGGTCTGCTCGTCGATGATCTTCTGCAGCGATTCGTTGAGGCGCTCGCGCTCGGCGAGGATCTCATCGAGTTCGGCTTTACCGAGAACCGCACGCAGTGAGGTCTGGGCGATCTGGGATGTAGCGATCAGATAGTTCTCGACGTCTGTGATTGCGCGGTTCGGATCGACCACCCGGAAGTAACAGACGGCATTGACCGAGGTCGGCACGTTGTCGCGGGTGATGACTTCCTGCGGCGGGATGTTCAGGGTCACGGTTCGCAGGTCGATCTTGACCATGCGGTCGATGAACGGGATCAGCAGGATCAGGCCGGGCCCCTTCATTTCGATCAGCCGGCCGAGCCGGAAGATCACACCACGCTCGTATTCGCGCAGGATCTTGATGGCCGAAAAAAGGACCACCAGCACGAAGATCGCCAGGATAACTACGAGTGCGCCGAGTACTTCCATTACTGACCAGCTCCTTCTGTTGCTGAAACGGGGTTGTCTGAAGATTCGATCCGGCTCACCGAAAGAGTGAGGCCGTTCACGGCATCTACCCGGATCTTCTCGCCGTAAGCGATCGGGGTTGCCGCAAGTTCGGTTGCTTCTGCCTGCCAGAGGGCACCATCGATGAAGACCTGTCCGGCCGGGCTGAGGCTCTGGCGCACATCACCGGTCAGGCCGACCAGTTCTTCCGGTCCGTAGCGGACGGGTTGCGACTTGACCGTACTGACCCGCTCGATCACGAAAACGAGGAAAGCACCGAGCACGATGCTGCCGACCACCACAGCCGGGATCGAAGTCGGGTCGGTTTCACGATCGAACATAAAGATCCCGGACAGGGCCAGGGCGACGACGCCAAGTACCGAAAGTGGCCGGTAAAGCTTCAAAGCGACCGCGGCAATGAAAAGTGCGATCGCAACGATCAGCAATCCGACACCGCCCGGAGCCGCACCGATGTCGATGGCGCCGATAATTCCGAGGACGAGAGCGATCACGCCGACCAGGCCGGGCACGATTCCTCCCGGGGTCAGGATCTCGATGCTCACGCCGAACAACCCGAGGGTGATCAGGAGGAAAACGAGTGTTGGGTCGGCTAATTCCACAAGTCGAGCGTAACGGCTCAGCCTTCTCCGCCGTCAATGGCGTAGGTCTTCACGTCAGCCTCAAGGTCTTCCTGACTGGTGTATTGCCCATGTTTGGTGTAGACGAGGTTGCCGTCGGCGTCGAAGAAAGCGGTAGCCGGCAGGCCGGGCGAGCCATTGATGTCGGTGTAGATCTTCTCGTCCGGATCCGAGAAGGTCGGATAGGGCACTGGATTCTCGCGGAGGAAAGTCCGGGCGGCATCGGCATCGTCATTCGGGTTGATCCCGAGGAATGCGACTTTGGTGCCCATCGCTGCGGCCGCATCCTGCAAGTGGGGAAATTCGGCCCGGCACGGACCGCACCATGATGCCCAGGCATTGACCACCACGGGATGACCCTTCAACTCGCCGATCTGGCTGTCGAATGCTTCCTGACCACCATCCAGCAATTTGTTTCCCTGCTGGTAGAGCGCCGCCAGTGCCGGCGGTGAATCCTTGCTCAGCTTCGAATAATCAGGCGGAGTGCCGCCCTCGCCGTTCGACGCGTCACTGCCGCATGCGGTCAGTAATAGAGCCAAAAACAACGCGACAATCGCGAACGAAACGAGGTGGATCCGGGTGCGAGAAGGCTTCTGCATGCTCATAAGTGATTAAATAACCCAATCTGGTTCGCGTAGGAGCGAATCACGGAGGTGACCGTGGCCGACTTTACCTTGTCGCCGTCGGGAGCTTTCATTTATCCAACTCGTCCGGGCTGGACCCAAGTTCAAGGTCCGGACTACCTAGAAGGCTTAATGGCCCTGAGTACAGCAGCACCCGTCAAGGCGACGGCCCCTTCAGCTTCAGATCTGAAACGCGCGGAAGCATTCAGCCGCGAACCTTTCCTGCTGGGCGACGAGAAGCCGGCATCACTGCTGCCCGGCACCGCCCGCCGCCGTGCGCTCGACGCCGCCCTGGCCGAGATCGACTCCGGCCTGGAAGAGCCATCGCTCGAATGGCGCCGCAACTTCTCACTGTTGCTCGGGCTCGAACGCCTGATCAGCCAGGAACCGCCGACGCTGAACGACGGCGCCGAGCTGAACCCGCATCAGGTTGATGCCCTTTCCGGCACGCTGACCGAACTGCTCGCCGAGCAGCAGGTTGCCGCCGACAACGACGCGATCGAATTCTCAGCCGTCGAAGAGCAGCCCGAACCGGATGATTCGGCCGACGAAGACCCGGACGATGATTCCGACGACGACGATGACGATGATC